>Ga0209367_1000834_pt1 | contig 34670 bp, 24 predicted proteins | sample WorMetLIZISLAND2_FD_187412 | JGI IMG/M metagenome (GOLD analysis project Ga0209367, IMG submission 187412) | Marine gutless worms symbiont microbial communities from Max Planck institute for Marine Microbiology, Germany - Olavius geniculatus... ... | reverse complement strand
AGTCTCTAGTATTTTGTGACAAAATTTCATGTTGTGAAATTAATTTTTAACATATTTATTCAAAAAATTTCAAAAAATTACAATAGTGCCTATGGGAAAAATGAAACAATTATTTAAACAGTCATAACGTTAGCTGTGTATAAGATAGTCTTAATTTTTGGTTCTAGGGTATGGTTTTCGGGGATGGCCAATCAAACAGTGTCATTCAAATTTATCCTGGACTCTCCCTGCTTGCCATGGCAACAAAATTTGGGACAAAATGGGCTATAACTCGGCTTCTGCTAGAGACATTTGCGAGATCTTTGCATCTATTGGGGGTTTTTCGGGGTTGTGCCATCGAATGCTGCCAATGAAATTAGCTGCAAACAGGAACTGCCATGAGCTCTTGCGCATCTCATGAGCATTAGCTCAGATTTCTTGTTAGTTACAGTTAGTTGTTTTACAAAAATATGATCGTGTTATGGTTGAGAACCGGAAAAATGACCCAACGTTTGGCTTTTTGCTTTTCCTGTGTGTAACGAAGTTACTACTGCTGCTGCTGCTGCTGTGTTGTAGCATAAAGCCTGTATACGGCATTTCATCGAGTTGCCTTGGCTCCACAGCAGACAAGTCCAATGCGACAACTGAAATTCACCCGGCGTGGGTTGGTCGAAGCATTGCAGGTCCTCAGCTGAGAATGGTTGAGTTCTCCGCGTTCTTGGAGCAGCAACTTCACCCAGACACTGACTCAGTAATTATTATATTGCTTGCTGCTGGCTTTTTATTAATTAGATTGGCTGCTAGTACTGGCTTGCTCTGTTTTTCTTGTGTATTAAAGTTTAGGACTTGCTCTACTGAAGGTATAAGTTTTGCAGCGATGCATCTACATTCTACGTTCTGTCTGTTTTTTATTCGGACACCAACTTTGTATTGGACTTGTGGTTTTCTGCTACTGGCAACCGGTTTATAGCAGGAATTTTTTTAATTGAAATATGCACTTTGTGTGGAAGGACAACATGCGTGAAAATGTGTCAAATTTGTCTCATTATTTGCTGGACTGTGCAGCTTATGTGCGGCATAAGTGACAAAACAAAATGCAGAAAAACATTGCTGAAAAATATGTAAATACACAGAGGTATTTTTACAATATGATTGCATATGTGCATTATGCGTGTGAAGATATGGCCAGACTGCTAGATGTTTGGCCGAATATTCTTCACAAGTTTGCATGCATGTTTCATTTTGTAGTTGACGTAGTTGACGTGTATTGCACATAGTACAGAACAGCTATGGTTGTTGTTTGTGTCCATGCCTCGCAGTACAACAAGCATCTATTTGTCCACATTGGCAGCAACGTCAGCTATGCAGATCCACAACTGGAGGTTTAATTACATTCTTATTAGAGCTGTCAAATTAACGCATTAATTAACACATTAATGTGTTAAGAAATTAACGCGCGTTAAAAAATTAACGCACATACATCAATTTAGTTTAATTTACTAAATTCTGTGAAGCATAAGTTCCAATATTCTGTTAAGCTGCGGTTATTTGACAATCGAATGAATTCAAGTAGCTAAACTGTAGTTGCCATTCTATCACTACTGTAAATAAATAATTATTACAACAACATTGTAATCGATTTCTATGCTAGTTATGACGTCGGTTATTGTTGATTATATGTTTAACAAGAAACTAGAGCTAATATTTACGAGACGCGTGAAAGCCTGTAGCAGTTGCTGTTCGCAAACTGTCAGTCTATTGCCAGCCATTTCATTGCAGTTTATTCTTAGAGTGTGGCTGCAGCTGAAAATCATGAAAATCAATAAAAAAACCCCTTATTTTGAAAGTTCAGGGTCTTTCAAAGTCGTTGATGTTGATACGACTGGAACGCTCATCACTGGTGCTTGTTGTGATAGGCAGCATGCCCATGCCCATCTGCAACTGTTTTCACTAAAGACTGGCCAGCAACGGTAAAATAACAACTTTTGCAGGGGTACCACTGTACAGCTCTTTGATGCCCTCATGCGCAGGTTTCCTTGAACCTAGAAAGTTGAGACTTGGACCATCGAAATCTACGTTCAATGCTGAAAATTTCATATGCAGCTTCTCCATGTCTTGTCTCAATTGATTTTGGCGCAGTTCACTCTTCAAATGTGTCTCATAGCCGGAAATCACCAAAAAATCCATAAAACCCCCTATTTTGGCGTTCAAGGTCATCCAAGGTCATTGAATTCAGTGGCAGTTGAGAGCCAATGTGAGACTTCCTATTAGTGATTGATAGTAACCTATGCCCAATTTCACCTCGTTATTGAAATACAGCGACCTTATTGGCTAAAACTTGCAAATTTTTCCTATTACCCTTTCATTTAGCACCCTTGTTCAGGGTGACCCTTTCTGAATTTATGAAAAAGCTTTATGGTTCCTGAAACTAGAGTCTTCCAGGCAGCCGACGGTGAAGATTTGTTGATCCTAGCTTGCATTGCTTTTGACTGATCTACCCGTGTGACGGACGGATGGACGAACAGACAGAATTGCGATGGCTGAGATGTGCTGAAGCAGTCTAGCTGCTTTCATGCGTAAAAAATGTTTCTATCTTTTTATGTTCTACAAATGGGGCCCCCAAACGTCGCGGGGCCTAGGGGTAACTTACTCCCCTTTATTCCCTCTCTCGATGAGCCTGGGTGCATTAATAACACGTTAATTATGCGTTAAAAATTAATGCAATGCGTTAGAAATATTGACTCTTTGACAGCTCTGATTCTTATGTCATTCTTACCACTAGTTTGACGTATGTGCATTTATTGGTTACTGTAAGCTATCGTTTTACTTTGAATGACAAACATGCATTGCTGGCAAATTTATGGAAAAGTTGTGAAAGATTAAAGCTTGTCTGGATGGCATTGAATAATGACATATATTGAAGTAAACTTGTTGATTTTTGTAGGCTGTGGATATCCGACAGATAGCTGACAAATTCCCCAACAAACGAGGTGGTTTGAAGGAACTGTATGACAAAGGACCACAGTCATCATTTTTTCTCGTCAAATTTTGGGTAGATATTGTTGCCTTTATTACAGGATTTTTCTTTGAAAACTGTTACTTATTTGTGGCGATATCTGCATTTGGTATCTGTTACTACCAGTAGACTGAGTAAATGTTTGTTGAGTGTTCACCTGCATCTGTTTGACTGTTTCTTCCCAGCAAACTGGCAAAGTCTAGAATTGAGGAAGCTTTAACGACTTAGCTGTATGAAGCTGACAGAGAAACTGGAAAGTGTCAAAGAGTCTCACGCAATGGCAAAAATGATGACGGAGCACTAAGTTGCGGTGTGAAGCATACATTGCTAGATTTCCACTAAACTATTTCCATTGGTGCATCTTGAATCAAAGATGAACTTCTTATATTTTGCGGTCAAACGTTGATAGTCGTCGAGACAAACATTTACATTGCTGTAGCTTTGTGTGTTGTCTGCATAACTCTTGTATCTGTTTATGTTATGAGGGTCGTTTGATAAATAAGTTTACAAATTGGCGCCATTACATTATTTTTAAAATAAGAAAAATGCGAAATATGCATTTTGTTAGGACTTTGATTCTGAACATTCGTGACAATTTTTTGATGCTGACATCGTTATTGTGACGTCATATGTTAATAGAACACAGTCTATTTGAGTATTATTTTCTCCACCAGTAATCTAACGTAACTCACAAGTGACAACCAGCATAAGAGTGAAAAAACGAATAACCTTAATAAGTTAATGTCACTTCTTTAACTGGTAAACATTAATGTTTCATTTTTCAACATATTGTCCATGTTTGTTCAAATATTTGTTTTATCTGTCAACAAGTTTCTGAATGCCCGATGCAAAGAGCAATGTTGGCTGCTGTTTACGCCATTGAAAGAACGACTGATTGCACCTCGGCAATTTCCACCCACCTAACATTTTCTTACACCAGATTTGTACTGTTGGCTTCGTAAAACACTTGTCGCAATTCACTGCATGCATCCCAGAGTGAATATGATTTGTATTAAGTTTTTTTGCCTACAAAAAAAAACAGAATAACAGTACGTTGTTTGGTATGGGACAATTTCAGTGCAAACGTCGCCATATTCAATGTTTATAAATAATGTCACAGTGACGTCATCTTCATAAAACTCACAACTTGTATGCAAAATTAAATTTTCTACAAAACATATTTTTTATTTTTTTATTTTTTAAGAATTACTGAAATAGCGCCGTTTTGTAAACTTATTTGTCAAACGACCCTCGTATGTGAGTAATATTGGTTGTGACAGGCGGACATTAACGTAAGTGTACAGAATGAAGCTGGCAACTTCTATGGTGTTTCGTGCCTGTAAGTATAGTATAAGTATGCATAGTAAAGTAAAACGCTGTGCTTTGCTGCAGTTGATGTTGTGCGTTATTACTGTTGTTAGATCTGTACAACTGAGTATTCAAATTTAGTTGAATAGTGGCTCAAAGGTTACCCTGTTGAGTATTAAATGCATGTGCAAGTTTCGTATTTGGTAGTGATGCATTTTGTGAGTGTGACTTAATGACGTGAATGAAAATGTCTGCAACTTTCCATCTATATTAGCAGCAGATTTTTAGCCATTCATTCAGTCAGTAGTTGAATTTGTCATTACACTGTACACTGTGTCTCAAAAAAACATCCCTGACATTTTTGGCTGTAACTTGAAAAACAGTTATCAGATTTTGATAATTTTTGGTACGAATATTCCTGACACAACTTGCCATCAGATGACCATTCAGTTTTCCTCCTCATCCAGCATTTGTTTCTGCACTACCTGGGGAAAACACAACCAGCAAAATATCACTTTTTTATCCAATGTAATATGATTGCTTAATTATCATAATGCGTAAAAACACATTTTGTTCACATTTCTGACACTTTGGCTGACATTTCATCCAGTTGTCCATTTTTCAACTGCCTGCAGTAAAATTGCTTGAAGTGTTTGCCCACTATGCGAACACAGGCACGGAGACGCTTTCTCCATTCATTGACAGTAGTATCGATAAAGTTCTGCTCCAGACCAATGCAGGCTGTACCAGTCGCTTCTTGACTCTTCAAACATTCCTAAACTTCATTTGGTAGACACACTGCTGCATGACAGTCAAACCTTGTAATAGACCAGCTGTTGGATAGATGGAATTTATTGGCGATTTTTTTCAATTCATTTTAACACATTATGCTTGGTCTGCTTTTCCACAGGTAGTGCAAAAACAGACGTTGGGTAAGATGGAAACTAAAACACTTATTTAATAGTCAGTTGTGTCAGAAATAATTCTGCCAAAAATTATTAAAATGTGCTGATTTTTCTTCAAGTTACAATCGATAATGTCGGGGATGTTTTTTTTCATGTTTTCTGTTTATTTCAACACATATTTCGCTTGATCTGCTTTCCCTAGGTAGTGCAGAAGCATACATTGGGTGAGGTGGGAAACTGAACAGTCATTTGATTGCAAGTTGTGTCAGGAATATTCTTACCAAAAATTATCGTAGTCTGATAATTGGTTTTCAAGTTACAGTCAAAAATGTCGGAGATGTTTTTTTTAGACACAGTGTAGTTATCGTGTTGATTGTGTTGAGGTTTGAGAGTACATCTGATATGACAATTCAGTGCTCTACCAAAGTCTGCTCATTCGGCAAACAAGTCGTCGAGAAAGTCGAGGTCAGTCAGAAAGTATTAACAAGTCGTAATATTTTTGTGCTTATGTGATTTAGTTACACAAAATTGTACATCTTTGTGAAATATTTGCACATAATCAGTCAATAGTCGTTAGTTCAGAAAATTGTTTTTAGCAGAATCCAAAGAAAGTAATTCATGTACGCCGTATGGTAATACCGATTAATATATTTGCTCTACTGTTTTGATCACATAGCGTTTGCTTGCACTGTGCATCAGCATCATTGTCAGTGTAGTTTTTCAACGTTAAACCAAAGTTTACACGGTCATGTTTTATTTTTGCTAAATTGCTGCAATTTTGCACTTACATTTTATTGATATCATTAGTTACTGTTCACATTATTGTGGTCTGTTATTTGTGAGTATGCTATTAACATACTGCTGTTACTCATGCTATGTACTATGTAGCAGTCGAACACTGTTTGATGGTGGTGTTCGATGCGCACAGACGGAGTACAGTCATGTAGAGAACGGTCGTTATGTCTACCGAATCCACCGATCTCCGATGTGTGAGTACATGATCAACTTTGTACACAAGCTGAAGCAGCTGCCGGAGAAGTACATGATGAACAGTGTGCTTGAGAACTTCACCGTCCTCCAGGTATTTACTTACTTACTGCTCGGTTTTCACGTGCTACAGCAGCACTGGCAGTAGATGATGAACAGCATTCTTGACAGACATGCTAGTTGTACACATTGTACAACGTGGCATATAAAGAAGTCAAGCATGCATGCTTTATGTAGATTAACCAGTGGGAAAGTTTGGGAAAGGATTAGTTTTTCATTGTGTCACTTACCACTGTTTACCATTGTTTCAAGCCTCAAGACATGTCCAGTTAGTCTATAGCCTGTACAGGTTTGGTGTGAAATTTTTTGTGAACTTGTTATATGAGACTTTACGAAGAAGTTATCTAAAGCATGTTTTTCTTAGTGGTGTGGCATAGTTGGTAACACGTTTCGGCTGAAACGAAGTTACTCTACGCCGGGCCCGATTAGTACTGTGATGGGTGACTGCCTGCGGGCAGGTATTTCAAAACCATCTCGGTGCGAAGCCTGCCAGCTAGGTCGACTCAGCCTTCTACCCTCCGAGGGACGGTAAAATGAGTAGTAACTCATTTACATGGGTTACGGAAGGTGGGGACCTTGGTACTGCTGACTGGGTTTGCTTAGCCAGCCGCTGCACCAGCCTGTGTCTGCAGGCTGCACACGATGGCCGTGTGACAGGTGGCTCTGGTTAGTGACGAAAGTGCATTAGAGGCGTGCACATGTTCGCGATGATGCACTATACAAATTGACGATCTTTACCTTTTTACCTTTCTTGAAATCAACTGTTGAATGCTGTGCATCGTGCAAGTGTTTATTGGGTATGGAAGAATGTGCCTGAATTGCAGTAGTTATGATCTAGTCATGGAGCACCAGTGTCTTGTGTTAAAACAACAACTGCTGCCTGTGTGTACCTGGCAGGTTGTCGTAAATCGTGATACAAATGAGACACTGCTGTGCATCGCATACGTATTCGAAGTCTCAACGAGCGAACATGGCGCACAGCATCACATTTATCGACTTGTTCGAGACTGAGACCAGTTTGTCTATAGGCAGTGTACATTTCCATTGTAGATCAGTGTCAAACGTCACAACGACAGAGACTGTCTTGTCCAGTGTGACAACAAATCTGTTATTGCCAACCAATGGACAGTATTGCTGCCGTTGTCGACTTACTGGTCAACTAGTCATCAACTGTTTGGTCCACTAGTCAACTTAATTATCCTGGCAGACAAAATTCCATGAAGTGTGAAAAAACACTTTGCAATTACGATCATCAAGCCATTTCCTTATAGAGTTTTACAGCAGTGTTATTGTTTCAGCTTTTATCTTTAAAGATGAGCAACTTTTCTGTATGGCATAAAAAAAACAAAATGATGAATTTGATATTAACACATTGACTCGGTGTTACTGCTTAAATTTGAAATGTCCGCATATCACTATATAGTTACAATAACTGTAGACAATAAGTAGTGCCACTGCTATCGACTTGTCAAATAGTCGATGAAATATTTGACAAGTCGATAGACTGTTTTCAAATTTTTTCTAGTTTACTATTAGTCCACTAATTTTGTTAATCGACTCAACGGCAGCATTAATGGACAAACAGTGTTGGCGTCATTGACAATCAGTATACTGTGCCCGCCATGATCTTTATTCTTTGTTTATTTGAGCTGTTTTCAGCCGAATCATGTGATGATCTGTTAGCCAGCGCTTGTCTGCATTGACTTTAGATGCCGTCGTGTAACTATGACAGTGCAGTTATTATGCAAGTGTTGGGTTCTGCTGTCTGCTGTGAACTGTACGTAGACAATGTGAGTATTCATAGTGTGCATGCATTCTGTTATGACGTTGTTGTACATTACAGCTTTGAGTTAGTCATGTTTGGCTCAGTCGTTAACCTCTGCTGGTAGAAGGTGAATTTTTCACCTGTATGTGTTTGTCTTTTCTGTTTGTGAGATTACTCATAACGTTGTGTATGGATCTGATAACAGTTACTGTGGCATGTTCTAACGATGTGCTGAGATTCTGCATCACTGTGGGTGGTGATTAGGTTTCAGAGTTGGGTCCATAAACGATAAACGTCGGCAGAGGTTTCTAGTTCTAGGCAAGGTGATGTGCTGCGTATTAGGCTATTCCATTTGTCAAGTCATCTGTGGCATCAAAACATGACATCTTCTAGTCAGAATGATTCTGTCACTGCTTCATTAACGTCTTGCCTCATAGCTGGGAGTTTTCGTTGGGGTTTTATGCATTTCAGTATCTTTCGGTGATGAGTCAATAGTCATTTATTTCCTGTCATTTATCTGTGTATTCCAGTTCAGTTGCCTGCTACTTGTGAATTGTAAAGGAAATTGTTAGTATCTCTGATTAGAAATGTTTGCTAAGTATTAAATTTTGCAGCAGTTGTTTACATAATCGAGTCAAGAATTGCATCGTCATTACTTAGTAGTTAATAAGATAGTCGTAATATTATTATTATTGTTATTATATATTATTATTATGTATTATTATTATCGTATACATATGAAATGTCAAACAACACTGAAATTTACTGTTACAGTAATTTCAGATACATATTACGCAGTTATTTATGGTCTTGCGGCACATTGTTTTTCAGTGAAACTGAGATATACAAGCGATATGTTGTGTAGACTTACGTGGCCAGTATAGTACAGCAGTTTGTGTAGTTCTGCCATTCCACATAGCTCACTGTTAGAAGTTACAGTATGTATTTTCCAGTCATTTGTACCACGTAGTCAAGGAGTCACATTTGTTGTATGCTGTTTGCTTGCTAGGATGATTGATTTTATTGTGAATTTTGTTAGAATCTCTAACTGCACTTGCTTGGTATCAGAATTGATTTGTCGTGTGTGTTGTAATAGGCCATGAACTAATCATTCGTCTCTGGCTGTGCATGGCAGTCCATTCTTGTGTTAGCACTGGTGACAAATCAGCATTAGTTTCTCATAATCCTTCTCCTCTGCCTTTAGTTGATATGGTCATAGAAGGTGTAGATGTATAAGGTAATATGCAATGATATTAGTACTGAATATTTATGAACACAACAAGTTACACACTCACTATTTAAAGGCCCTTCTCTTAATGCATTGCATTGTTCCAATAATTCCCATTCTCTTTATTGCTATTTACCATTATAAGCAGTAGTAATAAATTATGGTTGGTAGTATATTTTTAGAGGTATTTTTCTTTTAAAGTAATGCTGTGGACAGGTAGTCATTGTTGCCCTCGTAGTGCTTGACTGATGAGAGAGATACTAGGCATTTTTACCAGGCCAGTGTTATATGCCCATTTCCCTGATGATTTTTTCAGGCATTTCAGGATGCAGCTGCTGAAGTTGGTGGAATTTCTTACCCAACAGAACAGAAGGCAAGACTGTCTTGTTGACTTTTGGCTGATAGTCTGTTATTTTTCACCGGGAAGTAAGACTGTGCTTACATGTGCTTACAAGTATTGCAAAAACCTGTAAAAATATTTTAGCTTGTTGCAGACTTGGTGAATGTCTATGCGCAAAATTTGTAACTCACACCAAAACATCCATGTCATATTGGCAGAATCGGAAGCAGTGGTGGGTAAACCACGGTTTGCATGTGCGTGTAAAATGTTTTAACATTTTTGCATTCTAAAACGTCACGCGTGAACACAGCCTTAGCCCTCAGCAGGTGCCCCATAGTGTGAACAGGCTGATCATTTCTGTGTATTGTTATGCTCATTGTTGTACTGTGTACGTGCGTTGTTAATGTTTATTTGTTACACGTTTGAGTCCTTCTTGTTATCATGCTGCGTGTTTGATGTGTAGAAATGTAAAGCTGAAATATTTTGTCATTTGCGTTTGTATCTCACGTTATCACACTCGGTTTTCTGCCAGATCATGATTGGTTTCTGAAATCATGCGTTACGTGTCATTAATGTACTTTGCTTATTTGGTCAGTTCATTTATTCTCTAGGTTTATTTTCAGTGTCTGTCATTAATGCGTAAAATAGAGATTATCTGAAAATGTTCTATGTGGTGACAGCTCAGGATACGTGTGGAATTTCTAGGTCTGCAATATGCATTTGGTTTTACATGCTTTTGTTGTTGAATTCCTATTGATGGTTAATGCTTTTGCAGTTTTACTTTTAAAAGCATATTTAAATCATTAACGATTTAAGTGTAATTTGAAACTACAGTTGTGGTAGATATTCAGAACGTTAGTATGTGCCAATGTATGTTTTATGCCAGCTGCAGACCGAACAGGGATTGTGTGTTACTGCAGACTGTTTTTAGATAAAACTGTGCTGATTTTAACGGTAATATATTTAATATATAATGATGTTTTTTCAATGTTATAGAAGCTGAATAGTAATACTACTCTCATTTAAATGCGGTGCAATTTTGTCTAAATTCTGTTTGTTAATACTGACTACACACACACAGTACAGAAACTTGTGCAAGAATTTTGGACAGGGCAACTTGCACAAGAAACTTGCACGTCTGACATGGCTTATTCTTCCTATGCTGCATGTGCGTCTATAGGCTGTCTTGTTTTCACATCATACAGTAGTCCGTTTGTCCGTCAACCTGTAATGCTGTTTCTGCGATCTCGTGTATTGCTGCATTTTCACTAAACTTTTGCAAGTGGTGCTGGTTCATTTTGGGCCAGTCGTTAAGCTGTAAGCTTAAAGGTCTGGCCCTTTGCTATGATATGTCTGTCTGTCAGTCACGCATGTATTTTGGTAGTTTTTACCAGAAAACTTTTTACATGAATAATTTTCTGTAAAATTGCAGTGATCCAGTGCAAGGGGAACATTTTCAAATTTGGGGTTCAATGGAGGAGGGTTGGAAAAATGTGTGTTTCTTAACCGAAAAATGGTTGTATATTGGAAACAGTGAGTGATAGGGCCAAGGTTCCTATTGAGCACTAATAGGAAGTTGCATAAGTCCGTTCACATGACACAAAAATCATTTGCTGGCTTTCCAATATACGTGTATGGTCGACTCTCCCTAGCGAAAGCTGGGCTTTTTGTTAGACAAAGATGAAATTCTTTATTTTTGGTCAAAACGTCAAAAATTTGATACAAGGACTGATATGAGTAGGCTCCAAAGGATTTCATTTCTGATGAAAAACTGACGAAATGACGAAAACTGGTGGTCATGACGAAAATATTGATTTTTGATGAATTTTGACAAAATTTGCTAAATTATTACTTTTTGACAAACGAAAAATGGCATTTTTGGCGGTAAAATTTTTTTAAGCCTATTTATCATAAAAAGCACTCAATTTCGGATGATGAAAAATGGTGAAATTCGGAATTTGTGGCAAAGTTTCTGACAAAGTTTGCACATTCTGACAAACGAAAAGATAACTGGAAATGAAAAGCCTTGAAACTGTTTTGGCAAGACTTTATAGAATTAGCTAACAACAATTACAGTTATGCACTGCTAAAAAAAGTCTTGTTTTGGATGGCGTAATTCGGGATTTCTGGTAAAATTTTTGACAAAATTTACACTTTTTGACGAATGAAAAATGGCATTTTTGGTGGCAAAATCCTTTGGAGCCTAGGTATGAGAAACTGCATAATTTTTGTACAAGTTTTTTGCTGTGTCTCATTAGTGTAATAGTTTGAAGTGTGAAATGACGTGTCGGATGTAAAAGCGTCCTTATCAGCTGCTAAGTGACCACCACCATTGTCGATGCCAATAGCTCTGGTTGTTCATTTTTTTAGGCAGATAGATCTTGTTAATAGTTGTAAGCATTTTGCTAGTAGTGCCGCTGTGGCTGAAATTGTGTGAAGTTGCTCCATCGTTGAACGTAGTTGTCGTCGCTGCTCGCTGTCATTTGCCGAGTGCTTGTTACTAGTAATGTACATGTACATGTAGTAGTTTACGCTGAGTACATTGTCCAAGATGCGGCCTTGTTCTGTTGATATGGTATCAGTGTGCTGTTGTCAGACCTCTCGACAGTTTCTGTAGCTGTTTGCATTTACCCTGTGCAGCTGTGATCTGTTTTTAAGCCGTGTGGTCACGCTGTAGAATGGAAACATGTTTGTCAGAATTACATGCACCTGTATTGAGTCTTGTTTTGCACGTTATCATCTGCAGTCATGCTGAATGTTTTGTAGCATAAAACATTTGTGCAAATGTCTCGTATTATCTTCAAGTCATTTCTGCAAATATTTCCAAGTACGACATTTGTGCAACCGCTTCAGATGTCATTACATGTGAAATAAGGCACTGAACAGTTTGGCATTCAGTATTTTTGCATTTTTTGTTGTTGTTTAGCCACAGCCAAAGAGGCCACTAAGGTATTTAGCCCACAATTCTGCAGTGAAAGGATACATTTTGACAACATTTTATTTGTTTTCACCACTGTTATGTGATGCCAGGGGAATTATGTTTTTGGAATTATGTTTTTAGTTTCATGTAATCTGTTCATGCTGTGTCAGTCCATCCCTGACTGGTTTGCATGGAATTTTCACCAAATTCTGCCACTTCTTTCAGACATGGAGGAACTTCAAGTGTTTGGGGTTCAAAAGGTAAAGTATCAGGCTATATATGCTTGAAACCATCCGAGGTATTATTTTCTGAAACTGCGATTCTGAAAGTACAGTGTTTAGTTTTTGTTTTGAAAGGTTTCATTGTTTGTTTTTTTATACAAAAAGAATTTATTCCGTGACTGATCACAGCTTTTTGAGACTAAACAGTATTGAGCAGAGTACTGTTTGATTTACGAATCACATGGACTAACTTTTGAGTCAGTTATATTGTCCATATTTACAGATTACAGGCTTTTTGATTAGTAACTTAGATCACCATTTTTTCCAAATCAGTAGTGATGCAGTTTTTTGTCACTTAGTACTGAAATTGTTATACAGTATATTTTGTCATTTAAACCTAATGACAAAGGCATGTAGTCTGTTAATAATGCTAAGAATAATAATGACCGAGTGTTGTTGTCTGCGTGGCTAACTGTGTGACTGTTAGATTTTCGTCATATCTGCTCAGTTGTCAAGTTAAAACTACTGCTGCTGTGATCTCTGTCTACTTAATTATCTACACTGTGTCTCAAAAAACGACCCACTTTGTGAATGTCCATATCTTTATCAAATATTGACCGATTTCTAAAAATTCTATCATTGGCACACTTTGTGGACAAGTAGCAGTAGTGCAGTGGGATTTTTTGGGGCTTTCAACAAAACATATCTACTGCTGTCATTGGCAATGCACATAAACGACTGAAAGATGTTGCCACTAGCCTAGATGCGTTTTGAGAGCCGTAAATGGGTCATAATGCGTTTTCGGCCCCCGCTCGCTATACAGGGAGATTACAGCGCTTCCTCAGACCCTTGACTGGATTTAGGGATAAAATGGGTGCGGAATGGAAGGAAGCGAAACAGCTGTCAGCGGTGCATTTTTGTCTGTCTCGAGAGACAAAGATGAACTTGTTGCGTTTGGGGTTGACCCCCGAGCAGAAATTTTGGCCACTGCCTTGGAGTGGTCGAGACTGTGTCGAGATTGGTTGGTTGATGTCAGACACTGATCAGCTGCAGCAGCCAGTCACGTGTTGATAATAGATTATTAGTCAGTATTTTTGCACAGTTTCGTTGTTACGGTGACGCTTGCAAGCGTACTGACAGAAAGAAACGTTTGCACGCAAATGTCTTTCGTTGTTGTTTGACTGCTTGGATACTGCTGATACAAAGTACGGATGCATTGTTGCAGATAAAATTGGCACAGTTTTGTTGGCACTTATTTTTCATAGACGCCGACTTGTACAAATCACTGTGAGGGGAGCTTCCGTCCACTTATCTTTCTCTTTATCTGGCCCTCCTTCCCTTTTCGCTGTCCTTTATTTCCCTTTCCAGGTTCTTTCCTTTCTTACTCTAACCTCGCCATTTTTTCTCTTCCCTTCACCGCCCTATAAGCTTAACTTCCTTTTTCCCACCCATAAATTCAGGCGCTGAGACGGTCCATTGGTCCATTCTAGGCGACTTGTCCCCAAAATGCCAAAATTGTTAGGAATCAAACGCCTGTTGGGCGTCGCCCTCCCCCACTCCCAAACTTTAGGGTCGTGGCGTCGATAGGTGTTTTTGTGCATCGGCCGCTGAACGCGTTGCGTTTAACGTCTGTTCGTCCGTCTGTCCGTCCGCAGTGTTTGCAGATGCTGCTGGATTTTCTCCAAACATTCCCCACTTCATTAGGTTTGGTATTCTCGTTCTCACTGTAACTTTCAAAATAATGCTGTGCAGCTGAAATGCTGAACACTGCTGCTCGGTGTGAGTTCGGCATCTGCAAATTGAATTTTTTGAACATTTTATAACATTTATTGGGTCTAACACAGCAACTCAGTATGCGGTATATATAGTCTGCCAGAGCGACGTAGGTAACGTCAGAATGTGACTTGTGCTAAGTAACAATTTTTTAAAAAATCTACAACGTGGTAGGGTAATCTTCAATGTAATAGATAATGATATCGGGGGTTGAACAGATTTGCAACGACATTTCTGTTCAAAGGCTGACAAACTGTCAAACTGAAGATTTTCATGTCGCTAATACTTAATTAATACTACTTATGATGAAAATAATAAAATTGCTAGTGATTAGTTACACAGTCTCAGAACAACGCCGGGTGAATCAGTTACTTTTTTAGTTGGAGAATAGAACAGTAACATATTCAAGCCGACCAATCTCAGCTTGCAGGCTGTGATTAACACAAAGTATCTGACAGCATTGACAACCAGCAGATTACGAAGAAAAATGCCATTGGTAATAAAATATCAGGTAACAAACTACAACAGCGTGCCATTTTCACTTAATCTGACATAGCCTATGTAGAGCGAGCATAGTTCAAACATACTATACAGTTTTAAAAAGATTTCGTGACGCAAAAAGCTGACGCTTTCATTATTAAGTCAACATCGACTGGTCCATTTTTGCCAACAATGAACAGAAATCTGTATAATTTGACATACATAAGTTGGGCACTTTCAAGTGCCACTTTGGCTTTCCTGATGCGCACCAAATGACTACGTTTTACCCAGTTTTTATTTGTACGTGTACTTTGAAGTGTTTGTATTCTTGAAATTAGATAATTTTGAATAAAATGTGTACGTTATCTACGTGCGGTAAAAAAACACTGCAATATTAAGGGTAAACGCAAAATTACCCAGCAAAGAAGAAATCAACAGCCACTTTTGTTAGGCCCTTCTGTCAGTATCTGCACGATTTTTCCCCTCACCCTTCCCCTTGCCCGATTTAAGTATCACAGACAGTACGCCTAAGGGAAAGTGAGAGACTAAATGGAGCTCAGGCGATCTTCTTCACTAAAGCGTGGTATGCAAATTGGAACCGCACTTTCCGCATTCAAGTGAACATAACGTGACTCCCAAAAAACGCGCATCGATCAGTCAATCAATCAAACACACAAACAGGAATTTTCAAAGTGTCCTAAGCAATAAAAACTAGTCCACTCCAGGAAATACTCCGGAAAAGCATTTCAAAACACGACCAGCATGCAGCTATACAGCGCTGTGCATAACAGCAGTCAACGTGGTCTTCCCACTAGCCTACGCGTAATTGTTCGTAGTGAAAGTGTCACGCTAAGTAAATACGAATGCGAATAAAATTCGCCTCCTTCAACTATAACAAATATCTCGTTAACCTCATTCGTCGGTCTACGTTATGTAATGTCGAACACGACGGTTAATAGCACGTGCCTTGCCTGCTACCGTACAGACGTCGGCTAGAAATACTCAAAATAAATACACGTCATGTGTACAAAGTCTCGGTAGAGTCTTCGATCGCTAGCTCTCAAGTCTTCCGTAGACTAGGTTCACGTCCAGCAGTGCTAAAAAGACAACCAACGATAGGTTTCTAAAGAATTTCACTAGCCTAGCTATAAACGTCGGTTTCCTCCTCTGGGGCCATGGTCTGTCACATGCAAAACAAGAAAATGCCCAAATGTTTTATGCGGCTGTCCTAGTAGTCACCATCACGGGTTCCTTAGGGCAGGAGCAAGGATAATGGGTGTGCTGATTTTCAGTTTCGAAGATCCAATTTCAGTGCTACAGTTAGAAGCACAGGGTTTGCGTAACTAGGCGAACGGCCGCATTATATGTCGACACTGGGTCTGCATCTTCGCTTGTTTTACACGTAATCACGTAACCAGTGGATGTCAAAATGTCGTCGGTCGGTCGGTGCGCTGGGATAGGTTAATGTCGTGTGAAGTATCGGCGAGGCTTCGGTCGAGCGTGGTGTGTCGTCTTCTTGCTGTGATGTCCTACGGTGACAGACTTGGTCTTGGAGCGGTAGCCTGGTGAGCCGCCGCCTGGCATGGCCGTACGTCGCAGACTGCTGATGGGCGTGGCCGGCTGCGCGTCACGTGACGCCAACACGAACGCCGCCGAGAACCCTTTCCAGTTGATCGTGTCATCGGTCTTGAACCGTACCAGCAACTGACGACCGGTTGATATCACCTCCGGCGGAATCTGAACCATTATATCAGCAGTTATGACACTACAATTTACATGTTCGGTAAATTGGGCCTAAACATGCAGCAGGATACCAACGAAAAACTCAGGCATGTAACAAGCATCAGCAAAAATTTACACAACAACCTGCCACAGTACACTGAGTTTGTCATCAATGATCAGATTCGCTTCTGTACTGGGCAGCCGTTGCTGCCTGACACTGCCCGTGGTGGCCTAGGCTATCTCTTTCCTTCTTTGGCCATCCCAAATTCTCAACCAAGTAGATTTATGCCAGGACCACTATATGCCGAGCTGTGCAGGCCTGCATTGCAGACACTCCCGTAGATTGGGGACGAAGGCTGGCCGTCCCAGACGGTCGTGGCTCAGAACAGTGGAGACTGACCTGCGTCCACTGAATATTGGCTTGGCGAGGGCACCGCGATGCACGCAAGACAGAGCAGCATGGCGGCTACTTGTGATAACGGCAAAGTTGACGACAAACTCCTTTAACAAGAAATAAGACCTGAGCACCGCTGAGCACCAAGGCCGTTTTAACACGTGAAATAACAAGAAATATCAGCTAATGCTCATCAGACGCGCGAGAGCCTATAGCAGTTCCTGTTCGCAGGTAATCTTGGTCTATCTCCATCCATTTCGTCGCAGTTCATTCTTTTGCAGCCAAAAATCGCCAAAATATTACTAAAAACTCCTATTTTATGGTTTAAGGTTAATCAAGGTCATCAATTAAGAAGCTCGTCACCAGTGCTTGTTATGTTAAGCAGCATGTCTGTGCTATCTGCAACCATTTTCAAGCTAGACAAGCCAACAGCGGATAAATAACCACTTTTTAGAGGGGTACCCCTCTTTGACACCCGCGTGCGCAGGCTTCCTTGAACCTAGAGGGTCCGGACTTAGATTGCTAAAATCTACATCAATGCTGAAAATTTCGTATGCAGGTTGTCCTGGTCTATCTCTAGCCATTTGGGTGCAATTCACTCTTGAAATGCGTGTCGCAGCCCAAAGTCGAGAAAAATTCACTAAAACTCCCTATTTTGGGAGTTCAAGGTCATTCAAGGTCATCGATGTTGACATTCCTAAGAAGCTCGTCGCCAGTGCTTGTTATGATAAGCAGCATATCTGTGCCTATCAACCATTTGCACGTTAGACGAGCCAATAACGGTAGAGTAACGCCTTTTAAAGGAGTGCCCCTCTTTCTCTCCCCTCGTTCGTGGGGACCCCCTTCACCCAGTGGCATGAAATGTTGTCACAAAATACTACAGACTCTAAGCTATCAAATGGTGAAAACTAAAAGTCTCTATCTCACTTGGGCTTCAATCGGTACCGGGTTGTGACACATACCAAGACAGACACCAAAACAGAATTACCATGGCTAATACACGCTATTGCTACTACGCTAGCTCTCGCGCGTAAAAAGTTGCAAATAAACGTCTCACAATATTTTAACTGCAGACACAGTTTATATTGACATCGTCAAAATATTGCAAGTCACGCTTTGAGTTTGAACTTTCCGAGTATCCCTTTGTTAACAAGAGCAGTGTAGCAGTAGCTGAGTTGACCTGATTGCTGCAGTATCTTCCTATCATCGTCGGCTCATTGTGCATTACGTCGTAGATCTCAACGCTGTCGTACCTACAAATACAATTATTCAGTGATGCAGTCCTCAAGATTCGAGACCTAAGTTTTGGTCTCGAGGTACTTCGAGGGCACAAGATGATGTCTTGATCTTAGTCTTGATACCAAAGTCTTGGTCTAATTGGCTTTGGTCTTGAGAAAAAAAAGTCCTGTTTACATCACTGCAATTATTCACAGCCGGCTTACATTGGTATGCTATCATATACATGGTAGGCCTACAATATGAAGTGTACAACATAGGCCTATGATACGCTAAGAAACTGATTGGTATCCAGTCTATTTGCACAATACACTAAATAACTTAAGTTCCCATATGGGTTAAGATATCCTCGGCCAGTTCTTGGGGCAAATTTGACTCGTGCAAGCAGCACTTAAGATAGCAAGTACCGGACTTTTACTCTTACAAACTTACAATGAGACGACATGATAGGCGCTACAACGTGTAGTTTATTTGTACCCGCAGTCGCGTTCGTCTTCAATCTCGAAGGTGAGGAAGCGGAATCGAACTCGATGACCTTCGTCCTCGGCCAGAATCAGCCACTCGCAATCCTCTTTGTTGTCATAGTTGTTGTCACCGTACTTGGCGTGAGAGAACAGTTGTCCTGCCTTGTTGGACGCTATCAGCGTGCCGCCACACACTACCAATCACACACCATGCACGGGTAAACGCGCTCAGATTAAATCCAATAGGGCCTAAAATACGCTGAAATACGTTACAAATCGCAGGTTTTCTTTTCGACTACGTTAAAGAATTAAATAATTCACGTTAATTTGCAATATTTACAGTATATTTACAGCGCATTACAAACTTTTTTTGTGTTTCTGCGCTATGTGCATTCATTGCATATTGTTATTGTATTACACTGTATCACGTATGTTACATGATTTCTTAAACACGTTCACCTTTTCTCGGTGAAAGTTGCAGATGTAAACCTTTAGAAATACAGTAGGCCTATAACAGTATAATTTCTGAGCAATCCAAAATTGACTAACCCTTCTTCGTCTCTTCTTGACGAATGCAACTACAAACTTTTGTATTTTACTGCAGGCCTACTTTCTACCACTATTGCGCTCTGCATTCTGACACATCGCATAACGAACATGTATGTTATCATAAAGTCTATTGTATCGATGAAAGTTAGCTGAAAGCCGATCACCGCACGCAGTATATACCTGTGGTGTGAGTGATGTCAAAGCCTTTACGTTGTACCGACGCGTCAGTGTAGAAGGTCATGTAAAGTCTGTTGCCGGTGGACACTACAGGGTTGGGCAGTCCGCTGCCGCACAGACGACCAAGCTGACGAGCACTCATGTCATCTCCGTCGAAGATCTCCAGACGGTCGTACGTGCACTCCATGTGCGCCTCCAGCTCAAAGTCATTGAACGTCTGCGCGCAACGATTTGCCTTTAGCATACAGACTGCAGTAGGTACAGCAGATAGCTTAAGAAATTAATTTATAAAGCAGGAACGTCAAAAGAGCAGTCTGAAGCAGTGAGTTTTCTAGTTCTCGGACTGACAGCCGCCGTCCTAGAAAAAACATATAATCGTATTTTCATAAGCCGTACGACCCCGCTACTGGGCGTGTGGGGGTGAGTGTGTACTTCTGCCTGTTTGTCTGTCCGTCTGTGTGTGTATTTAATCGTCCTAACTGGAAAAATTATAAACAGTTTTAATAATTTCCCGGAAAGCAGGGCGTGGCAGGTTTGCTCTGCAGACATATCTGGTGATGCTCTGACCTTGACCTTTGACCTCAAAGCAGTTCACGTTTGTCTCAAGATGCAACAGCGACAAAAGTTTACAGAACATCCGTCAATTGATACCAAAGATATCACGCGAAAATAACATCACGGCCGGGCAGACAGACGGACGACAGCATAAAGTATTAGCACAGACCAGTTTGATGCGGTGTCCTGGCGTGGTGACAAAGTGCCAGACGCAGTCCTTGCGGCTGGGATAGTAGTCCGGCCAGTTAGGACTTGTCACCTCACCAGCCGGCTTTGTCACCTCGTGTTGACAACCGCCTGATCACACAGCATACACAACTCGACTAACAACGCAAACTAAAGCAAACGAAGATGTTGGACCAATGCCGACATTGTATGCGGCCGTCTGCCTAGCTATGTGAACTCGCCATTGCACTGCACAACCATATCCTTAACTCCAACCCTGACCTTTGACGCCATCCTTTGCGTTTGAACGCGTACTTCAACAGTGCATCACTGACATTAACCATTGGATGTCTGCAAATCGGCTGAGCTGAACATGAACATGGACGAAACTGAACCTCTCTGGTCTGGTACGCAGGAGGGTGTTTGTTTTCCTTCCCTGCAGCTTGCTCCTGACACTATTCATCCGTGTCAGCACGTCAGAGTACTGGAAGTTGAGTTCTCAGCCGACCTCAGCCTCGAGAAACACGTCACGAAGGTCAGCGCGACCTGCTTCTACCATCTTAGCTCAGTATGTTTATGCGTCGTTGTCTACACGGAACTACTCCACGGTATCTCGCGGCACACTGCACCCCAGTCTCTGCGACTGCCTCAAGACATCATCTTCGTTCTGCTGCCAGTCATCAGTTTGTTGTGCCGTCTTACCGACTGAGTTTATACGGACGTCGGGCTTTCTCTGTCGCTGGCCCGATAATATAGAACTCACTACCGAGACATCTGCGTGATCCTATTCACACCATAGGCCCTACCTGTTTTTGGACGATTACTTAAGACATTTTTCTTTTCAAAGTACTAATGTGTGCAGCGCATTAAAGGCTTTTGACGTTGATGCACTATATAAATTTACGTTTTACTTTATTTTACTTTTACTTTACTCCACTATTCTATCCATGTACAAATAAGTTAAAGTTTTCTTTTGTTTACTTAAACTGAAGTACATGCTCTGTCTCTCTGTAACTCTTTTATAACAGTTTCTGCACTGATAAAGTACACTTTTCAGTGTATTATAATAAAAGGTTTTATTGCGCAGTAATGGCTGCAGAGTAGTAGTATATTGTTAAGTTTTGTGTTGAACTGTAGACAGATAATGACAATCAGACAGACCTTCCTTGCAGTCATGTCCGTTGTCGTGCAGCGTGTAGCCGCTGTGACAACTACACCGGTAACTACCAACCGTGTTCTTACACTCGTGCTGGCACCCGCCATTGTTCACAGCACACTCGTCGCGATCTGACAATCAACCAGCACAGCAAGCAGATTAATTTATTAATTGCAACAAAGCGTCGAGTGCGAGAGAAATGAAAACGCACCATACTGCCAGCAAAGACTTTAAACGCTTTCTTTCACAATGTATCTTGTAATCTGTGTAACAATTTCAATCCATTTTAATCTAATCCCACGCCTAGTCAATCTTGCTTTGATTAAGTTACGTTTGTCAACTTCTAATAAACGAACATGACGATGACGACGACAATGATGATGATAATGGCAAAAAATTTCGTCCAGTACAAGTAGCTTTGCCACGTGGAAGCTGACACGAAGTGAAGTTAAGACTGAAAAGTAATGGATATGGAGGCTACAAAACCGTTTGATTCTGGAACACGAGGTAGGCTTAACAAGTAACCGAATAATGAAACTTGCGTTATGCTTATAATATAATATACTATCCGTGAGCAGATTAAGCTACAGCCTACCGGTGAAGAATACCGCTGAGAAGCCTGTCTTCTGAACGGTGTTGTCTGTGGAAAATGTTATTCGTAGTTTGTTGCCGTCGGAAGTGATGGGCTGAGGCAGCGTGGAGCCACAGAACGTGCCGTGTACTTTGCCCGGTCCGTCGCCATCGTCAAAACCACTGCGTAACTCCACCGAGTCGTACTCGCAGTCCTGCTGTAATACCGACGACGACGACCACGTTTAAAGAAGCGTACAAACCGACAGAACTAAACTGAACTGTCAGCGCAGTTCAGTTCATTTCCTTCGCTCGATACGCGCCTTAACGTGCTTACTACAGCCCCAAAACTCTACTTACTTGGATTTGTTGTGGATTTACTGTACTACACTATGCTGATTCACAACAAATCAAAAGTCTGCAGCAAATCCGGAACGAGTTGTACAACAAGCTCATGAAAATATAAAGTCTGCAATAGATCCACAGCATCTTGATATGCCAAGACGTTTCTCAATTTGTTCGCATGTCAACATCTAGTGTTGAACAGAAATCGTTCCGAGGAAGATAAAAGTCTGATCAACGAGAACTTACGTTGTTTCCTTCGAGGTCGAAGTGCGTGAAGTTGACAGTAATCCGGTACTGGGTTGGGGCGACGATCTGCCAGACACAGTTCTTGTTGGACGGGTAGAGCTCTGGGAATGACGGGCTTTGAATAGTGCCGTTAGCGGCGTCGATGTGACCTCCACACGCGTCTTTACAACACACAGTGCACAACGACTTACAACGTGACAGATTGCTGGGTTAGGGGCCAATTAGATTGCTCCTATCTTACTAAAATCTTCTATGTAAAAATGGCTAGGTAACTAACAAAGATTTCCGCAAGTCGCTATAGTCAAAAACAAATCACAGATTTTTTCTGCTTAAAACCTGCTTAGATAACCTATTTTAAGCAGATTTTGAAATAAAAAAATAATGGAATTTGATCATTTAAACAGGTTACCAACAAATAAGACACAGGTTTTACTTATATCTTACACTTTTTCTACTCAAGATCTGAGTAGAAACCTAACAAAAATGGTTTGCAACATTTTTGCAAATGTTTAGAACATGGTTACATGCGAAATAAAGCAGGAAACATTTCTGAAACAATTTTGCAAATGTTTTTGTTGTTTTACAACATACCTTCGCACTGTCGTCCGTCAGAGTGTAGTTCGTATCCAATGCGACATTTGCACTGAAAGCCGCCCAACGTGTTGACGCATTCGTGATGGCAGCCGTGCGCGTCCGTCGCACACTCGTCAAACTCTGCAGCGTATAACAGTGCAGGCCACTTAAAAAACGTGTCATTTTTATTTTTTTAAATAACTCACTGAGACACTGGCCGATTTTAATCGTGAAGAAACTCGACGTAGGCCCTAAATATTGCAGTTTTTCCACCTCACCTTAATACTGTTGCCACACAACCTTGTAAAATGCGGAAGTCGTAGTTTGGCTGCTTACAACAATAAAGACATACTGAGACGGCGTACTACTATTATTTTATGGGTCAATAAATTAATAGGCCCATACAAAATATTTCCGGAGCAGATCCCCGTGGGCTCCGGAATGCTGCACAGGACTGACGCCATTGTGCAGTTAAAAAGTAAAACTCAATCAACATCACGCGACTGTCACAGCTCCGTGACTCTGATGATCTCCGTTTCTCTTGAGCGGGCAGTGTCAGAGCTTGCGCACAGTATGACGAACGATTGACCTCGTGTCTTCCATAGTCCGCCATCACTTTCATGGTTTCACACCGGTATCAACCATTCCACATTATCTAGCTATACTACATGACAGCTGCAAAAACATACGTGGGCGAACAACTTGACCGATTCGCTAGCAACGTGAGCGACCACGGGATTCGAACCCGTGACCTGTTGATCGAAAGTCCGACGCCCTAACCACCACTACGCCACTGCCTGTGATTACCAACCTTTGACGAAGACGGCCGCGAAGCCGCCTTTCTGCACGGAGGCGTCTGAGACGAACTTGACGTACATTTTGTTGGTGGTTGACTTGACGTCGTTCGGCATGCGATGGCCACAGTACTTACCGAGTAGACGTGAGCTGTCCTCATGACCGTCACGTACCTCCACGTAGTCATAGACGCAGTGGTCGTGGTTCTCCACCTTCCAACATACACAGATGTGGTTACTTGGTATTAAAAACAGTAGGCTAAAAATACACAGCACAAATACCGTTTTATTTTACAAGTAGCAATTCGACGTACTGCACACGATTATTTTTAATCACCGCCAAGAATTTAACAAACGTTGTCCGCAATGGCCTTGCATTGCAACGCGTGCGTTACGTGCAATACATTTGATGGAAACTACGCTCTTTAACGTGTTTGCGATAAGGAGTGATAAATGTCTACCTCGAATGACTGGAACTTGAGCGCTACTGAATAACCTTCCGGCACAGAGATCTTCCAGACACATTCTTTGTTGGGCTTGTAGTAGTCTGGATAGTTGGGACTTGATAGAATCCCGGTCTCCTTACTGATTTCTCCACCGCATACCGCTATCACAGTAAATTATCAATCGTTGATTACGCCAAGAAGCACACACAGCATGCAGTTAAAACAAAAAGCGTACAAACATTCGACAAAAATAAGCTTGGAGGAGTATAAGCAAGCTTGCATAAGTATAAGCTACAAGAGTACAAGCTATAAGAGTATAAGGTTTAGCTTGCACCGTTTTGATACAGATCACGAGTGTGACGGACGGACAGACGGACGCCTAGGCCATGGCTAAGACGCGCGACGCATTCTGCTATCGCGCGTAAAAAAGGAGTAGGCCCTAGTTGTTTCAACAGCAGCAGTAGGATAATGTTAGCAGCCTATAGTTTCAATGTACGCTTTGGATCACCTTCGTATTTGGCGGCGAACATGGCTTGTCCGGGCGATGTAGACGTACGATACTCAATCCATAGTCGACTGTCCGTTGACGTTATGCTGACTGGAAACCTTGTCGGCATGCTTGAGCCACAGAACCGAGCTACAATAATCATTGCATCATTAGCCGCATTATGCGTGTTGGCCGTCCTCCGTCTGTCTGTCTGTCCGTTCGTGTTTCCCAGTGAAATTAAATGAATCACATTTCACTAAGCCACAAAACTGTCATGACGTCAGTTGCAGTACATCACCACTCAGTGTCTCAAAAATATCCCCAACATTTTCGATAGTAACATAAAGAAGGACTGACCGATTTTAATAATGTTTGATATCAATATTCCGGACTCTACTAGTCATCAAAAAACCGTTCAACTTCCCACCTCACCCAATGTCTGCTTTTGCATTACCTGGAAAAAATAGAACCGACGAAATATTGCATTTATTCAAGATTTATTAGTCTTTACCTAATCAAAATGGCACACAAAACATATTTTGTCCAAATTTATGTCACTTTGGCTAACAATTCATCCAATTGTCTATTTTTCAACTGCCTACATAAAAAATGTTCGAAATATTGTCCCATTACGCACAGAAACGCTTTTTCCATTCGTTCATAGCAGAGTCAATAATGGTCTGCATCAGACCAATCTAGACTTCACCAGTCACTTCTTGACTTCATCAACATTCATAAACGTCTTCTGGTAGCCACACTGCTTCATGGCAGTCAAACCGTGTAAGCGACTGGCTGTTGGGGAGGTTCCCATGAAATGCATACGAACGCCTAACGTTAAACCGCCGAGTGTTACGTGGGCGGCTGACCTAGCAGCAGTGAGCGGTACCAGTGGCCGTCGCGCACTTCCAGATAGTCAGTGACGCAGTCTGAAGACGCTAGACGCAGCTCGCTGACGTTGACCACAATGCGCTCGCCGTGAGTTCCAGAGATGCGCCACTGACACGGCTCCGCCACGCGCACACTTGACGTCCCAGCACCGAGCGACGTCGAGCCGTCAACAGACGAGTCCTGAGCCGACGCAGGCCAACCGAACTCACCGCTTGACTCCTGGAGCGTCCTCCCGCACCCTGCGCACAGCAATCACTTACACACAGTGGGACCAGTGGCTTACAAGCTTAGGTGTAATTCGGATAAAACCTAAGCAGAAATGCAAAAACTGACTGCCATCGACGCCAACCCATTAGGGACTAAAAACATTGTTCTCATCGAAGTACTGGACAGAGTCTCCAATCTATGTCCCACAAAATAATAAGAAATAAAAACTTGTGGACGGCAGTTGTGACCTTTTTAGCATCAGAAAAGTCGTTTAAAGCCATAACTGCACACAAATCGTTTGCGGCTGATGCTTCGTCTCACAGCCTGCTGAAAAAGCTTTCTGACGCTCCCCAGAACCTTTAGTCTTTATTGAAAATTTCTCACAACGTTTGCCAGAGAAATGATTTCAAAAATCGGTCGATATTTAGCGAAGATGTAAACAAAAGTTTTGTGCCATGTTTTCGACTTATGTTGTACATATAATAATAGCAGAAAACGGGACTGACTTGGACAGCGATAGAGCTTGTTGGCCTGCGTGATGTCTCCGCGACTAAGTTTGATGCGCTGTCCGATCTCCGGTCTAACTGAAGTACGTGGGTCACGGCGTGGAGTGATCGTATCCAGGTAAGTCGAACGCGCGAACGTGTTGCGTGCGTAGTGCATGATGCTGTAGAAGTCATAGGCTTCACCGAGCGAGTTCACCTCGGCCGACGTCAGCGTGTTGAAGTTGTACTCCTGACCTGCACAATCAGCCAACGATGACGACCACCGGTGAACAGTATATAGTCACTGACGACCCACACGGTCCATATAGGCTACAGACTGACGCTGACCTTCAGCGAGACACCAGCTTACACTGTCAAACTACGTATACACCAGTGTGACACAAGTTGCCCCTTGGAAAGTCTGGGTAAGCATCTGATTAACACTTAGTCTTAACTGGACGGAGTACTAAATAAATGGTTACACATAAAAAAACAAATCACTTTTTAAGCGGGAGCAATTGATTGTTGAAATATGCGTCGCAGAGTGAAATTACGAAAAAAATCACAAAAAAACGATTTCTTGGGTTTCAAGTTCGTTCGAGGTCACAATGTTGGTACCTCCAAAAGCGCATCAGCAGTGCTTGTTATGGCAGCAAAAATGTGTTTACCTGCAACCGTTTTTACTTTTTACGCTAGTCGATAGTAGTAAAAATCCATGCACAACATTACTGAACTAGTTGTGCATTGTTGAGAAAGAAGAAGAACAACGATTTCGCCTTCGTTTGAGGGGAATTTCCTCACCCAGCGGCACGAAGTTTTGATACAAAGAACTAGAGACTCCGCGCTATCATACGGTGAAAACCAGGAGTGTCTGTCTCACCTGGGCTTGAATCAATACCAGGTCGTGACAGACGGCCGGACAGAATCACGACAGCTAGTACGCGTTTAGCACTACGTGCTGTCACGCGTACAAATTCGGAGTATAAAATTTATTCCGGAAAAGTGTAGAAAGATGGCGTGGCTAGTGCTGTAGGTTTATGTGAACGTCATCTTGGGAATATGTGAAACAGAACGCGGTGTTATGTGAATGGCCCGGTAACGAAATGTATATGAAATTGTAGCCAGTGTGAAGGCCGCGCGAACTATGTGTTGACTGATCGAGAGTGATGTATACGTGGGCTAGGCCGCATCATCTGGCAACGGTTACAGACGCAGGTGAACAGCCAGGACAACCAGGCTGCGCTTGTATATACAGACAGACAGAGAGGCAGGTTAACTAACTGGCGCCGCAATGTGTAAGCCTACCTGTACGCAGTTCTTCAGCGAATAATCACTATTGCAGCCCAGCGCAAGAGAGTCAACAGACAGTCGTGTACGCACATCGTCATTATTTATTGCAAGAATTCAGCAATATGAAACTAGGTGAAAGAAAAATCAAGCAACAACACTTAACAGCCACCGCCAGAGATATAACGTTTCGCAAATACACTCGTTTTGGAAAGACGTGATGTGAATAACATCATGATCACACGAAACGCAGCCTATGAGACTCTAGACCGAGACCGACAATTAACGGCAAAAATGACTGCATCATTAGTGCACTGCATTACTAAACAAAGTAAGTAACATAAAAGCGCCCTGCAGTCGTGACAAAGAAACAAGCATCGCTCCCGCAACGTCAACACTCGGAAATCAGAAATCTCCAGCCTGCCACTCACAACGGACTTGCAATTGAACGGCATCGACGTTGAGCGACGCAGAACAACAAATTGGCGGCAAAATTACTTCCATCTGGAGTTCTGTAGACGGGCAGGCCATGAACTCACCTACAAACTAGCATAGTATATAGGATTCGGTCCACGTGCTGCCAGTAAACGGACACGTGTCCGGGTAATTGAAACAGGGCGCGCCGCCAGACTTCATACAAGTGCCAGGAAAGCGCACCTGTCGACGGTGTCGACCCCTGTCGACTGACGCCAGAACCAATCAACAAGCCTTATAACACGCCCCGGTGTAGCTGATATCACAACAACACGAAGACAATTAAGCCTCCTGGTATAATAATTACACCGATATACTGATGATAAGCTATGGAAAAAATGGAACTAACAGACACACAGTATAACACAGGCACCGTCCAAAAAACACGCACTCACACCAAACGAGGAAGCCGGCAAAAATGAGGCAATGCGCACTGACATTGCTATATATAGGCCTAACTATTAACGCTAGGCGCTATTCAAAAAAAAGGTATAAATGCATACCCCCCGGCAGGGCGTAAAATAAAATGCACTAAAATATGTAATGTCCAGAGAAATATAGTTTATGTCTCTAGGCCGATCTCTTCAGATAAAGTTTGCATAAGCACGTGATTAAAGCTTAATCTTAACTGAACGCAGTCAGCTATCAATCACTCGGCCTTCGGAGTAAACGAATCGAATTTTGGCCTGCCTGTAAAAGTTAACCTTTTTAACCTTCAAACACAATATAATGTTGGGATTTAAATATTCAGCTCTACTAATAGGTTTACCAGGCAAGATGTTCTTGAAGACAATCTGAACGTGGTTGTCTCGGTCAGGTCGCGTGTGTTCGTGCCAGAAGCCGACGACATGACCCAACTCATGCACGACAATACCGAACTTGTCGCAGTTCTTGCCGATTGAGATTGCCTGAGGACCGTTGCCGCGCTTTCCCACGAACGAACAGCACCTGCGCAGTAAATTTTATTCTTTAGTAAGCCTATGTAATGAAGTACTATACAATCTTCGTTTTTTTTTCTGTATAATACAGGACTTTTTGTTCACATACATTGCAGTATCAGCGATGGCGTATCTGTAGTTCACATAGCTCTGCATAGGTGACAGGAAAAAAACGAAAACAAACTGGTAAACAAATAAAAAACGAAAGATAGTGAAGAATAAGAAAAAAATGAAAACAAAAAAGGATAAATGCAAGAACGGAAAAATATGTCTCTTCTTTATTTTACTATGATTTACTCATTTTTTTGTCAGCTTCCGCAGATTACTACACGTATAAGTTAGTCTTGAGATGACGAACCCGCACGGTCGTTCGGTAAAAAGAATGTAGTTGGAGTCTTCAGGAGTTCTCTCGACAAACGTTACACAAGTGTGGTTTTCCCAGTGACGCATTGCTTGCTGAAACAATGCCTTGTGACCACCTACGTATACAAACAGCACACATTCTATCATAGTTGTGACGAACGTTTATAAACGTTTTTTTCGTAAAAAAGTTTTTGGACGTTGCTAAAATTTTTTTTCATAATGTCTACTACTGTACATCTACACTGTGTCTCAAAAAAACCAGACCCCTGCTACCTTTTGCAATAACTCCAACAGTCCTGGTTCAATAGCAATAGATTCTGACAAAAATAATCGCTAGAGAATCAGCACTTAATAGCATGTGTTACTTTGCGAGAAATTTTAAGAACAGAGTACCCGCTGAGGTTTTCCTGTGGCACCAAAAGTAGAGGCAACTGCATGAACTGCAGTACTCCAACGAACCAACAACGTCAGTTACGAAATCATTAAATGTTATAACGCCAACGTTTGAAGTTGAACGAACTGCTGATTAGCAACATCATAGTCAGAAGTTACAGCAGATGTTCAAAGTGATGTCCCTTCACTCGAACACAGGCCCAGAGATGTCTTCTCCATTCGTCGATTGCGTCATCGACAACGGTCTGCCGTAAGCCAGACCAGACTTCCACCAAGCGCTGCTTCAGTTCATCCACATTTTTCCCCATTTTATGAAATATCGTAAGCCCGTAACACACTACGATATTGAGTACCTTTTGACGATTTTCTCAGCTCATCATCATTATTATTAGGCACAGTTTGTTGGAGTTATTTCAAAACGTAATAGGGGTCCGGTTTTTTTGAGGCAGAGTGTAGTTTAACTAATAGATACAACAAGATACACTTAGGACTTGATATTTGCTCCAACTATTATTCTTCCCTGAAATACGTGCCGCGTATTGTATACACTAGATAGCACTATAAAGATAGTTAACATGGGGTTAAAACATACGTTAACCTACATACATTGGAAAGATACAGTGGTTGTTGCTGAAGATTACAATACATGCAGTTTCTTTTTTATCGTTCATCGTCATCATCATCATTATCATAACTACTAAAATCACTTTCGTAAATTAGTTACTAACCAGAATAAAAAAAACCGAAAGATGAAAGACCGAAGAAGTGGATGATGTGCATGGGAGACAAGTTGGCGCCGTAGATCAGAAATGCCCATTTGCCGACTGTAGCAATGCAAAAGTTTGGCTATTATACACTGTGATTGTTACTCTATCCGTGAACATTTAGTGAATACAATACACTTCGAGTGCGCAAACAAACAGATTTTACCGATCCTTCTGGCGACAAGAAGCGCGTCGAGCGTCAAGAACACGATCCAGAGGAAACCAAAGTTCACCAGCAAAGCGTCTGAGGTCACAGTCGAGCTTGGGTCAGAGATGTCGTGATATCGGCGCAGTCTGGTAGATGACTGTTGTTCGTTGTGGTCATAAGACGTGGCAGTGAAGCGCGTAGTGTTCAGTCGCTGCAGCCGGTCGTCGATGTTGACGCGCTGCTGCTCGTCTGCTGCTGGCGTTTCGCAGTGAAAGTCGGCCGCGCTTGGCGAGGTACGACTGCTCAGTGTGAACGCTTCGACTAGATCGCGCTCAAACCTGACACAAAAACAAGACGGCGTCCAGTGCAGACATGTATGCGGCCGTGCGCCAGTTGCCGAGCTTATCAGTGGTCAAGCCTAGCTTTCAGTCATACTTAAAACCGCTTTGTCGCGTCATCCGCCATCCAGTAGTAAACGTGTGTCACGTGTCATTTCTTGGAGGTTTTTGACGTACGGTGATCCCTACCTTTGACTTCCAGATCTAACAATTACTTCTGTCCAGTTTCACATTAATTTTTACTTTTTTTGTTTTTCTAAGCTTCTAATTTTCGATTTAAAATCTTGTACGATACAGGCAAGCTCATATAAGGACAGAGAGACAACTACACACATCTGTAATTCTTCTACTTTGTAGCCTTTAATAATATAGTAGTAGTGCGCAAGCGCATATGCAGTATCATGTAATGCACATGATCCTACTATTAAGCTACTTATTTAGAGACCTCTGACGCAGTCTGGTCTTCCACATCATAGCATCGTCGACGTCAGGTACGTCAAGGAACAGCAAGAAGTCGACCAACACGTCATCATAGTTGTCACTCACTGCTGCCGGTCGTCTTTGTCGCTGACGTCGTCGATGTCGACGTCTTGTCCACGGCAGCCGGCGCCGCGATACGTTGAACAACCCGCGCGGGAAATCGAACCAGGCGACGGCCCGATAAGCCGCACTGCCGACATTCTGATCTCCTGCCGGTGGAGCTCGACCGACCCGATCGACATATCGGCGATGTGTGAGTAGGGCGGGGCGTATAGCCCGGTCCACGCGGGCCCAGTACGACGCCGAGTAGGTCGCCACACGTGCGCCGTACCCCGCCAGTCGGCACGGACGATAGCGGCGTCCAGACGCTGTGCGGTCTTCGTCGACGTTAGAACGCAGCACGGTAGCGTAGAGCGACGTCATGTGCCGCGTACAGGCGTTGCTCATGTTGACCGCTAGTGACGTCTGGCGAGTTAGTTCTGTGAGCTCGGAGGTCTCGACGTCGTCCGACATAATGCCGTCCATCAAGCCACGACACGTCGACTGCACTCAACGACAACATTTGTTACATTTTAACACAACATCATCTTATTAAACGACGATAATTAGAATGGCGAGGAGCGTAGCATGAAATGTAATACTCCGTTTACACGATGAAGCGAACATAAAGCACACACGATACAACGTTAGAGCAAACCTCGGACACACGTCGTGCACTCTTGGAGCTGGCTTGATAACGGCGTGTGCTTCGTGTGTGCTTCGTGTATGCTTCCTCGTGTAAACCGGGTACGAGATCGAAAGAGCAAGTGTGTGGTGTCAACCGTGTGAAAAATGTACAAGCTCAGCCAATTTGTTCGGAAAATATATGACACTGAACTACAAAGTGTACCATCAATGCTACCTCCCTGTTACCGTTAGAAACTAAAACAGTGTATTAAGTGTAGGTTTTAACACCATCTACAGTGCACTATCCTAGTGCATTAAGGCATAATAAACTATAAACCGTGTCGAAACGTAGTTATTTCATGACCGCGATCGACGGTGAGTTCTGCCTGAGAATGGGTGCTGTACACAGACCCGAGTCACGTTTTGGTCGTCACGCTTAGGTGGAGTGAGATTATGGGCAGTTATAACACTTCGGACACTGTAGTGAGAGATAGGCGACAAAAGTAGGTCTTGAGATAATTACCTTGATGGAATCAAGCGTTACAGTTGCCTGTCGAACGTCGTCGTGTACGATGACGCGCACCAGCGTGAAGAAGACACTAAACAGCAGCGGACCTCCATGCACGACGCACAGACCAACGTACAGACACCCGACAACAGGGCGGCGCCGACTTCCAGTTACCAAAACTTTCGGTTCCACGTTTGACTGCTGATTCTGTGACGGCGAATCGGTTTTAGGTGACCATCTTGCCGCCGAGTAGTGCGTTTTACCTGCTCGCCAAATATTCAAGATGTTACGATAAATCGAACACAACAAACAACACTATTTATAGAGCGAAAACGGTGTTAGTAGCCTATGCCCCATAAGACTACAAAATAGTTCGGTTTTTATGTGGCGTTTGAAAAGACCAATATTTATTGTGCATATATTATGCACGTAACCCGAAATCAGTCATCTAGGCAAAACGGAAACCGCGCTCTCCAAATACAGTTCTTGGTGTGAAAAATTAAACAGCAAGTTATCAATTCTATATTAGTTGTCCCGATTCGGTTCCGGTTTATTAACTAGTAACCAGCAACACTCTCTGCTTTACCGTCGCACACTAAGAACCGACATCCGTGTTAGATTCCAATTATTAAAATATCTTTTTCTTGCAGCCGAGGCAAAAAAAGTCGTCGTCAGCCGGCTAACATAAATTTCAAAAATAAGTTATTGTTTTCATCACACTTATATCAAACTAAAATGCCTGCACGTGTTCCTTAAACTTTGCATTTCGTTATGCTCACTGAAAGCGATGCGAAATATTCCCTTTGTAGAATAGACATAATAAACTTTTTAATATTTATACTAACTAGTTTCGTGACTTCATCTCCTGTATATATTAGACATGGACTGGAAAAAAGCAAACAATAGAGTTCGCAGGCGTGTAATAAAACTACAACACGACTGCAGTGCAATGATTTATTTTGTAACATTTTGTTTCATTGCAATTGTGCATAACATGTTCTCTTCGAGCTTGTAGCGGCCACGTTCTGCTCAGTTATGAACTCATTGTATGACTGTCAGAAAATGAAGTCGACGGCTGCCGTCCCCAGTTTTTTAAATGCATTTGTATTGTAGTTTTTAGGCCTACATCAAACGCCAGCACATGTAAGACAGAGAACGAGAGATAACGGCGTGCCTGCAGCGTGTGCATTGGTCGCTCTGGCTGTACGCTGACCGACGTATACGACGATGAACAAGACGCCTGATATCGCAACGGCAATTATTAACACGTTGCCGTCGGTGAAACCAGCGACGCGATTGCCGCGGTGAGATGACGTCTTCGATGCTGCTGACGAGCGTCTTGGTGCCCCGCTGGAGAGCTCGTGGTCTACCCGTCCTCCGACAGTGCCGTTTAAGCTGCTAGCATGGGTTAATCGGACGTAAAACGGAGAAGTGCTAGCGGAGTCGGTCAACCCCACGACAACTGAGCGCAGATTCTGCACGTCGCCGGAGATGGCGGCTACAGCAACAGGCGGTCGTTCAAGGCGCACTTCCACGCTGAAGTTTGACGGACAGAAGATGAGCAGGTCGCTCTTTAAAAGAACCCCGGCTGAACTTTGACCTTCAATCTTTCCAGCTGCTGGTCGCCGCAAGCCGCTACCGTCAGAAACTGTGAGTCCGAGGAATGCGGGGCAAGCCGACATGATTCCTGTAAACATAACACGATCACCGTAGGGACTTAGTCCAATTCACTTCAATGACGGCTCTGGGACAGACATCAATACAATGACAATCTTTTATTCACCAACATTGGTAGCACAACAAAAAAGAAAGAAAAATAGATGAAAATTAGGAACTACATAAATAATAGTAATTAATAACGATTAGATAC
>Ga0209367_1000833_pt1 | contig 34680 bp, 17 predicted proteins | sample WorMetLIZISLAND2_FD_187412 | JGI IMG/M metagenome (GOLD analysis project Ga0209367, IMG submission 187412) | Marine gutless worms symbiont microbial communities from Max Planck institute for Marine Microbiology, Germany - Olavius geniculatus... ... | reverse complement strand
GCTTAGTATTGCTAGTTTTTTCTTGCATTTATATTTCACAAGGTAGTGTAGCGACGCAGTTATGGTGTGGCGGGATATTCAATAACTGCTTTATTGGAAATTGTTCAAAGAATGTGCTAGTAAAAGAATTTCGAAAATTGGCTAATATTTGTCAAAGATATGGGCAGTTACAAAGTGGGCCATTTTTTGAGACACAGTGTACGTCATAGCAATTAAAACAGGTATGCAAAAGTACATTAACGTTGGGCTGGGCCTACCTCTTGGTCAAGAAGCGGTTGATCAATTTCCTGTTCAGTCGGCCGCAGCGGCCGCGGTTTCTTCATCGATACGCTCGGCTTCACGACTGTCATCGGTTCTAATACACAGCGCACATGTAGCAACGGCGTTAGCAATGCAGAGGATTTACATTGCATTATATCATATCATTATGCAGTAAAAGCAAAATGAAGTCCATCCGACCTGTAAAACCTACAGGGCTGATCTCCGTTTCGTTACCTCTCAGCCAGACACCAGCTTAGACTGCAAGACCACGTATACGCGGCTATTGCATCGCGGTGTTTGTTTACGCTTCGGCTTTCGCTGCTAGTCACTGTGCCTACCCCGTAGGAATGGCCAAGCTGAGTTGACCTGGGCATATTGTAACAACAAATCAAATTAGCAGTTATAAACAAGGCTACCATTGCCAGTATATTCGGATGATCGTGACCTTAACAGTGACACTATGACATTCTTAGTCCAAACGGGTACTCGGCACGGACATTATTTGTAAAGCTGTGCAATCGAGAATTATGAAGATAATTTTCAATAGTGTCTCGTACTGGCTCTAGTGGAGCTGGGCGACACTTTGGCCGAGGGCGCAGGTGAGTCCAGCGTCTCCTGATGATTGTCTTCGTCCTGTTCGTGGTGCACGGTCAGCGCGGACGGAGACGACAAAGAGTGCTGCATTTTGTTGGCGCCGCCGGAAGACTCGGAAGAGGATAGACTGAGCGACATCAACTTGCGCAGTCCAACGATCAAACCTGCTGCAACAGAACAGCACGCTGTCGATCCGACCAAATCATCAACTCGTATAATGAAGTCACTAGTTTACGTGATGAAAAACTGAATGCAACATGCCTGGAAGTTGGAATGGCATATAAAAAGTTGAGTTTCTTTTGCTGAGATACGCTGCAAGAGCAATAATCATGTTGGTGCAAAACAAATTTCTTAATGGCTGGTTAATTAAAACGCATCAACGCACATAAAAAAACAGCACAGCGTCTTCACTTCGCGGTTAGGTTTTAGGCCTAAACTGGTCCTTCAAAATCAGGTTCGCACAATAGACATGTAGGTTAAGCTGTAAAAGCATATGACGGCATACAGCGTCATTTCTCGCTCTATGGCATATTTGTCTGCATATCTGTCCGCTCCCCCGTCTCATCACACTGCCGGTATGCATCAACGCTAACACCCCCACAGCATCACGCAGAGTCTTCACTGCGGTCTCACGATGTCGTCCTGACAACTTGTCTCCTCTCCTCGTTCGTTCCGGCGCCGCCTTTCTCACGCAACCACGTCAGTCAGCGTCCGTTTACCATTAGCCAAATACACCAGATAAGACGACATGCGCCTAATCCCAGCTACCGGTAACTTCTTTCCGCTTTTATCACCGTCGTGTCTAATATCTCGAATGTAGACTTAAGCAAAACTCGCATTTTTCATCCGACTCATAGCCAGCCCACCCGCGTGATCAATTCAATATTAGTGTACTCTGCGTGATTCTCGACGTCTATATCTACGTGCGTGACTCACGTAAACGTCGTAAATTGCGGTTTACTGTCATAAACAGCTTATCCAACATTATACATTAGTATCACTGTTATTTATGTACAAATGTGTAAAAGCCCTGACGTTTAGCTTTTTGAGCTGCAAAAAGTAACACCGATTACTCCTGCCTAGGAAACTTTTACAGCAATTATGGTCTTTCTGTGCCCTTTTGTTCTTAAGTTAGGAGGCGTTACGGAACAGCCGGACAGACGAACGTACAGGCAAGACCGTAATGCGGCCTATTAAAACGGCTGCACGGTAGTATTTAACCAGACAAATGCATCAGCGACGGCTAACCTGCTTTGGTGGGTTTGCTGATGTCGATGAGCTCGTCGTAAGCGTCGTCGTCGTCGTATTTAGCACAGTCGTCACAGTCGTCAGCGTGCGTCGTGTCATGCCTTGCTGTTGTTTCTGTAATCATATCAGTAACGGTAGGCTTAAATATAATTATAATTATTATTATAACAAAGAGGCCAAATACAGGCAGCTGGCCAACAACAACAGTTGCAATTGAGTCAGCCGGGTCCTGGAACCATCAAGCAGTGGTGCAAAAGATGAGCCGACGAATGACAGCCATTACTGAAGACTCCAGAGAGACGGCTTGTTCCAGCGGTTGTCAGTGGCTCTCCAACGGGGAAATGCGGTCTCCTTTCACAGCACTTTCGCCACCGAGTAAATACCGCTGTGGTTTACTAGCTTAGCTGTCAGTATTTCACCCTCGGGTATGTATAGTACTGAGAGGCTAAAAATGCAGCTACATGCCTGTGGACGAGGTCAGTCGCAGTGAGTCGCCGGCTGATCGCAAGACGTCGTCCGGCGTCGGCGGCAGTTGTCGCTTGCGATGCATCATGGTCGTCGACATACAAGCCGGGTCCGAGCTCGATCTCGCCCGCCCGCGTGGAACAGGCAACGCCTCAGCACTCGGCGCGTCCGGCGGAAACAACCCGAACGTCGCTCCCTTCGGCGTTATGTATCTACATTCACAAACCAGGTACAGGACATTGCAGCTAACACTTATTTATTTATTTACTTATTCGTGTTCGTATGCAAGAAAAACGTAGAAAGTAAAATAAATTGAAAACAGTGGCGTCGTGGCCAGAATAAGCAGAAAGAGAAAAAATTATTTTTCCGTTAAATTTCGGGCTGTTGAAAAATAGTCGAAATGCAAAATTTGAGGCTAAAACACGTTTTTACATGTAGGTGCAAAATTAAAATTGTGAGAAGTCATAATCGTTTCTGTTAAAAATTTGCAACTGTCAGTCAAAAAATTGCAAATTTCTACACCGCCTAATTTTTTAACGCACGACGTACTCCGCTGAATGACGGACTGACGGAGTGCAAATACGCCACCAAGTTCTCCTAACAGCTTGCTTTTTCTCAGCAATTAAAACCAGGTAAAGAAGTATCGTAGTATTGAAAACAACCCGCTATATAGGTGGGAGTGTTTTCATGTACGTTTGCTGAATTATAGTCCATATTACACGCGAGTTCGTTAATCATTAGCGCTGCCAGCAAGTCGCGGACTAGTCTTAGGCTAATGGATTTTCTGCTTCAGCTGATTGAACGCACTGAGGCAAACGCTCAGCACGCCACGGGCAGAATTTCACGCGTTTAAACCCAGACTTTACTGCGTTAGACAGACCAACTACTTGCTCGGTGACATTTTCACATCCTGCTTAGTGCTTACATTTCTGACGAACGCATAAACGTAGCGGTTTTAATTACGTGACGCGTTGTTAAAAATACACGAATATTTTTACCAAAACAATCAAACTTCACAGATGCAATTAAAAGCGCGTACAGAGCGACGTAACTGAACTAAACTGTGATGGCTTAGTTTTTGACGAACTGGCCAAGGGGAAAACAGCAATTCTGCTTATGCATTACAGTAGGCACCGTCAAACGGTTCGGTGTCTACGTGACTACGGGCACGTACGCATCAACCAATGACCAATTAGTTTATTGTGTTCGCCCTGCTCACCCACTGGTCAGTTTGTCAAAAACTAAACCGTGTCAGTTTTGTTCAGTTCGGTTCAGTTACGTCGCTCTGTACGCGCCTTAACAGAATATCCTGCATACAACAATGACCTGACCCGCAATGACTATTATCTGTTTTAAAATTGAAGTCCTATCTTCCCAATGTTAAGCGTCACAGTGTCATATTGTGCATATATCATATTTTGACAGCGAGTAGTTCTGCTACTTAAGCATTCATGATTGATTTATTGATCGATATTAGCCACAAAGTAATTACTGTCACAAACTGGTAACGACTTACGTTAAAGAGCTGTTTGCGATGATCATCTGTTGTTGTATCTTTTCTACCCATTTCTGTACACATCATGCGACTAACGTCATAGATAACCCCGTTGTCATAACGTAACAATGCAGCTTTCAACGTAAGTAAAACACAAACATCATTTGACACCCATATCAAAAAGTTTTCTCCAGCTCTCAACGCGTAAATGCTTACCTGCTAGTCGCTTTTAACGTCTAACTGTTTTATTTCAACTGCTATACCATGCTGTCATACGATGAAGTAGTTGTGCTACATAGGCATTTGTAATTGATTTATTGATCGATTCGTTAATTGGTACTGTATGGCAGTAAATGACTGTTACAGAGTTTTCACAGCTGTGAGAGTGAAGCAGGTAAATGGACATCTGCAGCAACAGCTATATTCCCATCGCTACTGGGTGGACGCTAACAGATTTGACTGATATTTCCGTGGCGACATTCTAGAGGCGAACGGAAATCGTTCCAAAGAATGCAATTTGCCGAAACAACATGAACAAATCAGTAAATAAAGACTGTGAATTGGTTAATTTATAAATAGAGCATAACTTACCAGCGATTCGTTCTGTGAGGCGGACGAGAAGTAGTAGACTCGTGGTCGGGTCTCGAGCTCGGAGGACAGTTTGAACGGCCACGGGATGTGAGGAGAGACTTCTTGTGGACAACAAGTGCACCTGTTCACAGCGTATCCACACAAATATAATGACCACCCGCACAGTTTGTTTCTGTAGCCTACAATGAATATCAGTTATTTCTCTCCAAACTAAAATGATTTATCTGAAGCAAGGCGAAAACAAAGTAGGTCTAATCTACCATAACAGTTAGTTCAGCCATTATAACACAACGGCAAAAAGGAACGCTAGACGGATGGACAGACGGACAGAGAGACAAAGTGATGAAGCATATACTGTGCTGTGATTCAGCGTGGCGTGGTATAAGAGGACTTTGTGTTCAAGCCAAGGCCAAGGACAAGGACTTTGTCATCAAGGCCAAGGCTAAGGCTACTGCTCTTTGTCTTCGAGGCGCCTCGAGGACGAGGCCAAGTCCCGGAGGACACGTCACTGGTTATAATCAAATATTTGCTAAGTTACTGTGTGAAGTTAAACTGACGTGGTGAAGCCGAAGAGCGATGTGGAGCAGTTGAGCGGATGAGCGGACATCTCGTCATTGAATAGATACAAACAGCCGCCATGCAGCACGGCGTATCGCCGACTCCCTACAACCAGTCAGTGCCCGTGCCCTTTCATTCATCTCATCTCATAATTTGCAACGAAACACGTCAAGTACAATTGATTTTGTGTACACTTTAAAAGTTTGTTTTTGAAGCAGTGATACGATATTCTGCATTTAGGCCTATGCGCACTGGATGTTAAGTCTGATTAAGGACTTGTCGTGGACACAAATCACGTCGCCGACTTTCATGACATGTCGAGATGGTTTGTGTCGGCGACTTTCCCCGCGGGAAAGATTCGGTGAAAGTCGGCGTAATGAAATTTGGGCTCAACAAGTTGAAAGTATAATTTAAGTCGCCAGCAGTCGCTAGGTGATAGCAGCTGTACGGTGTCCTCTCCGCCCGTTAAGGTAAATTCTTAGCATCTGCAAGCGACGCTATCAAAACGCGTACAAAGCGACGTAACTGAACTGAACCAAACAGGCATGGCTTAGCTTTTGACGAAGTGACCAATGGGTAGCCAGTAATGCATTATTACAGTAGGCACCGTCGAACAGCGTCAGTGGTCTACGTGACTACGCTCACGTACTCTTTAACCAATGACCAGTGGGCTCGCCCTGCTTGCCCATTGGTCAGTTCGCAAAAACTAAACCGTGTCAGCTCAGTTCAGTTACCTTGTTTTTCTTTGTCGAGTTTAGACGCTAAAACTGACAACAAGATCGTGAAACTAAATCGTTGTTGTCTCTTTATTATCATTATCATCGTCTGCGAGCTACAAGACTTTTCCCCACATGTGTATCTAGACGTGCGCGGCTTGCTGAGCGCGTGACAATAATAACGTTTGAATAATTTACTACCAGGAAGTTTACATATATGTTCACCACTAGGGAGAACAGGTAAGTGAGTGAGTGAGTGAATGAGTAAGCAGGCGGTCGTACATTTGATGTTGATGAGGTTTGGCAGCGTTTCGACGAGTCGGTGGACGGCTTGACGCTGCCGCAGACCTCCGCAATGTACGATTTCATTGGTGTACGACAGTAACTGCTGACACGCTATACACGAGCACACGGAAAACACCCACACCCGCACATGATGTACTTTAGAGTTGTGCCAGACAAGCTAATAATTATCACACCGTGTTACCATGTCTACTCGATTGAGCATGTTTTGTCTGAAACTGGATTCAAGTTGACGCCCTTTCATTTATCTGGAGAGTTAAAAAAATCAGAGGCAATGTTCGCAGTCAGATGAACAAAAGTGTTTAGTTTTTAATCGCTCCGTTACAGAGTCCTGTTTTTCGGGGCTATGGCTCCAAATGCCTACTGAGATTTCATCTTTCGGCATCCGCTCTCCTCTGTTCAAAATCCCAAAGATCCAATACTGAATCACAATCAGATGTTTACTATTCGTTAGAAAAAAACTTATATTGAAAAGCGTTAATATAGAAATAGAGTAAAATGCAAATTTGCTTGCTCAGATGTAGCTCTAGATAAGTTTCGGATTGTTATGTCACAACAAGAAGGCGAACATTTTTGCTAGCGTTCTTATGCGTGCGTCGTGTGCGTATACGCCATAACAGCTAACCGCACTATACACGTATAGATCGTGAACGTTTAAGTTAAATTTCAAAAATAAGTGCTAAAATAATACTGGTTATATTCACGATCAGTTACTTACAGACGTCTTTGCGTAGTATAGGAATCGTAGACATGTCTGAGCTTAAGAACGCGGAAGTTTACACCTCGGACTGACACAAAGATTGTGCAGACGCCGCTCCTCTACCGTCAATCACTCCACTGCACTTTAAACTTTTCTGCAAAACCATCACAACAATGTGAGGGATTACACATGAGCATGAAGGCTGCAAATGGCATTCCCCCATTTTAAGCTTTTTCTTTTTTTTCATTTTGACTTTAATAGTCAGCAAAGAAAAATCTGTATAAATGGCACAAGTTGTTAGGTGCATAACGGTTTTGCAGAATGATACAATTTTAAACTAAAATTTGTGTACGAACATAATAAAAACTACCTACGTACTTATCCGGTGCAGCACGTCAGAGATATTTTGGAGTGGACACTCTCAAAGACGTTTTTGAAAATGTTGCATCTCGCAACATCATCGCTTATGTTAAAGATATCGGTCTTTACAATCGTATATAATGTTGTTTTTACATTAGCTTAATAGCCTGGACCTTAACAAATGTTTTAACTTTGCTTTTAATACGTATATTAACTGCTTTTAACTAATTTTAACCATGTATGGCACTAAATGGCCTGTTTTGTGCTGATGTGCCGTTAAGAAACTACTCACTCATTCACTCACTTATCCGGTGCAGCGTATAGCTTTCTTCCCGGCAACCTTCACCGCCCTTTCTTTACACAGTTACATAAACCTAACCATAGCCACTGCTGTCAACGACGTGAAGTTAAACTGTATATATAGGCTAGTTACTTTTTGCCTCTTACTGACACGAGAAATGTCTCCTGGTCCGTTTTTTTCTGACACAGAATTCATGATGCGTGACTGTTTTATAATGCTTAAAAAATCTCTATGGGCTATCCGCACACCTCTACATACAATAACTCAATGAGCCACGAGGCATGACGAACCTGCACCGTTTTAGCAGAGGCATATGTTTGATAATGCATTATGCAGTGATATTTTCGTTCATTTTTGTTCTAAGATTATGTGAGCTTTACTTTGGCTTTTTCAACGCAGCAATGGAGTGCATAAAAATGTAAGCCAAAAAAAAACAACTGCATCGGGGAGAAAATTTAATAACTTTATTCGACAAGTTGTAAATTTTTACAAGTGGAAAAGGCAAAAACAAACATTAAAAAATAAGAAAGCATACAATTCGGCCGTAAAAAAACAAAGAACAACAGCAGTTAAGCATTATGCAGCTTGAATAATTTTGCACAAAATTGCAGTAAAAAGCCTAGCAATTTTCTACGAGTAACTGTTATTAAGTTCATCGTCATGTAAGCGAGATCTAGTGCAGAACTCAGTTTGCGCACACGAGGCGTAATCGTGGTAGCACGAGTGACGACGTCACGCACGGCATTGCTGGTCTGTGGCCATGATAATAGAAAATGAACCGAGACGAAGAATTTCACGCATTCGGAGCAGTTACTTTGCTCAGTATTGCACGGTATACCGGCGGCATAAACGCATCGTCACACAGACAAATACGATGGTTAAACCGCCAGTTAATTTGAAAATGAGCGATTACATTGATTAGGCCCTATGCTTACTCAAGTGCGATTTTGATTGCGATTCTAGTTTTACAATGCTTCACACAATAAAGCTATAGGTATCATGTTTACAACGACTCTGTTTCTCGTCGGTTTTATGGTTCTATAGGGCTTACAGTCTGCTTTTAAATTTAACGGTAAGGGCACATCCGCTTCGTACGAGTAAGTGTGGTTCAGTGGTAAAAAAGTATCTTTTTATTCATGATAGTTAAGTTAAAGTGACGACGATAAAATGCAGCAGTAGTTTATGTAAGTCATTCAGGAACCTACTTTGTGTCAAGAAAGAAAAGCTCGTGTGACTGAATGATCCGCAATTTAGGTTGTGATAGTTTGACCCAAAAATATATGTTCGTTGGTTAGCGGTCTCTGCTTAATGTTAACTGCATTAAACTTTTATGTTTTTGCGTAGTTTAAAACATGCTTGTATATCGGCAAACTGGTCTTTATTTCGACTTTTTACAATCAACCGTGCAACACGGCTTTCAAAGTGACAGAATAATTTATAGAATGTTATTTTGAAATAGGCGAACATCACGACCATAATCAAGATTATCAAAGTTAACGCCATCTCGATATCTTGGACGGCATCGGTAGCTGGGGGAGTTGTAATTTATAAGCTTAGACATCTAATTCACATTATTGTCTTTCTTTTTTCCTTTTTTTATTGTTTTTTCCTATTTAACCGTTTTCTTTTGTTTTTAATGCAAGACATTTTTCAGTTTAATGTTACAGTTTTTCATTCTACAAGCTCGAAAAAAACATAATTTTTAGAATTCTGGTTGTTAGATACCTACAATTTAGACGAATCAGTTCCAAGCCCTTTACGACGGTCACATTATATTGGATGTTGTAATTAGTATTAAGATAAATAATTATTTTGCAGCGTGATAAGGTGTAAACTGGTAGTGTCGTCTTTTCACCGTTCTGTAATGTTTTCAACAGAACGTCAGATTATGAAATTAAATATCGTAGATGTCCTTTCGCCGGGCTACTTCAGTCAGCAGATAAGTATCTTCTTTTAGGGCTGTCCGTAGCGTCTATCCAAGGGTCGTCAAATGAGCAAAGTCAGACAATCGGACCTCGTGTCATCTCTGGCTTTAGGTTTTACATCGATCTTGCTTGTTTAGGCCCATCAAGAGACAACCAGGCATAGGCCTACTGCTCTGCGGAAGTTTGACAACCAGTTATTGTAGTCTATACGTTTTCTTCTTTTTCGGAGTATACAGTCGAACTTGAATATTTTGAAGTGCTTGTTCTTCGTAGGCGATTAGTTTGCATGTCAGTGTCGGCGCATGTCTTAAAGCATTTGCAAGAACCCGTTGGTTTATCATTACGGGCAAAAATTAAATCGTGTTATCTAGATGACTTCTGCCAAACTACTGAACTGGAAACCGAATGAATCAAGCAAGAAAACGGCGTTATTTTTAGTTTATCGGGGAGGTGCTAACTAACGGATCTAACGAATCGCGACACGGAGACTACGTGACTTCGGTCGCGTATCATCATCACACTAACCTGCTGCCGATCTAGCGTGTCCGCCTGTCGTCTGTTCTTTCTGACGGCGACGATAAGTCTTCTTATGACAACTGTTCGAAATTCACGCGCAGGTTTCAGTCAGACGTTAATCTCAGCGTAGCTGCGTTTATTATGAAAGCCACGACAAACATGAAGAAGCTTTTACTGGCGTCTGGTCGCGCTTGGATGAACGTGACACGGTGCCGGCTTGCGTCAGCCAGTGACCTTGTGTGGCAGTCTTATGCATAACTCTCAACTCGTGCATATGCATCACTTTGCATATGCATCAGCTAACCCGCGGTTCAACTATTTTCGTAAACATGTTATGACTATAGCTCGTTGGTGACAGGTTCGCCTGCATAACTGTGGACGAGTTATTTTGTGTTTGCAACAGAGCAGATCGGTGATTATAATTACAATAGTGTACGTGGTGGCGCGACGTAAAGGTGCCAATCAAGGTGCCGCTGGTTCGACTTGTCATTTGTCACCGTCATTCGATCTTGCGCAACGAACTTGGACAACTGCCAACTTCCAGTGTGCGACAGGGCAGATGACACCATTGGATGGTAGACTTCATAGTACCTATGTAACGAGATATCTAACAAGCCTGTGGTAGAGTTTCGGAGCTCAAACTTAATCACGCAGTGGATCAGATACATTTTAGTGTACATGTATAGTCTTAGATGTGCTGACGCCCGTTAAGAAACACGTACACGGTGATCCATAAAAACGTGTTACTTTACTTTTGTTCATATCTTCACTAATTATTGATCGATTTTCAAAATTCTTTTACTGGCAAACTCTGCACACAATTTGCAATAATGTAAGTAAGTAAGTAAATGATTTATAAAGCGCCAAAGTCTCAAAAAGAATCAGGGCGCATATCGCATATTATATATCCTACCACACGGTAAACGTATCTGTACACTACCTTGTGAAATAAAAATATAAGCAAAAACTAACGATAATAACAAAAATTTAGGTAAATGAAAAAAAACACTTCAAACTAACATTGCAAGATTGATCCGTATGACACTAGAATGTGTTAGACCCACACAGTTTAGTGTCATACAGACCACTCACTGCAATGTTGGTCTGAAGTGTTTTTCCAATTTTGCCAAAATGTTTGTTTGTTATTATCGTTATATATGCATATTTCATTGATATTTCACAAGGTAGTGTAAAGACGCATTTATGGTGTGGTAGGATATGTAATAATCACGTTATTGCAAATTGTCCGCAGAGTGTGCCAGTGAAAGAATTTTGAAAATCGATCAATAACTGGCGAAGATATGGACAAAAGTGAAGTGGCACGTTTTTTTGGCCCACCCTGTATATACGGAAAGAGAAATTTGTGCATGTTTGTAGTTTTAATAATGCTATAGTTATTGTGTTTCATTTGTGCTTCCGTCTCGCTGATAACGCAGAACAGCATCGTACGACACAGCCCTACTGTGGAAGCGAACACCACGCGATGCGTTCTTTCTATGTTTACAGCCCTGCATCTGGGTGACTTCACGCTTTATAACTGGTGATAGTTATCAAGTAATTGAACAATTGCGAAGCGGGCCATGAAATTCACCCGAAATTTGGAGATGTTCTCCTGGGATTTGGTCATCGCGATGTTACAATTATTACTTTTTTAAGTAACTTAACCTATATGACCGCGATAAACTAAAGTCGCCGAAGGACCGACGAACAGACAAACGGACGGACGGGCGAACTTACGGTGGCAATACCACACTCGCTTTGTAGGGCGTACAACGTGCACTGCGCGGCAAAACAGAACGAATGCGGCTTTCTGGGACGTGTTGTTGTGATACGAAAGACCGAACTCAGTTTCACACGTACGTACGTTAACGGTATCCTGCAGAAACGTCCGTTTTTTGCACGAAACATACAACACATTTTCGGAAAGAAATCTTCATAGACGACGCGAGGTTCTTGTGAGGTGGTCGTAACAGACCTAATAGGGTCTTGCCCGTCGGTCTGTCCATATACGTACGAGCTGTCTATATACGACTATACGTACGAGCTTCTAACTCCAAAGTGAATAGGCGCAGAAAATCAACATTTATGTGACCGTTTCCCAGGGCAGAAGTAACAGTTGTGCCAATTATTGTCAGCTCCAAAGATCAAAGGTCAAGCGGATGGCCGCATAATGTGTCAGCACTGGACCGATATAATCTTCTATCGCACTGTACAAGGACGATAAGTCACCTCTAGTTAGGCTTATTTTAACGACTGAATCGCCAAAATTATATCATCAGAGCCAAAACTAATGCCACAACGGTAAGAACTAGGTCTATGCAGACGTGAATTACAGTAAACTAATGAGTTTGAACCAAAATGTCGATCATCACAAAGGCGTAAGAGCGGCCAGCAGCAGGCGTTTGAGACATGCTTAATATATGACCGACGTCAGACCTAATAGTCGACCTATTCAATCTACGATCCAATTCTTTTTCAGTGGCACCGGCATTGTTAATCGAAAGACTGGGTGACAGTTGCCAGCTAATAGGCGCCAATGACCGCAATAGACGCACGATTGCCGGGTCATTCTCATTAAATCTGCACGTTGGGCTGAAGCATGCGTTTAGTCCGTTACATTGCAGCACTTGACTGAAATCCTAACACATTCTGCAGCGCGTGGCATATACAAATAATTCCAAGACAATTGCTTGTGCTGATTAATTTTTAGTCGTTTAATCTCTGAAAATTAATTTTGATTAATGGATTAATCCGGAACAATTTTGGAGCCAATCAGAAAGACTACAAAATCTCAGAAAAAAATTTACTGCACCTGGTAGTTGTTAAACTAAAGCAAAATTTGTAGGACTAATGACACAATGCACTTTTCCTATAAATTTTGCTTCAGTTTAACATGTGTAGCGGAATTAGCAGTCTGATCACGAGAGCTTACAAAAGGGGAATGTCTTTTATTGGCACACCCCATGTAGCCTAATCAAAACACAATATAGATAAAAGTGTGCAAGGGGGCCTATATTAAAAATAGCAATTGTACAAAACAAGTCCTAACCTCCGTTAAGGCAATTCGTTTGCATTTTTGTATAAAAAGCAGCAATGCTGTAGTCATGGCTGTGCGATATAGTCCACGCATATGAGTTATTTATGTTCGTTTGTTACGGAACGTGGATTATGTATAACCGCTGCACGAATTCTTCTGTGAGATGACAAATCGCTTGTCTGTTGCGACACCTCTCTGGCGGCAAAGTTTTTGTACGGATTCTCAATACCGGTCAAATGTGAACGTGAAAAATTAGTTAGTCTTAGCAGTCATATGACATTCAACCAGCACACACTAAAATAGACGCATCCAGTGTTTGAATTGTGAAAACACAGCTGGGGGTTGAACTTTTCGACGGTCGGAACCCGACCACAATAATTGTGATATAAATCCTATGTATATAGTATACAGGATGCGGCAGAAAAAAGTAGCCCCCTAAAGTTTTTTGCTGTTTTCTCAGCAACCGTTTAGCATTTTAATCTTTAAAATTTACAGATTTATTTACTAAATTGTTCTACGGCTAAAATTCTAAGCGGTTGCTGAGAAAATGGCAAAAAACTTTAGGGGGCTACATTTTTGCTGCACCCTGTATAGCTGACCCCCCAGAACATAATTTGACAGTGTGTTAGGGTGGTTGAGAAAACAGTTGGGGGTTCAACCCCCAAACCCCCGGCAATTCAAACACTGGACGCATCTATCAGATTCTTGGCTAGCTTTTACCCTGAGAATTGGTTAAAACATGTACTTATACACGTGTTAAATATAAATGACACTAAAATAGGGAGTGTCTAGCATGACATACGTAAACATGAGTCAGGTGAAATTAGTATTATGCATCCTGTCACATTAGCAAAGCTGTAGATAAGCTTATGCGTCTCCGATTTTTGCATATCAAATAAGTAATATGCTAATTACGTCTGACGTAAATAGCTAATTTTTCTGGAATTAGGTCTACGTACGTTTGGCTGTCCTCAAAGGTAAACTTTTGCCACATTTGTCGAAATTATCGCAAAATAGGCTTACCAGTTATGGAACACGGATGCATATAATGGGAATACATAGATATAGACTACATAGTCTACGTTAGTTAACAGAAATTTCGACAATGACATACCCAAATGACCAGAATTCGAACAAAACGCCTATTACGCCTGAGCCTGTGACATTAGCAAAGCTGTAGAATAAGCTTATGCGTCTCCGATTTTTGCAAGTAAAATGACTGAATGTGGTCAGGCCAGGTAAAGGTCATCAAAACATCAATCGTTAAAAGTCGGTTTACGACTGTACTATACGGGACTGTTGTTGTTATTGTTTCTCTACTTTAGACCACTCATCATAATACTAGGGCCGCGGCTACCGAGTTTCAAGGTCTTGGGATAGCGTACTACAAACAACTATAGGCCCTATAGATATGAAAAACGATAAACAAGCAAGCAACTCTACGGCAGACTACCGGCATGTTAGCTATTGCCAGAATTTCCGGTAAGGTAGTAAGAATGACGTCGTGTATATAGGCCCCGCTGACGACAAACTTCAAGAACACGCATCGCTGCTCGGCAGCAATGCGCGGTGCCTCATGTATTGTGACGTGTGACCAATGGCCAATGGCCATGCAGGTCTGCAGGCTGAGAGCGCCACGATGCTGACAATATAAATCAATGTTACGCAGTCGACGTCACAAGACTACTGACAGAACAAGAGACGGGCGACATTTGACGCGCGCACTCCAATAAATTCTGCACGCTTATCAGCACATCTAACATATCATCATTCTTATCATTTACCTGCAGACCTAAAGACTTGGAATCCAGACTCGGTCTTTCGAGAACAAGTCTTCGTTAAAATAGTCTTTCTCCAGACTTTCTCAATACAAATTACTCCAGGATCTTGCTCGATGCAACGTGTTTGCAGAACAGACCGCAGTCACGTCATTATGAGTTATCTCAGATAGGCCTGTATGAGCACGACAGCGAAATGATTCGAGTGATGAGTTTTCTTGCGCGGCAAAGAACAATAGAGATGATACTATAGCAAATGCAGTCAAGTTTCAACGTGATTAGTGGGCTATTGGCGAAATTTCTCTCCGGTGTTACTGATCGATGCATAACTTTGAATTTGTATCTGTGAGTTATATTTTGCTATTTCCTGCTGAACTGCTTGGCTTCCATTTCTGTAGTAAAACAAAGATGACATTAATGATCACAAGTCTGCCAAGCCTGGCTCAAGGCTAAGTACTGCCCGCGGGTAGGTAGGTCAATTGTCACATCCTTTACCCAATACTTATCAGATCCATCACGCCAAGAATAAACGGCAAGCGACAGCAAAAAAAGCACAGATGAAGTCGAGACCAAGGCTATTTTTTTCCAAGACCATGGCCTTGAGACTAAATCGCTGCTCGCAGACGTTTTGCAAAACCTATGAAATATTAGCCTACAGGCCGGTGCGCAATGACAGCAGATGAATTATCGTGCATGAATGGCACGATATAAGAACAGCGGGCGGGTACCTGTTCAGTGACAGTCACACACACACAGTAGCCGTCTTGTGACTGCGCAAACATGCAAGACGCACTTGTACGCGCATCAAGGCAGAACGCACGGGCATTCCAGACAATCATCGCCGTCTGTCAATGTGCCAAGAGACGAACGACTGAGACAGCTGCGAGCGCGCGCGCCAAATGACGACAATAAGACCACTGCAGGCGTTGCGGCGCAAACGCGCAAAAGAACTGCGACGACTTGGAAAAGACAGACAGCGTTGATGGATTTGATACTGAACAGAGTTTTTAAGTCGTCAAACGACGGCTAATTTTAGCTGTTCGAATAACTTCCAACAAATGTCCAGTAGAAGACACCACCGCAAAACGTTACACATGATTTTAAGTGCGTCTCAAGTTCAATAGGCCTACCGGTACTACAAATATAAGATACAGTAAGCGGTTATCTTTGCTACAAGACAGCACTGTAATAATATTGTCACACAACAATCACGACAATCCCACTATGTTACTGAATATGAGAGGATAAAGCTCCGTTATATTTGAATAAACTAAACAGCGGAACCCCGACTGGCTGAACTGAGATCGATCTATGCGACGTTGCCGTGCAGTCATAGGACATCGTATTCATCACGCGAAATGACGATAATTACAAACGCCTACTTCACTTGCACGTAAATTCCGACCCGATAGCAAACGACAACTGAGCATCCGTGCAGCAGTGTATAAAAACGTTCAGTAACAGAACCGTTGTTCACTCACAAAGATAATTAAACAATGACAAACAAATAGGGCCGCAGGATACAATGCGTTCAGATTTTCAACGAAATTAACATTTTTAGGTCTAATGCTAACTAAGTTTTTGCATAACAAGCGATCAGTTTTAGAACCTTATCCCTAATCGAGAAGAAAACTCATAGGATGTAGAAACTAAAAAGATAATGAAATTGTAGTAATTAATCCGTCAATAATGGACTATTATAGTCAACGTTTCACCACTATTAGGCCTATAGTCAGAGTGTCACGGTCGCGCGGTGCCTAGGTGGAAAAGCCGGTGTTTGCCTGGAAGACGGTGGATAGCTCTTCCAGCAAAGTCTCGTATCGGAATGCGATCCTGATGTCCGGGACATTGCTACGATCAATGTCGTTACCTGATACACCTTCCTTCATATAGTTGTCGCCTAGCCAATGCTGTTTCACCTGCACATGGAATGCCGGCCATAAACAATATTACAGTGCACAAGTTTAAGTTCTAAACTATAACAGAGATGTGACAAAATTTCAAAGTTATCAACATGACTTCGGGTTCAATTTAAAGTTGAATAACTATAGCAACAATAAGTTTTAATAACAAATAAAAAATTTTCTCGTTACGTCTTATAAACGATTTTACCAGTTTCAGTTTTTTTCGTTGAATTTTTGATGTAACTAACTTTCAACATGCCATATTTGCATAAAATAGGCGTATAAGGCACGCCTATACCTACGCCTGTAACTGTTCAGTATCCACAATTAAACTATGACTAAACAACTGTCTGAGAACAATTCAAGAACACTAAAAATCTTCTAAGTTCGTCTTCTTCACAGTAAGCCTATAAACTTAACCATAACGAAATTATTCTTTCTAAGAATTTAAGCCTGCTCTTAGTAACAAAATGGCCTGCGCGTAATCAAGTGCTACATGAGCAATTTTAATGATGTTGTCCAAGCAAGTTAGTAATGAGGCGTATACGCATATTTCTCGTAATGATAAAATGACTTAATAAATGACTAATCGTCTGTAGGCTAGCTGACGGAAACGCGTTGAATATGTTGGCGATGCATGCAGCGCGCACGCCGGAGTCACGACAGTAATAACTGGTAGTAATCAACATTGCAAGGTAGGGTGAATGATCGTATCACACATTAGGCCCTAACTACTAGCCATTAACAATAACCTTGTGGTGTGTATATGTACACAACAACAACAGTAACTTCACAGTTCCGCTGACCTTATACAAAGACTGCAAGTTAAACATGGCCTAGTTATAACGGCACATTGGCATTTGTAATCATGAAAGTAGTTAGTATTTTATGTCACAAAACCAGAACAACTGCAAGACACAAAAAGTTATATCGATCGACAGCAGCAACATATGAAACCAAAAAAAATATTGCAATATTCTCACAACTATAAGTAAACAGGCCTAATAATTAAAACAGGTTACTAGGGTACAAATGCCAATGCTTGAACAGATACAGTTCTCCCAGAATGCGCGGGGTTAGTTCGGTCATAGAGTGCATTTTGGAGCACAACCAACACAATTCACGGTAGACAACGCACAACTTTATTCACTGAAAAGAACGAAATAATCTTCATGCCTACACAACACTGGGTTATAATTTTATTCGAAAATACTTTAATGCTCAATGAAAGTATAAACCCCCAACCCGGTGAGTAGGTCTACGTCACGGGTACTGACGACATCAACTTAGCCCAGCACGGTACGTAAAGGTATAAAGCACCCAGTGATAATGGCAAAGTAGCGAGTTATTCACAAAGAAACGATAACACTCTGAATTCGGAGAAGTCCGACCGCATGCATAAAAATCATACTCAGCATGAGTGTATCTTTAACGTCTACATGAGAACATTTCACTGGTGCTTGTAGGCGCCTACGCCCACAATTTTCTACAGCAGTAACATTAAATTTGTGTCAGAAATTTAAGCCGGAATATTTGTAGAATCGTAGACAGATACAGTCTACGACAGGGCACATTCAACTCATATATTTAATAACCATTGTTTCGTCAAATCTGCTATAACAAACTATAAATGCTTCATTGCTGACATTTATTTTATTACAGAAATCCACGAACAGTAACCAGTCGCAGCGCGTAGGCTGTGCAGACCTAACATTACTAAAGCATAGATATGCTCGGAACAATCGGCGTTAAAATATGTAGTCTACTTAACCGGTATAGCTATATTATACTCTTAGACAGAGTATAGACTATGACAATGCAAATTCAATTCATAAACTCGGTCACGAGCAGCTTGAGGCTATATAGCTGTAAGCGAAACTGTCTGGTCGTCTACAATTAGTCAGCAAGAATTACAATACCCTACTTCAAGCAGGTTTGTCGCAGGAAGGCGAGCCTATAGCCTATATTATAACATATCCCCTGACGCTAAAGACGATAATTTATAGGCCTGCAGAGTTTACGGCGTTGTCGTCATGTCACAGACATTACCAGATTTAGTGGCTTGTAAATCAGAGAAAAAAAGCGAGCACGAAATGTATTACACAGCAGCTTTGTTATAGCCTACGGCCTACAGCAGACCAAGTTGTGGAGTCAAATCAAAATTACGTGCGTTTATCCAGCATACACTGACAGGGAGTAAAACAGTCATTTCGGGCCATTTAAGCTTATTTGATATATTTAAGTTTGTAGCTGCGTTTTCGGCACAACTTACAATGCAAATTTTGACGCGTGGCTTTAGACCTCAAACGATCCTGTTTTCGTTGGAATCAGCTGGTCCATGTCTATGAAGGAGCACAAGAACCCCTGTCAAATTGCCAGGGCTGCCGTGGGTATGGGAATTCCCATCGGTATAAATATAGGATGGGTATGGAAACTGTGCTGAATTCCTATGGGTTCTGTGGGAATTCTGTGGGAATTTTTGAACAGATGTGAGAGTAAGCGCAAAAGTATAATAGTCTTCCGAGAGCCCAAAGCCGCAGGCCAGTACGTCGCCGTCGCTGCAGCATGGTGACGCAATCAGAGTAACGTCCAGCCAGCAGCCGTAGCCAGGCACTCTACTATAGGCGTCACTTTTACGAATTTAACACTCTTGGTACAGCAACTGGTGACATCTTGTAACTTTTTGGCTAGGCTGATTGACTTTCAATTAACAATACATTCATCTGTGTTTTCTTTCAACGAAGTGTTTCATAAAACGTTGATCACAGAGAAAATGCTTTGCCCCCTAACTTTGCCCCAACTCATCTGTTTCTGTACTTCACAACATGTACAGAGTTGTGTCATAAATACCAATTAAAATTAAGCATTTGAGTTGTGTCGGTGTTGGGGAGGGAGCTAATTCAATAAACAATAGTGGGCTTATAGCCTGGAGCCCACCACGTTTATGAATAGGCCTATCTTTTACAACGGACAACAAAAACATTGTACATAGAGTATACAATGTCATGAGATACAGCACAAACATGCATCCGACGAAATGATGCGAGCTGTGGGGTATAAGTATGAAAGATTTCGTGGTTTATTGTGTAAGAGGTGTCTGTAAGAATTCTGTGGGAATTCTATGGGAATTCCCACAGGTTTTTCTGAAATCCAATTCCCATGGCAGTCCTGCAAATTACATCTCATGCCGTCTAACGACTTTAGCAGAGTGAAAAAATACGACCGACAAACAGACGGAAAGACCACGCTATTGTAACATCTGTCGCAATAGCGGACATCGCGATGCCGCCGAACATTCTGAATATATACGACGGAGTGACAGACGTCAGTGAATTGCGACAACGATCGAGGGGCGGGTTGGACGTGCTTACTCGACGTCACCGCCCAAAAATCTGTCAGCCCCTCCATGTCTGTGTGGCACGTTCTCAGACACGCCTGCCTATATACAGGGTGGTCCAAAAACACGGCACAAAGTTTATGGCACCATAATTGTGCAACCGTACATCACAGAGTCATGCGGTTTTAGCATAATGTTCTGAAAGAAATTTTTTACATGACTAAAGTCAGTGTTTAAATACAGCAATTAAATATTTTTTGTTTTTGCCGCTGGCAAGTGAACTATTGAAAAACGATGTACTTTGGTCCACAAAACATGCCACTATTATTTTTTCAATAGCTTCGTGAAACACTGGCCTATTTTAATAATTTTTGGCATGCGACATTAGGAAGAAACTTGACGCAAAGGTCTCTAGTTTTGGTTACCTGACTTTAACGTTGTCGCTACACTACCGTGTGAAATACAGAGGTCGCGGTATGGCCATTGAAAACAATTAATTCCTACCGAGTAGCGTATGCGTCTGCTCAGAAATTATTAATCGAATAGTGACAAATGCAATTGGCAATTATTATAACTCAAAAAAGCACACGTATCACATCACATCATCTTCATTTCAGCATGTGCTCAAAATGTCCTCCTGCAGCACAAGCGCAAGCAGTAAACGTTGACACCATTTGCCTACAGCACGTTCAGTAACTGTATGACTCAAGCGGCCCACTCGCTGTTGATGTATCATTTCAGTTTGTCGACTTACAACTTTACAATAAAGATGAAGTAACAGATTTTCAATGATTTTATTGTCTCAGTAATTTTCTGAGCTGACGCATGCCCTACCCAGTTAGTGTAGCGACAACCTTAGGGTGAGGTGGCCAAAACTATAGACATTTGCGTCAAGTTTCTTCCTAATGTTGCATGCCAAAAATTATTAAAATCAGCCAGTGTTTCACGAAGTTATTGAAAAAATAAAAGTGGCACGTTTTATGGACTGCAGTGTCGAAGGTAATACTGTTTTTGCATGGTTCAATTGCCAGCAGCAATAACAAAGAATATTTAACTGCTGTATTCAAATACTGAATTTGGTCACGTAAAAAAAATTTTTCGGAACATTTTGCTAAAATCCATATGACTCTATGACATACGGTTGCAAACTTCTGGTGTCATTAACTTTGTGCCGTTTTTTAAACCACACTTAGCTTGCACAGTAAGTCGTGCGTCATAAAGCAAACGACGCTGTAGTGTAGTCTATGCCATCTAAGCATGGTTTAAGTAGGATACCGCCCTGTGTCTGGAGTGGTATAAGCTAGCACTGTGTACTCGCTTACCCACTCCAGAAGTGTGGTATCTAGTTCAGACAGAAAAAGTATCTCTTCAGATTCAAGAACTAAACCGGTTGAACCAACCCACTCTATTTATCATAATGACCTCCACTAAGTACCAGTATTACGTTCTTAGCTCAGACTGCAGATGAGTACAAAATTTATCGCTCTTTACGGCGTGGGTACAAGCAACAAATCCTGTATGCAATGACTGTAGTCCTCAGTAGGATAGAAATGGCGAGTTCTGCATAGCAGCAGAAGGGCTTCTCGGCCAGCAAAAATTAAGTTTGATCATGGTCCGCACATAGAAACGATACGGATAAATCCCGAAGAAACGGAACCTGTTTGCTACGCGGATTTTTTTTTAAATTTCACATTATTATTATCATTGATACTACTTTTTATCTTAATGGTAGTAGTATTGACATCAAGGGTTAAAACTGGGGTGGCTCGATATGACTACAAAGTCGATAAAGAAGAAATCACGCAAAAACAAAACGTTGAATTGTCACACAGATTTGCCGGGGCAGAAGAAAAGCCATTCATTCGTCGCCAGCGCGGAAGAAATGGAAGAGCCGTGGGGGGAGGGCTCAACATGGCGACGAGCTGAAATGTGCGAAAGGTAAAGGTGGAGTATAGCTCTTAATAGAAAACCCTTCAGAGAACTACAGAGTGTCACCTGTCATACGGTATCACACAGTGTTAGCTGCCACCCGATACAGATGAACGCGCCAAGCCTCAACCCCAGTCAGATGAGCTGGTACTCGATTCACCTACCCCGGAAGGATGGAAGGCTGAGTTGACCTTGGTGTTGGTTATATACCTAAATGGTTCACCTGTCCGCAGACAGTGACCCATCCAAGTAGTAACCACCTGATAGTGTCTCGACCGGGAATCGAACCCACGACCTCTCAATCATGAGTCCGACACCCTACCGTTATACCACTAAGCCACCTTGCTAGCTTGCTATACAAGAAATTTGAGCTAATGCTCACGAGACGCGCGAAAGCGTACAGCAGTTCCGGTTCAGTAGTTTAGCTGAAAATTGGGTTGTTCACGCTAAGTTAACAAACAAATCCCAAATTCTCTATCTGGATCGCATAACGATAGTTCCATGGCGCAACCTTGTGAATGATATAGACTTGTGTCACAGCCGAAATCTCCAAAAAATCTATAAAACCCCCTATTTTGGCGTTCAAGGTCATTCAAGGTCATTGAATTCGGCGCCAATCGAGAGCTAGTGTAGGACTTCCTATTAGTGATTAATAGTAGGCTCTATCTCGCACCGTTACCGAGATACAGTGACTTATTGGCAAAAAATTGCAAATTTTGCCCACCCCCTTTCATTTAGCGCCCTGAACACTTCGCCGACTTCCTGCTTCATAGCAAACAAGCCCCTTCCCGCGATTTGCCCTGCTAGTATATATATTCCCAGAAAATTTAAGAAAGATCCGTCCATAACTTTTTGAGTTATCTTGCTGACACAAAGACAGACAGAAAAACAAAGTCTGGCAAAAACAAAACTTCCTTGACGGAGGTAATAACTTTTCAGATTTAATTATAATTAAGTATTGCTAATGTGAATATGAGATTATCAAAAATGCGGTAGGCATAAAAAATCTCAGATTGGAAACAGAGAAATTAATTACTTTGCGCCAAAAATTTCCAATCTTAGTTCTGCTTTCGCCATGTTATGCGTGGCCGTTGCGGAAACGTCACCGTACATCAGCCCCCGCAGCCGGCAGCGTCATCTCTGCAGCATGCGTAAGCGTCGTGACAGTGCACATTTTGAATGAAGTTTTTGACTCCAAAACTTGCGTCAATAACAAGTTTTGTTACTGCTGTTGACAATTCAAGCAGCCAGCATGATTATTCTTCTGCAATTCGTGTCATTTTACCAGTTAAGTAATAAGACGGCTGTTTTACAAGATAAGGTGACAAAAATATGGAAATATGTTTAAGTACGCCGCCAAAATCATACGGAAAATACAGGACACGGTGTATATAGGAGTGAGTAGAAGGTGTGTGCTGAGTGTAGACCTGGTGCGGGAAGCCGCTCATGAGTACACTGTTACGGGCCAGCTCACACATATCGACGCTGCTAAACTTCCACACCTGAGCCGCGATGCTGTACTCCTCGATCAGAGGTTCCTATAGCAAAACACACACAGCACAGCCGCTTGCAGCACCGACTTAATGGTTTAAAAGATTGTAAATGGCTGCGGAGCGTCGTCTGCCATATGAGACGGATCACACTGTGTTATCTGCCAGGTGAACAAACCCCGCTTTTTTCCCAAACAGACAGGCCGCTAGTCGATTTATCTACCCCTGAGAGATGGAAGGCTGAGTTACCATGGTGTGGGTTATATGCCGAGATGGTTTACCTGCCCGCAGACAGTCACCCATCCAAATAGTAACCACCTGATAGTGACCCGACTACAGAATATGCAAGAAACTGGAAAATTGTTGGCCCAGTGCTGGCATATTATGCGGCGGTCGTCCACCTAACTACTCGCAGACAGCACTTGCTTATTTTCACGGCTGTGATAAGCCGTGTTTTCGCCCGGCGCGTTTACGCCAGATATGCGTCACTGTCATTTTCAAGTGATCTTAAGCATCCAGTCAACCTGATCTCTGACCGTTACAGGTGAAAATTGCACATACCAAGTTCGGTTTTCGATGCCTTTTTGTTTTCCAATTAAAAGCCCGCACGAGAAAGACGGGCGAACAGACAGACGGACGAGCAAGACCCGTAATGCGGCTCATAAGGACGGCTACGTAATGAATTACAGTTGGCGGACCCTACTGTAGCTTTTTATCATATTGCACACTGTAGAATGTAACTGTGCTGCCATCTGGCGTTCAACAATAAATGAATGATGAACAGTCTGTCTAGACGTATGTTAAGTCTATCACTCAGTGTTGAGAAAAAAAACATATGGGCCTGTATGAAAAAGTGGATAATGCCGTCCACGTTCTCTTCAAAAATTAGAAAATCGGGAGAACAAACAGCCGCTACCACTTCCATTAATTCCAGCACAAGTGTTGTGACTGAATATTATAATAGTTTTCCTGCGTACTTTAAAAAAGTCTTCATCGACCTCCTTACCAAATCATCTAAACGACATCAGCTGCTAATGATCATGATAATGATAAACGTTAAAGGTTAAACAGCTTTTCACTGAAACATATGATCAGAGTACGGAGCGTCATGTGCCACATGGGATCACACCGATTACTTGCCACTCAACACAGGTGAATGCGATCTGTCTTAACACTAGCCAGACAGGCCGATACTCGATTTACTTAGCCGGGAAGAATGAAAGGCTGAGTTGGCTGATACCTTGGTGAAGTGGAACTGAAGCGGGTCGTCAGTGGAGAGCGAGACAAGAAGCCCGCGTGACAGGAACTCTGACAGCGGGTTGCGATGATAGTTGAGAAACAGAGAGTTGTTACTGAGTGGAGACATTGCTATGCCCGTCTGCGACAAGTAGTACAGGTACTGCAGCACTGGCGTCTGTATAGCACAAGCATCATTGAAACATGCACACATATATAGCCTATAGTCTAGACAGCGCTGTAGATCAGTTAAGAGGCGTGGATCTCTTGGGCCTAACTAAACTTAGGTCATAGCGATTTCCTGGCTATGGGCTGTAGCCCAAAAATGTAAACACACTCATAGGCTCCACCTCCAGGCCAACAAGAGACTCAGAAAAAGCCTTTTGAGGAGCTACACAATACCGTTCGTAGCCTTAGCCTACTGCTACTTAATATTCAATTTCTTCCCCAGGCTACCACCCAGGAACTAAGTTTAGTTATGACCTTCACCTTAGCAAAGCTCAGACAGCTATGGAAAACCCATTGTTTACAGTTTTTTTTATAAGTAACTGACGTTCTACTGGCCAGGACGTTAAGTTATGCAAAACGTCTAGAACCAAGTGACCCTTAAACCTACTTTTTCAAATACTGACAATTCAATTAGCTATGCATTAAATTAGCTTCCTCCAACAGCATCAAAGAAGGTGCATGGATCGTCTCACAACCAAACAAACCTTGCGCAGCAGCAGGCCGTGTGAGATGTTCTGAGCAAGCATAAAGCCACAGATGAGATGATGCACTGGTCCAGCTTCACCGCAGTGCGGACGAAACACGAACGTGTTCAGACCTCGCTCTCTGCCGACCGCACCACACAACATGGCCGCTTAGTGATGTTACGGCAGTGTGTCGGACTCACGATTGTCAGGTCGTGGGAGTCGGGGGTAAATCATCTTCGTATATAATCAACACCAAGGTTAACTTAGCCTTCCATCCCTCTGGGGTAAATAAATCGAGTACCGGCCTGCATGGCTGGGGCTATGGCGGGGCGCGCTCACCTGTGCCGGGTGGCAGGTAACACTGTGTGATCCTATATGGCAGGTGACGCTCCACATTCCACAGCTCTGTAGTTCTGTGGTGGGTCTCCTATAAAAAGCTATACCATAAACCATTCAGTCATTTTAACCACGGTGTTTATATGTAACAGTGCCACTATAAATTTTACGTATGACATAAAAATCAGTGACTACGAAGCCGCGAGGGTGTGCACACCGGCGGATGTTGTTGAGAACGACGATGTTCGCGAAGGTGTAGTACATGTAGTAGGCGTAGGGCGGGTTGTCAGGACCGGTCCAGCTGTCAGCAGGCGGCGAGTCCTCGTCAAACTGTGATGATTCCGGCTTCGATTCATCATCCACCGAGTCGAACCCAGTCACCTGTATACCAAACCGACCCACGCCAACTCAGCCTGGCCGTCCCTACGTGGCTAGGCGTCATAGAGCTATACCGTCATCCTTCACACATCAACGAAGTTGCTCTACGTCGAGCCGGGTTAGTACTGAGATGAGTGCCCATGAGTGGGTACGTCGTCTTAGTATTTACCTATCCACAAACCACTCAACTCAAGCTAACTCAGCCTCGTTATCCCTTCGTGGGTAGGCATCATCAAAGCCAGCCACTCAACGAAGTTACCCAGATCAACTCAACCTGGCCATCCGTCCGTGAATGATTTGGAGTCGTTCACCAAGTTAAAGCCTGCCACCTAAAGTCACCAGCGTGATACAACATGAAAACATGTCGGTGCCGGGTGCCGACTTAATATGCCGTCGTTCGCGTTATTATCATCGGAATTGCCCAAAGTAAGCGCCCAGCCTACGATATAAGCTTATATCAGCTGACGATAGGCCTAATCCAAGCACTGAATTTCTATAGTCTGTTGCTTGCTACCCAAAGCACGTGATTATCACGGATACGCAGACTTACAGATGGCCGCGATTACGGGAGACATGCGTCATCTTCCTGTGGTTTATGACGTCCGCTGTCCACGGTTTTAAACTTATTTGAAACAACAAGAACGACGTTTTCTTACACTTTCCACAAAACGTGTGAGAACCTTTGGTTATGGGTGGGGGCCCGTGGGCAACTGTCAAGCCCACGCCTATTCCTAAATCCTGCATTGTCGCATATTGTTGAATGTGGAATTTGTCTGAAAAACACACATGTGCGCACACACAGACCAGGACATAGAGAGGGGAGCCAGGGGAGACAAAAAACTGACTTACAAACTGCAGGAACTTGTGGATATTGATGTGCTTCTGTGGGTCGACGGTCGCTTCAAACAGCGGCTGAAAGACGTTCGTCAGCAGCTCTTCGAAGTTGTTCACCATCGAGTGCTGACGATACACGTCACTGTGAATGGACAGACGACAGACGGACAGACAGACAGACCGCAGTCAGTCACGCACTGTATCGCTGTAGACGGTGACAGCAGTGCGACAAGACAAGAAATCATCATAAACATATTTCTGTTTCTGTTTTTATTTGTTCGAAAATGCGTCACCGCAACACAGGCAATAACACATTACAAGGCCCGGTACATGTATAATACGTATAGGTCAACACTTTCAAATTAGGACAAACAACACGGTGTCGATAAAAGAACGTGGTCCACTGATAGTTGCAACTTGTAGGCTCGCATTAGATAAGACCTCTGAACATAGATGAGACAGTCATGTGTGACAATATTTCAATGACAGAGCAGCCTGTGGAACAAAACATAATCAAAGACAAGTTTCTTATTCACTTTGCCTAACAAACAGCGGGTACAGGATGTACGGTAATGCATCCCAATAACATTAATTTTGTAGTAAAAAAGACAAGGAATGCTGACATACTGACCTATTCAGATAAAGCAGCTGGCTGTTAACGGAACCGGATGACCTGGGTTGTAGGCTACGCTTGCTTCAAATTAGGTTTTGCGCTCATTGGCTCAAATTTTAGCGCCGCAAAGCGGATGAGCTCCCTCGATAACAGACCTCCGGTCTATGCGGATATCTTCCTTCTCTTTTTGTTATCGTTTTCATTAAGGGGGAGTGTCTTAGTGTAAAACTAACTAGAAATTTGGGGGCAGAGCCAAACATGAGGCTGCCTGGCGTCCTAAGTCCAAATGGGAGGAGGGATTCATGGGATTGACATTCCTCTCGTAGCAACGTCACGTGGGCCGAACGCAATCGCTTGAAAAAATACACAGTACGTGTAATGTGGATTTAGGAAATACCAAAAAGTCTCGGTCCACGGCTGCTGATTTGTCAAACAGTCGATATAAAATGTATTAAAATGCCCTTTCCTCCTAAACCCCTTGACAGATTTCGCCGATATTTAAACTCAATTCCTTCTAGGTAAGGATCGTCCTTTTCCCCATTTTTGGTTTTGGTCTGCTGTCCGGTTTTGGAGGAAAAGTGAAAAATAAAAAAGAAAGACGAAAAACAAAGCAAAAACATGAGGCCTTCCGTCACAACGCATGGGCGGCCAAACAAAAACTCGCAAACAATTTTGTTTGGAGCTGACGTAAGCACCGCCAAAGCTGCATAAAACAATATCACCTGCGAGTTTTAGTTTAATTTTAGTTTCAGTTGTAACATAAAAACACCGGCATAGCTGAAAAGCAGAGAGCTATTGGGAGTATTGTAATGCGGTATAACTGACTAGAGTCGTGGAATCTGGACGAGCCAGCGCACGTTTTCCGAGTAGACGGAATGGTTGACCGCCCACGTCGCCAGGCTGTCCCACTCGTCCAGCGACCGACCGTAAATCGACAGTCGGTACTCGGCGTGCTGGTATTTACTCTCCACCAGATCGTCCATCACTTCCTGCACAACCGGGCACCAGCTTCGACTGCACGCGGGACAGCAACGTCAATGTCGCTATTCTCGCACAAATTTCCGACCCAAACGCAGTAAAACTGTTGTCGCTAGAGTGGACCGACAGTACCGCCTATATCGGAGAGCCAGCGTCCGACTTTCGGTCCCGGAAAAAAAACGATTTCCCAAGCGTTTTACCATACACGCTCTGGTGATGCTGCTATATCAAGCACTAATATAATAGGATACGACACACCCGTGGGCAATGGCTGCAGGCAGCAACTTTGCATTAAAATCGTTTCCTTTCCTTTCTTTCCTCTTTTCTCTCCCAAGACTACAACAGTCGAATTCAACAATATCTCCAGCTCTATTTTATTCTATTGTCGCAGCTTCATATTCAATCGTGCAATTAGAATACCCGGTACTACACTACACAGTGCACAGGGTAGTCTTTTAGACAACGGCGTTTTGCTTAATCACTTTTTTACTAAATGCTAAATAGTAAATACTAAATGCTAAATAAGTACTAAATACCTCAATGACATCTATACAAACTTTGATGATCATAGCGAAGTATTTTCCGCCCATGAAGTTGTCGGTTTTGATGAAGATTTCACGCAGTCGACTCTCTCCGACCGGGTTGTACTTGGAGTTAAACTTGTCGAACCGGTGAAATGTGTTGCGATCCTACGCCAATTAATTAATTACCAATATCAGAAAACAAAAAAAATAAATGAATAAGACATCTTTACTTTCTGCTGCATCCAACGGCTAGATTAGATCACAGAAATACTATAGGCTAGACGCAAAAAGTGCAAAGTAAAATATCCGTAAACATAGAAATGAGGATCTGCCAATAACCGCGCAGCAGTAATCACAGAGGTAATTTTATGCAGTAAGCTGATCAGTGATCCGTGAGTTCGGTCTGAGAGAAAGACTGAAAATGTAAAGAGGAAAAGACTTGGAGAAGAGATGAGTTTTGAGCCGAGAACGGAAGACAATGTGAGACACCCGTTATATCACCGCTTTTCAATCGTCACGCTTGACTGAAGTGAGATTACGGGCGGTTATAACACTGCAGACATTGTGGTGACAGACAGGAGGACGAAGTGATATGAAATAAACAAACAGAAAAGTGCTATAGGCCAAAAGCAGTCTGTTCTCGATGCTTACAGCGTGAACGTCGAGCATGTCGACGCTAAGGTCGTACGCCGTCAGCTTGAGACTGTTGAACATCTGCATACAGCGACCACACATGTACCACAGAGACCACACGCAGTCACAGACCACACACAGTCAACGCTAAGATACGATACAGTAATCGCCCTATCTAACAGTACCATTGCTGACCTCCTACGACGTACAGTTTAGCCACAATACATGTGTTACAGACGACAGACATACATATCGTACCCAAGGCTCGACTTAACGGTAGGCCAAAAATCGAAAGCCCGTCATGACAAATCAACATCTTGACATGTCAACATGTTGGTCAGCTTGTTATAAAGATCAACTCAGCCTGGCCATCCATCAGTGCGTGGGCACAATGAATACCAGCTAAAGCTGCATGGGACGTAAACAGGCGACATGCACTAGTCGTGTTCTTGCAGTGTAAACTGGTGTCTGGCTGAAAACTAAGAAAACGAAGATCAGCGCCGCCCTATCGGCCCTATGGCTCGGGAAAGTCTTCGCATTTTCACGCGCGAGAGCTAGCATAGCCGGTACCGGTACCGATCTAAGACCAGGTGAAACAGAAACTTCGGGTTTTCACCGTATGATAGTTTAGAGTCTCTAGTGTTTTGTGACAAAATTTTATGCCCCTGGGTGAGGGAGTCCCCACAAACGAGGAACCAAAAAAGGAGCACCCTCACTCTAAAAGAAGTTATTTTGGTGCCATTTGCTTGTCTACCGTGCACATGGTTGCAGACGGGCACAGACATGCTGCTTATCATAACAAGCACTGGCTACGAGCTTTTTAAGAATGTCAACATCGGTTTTAGTGAATTTTTCGCGATTTCGGGCTGCGACACACATTTCAAAAGTGAATTGCGCCGAAATTGCTGGAGATAGACCAAGGCAACCTGCGTAGGAAATTTTCGCCACTGAATGTAGATTTTAGCAATCTAAGTCACGATCACTTACGTTTAACGAGACCTGCGCACGCGTGTCAAACAGATTCGGCCACTGGCTGACATTGTGAACTTTAAATATGCACATACTTACTTACTTACTTACTTACCCCTAAAAAGCAGTTATTTTTCCGCTATTGGCTTGTTATCTGTCCCATTGCTATAGCATGGCACGGGATAGATTATAAAATCACTTATGTCATTCTGTCTGTTCGTCTGTAAACACTCCTACGGCCGCAATTTTGATTCGATCTTGATGAAATTTTGCACAGTGATTCGAAACCCGAAAAGTAAAATCGAGTTTGTTTGGGATAAAAATCTGATAACTCCTTGTCCTATTTTACTCCAATTTTTAACAATCTTGCATTATGGGGACTTTAAAGCGGTACGTACAACTCGGTCCCCGTAAAAGATAATTGCGCGCTGTTTGCACCTACCACCTATTTTGAGGCCCGGGCTATCGGAAGGGGTGTCATTTAAATTTCTCCTCTGACGACCTTTGTTGCCATGGCAACGAATTTGGGGACAAAAATTGACTATAACTCGGCCCCCGTGAAAAATAACAGCGCGCTGTTTGCACCTACACCCCTATTTTCGGGCCCAGACTATCCGATGGCGCCATTTAAATTTCTCGCCTGCCTACCACTGTTGTCATGGCAACAAATTTTGGGACAAAATTGACCACAACTCGGCCTCCGTGAAAGATAATTTCGCGCTGTTTGCACCTACACGCCTATTTTCGGGCCCGGGCTATCCGATGTTACATTTCTCGCCTGTCGACCCCTGTTGCCATGGCAACGAATTTTGGGACAAAATTGACTACAACTCGGCCCCCGTGAAAGATAATTGCACCCTGTTTGCACCTACATGTACCCCTTCCCCCCTTATACGCAGCTGCTAGGCTATATAGAATGGCAATGGGACAGATACCTCGTTCCACAGAACGTATTTGTAGTTTAACCTGAAAACACTTGCGGATAAGCACAGACATCTGCTTACTGCACAGCAGTGGTGACGTGTTTTTAATGGTATTAACATCGGTAACCTTAAATGACCTTAAACTTCAAAAATAAAGGTTTTAGTAATTTTTTGGCAATTTTTGACTGCAGAAGAATGATAAATGTAGAAACCCACGGTTTAATTGGTGCACTTTTTAAAAATTATCTTTTTGTTTGTCTGGTAGCATACCAGAGAGGAAATAAGGCGAAAGCGGAAAACTGACCTCCTTGAGCGTCATACCGTTGCCGCTGTCGTCCTGTCCTACGACGTCGTCGGCGCTGGTCTTCATGCGTTTCTTGATGAACCGCAGCAGATGCTTCTGGTTCATGCACGATGACGCGTGCACATGCGTGTCCACCTGCAATCATATTGCAGGTGCGTGCGTCACGTGACCACTTATCAGCAAGGTGGTGTAAACCGTGTAATGGTCAGGGCGTTGGATTTGTGATGGCGAGGTCGTCGGTTCAACTCCCGGTTGGGTCGCTATCAAATGGTTAGTGTCTGCGGACTGATAAACCATTTTGGTAAATAATCAACACCAATGTTAGACCTACCTCAGCCTTCCATCCCTCCGGGGTAAGCAAATCGACTTTCGGCCCGTCTGGCTGGAGTTGAGGTAAGGTGCGTTCACCTGTGTCAGTCCATGGCAGATTGTTAGTGTGTGATGCCATACGGTAGGCGACGCTCCGTAGCTCTGAGATGGGTTTCCAATGATGAGCTATATAATTCAACCATTTTTACGCGCGATAGCAGAATGCTTCGCGCATCTTAGCCATCGTCTAGGCGTCCGTCTGTCTGTCCGTCCGTCACACTGCGGTATTGTGTCGAAACGACACAAGCTAGGATCACGAGATCTACACTGTGTGCTGCCCTAAGGACTCTAGTCTATTGTGACAAAATTTCGAGCCCTCCTCCCCCGTATATGACGCCCGTGCCTGAATGATTGACTGATTGATCGCATGGCGCGAGTATATACTGGTGGTACGTACTTTTCGCACATTGTAGAAGTCGCGGTGGGGCACGGCTCGCTGGCTGGCCGACTCGTGAATGTCGTTCAGCAGCGTGTGTAACTGGTACTTCGATGACAAATAGCTCAACCGCCGGAAACAGAACGATTTGCTGAATAATATGCATACGCACACTGCAGCTCACTGCGTCCAGAGGCGCGTCCGGAAACGTAGCGGCTACGAGATTTCGGCTGCGATACACTCGTAGCCGCTACGATTTTTCGTCAGACAACAATCTACATTAGCGTCTAGCGCAGACGAACGTGAAGTCATATTTGCCCACTAAAGATGGCTGTTGGTGGTTGTAATAGATAAGTTTGAAGTAAAAAAACCAAGTACGCAAATAATTTTGCATTAATGTTATTTACGTACGGTGACACACTTAAATCAGTGATTTTTCAACTGTCGTCAAAAAATTGTTACGTTCCGCCCGGATGTTGCTCGTAGCGGCTCGTAGCTGTCTTAGTGTAGCCAAGTGTCCAGTAGCGTAGCAGCAACGAGCCGCTCGTAGCCGCTACGTTGCCGGACGTGCCTCACATCTGCACTGTGCAAACTCTTTTGCAGGGATGTGGTCTCGGTCGAGACGTCTCGGTCTCGAAACGGTCTCGAGACGTACTAACGTCTCGTCTCGGTCTCGGAGCAATATATCTCGGTCTTGGCCCAGTAGGTCTCGTCTCGAATCTCGGGCCATTGGGTCTCGTCGAGACGTTTTGTGCAGGAGCGCCCCGTGCATACTGTAGCTGCAGTTAGAGCGATACTAACCAACATGACATTTGTGGCTTAGACATACTCGTTTACAGTGTTTTTACTCTTTCATTTACTTATTTATCATAAAGCAGAATTATGTCATGTCAGTATTCTTCGTCACAAAATGACCTAGTCGCAATGAAGAAAAGTGTATGATGTCAGAATGAATACTATCAGCCAAATGTAGATGACGTATAAGGCTATAATCAGCTGTAGTTTACTAATTTCAGTTGATTGCAAATTGCGATAAACATAATGGCTCATGTCTACAGCACTGCAGTTGCAATTCTTTACGGTGCAAGCCGTTAATCATTCAGTGATAATTGTCAAAATAAAGAGCAAAAACCTACAACATCACAAATAGAAAGCGCTTACCATGGTGCGAGTTAATTAATCCGTATAATTTTTTTTCATTGTCAATGTGTTTCACCATATGTCACGGAAAACGTCTCGGCGAGACCTTGAAGCTCCCGAGACTCTCGAGAGCTCGGGAGCTTCAAGGTCTCGGCCAGCGTCTCGGAAGCTGCAACGTCTCGTCTCGGTCTCGTCTCGGATTTTAAACGTTTCGTCTGAGACAAAATTTTGAACGTCTCGTCTCGGTCTCTGAGCCATGGGTCTCGGGTCTCGCCTTGGTCTCGGCTCAAAAGGTCTCGTGCACATCCCTGCTCTTTTGTGTGTAAATGTACGCAAAATAATTAAGTAGAAAGTAAAAAGTCAGATTGCACGGCGGTATCAATCAAACGTAAACGTCTATAGACAAGCAGTCGCTTGAACTGTAAATAAGTAAGCAAATTTGTATAGTGCAAAAACAGTGTCGTGGGTTAGAAAAAGTAAACAGACAGGAAGTTGCAATTTCCGACAGCTGAGAAAATAAGTACTAAAAATTTTCAATTTTGACACTTAAGTTTCCTAAACCTAAACAGGAGTTTATTCAGCCCCAAATTTTGCATTTTTGGACAAAAAAATTTTCCGACAAAAATATTTGCCGACAGCCCGAAATGTAAGGGGCAAGGAAGGGGAAGGGAGGAAATGGCCCTTGCCTCTAGCCGGACGAAACTGATAAGAGGCTGAGTTGACTCGAATATATACTATACCTCAAAACTTTTCGGAAATCATACGGCAATCATGGGGCGTGCAAGCCGGAAAATATTTGCATAAATTAAGTGCAATATTTGAGACGTGATCTCACAGCGGTCCGTCGCTGATGAGTCGGATAAG
>Ga0209367_1000832_pt1 | contig 34706 bp, 22 predicted proteins | sample WorMetLIZISLAND2_FD_187412 | JGI IMG/M metagenome (GOLD analysis project Ga0209367, IMG submission 187412) | Marine gutless worms symbiont microbial communities from Max Planck institute for Marine Microbiology, Germany - Olavius geniculatus... ... | reverse complement strand
AAACAATTAGCAAGCAATCAATAAATTATTTTAAAAGAATGTAAAATGACAAAGATGAGATATGACAGCGGCGTATTTTAATCTAAGGGGGCGTTATCGATCGCTCGGTCGGTCATTCCGCATTTCGCATATTACCCACCGTTCCGCAGCCTACTTCCGCAGAATTCATTCCGCAAATTACTTTCCGCATTCCGCATTTCCGCAAATTACCAACACCCATTAGTTACTGACGCGCTACAGCTATATGCTGACGTGTCTGTTTGTCTGTTTATTATAGTTTAAAGCAGGTGGGAATTTTAATGCTGTTTTGTTGCAAATTGTCTGCAGTGGGCGCGAGTCTGGCAGTGAAAGGATTCTGCAAATTAATCAATGTGGGGCAAAAGTATAGACAGAGTTTAGCATCATATTATTGACTCATTGCGCGTACAGTTTATAGGCTTTTTTAGAAATGGATAGTGCTAGCGTGAGATCGGCGATCTCGATTCGTTGAACTTTTGTACCCGAGAACTTTCATTCCCAGGAACAAAAGTTCCATAGGTAGAACTTTCGTCCTCGGGAACTTTCGTTCCCTGACACTGATAATTACTGAACCCCTTATACTTGCGTAGTGCTTGTAGTTCAGCGAGAAAAAACTCTTTTGTGTCACTTGCTAGACGTATATAGCTAGAGTTTCAACGCGATATATAATAACAAGGAAGCCCAGCTGTTGCTAGAGAAGACGCACTACAGTTTATACATTGCAGTTTTTGTTGCAGTACTGATTTTCAAAAAACCATGGCTGCTTATCAGTGATGTGGTCAGTTACATAGGTCTACAGGCTACAGCAGTTGCTAATTTGCTATTATAGCCTGCATAATCTGATGATACTGTACTAAATAGCACCAGCAATTACTTTACCGTACTTTGTTTTGATGCAAATTCACAGCGGATAATGATATTCATTCTCCGTAAATTTTCACGGCAGATAGCCATTTCGTGCAAGCTTCCATGAAAATTCACGGCAGATAGCGAAAATCGACCACTTATTTTCCGTGAATTTTCATGGCAGATAACACCTTGCTTTCAAAACAAACATATGGGTTTGCTATTTGCCATTTGATCATCGAAGGAATCTTACCCATAGACAACGGACAGTGTGAAAGTCGGGGGTACTGCGTGGCGAGCGCTGAGACTAACGGGCGTCTTTGGTTCGACGAGTAATCTGCGTACCGGCCAGGGCACGAGTAAAATGCAGACCTGCGGACCTGCGTACTGACCCACGGGTAAACTGCAAATCAAAACTTGCGGACCGCCAGTGCGGACCAGTGGGTAAACTGCGGACCACCAAAGTGCGGACCTTGCGCAATCGAACGCCTAATGAAAGATGTGCCGTAATGCGCATAAGCTTACTATAGTGTTCTTGTTTTAGGCTCATGACACACAATCCAAGTTCTAGGCTCAAGTTCTGATGACCGGATGCTGGTACAACTTGGCCCGTCTGCCATGCATTCTGGTGCCAAGTTACTGGTACCAGTTACTGGGGCGGAGTAGAATAAGTTCTGTTCTACACCAGAAACTTTGGATCACGTGACTCAGATGCAGCGCTGCCAGATAATGCGGGCCTGCGAACCGACCAAGGGGTAAAGTGCGGACCTGGTCCGCAGGTTTGGTCTGCAATTTACCCATTGGTCAGTTCGCAAGTTCGCAGGTCCGCATTTTACCAGTGCCCTACCGGCTAACGGGTATTCTCTGCAGGTACAGTATGACTAATGCATGGTGTTACAGACCTTGCGCGCTACAGTATGCACGGTTTCTGTCCATTGAAGTCGCAGTTAATTTTTGTGCCTGCGTACGGTCTAAACTTCTGAAGTGGATTGGATGACATCTTGGTTGGCATTATTGGCATTAAGCCTACGTCATCTAAGGATGTACATCATCGTTGGTTTCTTGGCCGGTGGCTTGTCATAGTAAAGATTGACATTAATCGAAACTGAATATCAGCTACCACCCAAACCATCAGGTTATCTCTAAGTGACCCCAAAAGTTGTTAAATGTACACATCCTGCAGTTGATCCTGTGGTTTATTATTGCCAATAGGCCAAACGCTAAACTGCACCATTTATTCTGTCTAGTGCTGCAAAAGAAGTTGATTATAAATATGCCATCTGATCGTGTGTTATTTGTGCACGGTAAATATAATCATTGATGACTAATTACCACAACGAAGTGACAGTGGACCACAATGGGCCACAAAATGACCACAGAGGGGCCACAAGCTGACCAGAATGGGCTACAACGGTTCGTTGTGGTCTGTTCTGGTCAGCTTGTGGCCGTTGTCAACGGACCATAACGATGGAGAACGCAAGAAGACAATGCAGAATACAAGACGACAAATAAGACAAACAGACGGAGATGTCAACTTCCAAGATCAGCGATTGGATGGTAAAGATGAACAGACAGAGATGTCAATGACGGAGATGTCGAATGCGATGGAGAGATGAAGGAAAACGAACGGACAGTGAAGACGACAGCAAAACGGACAGAGACATCTTGATCTTCTCTTTCCTGTCAGTGCATCTTCTATGCCATCTTTTCTGTCATCTTCCCTGTTGCCTTTGCCATCTGTCCGAAATAATTGAAGTTCATTGTGGCTCGTTGCGGTACATTGTGGTCCATTGTGGTAATTAGTGATATCGATTCTCTGCGATGTCTGGTTTTTCGCTTTTGCCATTTCGTCCCCTGGCTGATTCGCCCTAGGCTCTTTCTCCTACAAAGTAGAAAAGTGTTTCATTTTGTGGTCACCTGTACACATGTGTGTCTGCTTGTAGAAAAGATTACGTGGTTTCCAGTTTGCTCGGATGTATTTTGATGTTGGAGAATATGACATTGCTAAGAGGTAAAATACTGAAGTGATGAAATTTGCTGTGTTCTTAGTCTTAAATATTATATACTTTAATTTTGCAGGTGTATTTGAGTTGTGCCTCATTGATATTAAAACTAACTGATAAGGATGTGACTAGGGTTAGAACGATGCCAAAAAAGTTACCCAATACCAATATTATTGGGTCTTGCTGATACTAGTACCCAATACCAATACGGATATCCCCTTCCTGCCACGTGTCCTGCTGAGCTTCACGAAAAGTAAAGTGTGTCGTGCTAACCATGCTAGTCCAAGGGTGTTAACTAATCCATTTGGTCTCCTTTGCTGGCCTCTGCATTCAGCCCACCATTTGACTGGTGCAGTGTCCTTTCGCTCTCTGTCCATTTTCATTGCCTTTCAGCCTATGCCCTTGCAATACTGTATCAGGAATAAGAGATCCTCACTGCAGGGCAGTGGCAGTGGCAATGTGGTATCAGATTAAATCGTGCAGCACACTACCTAATAACCATTTATCTCACATGCTAGTTTGCCAGTAGTGGCAACCACAAGAGCACACAGTGGCTGGCAACGGTGGTGTGAATGTCTGTGACTGCTCACTGATCAATAAATTATACAGCTTACTCAGGGTTCTCACGCCTCTGGAAAGTCCTGGAAAAAATTTCCTGGTTAGTTGATGAATTAATTATTTTTTTGAGACACAGTGTAGTTTTAGTCAACCATAAAATGGTTGCAGTTAATGAAGTTGTTAATGTTATTGTTAGATATATCATGGCATTTTTGTCCGAGAAGAGCAATACGGCCAGTGCACACAAACTGCTGGGACAGATACTGGAGAAGCAGCAACTGCAGCAGCCAGCACTGGTCGCTTACAAACACTCACTGGACTTAGACTCTACTCAGAATGATGTACTGCTGAAAGGTAGACTTGTTGTATGAAATTTACTTCCACTTTCCTGCAAGGCATTACAGTTGACTCCGCTTATATTCGCAGCCTTGGGACCGCAAGCTGACGTGCATGTAAGTGGAGCATGCATTTAACCGTTGTTAGTTTGTAGGACCATTGCGTTCTTTTACAACATGCAGTTACAATGGACGGTATTCATGCCACAGGAATCAGTCACCTCACTCATCTCCCTCGCGAACGTGCAGCATGTAGCAGCTGATAATTTCTCTCCAGTAGTGTCAGTTTACACGCCGCCCATCCATCGTCTCAATCACTTTCATAGACAGCAGGCGGCCTAGCACTATTGACCCGCAGACTGCCGTTTGAAGTTCATTACATATGATGCTGCATGCTGCTGTGGTGGAGCAATGCACTGTAGCCCACATGATGCTCTGCCAACCCACATAATTCTGGGATTTAGATGCCATCACCAGCATCCCAGTGGCTGACTACAGGTGATCTTATCACTCTTATGTGCACCGTGTCAGCCAAGTTGCTTATAACCAAAGTAAGTCATGGTGCTGGGACCAAAAGAGTGCATGCTTATAGCCGAATTGTACATAAATGGCTGGTGCTTATAAGCGAAGTTGACTGCCATTGACATAGCATAAACTCAAACGGGACTAGACGCACGTCGTGCAAATAGGCGGAGAGTGCTTATAACCGACGTGCAATGCATATAAGTGGAGCCAACTGTATTAGTAAGTTATAGCTCATTGGTCTAATACACCTGCATACAGTTCTATTCAACCATAAAATTGTTGCAGGATGGACAGAAGTACTGGTAGCTAAAAACACACAGGAGGCACATAAGGCTGATTACGCTATATGTGATATACAGTCGTGTTCTTCAATAAATATACTCGTATACGTGTAAGAATTTACATTTTCTGTATCGTACAAACTGGTGAAAAATTTGTCATGAACTTAAGTGTGTGAAATATTTATGTTTGAGAGAACTGTGCTTTGACAGATTAGATACATAAGTAGGAACGAGTATTGTAACACATTTTTTTATTGATTTGTAGTGTGTGAGCTTTATTACCAGCAACCAGATCTCACCTCGGATATTGCCAAGGTATGTGAATTTGTTCTTGGCATCTTCACGGAAAGCAAGATTGTGGGTGAACATTTGTATTTATTGCCTGTGTTCAATTTTATATGTTGATGTAAAAATATTTGACACAGTATTTGTACATAAATTAGTTTGTTACCAGTATCTGCAACGTTGTCTGCTTTTTATTCATGATGTGGCACATTAGTTAGGTTTGCTAATTGCTTGAACAGTTGACAGTTTTATGCAAAGTTGGTGATGTAATGCATTATTGCAGTTCTGGGCTGAAAAGGCCAAGAAGATTTTTCCAAATCATGATGTTGTGTTTCATCTGAAGGTTAGAAATTGTATGTGCTGTGTATAATATTTGATAGCTGTGTTTCAAATAACATCGAACGTTATTGTGCAGCCAGTACCAATGCACGACATTGCACGTGACAATGACATGAGGGCAGGGGTGTCTGATTCAGTTGTTGGTAACATTACTTGCATATATTTGTGCCTTAAATTTTGTGGGTTTGTTAAATTGAGTGCTATAGAAATACAGGTATTTAATAGTTACATACTGTCTTATTCTAATGATCATGCATAAACTACGAAAGCCATGTTGTTGCAATGCATAATATATTGTGTGGTCGTCCACCTTAATATTGACTTACTGCGACTTATTTTCATGGTTAGAGTGAATATAGTCTAGCCTAACCTGACTTATAATGCCAACATAATATGCAGTAAATTAGGCCAGGCTTTGCCAGGCAATACAGGTTGAAGACACACATCTTCCGTCAGACATTTAACCTCAGTGACTAGTTCTGTCCGCCAGCACCACTGAAGTCTTTTCTTTTAGCACATACTGGCGCTTTACAAATGTGATTATCATAATTATTATTATTATTACTGATGCACGGAAGTTATGTGTAAGTTGGTTAATGTATCATTTTTTACATCTAGTAATCTTGGTTTTTGGTCCGTGAAAGTGAAAATTGGCTTATTTCTGCTGAGGGGAACATTCACACTCAGTTTGGTTTTCTGCATTTTTTAGCTTTCAGGTTAGGAGTCCATTCAGGGAAGACCTGTTATATTTTATACAGTTATACATTACAGAGTTCTGCATAGGGTCTGGGAAATGTTGGGAATTTCGAGTTCGTATTTAGTGTGATTAATGAAATGACACATGTATATGTAAAATTCAGCATAAATAAGGATGCTAAATATTTAAAGATGATTTGTTTTGCATTGTTCTGATGTTTAATATGTTTGCCGAGTGCAGATGAGAGCAAGTGAAGCAGACAGCAGTGCAGATTCACAACAGGAACTCGTTGATTTGTTACTGGCCGAAACGGTAAATAATCAGCTTAATATTGTAAGTCAAAGTAAGTCACTTTTTAACATGCCTGTATGGCCATTGATCTTTTATGCCCATAGAGGCATGAAGTGTTAGTGTGTTCGTGTTTTGGCATGTACAAAGCCACAGAACTGAACTGAATAGGGATGCTGGTTTATAGCAGAGAATTTTCTTAAAATATGCGGAACTTTTCGGGGCAAAATATGCGGAATTTGGCGAAATATGCGCCACATATATGCGGCATAATTTGCCGTATATTTCTTGCATATGCAACTTCGAGTGATGGAGAATCATAACTGTGATCATTAATACACCTATTCTGCGCAGTTTTGACATTTTTGACTTAATTTATTTCACGTCTAATTGTAAATACTGGTAATCGTTTACCGCCAAAAATATTTAACGGTCTCAGAACAAAGCTGGGCAACAAAAATGCTGAAAAAATGTGATCGCATATGTGGAAATATGCGGCACATGTGCGAATATATGCAAATTTTTGGATGTGCGGCATAATTTTCGCATATGCGATTTTGAAAATGCCATTATATGCAGAAAAATATGTGATATGCGGTTTTGGCAAAATATGCAATCGCATATGCAGTCGTATATTCGCATATAACCTGCATCTCTAACTGAACTGAATTCGCTTAGTACAGTGAAGTGAAATGAACTGTAATGCCATTTCATTTGCTTAATACAGTGCATGCAGTGCAACTGATGTGATAAAACTGCACTCACTTAGTTCAGTTCATTCCAGTTATGTAAGTTTTTTGGTTTAGTACACTACTCCTTAAAGATGCATCTCAACTGAACTGTTGCTTTGTATGTACACAGCTTTACACAGCAGTGGCATTGTGAAGGCATTGAACAGTCTTTTTTTCACCATCTTACCTTCAGCCAGCTGAGTAGGCTGAGTGCATTTCTTGCAAATGAAATTTTAGACATTTTTTTGCCACGGCGTGGAGTCGGCCCAGGATCTTGACTGCAGCTTTCGAGCTCACTAACTATTAAACCAATGGCATACTGGCAGGAGATGCAGGGGAGGAGGCAATTGCATTTTGGGCTGTCGGATGTTTGTTGGGAATTTTTTTTGTTTTGTGTGAATTTTGTTTTTATCACGAACTTGCTTTAAAGATATAGGGTTAATATGGTTTTTGAAGAGCTCACTTGCCAGCAGCAAAACAAAGATTATCCAATTGCTTTGTTCAAATGCTGGCTTTTCATATAAGCAATTTCTTTCTGTACATTTTGGAGCAAAACCACATGACTATGGCATACGGTTGCAGAATTGTGGTGCTGTAAACTTTGTGCCATATTATCTGCACCAGTACACCCTGTGCATGTGTGAACTGTGCAGGAGAAGCGACCGTGGGACGTCAAGCGTCAGATTAGACTCATGCACCAGTACATATCAGCGGGTGCCATCAATGAGGCATACACGCACATTATGAATCTGAGCCCTGCGATTCAGTGCAGTTTTGCTACAATCATTGACTGGAACAGATGTGCCTGCGATGTGTTCAAAGTAAGTTAAGAAATGCATTCATGAAAGTAACAAGAAACCCCCCCCCTGACCTGGCCTGACGAGGTCCTATCCAGCCCGGCTATTTCTCTTGGTCTATTTATATACGGCCATCCTAACAGGCTGCATTACAGATGTTCCCCATTCGTTCGTCTGTTTTTGACAGATAGTATTGATGTGTTAGTGCTATGCTTTAGGCGTCGGGCATGGTTGTCGACTGCCATTGTCCATAACGGATGTATTGTGGCTAAACATTAAGTCATAAGGGGTCGGCGATGGTACCATCGGATAGGGTGCTGGTGACTTCTTATAAGGGCTATCAATAATAACCATGTCTCAATCTACAGAGGCTTGACTGCAGTTTTACGTTGAGTGTGGCATGTACCAGTTCCTAAGCTATTAGCTTGTTGATTTTTATTTCGGTCACTTTCTGATAACCACAGTTTTACACTGTGTGTAGAAAACTGGGCAAAAGAAAGTGACTTTAGCCTCGTGACTGGAATTATGTATTATTGTTTGATTGATCGCTGTGTATGCAGTAGGAAAGTTTTGCAAGTCGTTTCAGTATTCTTTCCGGTGACGAGCAGGCTGAAATTCTGCATGCGTTGCATTTTTACGTTTTATTCTACTGACAAAATTGTGTAAATTTCATGCGCACTACATGTTATATATATCATGTTGTTGTGTTGTACATTAGGCTTACAAAGATCAGTCAGGTGCAGAGATAAATGGAACTTTTCATCGGAGATATCTGACCGCGTTGAACAATATCACTTCACTCTGCCTGCAGAATACTTCTGTCAGCAGTGCTATCGATGCTCTGTGGAAGTATGCTTATGATCTCATTTATGATTTTTACTCACACCATGCATTAGCTATTGTACAGTCTACAGACAGTCTGTCCATGTGTTTGGTGTGACATTGCCATCTGGTGGGTGGCCATGTATATAGGTTGGGCTGCCTTGCATGAGGAATCTAGTCAAAGATAACACCCACAAATTTGACTGTATTCGGGTTTGCTTGAGCGTCGCAGTCCACAGAGTATTCTGGATCCACAGATGGAGTGACTATTTTCATCTTCTGCGTGGTGTGTGGGTCCTAACCGGCGTCATCGGACTAGCCCACAATATGGAGTGAAAGAGTGTGCTGTTTGGAGGGAAGATTTATTGTTACTGTTTAACACTGCGTTGTGTACACTGTACATTACTACAGTTATACGCTGTGATAAATATTTTCTCTAGGGATGGTAGACAAGAAATTTGAGCTAATGCTCATGAGACGTGCGAAAGCCTATAGCAGTTCCTGTTCGCAAACTGTCAGTCTGTCGCCAGCTATTTTGTCGCAGTTCATTCTTAGAGTGTGCACTGCAGCCGAAGATTGCAACAATCAATAAAAACCCCTTAGTTTCGAAGTTTAGGGTCTTTCAGAGTCATTGATGTTAATATGACTGAAAAGCTCGTCACTAGTGCTTATTGTGATAGGCAGCATGCCTATCTGCAACCATATTGATGAAAGACTGGCCAACAGCAGTAAAATAATGACTTTTACTGGGTACCACTCTTTGATTCCATCGTGCCTAGGTTTCCTTGAACCTAGAAAATCGAGACTTGGATCATTGAAATCTACGTTCAATGCTGAAAATTTCGTACGCAGCTTGTCCATGTCTATCTCAATTGGTTTCAGTGCAATTCACTTTTGAAATGTGTCTCGCAGCCCGAAATCACCAAAAAATCCATAAAAACTTCTATCTTAGCATTCAAGGTCATCCAAGATCATTGAATTCAGTAGCAATCGAGAGCCGGTGTACGACTTCCTATTAGTTAAACATAGTAACCTAGGCCCTATCTTGCACCGTTACTGAGATACAGTGACTTATTGGCTAAAAATTACAAATTTTCCCACTCCCCTCTCATTTAGCACCCTCGTTTGGGGTGACCCCTTTTGAATTTGTGGAAAAGCTTTTCGGTTCCTGAAACCTAGAGTCTTCCAGGCAGCTGATGGTGAAGATTTGGTAATCCTAGCTTGCACCTTTTTGACTGATCCACCCGTGTGACGGACGGATGGACAGAGACAGACAGAATTGCTTTAGCTAAGATGCGCTGAAAGCAGTAGCTGCTTTTGCGCGTAAAAATCACTGCAACACGGGAATCGTAATTTTTGCCAAATGCTATGATTTTTGCCAAAATGTCATATTTTGCCATGTTTTTTGGTAAAATGTTGTGCTTGTATGTTTTTTTACAAAAATATTTTGTTTTTAGTCAGCATAAATTAGCATCTGTTGTGTGATTTTAACACAAAATATTTGCCTTTGCCTTTGCTACCAAAGTCTTTTTTCTTTGGAATACGTGCCAACTTCAGTATGTTGTAGGCTCCAGCATGTGTTCTTTGTTACTTACTGGCTCAATATGTGACTGTGACGTCATCGTGGAATTATGTATTTCAATTTTTTGCAGTGAATAAATTTTGCAGATGATACCATGCACTGTATGTAATGATGCCGTCAATTCTTTATGCTGAGTTTTATAGACTGTACAATGGTTTTCGGGCCTGTGGTGTGATCTTGTGAATTTTGCGATTTTCACAAATGCTTGCCATTTTTTTGCCATTTTTGCTGTGATTTTTTACTGTCCTTAATTATTATCATGCAATTCTTATGTTACCAGTACTGCTACTAATAATGATAACATTTAATAACATTTCTGTAGCAGTATTATCTCATGACAAGATTTCGTTTTTAAGTTACCGATACCATTTTTGAGTAGTGTTACAGTTGTTCTAATGTTACAAATCACTGTATCGGTATTGAATTTATGTGAGTGTATAACCCAGTGGCTCTGGGTTGGCATAGTTTTTTTATTTACTTGTGTTTAATGTTTTTCTGTGTACTTCCTGCTGTAGTTTGTTTGTGACCTTATGGTGATTTGGTGCTGTTGGTAGTTGGCCATCATCAGGAGCATTCGTCTTGTAGAAACTCAAGTCCTGCTCTAGCAGTGCCCATAATTTACTTCTCTGGACCGACAGACTAGAGTGACTGTCTACACCGTGGGCCATAAAAAAACGTGCCACTTTACTTTTGTCCGTATCTTCGCCAATTATTGACCGATTCTTGATATTTCACAAGGTAGTGTAGAGATGCATTTACGGTGTGGTGGAATCTATAAAATCACATCATCACAAATGTCGACTGTCGTAATTTGTACAGTTTTGATCAAGTGATGGTATCGGCTTCTGATGATCTTAGTGACCAAGATGACTGGAAAATCTTTCGCAGAGAAATGGAGGCTCAGTTTTACTTCCACTGTGGAACGGCCATTCTGATGAAGGCGTCAGAGGTTAGTTTTGAAGATTTGGGCACAGATTGTATTACTTGCAAACTTGCATATTACACAGACTTACAGTTTTTTTTAAAAAAGACTGGCAGAAACTGCAGCAGTCCAAATTTGACAGTTGTGGTAATTGGTAATTGCATTTTGTTTGATTACAAAATTAGCATTTATGTTTGCCTCTCCCCCTCCTGTCCGTGTTGTTTCTGCTTTCTGTTTAGGCTTCGCCTGATGGGCTTATCACAACAACAGCAACTACGACATCACTGAAGAATGAAATTCCAAGTTGTTGTTGTTGTTGATGGTCGGATGACATCACAGATCAACTGTACATTACCAGAAGCCATCCAACTCGCTAACAACAGACGGCAGTGGAGAATAGTCACTGGCCTCAACGGCCCACAAGGGTCATGAGTTCGAGTTCGAGAGAGAGTTGCTGTTGTTCTAATGACAAGCCTGTATGACAGTGGCAGTATGGAAGGGCAAATGCCCTGATGAGATGAGGAATTCCTGTAAGTTCTCACAAATGATTCCAGGGGTCTCCATCTCTCCCCCGTATTATTTTACAGCAACTATGTCGAATCTTAGGCACTGCTCGACTTGCCTGTCGTTGCCCACAGCTAACAGGTTTTGTCAGATGTTGTCAAATAGTGATGATCATTGACAAACATTGATGACTGTTTATGTGCACTATCGTATGCAGCAGCGTCATGGATTGAAAAAAGTAGGTGGCGCAGAAAGTTGCAGTTTTCCGAAGGACGCTGCATATTTTCAACAGAATTACAACAGTTGGTTGCAGATTTCCAATAGAGGAGATATTGGTACTTAAAATTTCAATTTTGCCTCTAAACTCCAGTCTCAAATTTGGCAGGCAAAAATTTTTGGAAAGGAAGAAGTTTTTTTTACAACACAGCACCACTGATGGTATGGATGGCATGTTGCAGGGTCAGCTTGGCTGGCGTGAGTCAACGGACATGTGTGCTGCGTGCTATCTGGTAAGCTTCTCTGTTGCACCACCTCACAGCCGGTCGGTCTGGTTTGCTCGTGCCACCGAGGACGAGAGGCAAGTCTACATGGAGTGGATAAAGTCTGCTAACTTCAGGGCCAGTCACACCGGTATGTGCCGCTGTGAGAAATCATTCATGTGGGGTTATTTTAATGGGTCTCGCTATGGGTCTTTTTATCCATTTGCCATCTTGTATGGGTTTCTAACTTGAAAATTAAAAGGTGCATAGAAGCCAAAATAATTTGTGTTAATGTGCTCTGCGACGGGAGTAGCAGGTCCTTAGAAAGGTCAGGTAAACAGTGGCTTTGGGTTGGCATAGTTTTTTTTAGTTACTTGTGTTTAATGTTTTTCTGTGTACTTCCTGCTGTAGTTTGTTTGTGACCTTATGGTGATTTGGTGCTGTTGGTAGTTGGCCATCATCAGGAGCATTCGTCTTGTAGAAACTCAAGTCCTGCTCTAGCAGTGCCCATAATTTACTTTTTCTGGACCGACAGACTAGAGTGACTGTCTACACCGTGGGCCATAAAAAAACGTGCCACTTTACTTTTGTCCGTATCTTCGCCAATTATTGACTGATTCTTGATATTTCGCAAGGTAGTGTAGAGATGCATTTATGGTGTGGTGGAATCTATACAATCACGTTATCACAAATTGTCTGCAGAGTGTGCCAGTGAAAGAATTTTGAAAATCGGGCAATAATTGGCGAAGATATGGACAAAAGTAAAGTGGCATGTTTTTTGGCCCACCCCATAGAATTGGCTGTTTAAACAGTAATGGAGAGGAGATAGTTAGTAATCAGCGGTAGTGTAATGTGCATGCATCAGACGCTGATTTGCTCATTGCTGACACAGGTTTAGTTTTCGCTAAGATCTGTATTCATGAGATAAAGCACTGGTGCTGCAAAGAACAGAATCTGTCATAACTACTTTGATGCTCCATGAAATCTGGAGCATGAAATCATGAAATCCATCTCATCATATTTATCTATATTTTGAACAGAACTAATTAAAGTTGTATCTCACCCATGACATCAATCACAAATGGTTTGCGACATTATTTATGAGCGTCTGTCTAACTGAGGGCTGAGGAAAGGAAAGGAAAGGCAGATGATTCATCCCTAGTGAGTTATATTTAAATTTGTCTATCTAGTGACACTATTTTGGTTGATTGTTGCTGTAGCATAAACATCGATGCTGTGCTGTATTATAGGTCATATGCTGACTGTTCTTTCTCCATTTGATGGCGGGCGCATTTGGTTGGAAAAAGTGCACCAGGACTACTGTGGAGTTCAGGTAAAAAAAATACAGTGTGAGAGGAGTTTTAAAGTCACTGATTCCGGCTCTAGTGTTTTTTAACGTTAATATTAATATGGGCCGGCTCTTCATAGGGGAAAAATGGGGAAAATCGTTTGACTTTGAGTACAGATTTCTCGGCCGGCCGGGAAGCTAGGGTCGCCAAATTTGGTAGGATTGTAGACCTGTCGAAGGTCTACCAGGCCGCTTTTCGTCCGCACGATTTGTACTTCCGGTGTGGGAATTACGGGGGTTTGAAAAAAGTTTTTCCGATTTTTCTCCGCAACGGTGAATTTTTTAGAAAGCATTTTAACTCCGCTTTTAACTTTTAATTTTAACTCCTCAGGCCTCACAAAACGCCTTTTCCTCCGCAAGATTTCTACTTCTGGTTTCGGAGCCACACCCCCAGAAAGCAAACATTTTTGGCGCCCTCTTGCGGAAAACTGGCCGGTTTCAGCCACACAATCTCTACGTCGTTCGATAGGGGGCATTAGCCTCTAAAAATCGCCAAAGTTTAATCAGAATCAATCGAGGAAATTTTTCGCTAGAGGGCACCAAATGTTAACATATATATGCTAATATATGACATTTTTCCAAAGTTTGGCGTTTCATACCGCAAAACTCGGTACAGCTATGGCGATGTTTTTGTGGCACCCTGGAATAAGTACAAAAATTTTTTCAAAGTTTAGCGCCTTATAGCGGATTACTCGGTATAGCTATGGCAAGGTTTTTGAAGATATTCAGAGATCCCCAAAAAGTTTATTTAATTCCCAAAATATCGGGCTTTTATCCTTCAAGACAAAAAAAGTTATGGGGACTCAAACATGGCAGTCGGGAAGAAGTACGAAAATTAGTGTTCACGAATACTGCCCATAATGACTAACTTCTGAAAAATCGAATTTTTCCTAATTTCTGGCAGTCGTACGACTAAAGCTTCCCTCACGAAATGTGCAAGGGATTGGGTGCAGGTGTCATTAGGGGTGGAGGTATGGGGCGCCAGTTATTGGTAAAATGGCCGTTTTCGCGATATTTGGCATTTTCTAGCGGAGGATACGGTGTAGCTGCGGCAACGTGTTTTCAGTTTTTTGGAGCGCCACTAAAGCTAAATACGGGTGAGAAACATCGCCTTTCTATCTATTAAAACAACGAAGTTATGAGACCTCAAACATGGTACTATGGGACTAGTTGGTAAAATTAGCATTACTTCGAAATTCGGCGTTCGGTGGCAGACAATTTATTAAGATGCGGCAAATATTTGAAATGCTTTGCATAGAGGAAAAAATTGTTAACGGATTTCCACAATATGGCCGCCCAAAGTGAAATACGGAAATATTTCTGAGACTTCGAACATTGAGTCAGTGGCGTAAATTTCACAATATTTCCGGGCTTACGCCACAACGACTTAACCTATGTGGCTGATATTGTGCATGCTGTATTCCGTATTTACTGTGCACATTGTGCTCCACAAACGCCTTGCTGTTGTAAACACAAATAGTACTTCACTCTTGAACGGGTGGTTGGACTTTGTCGTTTTTTGCAACTGGGCGCTTTCCTGGTGGTGGGATAACTATGACAGATATTCTAACGATTTCGATGTCGGTTGTTAGGCATCGGTGAACAGTGTTTTGTCGATATTGTCCAGTTTACCTTGATTGTTACATTCAGTATCTCGCTTATTTTTGACGATACGGGCACGATTCTTTCACTGTATGGTAGGCCTTTTCTGGCTTTTCAGCCTGCCAAATTTCATTTGTGAAATATTTTTCTTTTCCTCGCTAGGGGGCACTAATGTTGTTGTTTTAAAAATTGATATCTTGCATATTTATCAGCCGATTGTCACGACTTTTTTTACCAGATTGTAGGCCTTAATAGGTGCATTAAGTGTTCCAAATTTCGTTCATTTACTGTCTTTCATTTCAGAGATAATGGGAAAAAACGTTAAAAGCCCTCCTTTTCGACTTCGAACACGCTGAGTGTTGACAGAGTAACAATGTTATGAAGTCAATGCTTGTGCATATTTTTAGGCAGCATTGCTGAAAGTATTATCGATAAACGATTATAGATTTTAGATAGACGAATTTAAATATAACTGTTGTGACAAATGTTACGATAATATGGTCATGGTTTGTTTTCATGTTGGTGTGTTTGACATGTGCTCAAGTCACCCTGCTAAATGGAAGGAATGATGGAAATACCATTTGGCACAAACACTCTTGAACGCTGAATGGTCATTTGGCCTTCGATAACATTGCATTAAACAGGGTCTCCAGTTTCCCAGTCGGGAAGCAAGATTGCAACCACAGTATAGTCTGTTGATTAAGTTGGGCTACTCTGATCAGCAGCTTTTTTTGAAGTTATTCCCTAATTTTGTGGTTTTGTCATGTTAAACAGAACATGTTCTAACTGTACCCTTTTTGACATTGCACTTTTGAATCTCTTCAGCGAGACTTTAGTCCAAGACTATTGGTGACTGTTGCAGACTGTTTCTAATCTTATATCACCAGTATCATTCTGTTGAGTTTTGCTTTAGTTAGATATCAAGATGTGACAGTGTGGTGCTGTGCAGATCAGTACATGCACTATTGCCTGCAGTAAGTTTGTTATCGCGCTCACGACATTGATGACAAAAGCACCAAAGTGTGATATGTGAAATTACATACTTTTTGAATTAATCACCTACTGTCTTGCTTGCTTTTTGAATGTGCCACCTGCCTTCAATTTTAGGTGGGGACACAACACTGAGCTCAGTAAAATATGCACTACTATACATGTCCGCTGTTTTTGTAAATTAATGATAATAGTATATTAGCATTTTACATGTGCATGAGTACATTGATCCGGCGTGCAGTGACTTGAAGACCATTTTGTGTCGACTATGTAACCAAATCAACCTGTTCACCACAGCATGAAACAACTGTGCATCATTGACATAGTGTGTCATTATTGTGTCGTGTGGTTTAGGGTCGTGATCGACTGTTTGAGCTGCTGTTCACGCATTCTCAGCAGAAGAATCAGTACGCAAGTTCTTTCCTTGTGAGAAGTTCGCTCTTCACTACATTTTCACCACGCTTTCCTGATGAATCTCAGATCAAGGACTACGAGCAGTGTTAGTAGTATATTCTCTGATACTCTCATATCTTTGAATTATATAGCAGATTAGTGAGATTACACTGCTGTTTTACTCTGTCAGCACATTACAATGTTGTTGGTTGTTTTTCCTGTTCGTGATCATCATTATTATAAATTTCTGATACAATATATTTAGACGTCAAACAAATGGAGAGTGAATGAAGACAAGCATAGTGTCGACAAGCTGCAAGATAAATACTGAGAGTGAAATGTTTATTTCGCAGTGCATTCACATTTCTTCTAGCTTGAAGTCATCTTTGTGCTAACTAACTGCTTAACACGTACAAACATTGTTGCCAGTAGTGTGATGTTAGCATGCTTACTTGTCAGATGCGTCACTTACTTTGTTCACTTACTTTGTTTACTCTTCATTACTTTGCATTACAGTTGGCTGTTTTAAAGGGCAAGTTCTGAACCCTCTTATTCGATGTTCAAGCCTAGTGTCTTGAACAGTCTGCCAGACAATCCGAAAGATTTGACATTCTCTAATGCTGCTCTTAAGTATTCTTTTAGAAATGTTTGGTTTGCTCTTTGCTAATTTTAAACCTATGGTCGATCATTAACTTTTTGTCCCCTGTAAATCTGTTGTGTGTCATTCGCTTGACTAATTTGCAGTGTTGTTTCGTTGATGATCAGATGCACTGCAGTTTCATCCAGCCAGCCTGCATCATGCCGTCTGGCTGTGTCTGCAGTATTACCCTGTGAAAGCTGATGTTCAGCCAGACTGTAAGTTCATTTTCGTACAGAAATGCAATTTGTCACACTTCTAACCTAATACGTTGCATTACAGGTCTTGCTTATCTGTCTGTCTCTCTGTCTTTTACGGGCTAACTTGAAAAGCAAAAGGCATAGAAAAACCAGAATAGTTGTGTGAACATTTGCCAGGTTAGAAGTGACCGATGAGGAGCCATTTACAGCTCAGATGGCCTAAGGTATCGCCGATGGCTGCACAGTTTGTCAGCACTGAGCTGATATAGTTGCTGTATTACATATTGCAGGGTTCCCACGCCTCCAAGAAATTTGGGAATTTTTTCTTGCAAGTTCCAGGACCTGGAAAGTCCTGAAAAGTAAAGCTTAAGGTTTTGCAAATTAATGGAAAAATATCCTTGAAAATCACACATTTTTTCATAGGCTCAAATGGAAAACAAGAAGCAATAATATGTAAATAATAAGTTCATCTGATTTCTGAAAATTGCAGCTAATGTCAAAATATTGCCACTTTGCTGAAGTTTTTGCAATGGACTGTACTCTGAACATTGTAAGTAAATGATGTTTTTTTGTTATATTTGAACATTTGACAAGGTCCTGGAAAATTTTTCATGGAGGTCCTGGAGAGTCCTGGAGTATTCCTGGACTTTTTTGTCACTTAAAGAGTGGGAACCCTGATATTGTTGCTGGGCAATGTGTGGTCAATGATACAAATGTCGTGTGGAATTACAGAACTTAGCTGTTCTTTCCTTTGCTCTCGGATTTTCGGTGGAATCTCTCTTGCAGTGCAAGTGCATTCTTTGACATTTCTGTGTAGCATGGTCTGTCTGAGTCTCAGCTGTCTGTCTGTCATATTCATGCACTGTGCTTAATTTATCTGACGGATTTGGATGCGATTTTGGCAAGTAAACCTGTGGGGTCCTGCGTCCATGGACACATTGTCTTTGATGGGGTTCTTAACTCCCAGAGGAAGAGTAGATTTGCGGGGTTGAATCTCTAGCGAGAACATGCAATTGTTAATTGCAACCAAACCATTTGTCCTGCCTGTGCTGACTCTTGGTGAATTGAATGCTCTTGCCATGGCAATTCTGCTGTTTTTAGTTGCCAGATCACTCTGGTCTTCGTTTAATTTGCTGCCAGAAGTTGTCAACTGTTCATTATTTGTCTTGAGATGCTTGCTGTGTTTATGCTTTTGTGTCTATTTTCTTACGGAACTGAAAATTCACATTTGTCATAAATGTTGTCTGGTGTTTAGATGGATTGATATTTTTTGAGAATTTGCCGTATGAAGCGCAGAATCTGGACAGTGCTGGACCGGAGTCTCTGAGACAGCTGGATGTTGAGGTCGCTTTCATCGTTGCATGTTTTCTTCCATGAAGTGTGAAGCATATTTATTACATTTGTATGTAAAAATACACAATTTTTGAATGCACTGAGATGCTGTTGTCTGGGACGTTTGTATGGCCCTTTAACACTGTGTTATAGAGGAGGCCCTGGGAGTGGAAGCGTTTGGTGGTCTGATCATTTTGCCCAAGTCCAGACTAACTTCATGATTAATTTCGGGTTTAGTTATAAGGCCGCCTCTGTTAGCTTTCCCCCCTTTGTTCTCTAATAGACAGCATTCTGAGACTGATGACTGTCTGGCTGACATTGTTCACTTTAAATATGCACGTACTTCGTTACTTACTAAGAGATAATCATTAGAACTGCCATTAATTACTGTTACATATGCACATGCGCGTAATAGAAATTGGAGAGTTTTTACAATTTTAGGTTTAAGTTGTTTTCTGTGTTTTGTGTTCCATGACAGCCTGTCAGGTTTTTCGTCAAACTTTCTGTTATTAATATTATGTGTATATGCAATGTGCGTTGTTTGGAAAGGTCATCCCAAAGGTCATCACTTAACAGGTAGGGGGTTGTCTGTCTGAGTTTAGCCCTCATTTCGTGTTGGTTATGATTGGTCTGCTGCTCAGTTAATGTCAGCAAGTTGTAATATTTCAGGCATTCCTGAATGCAGTTGTGAGGAAGGCAGCTCTGAGGCTGGCAAGCAGACAAGGTCGGCTGCAGAACGGTCGGCCGTATATGTTGCCGGCTGCAATCAGTGAGCCTTTGTGTACAACGGAACAGCAGGAATGGTGGAACAGTGTCCACAAAGTGACCACAAACTCTGCGAGGTTTGAAAAAACCACTGTAGACTTTGCGTTCGTTGAGGACCACAGTTTTTCGCAGGTGGCAGAATTGTGAGCTGAGCTGCGTATTTGCCTGTTTCCACAGAATTTTGAGGTTCTGCAGAATTTTACAGAATTTGACACCGCTTGGTGATCACTTTATTTTCCAGTTTGAATCCAAATTTGCGAGCAAAGCATTCTGATAGAACAGCCAATTTTCTTAAATCAACTGACTACTTTAGCAATGAGTAAAACTTTCCTGCAGTGCAAAAATATTTTACTGGTGGTATGTAGTGAGTTATTATTGAAGATTTGATACACTGTGACTGATGTTCTCATACGTTAAATAATGCTAAGAGTTTGCAGTTTGCTTAATAAACAGGATGCGGCGGTATTTAAAAAATTTGCCGTTATTCCTCGCAGAATTTGGCAAACTTGCCCGTGAAATTTGGAAAAGATTGCTGAGGAAACTATGGTCCCAATGTTTATATTGCATTGAAGGGTGAACAGATGCTTGTGTAACTATGCAGTTTTCCAGCTAGCTATTAGGCAGCATTTACTTATTTTGAACCTCAACTGAAAGTCCATTTTGCGTTTTGACTGTTGGGCTGGCTTGTAAACATTGTAGCAGTTGGTTTTATTGGCACAGCTACAACATCAGTATGATGTACTAGGAAGGTCAGGCCACGGACAGATCGGCTTGGTGAGATATCATCCACGATGGGATGAACGGTGCCACTTTAAGGCCAACCGAGCTGCCCAAGCACAAGTCTAAAGAAACTCTCGAACATTGAAAAGTTTACTGGACATAATCTTGCAGCAGTTTATCAGTGCCAACTTTTTTTGTTTATTGTTCGTTCTTTGGCTGTGTCTGTTGTGTGCATGGCACTGCTGATCCACCTGCAAAATAACAATTCCTGGTAGCGTTTATGCACCGGCCCATCAGTGTGGTTATGATTGTCTTTGATATGGCAGACAACAGAAGTTGATTTGTAGTGCGTGTTATGTGTCTGTGTTGCTGCTCGTTGCAGGGAATCGCTGGGGCAGATACGTGCTGTGTTGCAGAGAGGTTTGGAGACAATACGTTTGGTTGGTCACGGTGGTCTCGATGTTGACCTTGTTATTCACCTTGCACGTACATTTGCACATCGGGTAAACAACTACTGCTAATTGGTTGTCTATTTTGTCTATTGCTGGTTGTATTTTTCTCTCTGTTGCTGATTAGTGCTAGAAATGATGTCATGGCAGGGCAGGGATTGCCCCATTTTAAGTTATAGGTTGTTGGAAAATTTGGAATTTTTTTTGGCAAATTTGCAGCAGACTGCTGGATAGTTGCAATCGCCTGCCATGAAATTTTTTTAACACATGGCATCAGCATTTGTCAGTAATATCATGGGCTTAACTTTGAAGTACTTCCTAGGAATTTTTCCAAAGTCTTCCTAAGTTTATTGTCAGTTCTTCTCAGTTGAGCAGCATTCACTTTTGTAAGTTTTTCTTATTTATTTTTTTTTAGTTTCATTGGGGCTGAAAATCCCACTGTAATTATGTTGAATTAGACAGTAATGCATGGATTTTACTCAGCGGTCTGATCAACTATAGTTCTATATTTTTTAACCATTTTATAGGCTTGTATTGTGCGAGAAATGTACATGCCGAATTTTGCCGGTGATAATTAGTTGCTGCAATGATGTGCTTGTTTGCCATGTAGGCCGAGCTAATGCAGTCTGATGCTATCACAGCAGATGATTTCAGCACAGAAGTTCAGTTTCTACAGTCACGTGCCACTCATTACTGGAGGAAAGCAGTTGAAAAATTGGAAAAGCTTGAAAGGTTTGCATTTCAGTTGATACTTGTATCTGCTGTTGCCTGTTAGCTACTTTGCATTCTTACTAATATTATTATGCGGCTGTTCTAGTAATCTAGTGATCTCATGACTTCAAAAGGTCGGGGTCGTGACCTCAAAATTTTTGATTCTGCATATCTTCGTTACCGTGCAAGACATGCATGGTCACACCATCACAATATACTGTTTATACGAAACTCCATATGGTGAGTTCAATGATCATGTGACCGATCATGTGATGTGATCCCAGAAGATTATTCCATGATCTCAACATTTTTAAGTCTTCATAACCACATTAGGTAATAGGGCGGCCTAAAGCAGCAGTTCAACAGATACTTTGGTCTTCAGATTGTATTTCTAATTTTTGTGCTAATTTGTTTGATGTGTTAATGATTTTTGTTGTCAATATGAGTGCCAGTGTCTCCAAAACGACCTGAAATGTATCGAGCAGTATGTAAAACTCGACTTATTCATTTGTTTGTAGGAACAAGTTGACTCACATGTCAAGACACAGTCTGTTTGAGAATTGTGATGACCAGCTGTCGGAGTCGGACATACGCGGCTATCTGGATGAAGGTCGTCTGTTTCTCGCAAAACATGCACGAGAGAAAGGTTCATATACCGACGCTCTGAAACTGTTGAATCAAGTCCACACTGCCGAAGCCTCCTTTCAGACGGCCTTGGTATATTTGCTTGTTCGTTATGTTTGGCTTGGTGTTGCGTGTTATGGCTACCAAAGCTTTAAGATGATTTTTAACAATTGACAGTGTATTTCGTTAGTGTTTGGCATTTGAGAAGAGTTTATCATCGTCATCATGACACGTAGACAGTTGAGGTTCGTTGCGACGACTCCCCACGATGTCCGCGTTCATTTGCACTCTGCCTCATCTGTCTCCAGCTGGCCGATGTTCCGTTGCCGATCTGCTATATCCAGGTCTTTCGAGGATGCTCAGGAGGTCTTCGTCAGTTTAGCCCCAGGCTCTGACCGCCTTTCATTGCAATGATTTGGCATAACGCTTGGTGTGCAGGTGTGCAATAAAGAGTGACATGTGGATGGGGACAGCAGTAATACTGCGGTAACCGCGGTTATAGGGACAATAATAGCGGTATTCCCGTGGACAGAAGTTGACATGTATTCGCTGTGCTACGGTAGCGCTGCGGTACTTGTCTATCCCTACTAACAGTGTTGATGCTGAAAGAAGCGTCAGCCAATACACCACTGTCAGCGCCTGAGACTGTCAACAAGCAACTTAGCAAATCAAGTGATCGTCGCTAAGAACTCAAAAACTGGGATTGCCTGAGTCGAACAGTGACTCTCGACTGTCTTGAGTCTTAACTTAGTGAATTAAATATTCGTTGTTCAGAAATTTCTTCGTTTGCCTTAGTGCAGCACCTCAAAATAACGTCTGTGGGCCCCGTGATTTTCCCGTGAATTTCCGAAACTCTTTCCGTGAATTTTCCGTGAAATTTGACACATTTTAAAAATTCTGCCATGAAATCACGCATTTTTCCCCGTGAATTCGGTTGGTCCCTAGGTATAATCTTAAGTTGCTTGAAGTAGCTTTACTGCTTCATCAGATGCAATTGATTGCTTAATGGACTGCTTATGCTTGTAGGTCTATAAGTTGTGCGCTGAGCGTGAGGCATTGCCTCAGATGAGGAAGGATGGTTCCGAGGAGGCAATTCGTGAAAAGCGAATAGTTCTGCTTACAAAATCTCGAGATGCACTCTATCTCACGCTTGATCGCATTCGAGGCGATCGATTCCATGTACGTTGTTAGTCAACACTGCCAATAATAATAGTAATGTTAATAGTATTTTATGCCCTCGGACCATGAATTCATAATTGGCCAATGCTACCAGTACTTATATTAGTAGTGCCATTAGGTCGTGACTTCATGCTGGTGGTAAACCAGTTGCAATTGTATGCTGGAAAATGTTGCTGTTGGGACCTGATAGATTCAAAGTGGTACGGTCCACTGCACTGTGGAACGTTCTCTTGGAGGCTGTCTTCAATCCTGAGCTCAGTCAGCGAGTACACAAGGATGATACAGCCAAATTCAAGCGTGAAGTAGCTGAGGAGACAATCAGCAAACTGGGACCTGCTGCCATTGAAATATACACGGATGCATCTGTATTAAGAGGATGTCGAGAAGGAGGAGCAGGTGCACTCATCATTGACAATCACAACCAGGAAGAGCATCTAGTGGAAGCACCTGCCGGTTCTACTACATCTATATACCGAGCTGAGATGGCAGCAATCAGTGTCGCATTACAGAAAGTTGCTGAACTCCAGGAAAAGTCTTTAGTACCCAAGGAGGCTCACGTCAATCTGTATACTGACTCTCGGTCTGCTATCCAAAAGCTTGCAAAGGCAACCGGAAAGGGAGAAATTGTGCACCACGTACTTTCACTGGTTGAGCAAATAGCAACAGGTGGTAACGCATGAATGACATTTCAGTGGATCCCTGGTCACTGTGGGATAGAGGGAAACATGCTGGCTGATAGTATTGCGAAGGATGCCTCTACATTACCACAGTCAGCAGCACCAGTGGACTTTAGCACTGCTAAAACAGTTATCCGTCATCACTGTGCCCGCAAATGGAGTAGGATGGCCAAGCCAGCAGTACCCCATGCTACCTATGTGAACAGAGATCAAGAAAAGAACTTTACACCTTCACAAAGGACTCTGCTTTCACGCCTCCGTACAGGAGAACATACACCAGAGTTGGCATGGTACCGCAACAGAATAACGAGAAACCAAGACCACCTTGAACCGGCCACATGTCAGCGATGTGGTCAGGCAGAGGAGACGCTGGTACACTTAATGACTGAATGTATAGTATTGGAAGATGCACACAGCCACCATTTCGACGAGGATGATTTCATCACTTTTCTGTTCAACGAACCTGAAGTAGCACTCAGTTACCTGAGAGATGCTGGCTTCACCGAGGCAGGTTGCGTATGATCCTTGATCGAGCGCCAGAAGAAAACAACAACGACATGCTGGAAAATACAAAAAAAATTGTAGTCTTGATCTCTGAAGGCTCGATTATTGTAACATTGTGTTCCATGGAATCCTATTCATCAGTTTAGTGTAATAGTCTGTAACAACGCATTTCTGGCATTTTTTGAATTTCTTGTTTTTTTACTAATCGTAACTGTTTTGTTGACATATTACAGATTGCTTTTGGTGCTGTCACTATTTTGGTATTTGGCAACACTAGTTAATATGTAATAAATTGTACTAAATAGCATAGTTGGGAGAGACATCCCACTTGGAACAGTTGGGTAGAAAGCAGAAGCTAAGGTTTTGTTTGTGTATTCCTTAGCATTTTTGGTAATTGCTTTATAAAAAAAACATTGTTGCTATTTTTTGATGCTTGATATAGAACAGAATAATGAGAATATGCAATGCATGGTAGAAGTTATGGGATATTTGTTCATGTGCTGAAGGTGCTGAATGGTAAAGTTGCTGAAGAGATGAACATTGTGGAGAACCATCTGACTGCTCTTTCCGGTACACAATTTGTGTCAAAGTAGAAGATTTAGTAGCTATCGTCGGTAAATTTTGTGACAATTTTTCCTTTTGAATTGGCTAGAAATGAAAAATATGAAAAACTCAAAATAATGAGTGCATTCTTCTTTGATGTTTTTCTAAGTTGGCCAATATGCTGTCATAAGTATACAACTTTTTCCAAATCTGCTTTTTTCATCTGACTAACTTTACAGAATTAGGCTTCTGTTATTGTGGTTATTGTTGTTATGGTGTCTTGTCGCCGTTAACGAAGTTGGTGACCAGATGATGCCACGCGTGGACTACTTCTAGATGCAAGTTGTCATAATCTTGAGAATTTGATGGTAAATAAACAAATAATGTAAACCAAACACAGCTCATCAGGGCTTCGAAAGACCGAGTGCTCCGGCATCACCTGGTCACCAACTTCGTTAACGGTGACAGGACACCATAACAACAATAACCACAATAACAGAAGCCTAATTCTGTAAAATTAGTCAGATGAAAAAAGCAGATTTGGAAAAAGTTCTGATGGAAATGGAAATGGAAAGCTTCCATTGACAGATTATTTTAGTTAGTGTGTGCTGTACTTGTGTTACTTGTACTACTTCATCATTACTGTTCTTCTCAATTTAATTCTCCGCTCGAAGCAGACTTTCACGATCATCAACTTTTCCTTGGTTGCTTTTGAGATTATCCAAGTTTCACACCCATACAAAACTGACCAGCCGCAACACAGTAACAGTGTAGAATCCATAGGCTTGTGGCAGTGCTAACGTGAGCTAATGTGATGTGCAGATGCTGGTGCACTTGATGAAGAGTACTATTACGATGCTGATGGGAAGCTGGAGCCGGGATGCATTAGCATTACTCCCGACCGTAAAAGTCTACCCAGGCCGTCAGCATCATCTGATAGCTATGTTGTGCAGAGCACACCTCGGCAGGTACAAATGTCATCTAGAACTAGTCCAGCAGTGTGTATTTTGTGCTTGTATGGATAATTTTGCTTTACAGTTAGCTATTAAAGCATAACAAATAAGCAGGTAACACCTGTTATGCTTTAATAGCTAACTGTAATTCTTTACACCATTTGTATTTTCAATAAATATCTCATAGAAGCCTGGATAAGAGGATAAGAGTCTTCTTGTTGTGCTGTTGGCGCAGTCTGATTTCATCAGTCTTAGCAGACTTTTATGGTTGCTGGATCTACAAATTTGAGAACATGCTGTTAAACATGCATTCTTCTTGTTAGTTTTAGTCAAAACATGACAATTAATTAATCGTTTTTAGAAAACTTAACTATTAACAACTTTGGTCATTACCAGCTTTGTACTGCTGCCTGGCACTGCAGGTGAGTGTGCGTCGACTGCCTGCAAGTCCTGATCGTTTGGATGCTGAGATGCGCTCATTGCGTTTTTTGCTGGACAACCTTGTCAAGACGGTCACCGATGAACTGAGGACAGTTCGTGATGTCGTCAAGGAAGTACAGTTGGATGTCAAGCGATCTGATGTAAGTGTTGCCTTATTGTCTTCTCAAGCCTTGTGCAGGTTCTAGCAGCTGTAGAGTAGAGCCTATCTATTTCTTAGCCAGATGGCCTAAAGTGCCTACAGCAGGTTTTTGGCTTATATTTGAGCATCAGGCTTAGCGGTTTTCAGGTTGCAGTTTAGATTTTGTCGTAGGTCACTTGCAAGCAGTATGGTGAACACTTACCAATCAGCTGCCGTTTCCAATACCGCAAACACTTCTGGTTACACATTTGCCTCATGCAAGCAGCTCTATAGCAAGTACCAGACCTTTACTTTTTTATCTTTGAATTGACTTATAGGTTGAAATAGCGTATAAATCAGATGTAGAAATGCATCAGAATACTGTCTTTATGTGTTCCAGAGATGTTCGCAGTCAAGCTCGAAAGTTGTTCAAAATTACACTGAATTTTGGACATTTTGCCCTCCCAAATTTTAAGGGCGTAATGCCCCTTCCCCCCATGAAAGTTGTGCCCACTTTATTGCCTTCACTTAGCGGCACGTCAAGTGGCAAAGTTTCGTGGCACTATTGACCTACCCCTGAAGTTATAGGCGCGCATTTGGGGAATTTTAAGCCAATGTTTGACTCCCCTTTAAAAAAAAAATTGTAAGGGGGATTTCCATCCCTGGTGGGGAATGCGCTAGCAAGAGTTGGTCATTCTCTAGCACGTATAAAAATTTTGGTGCGCAGCACCCGCTAGGCGCCAAAATATGGTCTTACGAACAAGTCAATTTGGGTGGGTATGATTTCACTAGTAAATCTTCATGATTAGTGGACCAAAGTTTACAAGTTCACCAGACTTTTTTCGCCCAATGCTGGAGGAATCGTGGTAAAAAATGTACTTGTCCAATTTTGAATATCTTCATCTGTTCCAGAGATATTTGCCGTTGAACTTAAAAGTCATCCAAAATCAGGCCAAATTTGGCATGTTTTTGGCCCCTAACATTTCTTAGGGAGGGCCCTTCATATTTCTGAACCTAATTTTTAAAATTCAGCTTACTACAGACCACGATGCAGAATTTTGTGCCAATTGGCCAGCGGAGCAGAGATACCGTGACGAAACAAAAAATAACTAGAAATTTGGGGCAAAGCCCAACGTGAGTTCGCATGGCACCCTAAGTCCGATTGGGGGGAAAACTCATGGGAGTGAAATTTCCCCGGTTGCAAAGTCACGTGGCCTGAGGTCAAATGCATTAGCATGTGCAGAATGCGCACTGACGACTTAGGCACGTGCTCTCAGGTGTAGTGGACCAAAGTTCACCATTTTTTTGTTCAACGTGGGAGAGATTGCAGTTGATAACACCGTCTACCTCTTGTAGATATCTCTATCCAGAGATATTTGCAGTCTAAGTTGAAAGTTGTTGTCAGACGTACTAAATTTTGGATGTTTTTTGCCCTCCCAAATTTTAAGGAGGCGGTGCCCCTAAAAGTTGTGGCACGTCACGTGGTAAAGTTTCATAATGCTAATCCCCCTCGCTCCGAAGATCGTGCACCTAATACACTGAAATTTAAGCCAATTTTGGACCCCCCTTTGAAAATAATTGTAAGGGGACCCCTCTCCATGCTGGGGGTTGCGCTAGTAAGACTTGGTCATTCTCTAGCGTGTATAAATATTTGGGGCACAGCACCCCTTAAGGGCTGAAATACGGTCTTCCAAAGAAGTCAATTTGGGTGGGTACGATTTCGCCGCTTAATCTTCGTGATTAGTGGACCAAAGTTCACCGAACTTTTTTCACCCAACGCGAGAGGAATCGCGGTACAAAATGTACTTGTCCAATTTTGAATATCTTCACCTGTTGCGGAGATATTCGCCGCCGAACTTTGAAGTCATTCGAAATCGGGCCAAAATTTGCATGTTTGGCCCCTAATTTTGGAAATTTTGGACCGGCATTACAAAATTCAACTTACTGTTGATCACCGTGCAAAATTTTACGCCGATCAGCCTACACATCCTGGAGATCTCACGTTGACAAAAAAAAATAACAAAACAGCTGCGGTAAAACATAAGTCCTTCCAAAAACTACCGTTTTCGGGCGGACTAAAAAATAAAACATCTGCAGTAAAACATATGTTTGCTCCAAAAACTATCATTTCCAGTTGGACTAACAAAGGTAGTATTTTGATGAATTTCCACGTATAACTTCACCTCTGTTGCTGATTGTGTTACAGGAGCGTCTGATGAGCATGGATACGAAGCTACGAGTTGTGATGGAGCTACAGCGCAGTCATAACTGGTTTCAGCCACCAGCAGCAGCTGCGTCGGCTGCATTGCCTCGGCATAACATTCAGCCCTCGCAAGTTTCCGCCACTGATCAGTCAGCTTACAGTGCCGCTTCGGTCTACGATGCATTGCTGTTCGGGCAGCAATTTGGTCAGCCAGTAGCCATGCCTCCACAGCCCTTTGTGGGATATCCGAACGGTGGTATCACCGCGAGCTACTTGGATCAGCAGCGTCTTGCTGCGCAAGAGTCAGACAGTGTCACTGGAGAGCAGTGTTTTTACAATGATGAGGATTACCAGGATAACGGACTTGGATATGAAATCCCGCCCAACTATCTGCCGCTGTCGTCGCAGGAACTGTTTCTGTCGGGAGGTGATGCGAGTCGTTCGGCTGCCACGGCGCCGATATTACCAGGATTCTTTTCCAGCTCAGTGAAGCAGTGTCTTTCGGACAGAACGTCCGGTGTTACCTCAGATGCTGTGACACAGTCTGCTGGTGTGAATCTGGTGATGGCCACAACTGCAGTGGCCAAGTCTGAAGCAGCAGCAGCAGCAATTTCTCAGTCGGATATATCTGCTACACCCAAACCTATGCCTGTCGTGGCTGATCCATCATCCTCAACACCTAGTTTTCCACCAGCTAACACACAGAGTTTGACTGAGTCAACTTCGCCATTGGCTGCACCCAAGTTTGTTTTTAGTAATTTGGCGGCAGCAGCAGTAACAACTGCAGCATCAGCAGCAGCTACAGCTAGCGAAACAAAAACGACTGACAGTAGTAGCAAGACCCTGTTTGGTGGATTTTCCTTCACCGCTGCACCACCTGTCACTCTGGCTGATCAGAGCAAGGATGAGAAAAAAGCCACCATCTGCACCACAGACAAAGCTGCCTCAAAGCCCGATAATCCATTTGCCAATTTCTCGTTTAGCTCACCTGGTGCGTTGAAAGCTGACGATAAGGTTGCTGCTGAGAAGGTAATCTCGAAGCCGTCGTTTGGAGTGGTTAATGGTGTTGGTACTTCCACTTCGACGCCGGTGTCTGTGGGTAACAAGTTGGCTGGCTCAGAGTTGCCGGTGTTTGGTTCTGGTACGAAAGCTACCAGAACTAGCTTTGCAAGCTTGGCTCATCAAGAGACTAAAGGATTCACCAAGAAAGCCGATGATTCAAGCTTGTTCAATGCTACCATGGAAGAACTGTTTCAGCAGAGCACTGCAAAGTCTCCTGGATCTGCGAGAAAGGCTAACCTGTCTGGTGGGCAAGAGGATATCGAAGAATATGTCCCTGACCAGGAATTTCAGCCGCTTGTTTCTCTCCCGGAGGTGGAAGTGAGAACTGGAGAAGAGGATGAGGAAAAGTTGTTTGGTGAGCGGGCCAAGCTGTATCGTATGGATGTCGACAGCAAGCAGTGGAAAGAAAGAGGAATCGGTGAGATGAAGATACTGCGTCACCGCACTGCTGGTCGGTTCAGGATCGTGATGCGTCGAGAGCAGGTGCTGAAGCTGTGTGCAAACCATTACATCACTGCAGCTATGAAGCTAGTGCCGATGCAAACGTCAGAAACGTCACTGTGCTGGGTTGCCAGTGACTACTCGGAAGGCGAGATGCAAAAAGAGCAGTTGTGTGTCAAGTTCAAAACCACCGATTTGGCTCAGAAATTTCGCATCTGTTTTGAAGAATGTCAGCAGAAATGTGGTGAGCAGAAGACGGCATCTGAGGCACAGTCATCAGCTGATGGACAATCAGCTGAATCTGAGGACGCCAACAAGCCATTGTCCTCTCTCTTCAAACCAAAGAGTGGACAGTGGGTGTGCAGTGGCTGCTACATTACCAACGAGTCAGATAATGCTACCTGCATTGCCTGCTTGACTCCCAAACCTGATGCAGTGCCTGTTAGCGTGGAGCAACCACCTTCTGTCTCTACATCTAGTGATGCGCCATCATTGTCCAGCTTGTTTCAGGCTAAGGCCGGAGAGTGGGACTGCGCAAGTTGCTATGTCCGCAACGGTGCTGATAGAACAGTGTGTGCAGCATGTGAAACTCCAAAACCCGGCACCACAGTTGTCGCAGACAATGTTTTGCCGTCGAAAAAATCTGACTCTGCATTTCAGCTTGCACCTGGAGGTGGCTTCACATTTTCTGGACTCAGCGGAAAGCCTTTCACATTCGGAGCAGCAGCTGCATCTGCAAGTACTGGTAGTGACCAGCCAGCCGCTACTTCTACTGTTGTTACCTCCGGCTCCTGTGGTTTTACAGTGTCGTTTGGTTTCAAACCATCATTGACAACTGGAACTACTACCAGTTCTGTTGCAACTCCTCCACTGTTTACTTTTGGTAGTCCTCAGGTTGGATTGTCTTCTATCAAGCCTGGTGCAAATATGTTTCAGTCACTTAGTAAGGCATCGGTTACCACCAGTTCTTCAACAAGCATATTCCAAGGCAGTAGTAGCACTCCGAGCTTTGCACTGTTATCCTCTACTCCAAAGGCTGTTAGTGCAAAAACAGACGAGAATAAAGTGCCGTTTGGGAGCCAGAGTTTTGTGTTTGAGGGTGTGAAGCCGGTGTCGTCGCTGAGCAGTCTGACGAAGGCAGGGACTGGGAGCCCATTCAAGTTCAGTAGTGCGACCCCAGCCACACCACCTGCCCAGTCCACTGCTGTACCTCCGTCACCACAGTCTCCGGAGAATGAGTTGTATGAGTATGGAACTGACGACGAGCCCAACGTGTCGTTTGAGCCAGTAGTTAGGCTGCCGGACAACGTCGAGGTGAAGACTGGCGAGGAGGATGAGGATGTGCTATACAGTCAGAGGGCTAAACTGTACCGGTTTGTTGACAACGAGTGGAAGGAGCGTGGCACTGGTGACGTCAAGATCCTACAGCATCGGTCGACCGGCATCGTGCGTGTGGTCATGCGCCGTGAACGTGTGCTCAAGCTTTGTCTAAATCACCGAATCACTCCTGCTCAGGTGCTCCAGCCAATGCCCAACGCTCAGGGCAAGGCCTGGACGTGGCATGCTAACGATTTCTCCGATGGAGCCGAACCAACACACGAGAAGTTCTCAATCCGTTTCAAGACAGAAGATATCGCTTCGGAGTTCAAGCAGGCTTTCGATGGTGCTAAAAGCGATGCAGAAGTTTTGCCGGTGGTCAAGAGTTCTGGTTCGAAAGGTGCTGGTGCAGCACAGTGCTCTGGTCCGAGCATTCTAGAAGAACTACTTGCAGCTGATAGCTCTTCAGAACATCGTGGTAAAGTATTTTACATCTCATTACATTTTTTAGCTTCCATGATAACAAAGTAGTTTTTTGTACTTAGGCACTAATTACTGGACATCTTTTAACTGTAGCCTTTTGGAATATCATAGCATGGTGAAGTATTTTCACTTTTCGTGGACTTAAATTTTTTTTTGCATTTTTTTAAACTTTCAGTTTTCGTGATAACAGAGTTTTATGATTAACCAGGTTACAGCAGTAATATGCAGATGTCTGGCCCTCCTCCCATATATAAGGCACGGATGGGTTCACCTGTATCGGGTGGCACATGATCCCATACAGCAGGCAAGGCATCTGCGGTTCACTGCTGGCTCTGGGCCATGGAAACGGAGATAAGCACCGCTCGCATCGGTCACAGAGCTGTGAGAGGGCCTGTTGACTATCGGCGGTTTAACCTTAACCTTAGCTAAAAGCAGCTGGTCTTGTCAATGTCAGTATTGAATTTAAATAGTGCAATATCATGAAGCATCTCTATTGTGTTGAATACACTAGTATCTCGCAAAAAGTACCATTTTTAAGCCGCGCCTAAAGCTACTGCTGCAGAGCGATGGATCACGGAGATTGTCCATCCGGTAATGAGTTCCGAGCCATCGGACCCCCAACAGCAAAGGCCCAACGGCCAAACAGCCGAACGTGATTCGTCGAAGCCGCAGAACAGGAAGGAAGTGTCAACTGGCAGATCTCAGGAACATTGAGCCAGTCCATTTTGTCATGCAGTAGATGGGATAGGCCATGATCTTGTGTGAATGATGAATGAGATGTGTCATATATACAGGGTGGGCCAAAAAAAACGGACCTGTTTGAGCGTTGATAACTCAGCGATGGTTGCCAATAGAAAGGCGTGTGATATGTCAAAAGTTTTAGAATGTTGTAGACAAAAAGGGCCAAATTTCCATAGCAAATCATTTAAATATTCTTTGCCTAATTTGCATAAATCTTCATTACCCCTGAAATTAGGCATTTGCCTGCAGTCCCATGTGCCATAGTTCACTGAACTCAAAAACTCACTGCCAAAAAGTCCAGATTTAAATTCTGTGAATGATGCAGTGCGGGGGCATTGCAACAGATAGCATGGTCACAAAATTTTAGTAACTAACCAGCTAAAACGTGTGCTAATCGAATGCTGTTCTCAGCTGATTCTGAACACATTGACACCAGCGATCGATCAGCTGCCTAACAATACTGATGACGGTTATGAATGCAAAAGCTGGGCATCTGCCTATGTCGAATTTCATCTAAACTCAACGTATGTGTTAATGATTGTTGATATTTCACTGTATGCTGAATGAAAATCAACTTAAATTCATGTGTTACTGCCAATTTAGCATGATTTTAGGGGTGGGGCAGATTTGTGTAAATCAAGCAAAGAATATTTAAATGCTGAGACAGGCAAGTTGTACTCTTCTTCGGTACACAATTTCAAAACTTTTGGTATATTAAGCACCTTCCCATCAGTAAACATCACTGAGTTACAAAAGCTCAAATGTCCACGTTAAATCAATGTGTTACAGTCAGATTTGGCAGAATTTGAGGGTTATGCATATTTATGCAAATTAGGCAAAGAATATTTATATGCTTCAGTATGCAAATTTGTCGTTTATTTTTTACAGCATTCTGAAACTTTTGACGTATTACACGTCTTTCTACCACTAACCATTGCTGAGTTATCAACACTGAAACAGGTCCGGTTTTTTTGGCACACCCTGTAGTAATGCATGACTGAAATTGAAATGCAGTCAGCTTTAATTTTTTTTGTTATGGCTGTTGTGGTTTAGTTATTGGTATCCAGTAACTTGGTAGAAAGATTTTTTTGTATTTTTAGGCTGCCCGGAACGGTAGTTCCTGGAAGGCCTTATGTTTTACAACAGTTTTTCTTCTTTCTTTTTTCATTGCAAGATCTTCGAGGTCCATGGGCCAATCTCCGCCGCGAAATTTTGCCATATAGTCGGAAGAATGTTCAATTTACAAATGCTTGTCCAAAAATTTGGGGGCCTGCCCCCCAAAAAATTTGGGCGGTGAAAAACATGCTAAATTTGGCCCAATTTCGGACGCCTTTCCAATTGAGCGTGAATATCTCCAAAACGGATAGAGATATTTAAATTCTGAAAACCTGGTACACTACATCGTTACCTCCCGCATTCAACGAAAAAAGTTTAGTGAACTTTGGTCCACTAATTACGGAGATTTAGAAGTGTGATTATACCCCGAAAATCTAATTTTTTGGAATAGCATATTTCGGCCCCTAGGGGGTGCTGCGCCCTGAAATTTTTACATGCACTGTAGAATGTTTAACTTTTGCTAGCCTACACCCCACTGAGGATGGGGGCTCCCCCAACAATTTTTTTCAAAGGGGGTCAGAAATTGGCTTGTAATTCAGCGTATTAGTGCTTATAACTTTAGGGTTAGGGGAGTAACCCCATGAATCTTTGCCACATGACAGGCTATAAGGGGAACATTATCACTTATATACAACATTTGGGGGGGCACCGCCCCCTTAAAATTTGGGAAGGCAAAAAACGTCTAAAATTTGTTGCAATTTAGGACAACTTTTGACTTTGACTGCAAATATCTCAAGATATTGTGGTATTGACAAAGTGACACAAACTTTATCGAGAGCAATCCCTGCTGCGTTGGAGAAAGAAAAATTGGTGAACTTCTGTTTACTAACAAAAAAGTTATAGATGCAGATGTTGACCTACCCAAGTTCAAAATTTGGCGTGATTTCGGGCAACTTCAAACTTTGACCACGAATATATCTACATGGTTCCTACGGTCAGGGGAAGTCAGGGAATTCAAAAGTACCATGGTGCAAAAATTAACAAAGATGCAGAAAAAAAACAGAACTGTTGCACGCACACTGCATACAGCAGTTCAAAATTTTTTCCGCTCGCTTCGCTCGCAGATTATTTATACTTTTACTTTTTCATTTGTTCTGCCGCCCTTGTTTCTAGTGTTATTGCAAGTGATTGAAAGCCAGCATTGG
>Ga0209367_1000831_pt1 | contig 34716 bp, 15 predicted proteins | sample WorMetLIZISLAND2_FD_187412 | JGI IMG/M metagenome (GOLD analysis project Ga0209367, IMG submission 187412) | Marine gutless worms symbiont microbial communities from Max Planck institute for Marine Microbiology, Germany - Olavius geniculatus... ... | reverse complement strand
TAGGACTCAGCAGGTAAAACATGCATCATCTTTTTCTTCTTTTAAACCAATCAACATGGGCATAGTTCAAGGCTCAGGTCTGGGCCCCACTTTGTACATTGTTATGGCTAGTGATTTAAAACCTTTGTCAGTAATAAATATATTGTTTAAGTTAGCCGATGACACGACATTCCTTGTACCAGAAAATACGGACATAGACACTTCCGTTTCTGGGCTAAAGTTGACCACATGATTATGAATCTCTTAAAGACTAAAGAAATAGTTTTTTGTAGACCATCTGCTCGCTCATTCTTACCATCATGTTTGACAGGAATTGAACGTGTGGTGTCTGCTAAGCTTCTTGGTGTCACATTTTGTAGCAACTTAAAATTTGATGAACATATTAAAAACATTTTAATTATCTGTTCTCAGCGTTGCTATTTGTTGAAGTGTTTAAAAGCGCAAGGTCTTCCTGCCAAGCAATTGAATGTTGTTTTTTCTGCTATTGTCGTGTCTCGTATTATCTATGCTTTGCCTACCTGGGGCGGATTTCTTAGTAATGATTTAATAGCTAAACTTGATGCTTTTTTCAAAAAAGCTTCCCGCTGGGGCTACAGCTGTGATTTGAGACGTTTGTCTGTTTTATTGCACGAGGCAGATGAGCACCTATTTCATAAAATGGTTAATAATAAGGATCACTGTATTCACCAGTTATTACCTCCGGAAAAGATTTTACCTATGAAACTCGGGGCCACCAATTGTATTTTTGCTTTGCCTCAGTGCCACTATAAGTTGTACAAACGTTCGTTTGTATTGCGATATTTGTTCAGTAATGCATATTAGATTTTGCATGTAGATCTGTTGTAGCTCTACCGTATTTCATTTCATTTTATTTTCTTTTTTTCTTTTCTTTTTTCCCTTTTTTCTTTTTCTTTTTTTCTTATCGATATTGTAACGATTATGGTCTGTTATGTTCTGTTTTTGCAATGGCGTTTGACCGTTGTTTAATAAAAGATTACTTACTTACTTACTTACTTAATATGAGTGATTTTATCGTTCATGAAAATAACTGGCGCACATACCATCAACAAGGCCAACTTAGCCAACCAAGTTTGAGAAACGCGTATTAAAACATTTCCAACAGAATAGACGCATTTATTCGACAGTAATGTTTATAAGTTGCGCATTAGTAACGAAGCGTAAAGCATTTTTTTGGCAAATTACTGTAAAGACGATATAAATTATTGCACGCAATATTAGTTACTAACTGTCAATTTTACTTTTACTCGGTTGAGGGTAATTAAGCAAGTTCAGTTCATTATAGTTATTCGTATTACAGTCTGTTTCTGTTGCGCGATTGAGTTCGATATTTCATTGAACAACATATGCATGTGTACAATGCCAATAGCTACACGTTGTACGTGAAAAATAGCGAAGTTTTTGCAGCGTCAGTACTTGCGCCACGGATCCCATGAGATTGGGTTCTCGGACTGTGACCAGGTGTTCCACGGCTGTCTATACTGAGACCTGCATAACATCGGCAGTCCATTTTTGACACTTTATACTGCACAAAAAGAAAAGGTGAAAAAAGAAAACAAAAACAAAAGAGTTGACTAAAGCAAGTTAATTTATTTCGTAATTACGACATTAAAGCGTAAACATTTTGCACAGGTTTTGGACGTTGTTAGTAACAGGCATAAAATAGTGAAAATACAAACATTTCAGAACATTTTTAAAGATATTTTACACGCAACCACAGGCCTACATGTGAAACCAAAAACTTCAGAAACGTTTTTTAAAAATGCAAACGAAAAAAGCTGTTTAGTAGCAGTTCTGCTGCTACGAAGCTGAAAATCACATAAAACCGAAACACATAAACAGGAATAAACTAAAATAACATCATTATGATGTTATTTTATGTACAATTTGATATTTGATATTGATATTGATAGATCAAACTGCAATATTTGATGTACAATGTAGCATACTTACATTTTTTCATAGGGCTGCATCTTCTGGCGATCCCACATGTCCAGTCCAATCTTGTCGGTTATCGTCCGCTTTTTGAAACAGAACATTTTCGCTAATTTAAATTTTATTAGACCATATGCAAGCAACGCTGCAAAATAGAGTTATTTATTTCTAATTTTGTCTTTATAAATAAAACGATTTGAATGTTTTATCGTTATTTATTTGCACACCAATTAGAAATGTATGCTGATGGGTTAATATATTAAACGAAATCAAACTCGTTAACAATAAAAACGTAAAAAGTACATCGACGCTGTTTCGGCCTATTACATTTGTGATAACCAATGTCAAGCCGTTACATAATATAATGAAAAGTTGCACTAAAATAATTAGCATTTTAAATGTAACATGCTTTTACCTGCACGTTTATGCAGCTAAATTAACAAAACTTGGATTTTTGCTGTTTTGGGCCCATCGTGTCCGAATTTTTCGATGAATAAAGTTGATTATTTATAATAATAGTGTATGTCGCCGGTTCCGTGTGCAATCTATCGGTTTATCGATGAATATATGAAAATATAAAACATTAAGTTATCTTTTCAAACAGTGTAAATGACGCATGCCGTTTGATGTCGCTGTGGTTTTTCGTGACGCTGGCGCCGCTTTTGCCACCAACATGGGCACTTACTTACTTACTCACGCGACGCCATGACACACTGACCCATTTGAACTGATAGTTATTGCACAGTCCGCGAAAATCAACGGATGGGCACGATTTGTTTAAAAGGAATACAAAATAACAGTATCAGTCAGAAAGTCACTTAGTCAGTCAATCAATCAAAAACAACAGTAACATAATCGGCCCAAAATATTTGACCAGCAACCGGTCAAATAGTCAGTGCGAACATAATAATTATGTCGAGAGCAAACACAGGCGCAGCATAATGTCAGTGCTAAAATTATGCTCGCATGCAGTCGCCACGCCATTGGCGAAGCAAATCGTTCATTTTTACGAGCGAAAGCAGCTACTGCTTTCAGGGCGTCTTAGCCATCGCAATTCTGTCTGTCCGTCTGTCCATCTGTCCGTCACACGGGTGGATCACTCAAAAGCGGTGCAAGCTAGAATCACCAAATCTTCACCGTCGGCTGCCTGGAAGACTATAGTTTCAGCAACCGTAAAGCTTTTCCATAAATTCGAAGGGGGTCACCCCGAACGAAGGCGCTGAATGAGAGGGGGTAGGCAAAATTTGCGATTTTTGGCCAATAAGTCGCTGTATCTCAGTAACGGTGCGAGATAGGGCCTAGGTTACTATTAATCACTAATAGGAAGTCGAACACTGGCTCTTGATTAGCGCCAAATTCAATGACCTTAAATGACCTTGAACGCCAAAATAGGGGGTTTTATGGATTAGTTTAGTTGCGTCTACAAAAGAGTATTGAGAGAATGAACTCCGAGCTGAAGTAAACTATGTCAGTTCAGTTCAGTTTATTTGCTTGGTTTTGTACACGCCTTAAGAAAAACTGTACATTAAAAGCTCATTGCACAACTTATCCGCAACTAGAAATACGTTCTGTGGAACCAGGTATCTGTCCCATTGCCACGCTATATAGCCTAACAGCCTCGTATAAGGGAGGTAGGTGCAAACAGGGCGCAATTATCTTTCACGGGGGCCGAGTTATAGTTATTTTTGTTCTAAAATTTGTTGCCATGGCAACAGGAGTCGGCAAGGGAAAAATTTCAATGACACTATCGTATAGCCTGGGCCCGAAAATAGGGGGTAGGTGCAAACAGCGCGCAATTATCTTTTACGGGGACCGAGTTATACCGCTTTGAAATCTCCATTGGATGTAATGCAAAATTTGTCAACATTTGAATGGTTGCTATGGCAACAGGAATGGATAAGGGTAAATTTAAATAACACCGTAAGATTGCCCGACCCCCCAAAATAAAGGGTAAGTAAACACAGCGCGGAATTATCTTATACGGGGACCGAGTTATACCGTTTTGAAGTCTCCATAGGCTGTAATGCAAATTTTTTTTCAAAATTGGGGTAACATAGGAGAAGTTATCAGATTTTTATCCCAAACAAACTGGATTTTACTTTTTGGGCCCCGAATCACTGTGCAAAATTTTATCAAAATCGAATCAAAATTGCGGCCGTAAGAGTGTTTACCGACAGACTGACAGAATGACATAAGTGATTTTATAATCTGTCCCATGCTATGCTATAGCAATTGGACAGATAATAAGCGGCATTTGTGATTTAAACTCACCACGTGACACGCACATTAGTGACATCACAGGCTGCACGGTAGTTCAAGCCATGTGTTAACGGCGACTTTTCTTTCTTATAGAAAAGCCAAAAATTTGACACCCCACAGAATCAAAACCCCTGATCTGATTGAGATAAAATTTGGCACGGTTGATTATGTCGGCGAGATGACCCCTCACGCAAAATTTCATGTAAATGTGCACAAGGGGGGCTTCTCGGCAAATAGATGAAATATACGCAAAATTTTTTTATAGACCTAGCTATCCATATTACACATCAAAGTGAGTCTGGGTGCCTAGGCTACAGTACTTACTCGTGGCCAGGCTGACGGGGGTCGCTTAAACTCAGTGCAGTAAAGATTTGGCAGAATACTTTGCTGCTGATCTGTCACAATGTACATCACACGCTATTGTAAATTAAAACATTGCTAAAATGTTCGTCAGAGCTCCTATAGATGCAGAGGGAAAATCCTTTAACAGCGATCAAGGAATGTGACACAAGGTAAACAAGAAATAAATTCGTAAAGTGGAATACATTTAAAAATGATAGATTGAAAACAAAGAAATAACCAAATAAAAAAATTGGATAAGTTCGGAGAATATTTTCCGAAGTCAGTTCAGACGTTTGATAATATTTCCGACGCCAGTTGCAAAGTAAAGCAGAGAATATACCGAAACATGTAAACCGATTGCAACAAATAAACTTTTTTCGTTTTAGCGAGTACGAAATTAAGCTTTTTAAGACGGACTCCTTTTGCTTTTCTTTTTTCCGTCTTTTCCAGCATAACCTTATCCTTTAACACGTCTGCACAGTAGGACACGATTGACATTACTGTATTATTAAACTGAATAGACCGAAGGCGTCAAACGACAACGCATTGTAAAGACAATGGTTTCTCTGAGTGCGATTTGACAGATTGAACATAAAATGAATATTTTATTACATAACGGCACATCAAACAGAATGCTAATACTCTATTGGCTAAGATTGTCCGCCAAAACTGCTGCTCGTGGTAGATTAAGCTTCATATTTTATGCATAAAAAGTAAGACTTAATTACGCTCGAATGCGTGTACGTCTACCGATGTCTGAAGGTCACAGAGAATACAAAAAGTCAAAGAAAGAAGCAGCGGCAAATTTGGAATATCGTAGTGTAAGTGTTCGTCGAATTTTCTAAGCTTTCAGAACGTCTTTAATTCCAAAAAAATGTATTAATTTTGTTCTCTGAGTGAATGTAAAATTAATGGGTCAGGTTGGTTGGCGTGGCGTAGCGGTAACGCGTTTAATCTGGTCAACAAAGTTACTCTACGCCGGACCGGGTTAGTACTTGGATGGGTGACTGCCTGGGGGCAGGTAAACCATCTCGGTGTGTAACCAGCCGCCTAGGTAAACTCAGCCTTCCATCCTTCCTGAGTAAGTAAATCGAGTACCAGCCTATCTGGCTGGGGTAAAGGCGGAACGCGTTCACCTGTGTCGAGTGGCAGATAACACTGTGTAATCCCATACGGCAGGTGACGCTCCGTAGCTCTGGAATGGGCTTCCATTAAGACTTATAATACCACCACCTTTTAATGCAGACGGTGTCGGTGGGCGTGATTTAATCTACGCGCTGCAAAAATAGAACTTGGAACAGTCTGCCGTCAGAAATGACGTCTTCGAAGTGCTTGCGAACACTAACAAGAAATTCGAGCTAATGCTCACGAGACGCGCGAAACCCTATAGCAGTTCCGGTTCAGTAGTTTAGCTAAAATTGGGGTGTTTACGGTAAGTTAATATACAAATACCAAATTCTCTATCTGGATCGCATAACGAGAGTTCCGTGGCGCCACCTTGTGAATGATATAGACTTGTGTCGCAGCCCGAAATCGCCCAAAAAATTCAAAAACCCTATTTTGGCGTTCAAGGTCATTCACGATCATTGAATTCGGCGCCAATCGAGTGCTAGTGTTAGTGATTAATAGTAACCTAAGCTTTATCTCGCACCGTTACTGAGATACAGCGCGACTTAATGGCCAAAAATCGCAAATTTTGCCCACACCCTTTTATTTAGCACCCTCGTTCGGGGTGACGCTTTTCGAATTTATGGAAAAACTTTACGGTTCCTGAAATTAGAGTCTTCCAAGCAGCCGACGGTAAAAATTTGAAAGTACTAGCATGCACCGCTTTTGACTAATCCACCCGTGTGACGGACGGACGGACAGACGGACGGACAGAATTGCGATGGCTAAGACGCGCTAAAAGCAGTAGCTGCTTTCGCGCGTAAAAACTAAACTTAAGATTTACTTGTTTTTCTCCTATTTTCCACAGTTGACTGCAATGCCATTGGCATTTTTAGTCTAAATTGTATTGTACTGTATTCACTTGTTCGTGGCATGTTCGTTACAATTGCTGTGCGGCAAAAATCGCGATACCTGACATCGCGAGATTGGACAACGCGAGACCATAATGCAAGGCGTTTTCCGTCTCCCCAAATGTTCATGTCATGCTTTATTGGCTGCCCATGTGTTACGCCCTGTGTTACGGTAAACGTTCGGTGCTGTGCGAAATGGAATATAAACCTCTGCCGTAGCGTGTTTCGGACGGCAGCAGTTGACGAGGTGGCGGAGGCTCAACTTGTATTACAGGATTTGCGGTGCAGTCAACCTGATGCAAGTGCTTGCGAAATTCTTCAGTGGCGTCGCTGCGAAACAATCATTACAGTAACAAGAAACCCAGCTGACGCTAGAATAGCCGACCGTGCTAGTTGTTAGTGACTTTCAGGATATTATTTAAGATCGATGATTTTTATTGCGCCTAAACGGCGTATGCCACATCCTATTAGTGATTAGTACTAACCTTGGTCGTATCTCTCACCGTTTCGGAGATATGACCACTTTTTGCTGAAAAACGCACATTTTCCTACTCCCATTTAACCGCCGACTTGACAATGTTCCCTTTGCATAGCTAAAATTTTGCACACATGACTAATTATTCGTGTAAAATTTTCCCCTACGACCTAAAGCATAGCCACAGTATATCCGTTACAGACGAACAGACAGACGGACAGACGGACAACAACCATGCCAATAGCTCGACCGTTACTTAAATACGGTCAGCTAAATAAACAGCAGCAATCACATATACGCCGCTTTAGAGCGTGGGGTCGGTCGGTTGTCGGTCGTCGGCGCTTTGCTGTTGCGGGCCGGTCGACTTTGAATTCGCTGCCCGACAGTCTTCGTGACCCCGAGCCGAGTCTCGACACTTTCAAACCTCAGCTGAAGACATTCTTTTTGCGAAATATTAACGACAAAGTGTATTAAAAGCATTAAAGATTTTTTGAGTAAGCGCTATATGAAGTTACAGTTTACTTACTCATTTACTTAGGCGCGTTGTGATATGCATGAGGTAGTACCCCACCGAAGTTTTGGAGGTTAAAATTGTTTTTCTATTTGGCTTTGGTTTTAGTAGAAGTCCGATGAAAACACACCACGCACATTACACATCAACAGAATAGTCAAAATAGCACACTTAGGCCTATAGCAATTAAATTTTGTTGCCATAATGTTGGTCACACACATCTCAACTGCATATGAATCGAGTTGCAAAATTAACGTTGGCAATAGGCTAAGCTAAATGGACTCAAAACATTGCATGCAGAATGTTGAATGCGTATAAACGTAACCTGATTTCCTTCTCGGTAGCGTAATGTCGGCGCAGTCTTTTGTCTGTTAATTTTAGACCCTATAAGCAGCATTCAATCAACGTATTTATTATCACAATAAACGCATCTAATCCATTATCAGAATCGTCGTTATTATCGCAGCTTTATAACAGCAGCAGCAGGAGCAGAAACAGTAGCAACGTCATCAGCATATTTGCAGCACACTTACAAACGAGTTTCAAGTATGAAATCATGGTCTGACAATAACCCCCCCCCCAGACGAGTAGGGACTATGGCTACTAGCACAGATCTTCTCTTCTTTCCACTATTGACTGTGAACTAACTGCAGTGTCATCGGTATTTTTCACTCTAAATTGTATTATAATTTATATTTGTATTGTATCGTACCGCTTTAGGTTCACTCGTAGCGAGAGGGTGGCATTAAGAACTCGAAAGTCCAAATATTCTGGATGTCTGTGAAACCAAAGTAAATAAATGTGTAGCGTATTTCGTTTTGTTTGGGCAATGTCAGTATCTCTTCGTTTAAACTAACAAGATAAGCTATTCATCGCTAAATTACATGTGAGCCTGTATGTTCAATTTCCTGAGGCGCTACACAAAGTCATAGTCCCCTCAAAAATACCACAAGTATTGAAAAGTGAGCCATTCTCACAGTAAATCTTTATTAACCCTACAAATATTTCTAGAATAATGCACGCATCTTTTTGGCCATCACAGGGCCTGAAGACCAGTTTCTTTGTCTTTAGCGGACAGAGCGGCGTGTTAGCGCGGCAATATTCTTGTGCATGTCGGTTACAGCAATAATGCTGTTTTTTTTCTATCATAGGCTTAAAACAGCGTCGTATAACTCGCGAATGTGGTGCAGTTAATACGTAGTAGGTATAAAATAATAACACAATCATTATCGACCCAAATTTCACACACTTACCGGAACTCGAAAGCGCAGCGGACAAACGGCAAAGGTATCTTTGGCGTACTTGAAATCACCTGCCATTCGACAAGGCTACGTGACGCATAGATTGGAAAAATATGCACGCTATGTGTTTCACAGCGAGAATGTACAATATACGCCGATGCCGATTTACTATTATTTTACTATTATTATTTATTATTACTATTATTTACGCGTTACAGCTATGCAGTAGGCGTTTATGACACGATTGTCGTTTGTCTGTCGTCCGTGAGTCTGTCTGTAACGGATGTATTGTAATTAAACGGTGCGAGATTGGGCCAAGGTTGCTGTTGATCACTAATAGGAAATCGCATACGCTTTTTCAGATGAGATAAAAGCATCGATTTTGGATGACCTTGAAAGCCATTTTTTGCAACAGGAACTGTATAGGCTGTAGCGCGTTTTCCTATCGACAGCCGGCTTTTTGTTAAGTTATTATATCACATTCTGCTTACATCCACAACTCTGGACAAAATTAGACAGAAACAGAAAGCGTTTCAGTTCAGAGAAAAAAATTAATAACATGAAATTTGCTTACAAATGTGATTGTAAGCGATAAAAAGGTAAAAAATAATTTGAGATAAATAAATGCAGAAAAAAATGATGCGAAGAGTTAGTAAGAAAAACAAGATAAAATGCTTAGACCAACTCAGCCTTTTGTTTTTAGTGGGACGGGCAATAAAACTTACAGTTTTTTTAGTTGTCTTTACTTTAGTCATTTTTCGAATTTTGTCAGTTTTACATTTAACACTATTTCTATTTTCAGTATATCTCATTTCATTTTTTTGAACATTTCAGTTTTTTTAGTTTATGTGCTAGATTAAACTGATAGTTTGTTTGTCAGTTTTTGAGTGCAAATTCTCCATTGTATTGTAAATTAAGTGCTTTTGGTCACAAGTTTAAGTAGCCAATATTCTGACCTTTGTCTTTTTATTGGTTCACTTGAGATATCATTTAATCCGCCAGCCAATTAGGCCTGCATCACCGATGCGCGATGATAAATTATGATGACGATAAAAAGTGACCGCAAGGACATAAAGAGCATTATAGAAATGTGAAAAGGAGAAGTCTGAATGTACATTTTAGATGTACGCATCGAAGCATAATAATAATGGCAGCCTTTGCACCAAATGGCAAAGCTTTTGGTTCAAGCATTATTAGTGCTTATGCTTTAATAATGTGTCTCAAAAACTACCAAGTTTAGATATTTTTAATATTGCTTGGCAAGAACGGCTAACCGATGGCAATCGATATTCGATTGCGGATGTCTAATACGCTGCAGAATGCCAGACCAAGATAAAACAACAGCAAAACTTTGAGATCAAAACCAAGTCTATAATTTTTGGGCTCAAAACCGTTCTCAAGACCATGATCAAGTCTACAACATTTCTACGTTTTGAAACTGTTTTCGGGACTAATATCATGATCTCGGCCGTGTCCGTGAGACTAATATTAAAACAGTAAGAATTGACTTTCAGATTAAAATCGAGACCAAGACTGTAAATTTAATTTTTGGTGTCTAAACCACGGACAAAGACTGTGTCTACTGTGTATGTAAGATAAACCCAGACAAAAAGTGGTAGTGTGCTCCGGTGTGACTGTGTTCCGGTCCTGTCAGACAGCCCATATTTTCCATCTATTATTTTACCATCCAGTTTGTACAGTGTTTACAGTGACGCTCACGTTACATCGGACATTTTAATGAAATGAAATTAAATTCAAGTCGTTGAAGTTACTTTTCGTGTGAAGAGTAATAACGCAATTTTTGATCTGTACGGAAGTAAGTATGTAAGAAAGCTTAATAGGCGCAGTTGAACAGCCACTCACAATGAGCCGCAATCTCAACATCCAAACAAAAACGTCTTAACAGTCTCTTTAATTGTTTTTATTCTATGCTTAGTTCGCACTCGTACTGTGTTCATAATTTACGGATGCAGTCGCGCGTGATCAGACAAACGACGGTGTAGGTTAAACGACTGAGCGTGGAATAAGTATGCTAAACCACTGTCTGGAGTGAGATAGATTTGTTAAACACCTATTTATTCTACTCCAAATCGTGGTTTAACGTGCACGAACATCTTCACTAGCATAATACACTGCAGTAGACCGTAATAAAATGTATATACAATGTTAATTAGCATACAAAACGACGCGACTGAACTGAACTGACACGGTTTATATAGTTTCTGACGAAGGTAGGCCTACCAATGGGCAAGCAAAGCGGGCCTATTGGTCATTAGTTGACGCGTACGTGAGCATACAGCTGTAGTTACGAAGGCCACTGACGCCGCACCACTGCTTGCCCACTGGTCAGTTCGCAGTTCGTCAAAAACTAAACCATGTCAGTTCAGTTCAGTTCAGTTACGTTGCGCTGTGCACGCCTTAAGACCGAGTGTGTGGGCGGGGCGAGAGTGAAACAGACAGACCGGGACATATGGTCGTAGAGCTCTGGCTGTGTTCCTCCGGCGGTTTGCCTGTGACCGTGTCCATCTCGTAGCGCTTCCACGACGGCAGGCAGGGGTTGAACAGTTGGGTCTTGACTGCGCCGAGCTTGATGCGCTGTACCACCGGGTGACTGTAGCTGTAGGTAGGCTCGCGCAGAGAACGTATTGGCTCGACGTCATAGCACAAGTCACAGCCCCGGGCATGGCTCGGCCACCGCGACGACATGCTGGCGATCAGCGTATGATTTTCACTGACAACAGATTAGTCGGAGTTGCGATTTCACGTAGGTTTATTAGAAAAAAAGTTGCAGCAATCGTATCACCTGCATTTTGCATGTTAATTGTTCTTCACAGCAACAGAATGATAATTGCGATTATCATGCGTGTGGAGGCGTCATACGAGATACAATAGGCCTATTCATAATCACAAGAGGCGCGATTTAACAGTTAGCCGCAATGTGCCGCGATCTCAACACCCGAACAGAAATTGTCTTCAGCAACCACCTAAACCGTTTTTGTCTCATGAATACTTGTAAACTAGTTCATTACTTTAACGTACACCACATCAACGTATTATCACGTTGCCAGTTTGTTTATAAATCTGCGAGATAATTTTGCTCAGAAACACTTTTATAGACCATAGGCTTACGGATTGCCATTTTATTCTTGAAGTTGATTTGAACGACGGGGCTTTCAGCTGGGTGAAAGAGGTAATCTAGTTCTTCCAACGCCGTCTGCTGTAGCGCAGTGACTGTCGGATATTGCAATGCCTATGAACTGTTCTTTAATCTCTGGTTGAAAAATATAAGCTAACTTCATTATATTATAGGTTACGCAGCGGAATGTTGCGTGCGAATACACTGCAGGCACTGAAGAGTGTAAGCGTGCTTTCTATTTAACGCAACGCAAGCAACGTACGCAACGTCGCAAAGCAACGGCAGCAACGACCGCTTCTGTCTTTGCGTTTTGGCCGTTGCGTCAGCTGCGTTTGTTGCATAGCCTACTTTCTTGCTTTTGTTGCTTACGTTGCATGCGTATTGCGCAAGATGGAAACCACGCTTAGGCCGCCTAATGAAATTATCAGGCATTTTATGACCATGTACTGCAATCTGCAATAATATTCTGCAAGCTAGAGAGTAATGTCGAATGTACGAAATACTGCATTTTCGTAGCCCAATGATTGCTACTTATTATGAAAATATTAATAATGCAGTAGGCCTACATGTATTTTATCTAATGTTGATGCTGCAGCCGATGAAGGTAACACTTCAGTTATAACTTACGCGGTACCACTTACACTGTCTGTTACTCACAATGTACTATTAGTAAGACGATTCTACTAAGTTAATAAATCCCACATGTCACATACACGACGTAAACTTGTATTAATATTATGTCGTTGCCTATAGTTGCAGCTGCTGTGACGTCATTTTTAGCTTGCGGCACCCTTCGAAACCCTTCAGTTTACATCGTTCGCACCCCTAAAGCCAAAACAGTGTTTGGATTACAATGGCTTTTGCTAGTTTTTAAGAATAGACTTTTTCGATATTAGATTTTATTGTAAAAGAAATGGTAGCAGTTACTATACGCGTAGGCTTACATAATATTAAATGTTCGCATGTCAAAATGAAAACGTGTGTAATTTTTTAGGCGTTTTGTTATTGTTGTTTGGGCCTATTGTTAGCCTAGTTGCTCAAATATAGGCTTAAGCGAGATTGGCTGTTAAAAAGACACAACAAACTGCAAGTTTTTGCAACATGCAAAAAGTTGTATTGCGAAGTTGTTCTGCAGAGTACCAAACAAATGCAGTTCAACTGCAATACAAAAAAGTAATTTTTTGTATGCAACGGTATTGCTTATGCGCACGTTTTTCCTGTGCAGAAAACGACATCAACTTTCATATATAAGCTAGGCTTATGTTTTTATTTTTTTTTAAATTGTAGCAGTTACTGTATGCGTACATTATTAAATTTGTAAAGTATTTATATTGGCGCCGGCAGCAAAATGCCGCTACGTCACTTGGCACATGTGTAGGGAAACTTGCCCATGGGTAATTAATGTATGATAGCGACAGCGCAGATCCCTGATTAAGTCTGCGGCGGGTGTAGCAAGGTATGATGATAAAAAGTATTGTTCGGAAATTCCATGATACTTTTTCTCTAGTGTACCACGACATCTTTGAGCAAGGGTTTGTCGCCGGCTTTCAGATAATGACACAAACCGAGAATAAGTCGACCGCTTTGTCGAAGGGAATTCGTACGTTGTCAATGACACGCAGTGGTGCCTAGCATTGGTGGTAGATTCTCTAAAGTCGCCATAGGCGGCATGTCGGCTAAAAATGCTTAATAACTAATGCGACAGCAACATCAGCTGCTGTTTCTGAAGGTTGGGCTTCGACTACGTGTGACGCAATAGCCAACCAACGTTATGACTGCTGCTGTCACGGAAGAAGTCCAGAGGGGCGATCATTCTATTACATCCATGCATCGTGAGTCGAAAAAGAAGGACGCGATACTTTTCTTTACATCTTCGATAAATACTGGCTGATGTTCACAGATTTTTACTGGCAAATTTATCAGTAAATTGCGTGGCGGATGAATGCGCTTAGCAGTATCTGAAAGTCTAAGGGTACAATCTACATACACAGCGGGTCAAAAAAGACTTTATACTCTTGACCATTACCAAATGTTGATAAATACACATTTAATAATAAGTTATGGTGCGACAAAGAATGTACCGTGAGTGATGGGCGATCATTCTATTATGCGAGGAGGGGCAGCCACTGTAACCTGACGGAGTGACGAGTGGGCATGATCCGCCCGACAACGCAACGGAATTACCGACTTAGATGAGAGATGTTCGCGATGCGCGTTTGTGGACTTGGACTCAGATTCGCTGCAATATCCAATTTTACAGATCGTTTTAATTCCCGCGGACTGCATGCGACAAAACGTCGCTGAATACAAGGTTGGGTAGCTGTAGGACTATTTGTCACAGGGTGTGTGTGCTTGTGTGTGTGCGTGGGCGTATGTGAAATTTGCTGATAGCTTTCACCACGTAGAAAAACAGTTTGTAATAGATGGATTTGCTCACGTACGTTTTAGAGCAGAGTTAAAATATAGAGAGTAATGACTGACATAAACAATGAAATAAAATTGTGAATTGGACAGTAGATAAAGTGGAGAATAAGGAATGAATAAAAGTGTGTCAATACCGACGAAGATATATTGTTAAATCATACTGTTTTATTCTGCATAATGTGCACATAAGCTTGCTGCTAGCTGAGGTATACGGTGATTTTTTTTGCTTTGCTTCAGTTTATTATAGCAGACCGATCGTTGGAACTGAAAGCGGATCGGAGTATTTAACATCTGCACGCCGCACACACGTGCATGATCTGTGTCTGAAAGGCGTGGTTTTTCCGATCAGTCGCAAAGAATCGTCGTTAATGGAACGACAAGTTGATCTGTGTACGTTGACACATCAGCATTGACGTGATCAGTCAGTCGGCTTACATGCTTAAAATGAAATGTTGCAAAAAATAATTTGCCTATCTTGCAATTTTTTAGCATTTTGTTTAAGATAAACGTGGTTTCATCATGTAAAAAAATTGCCAAATTTTTTTGTTTTACGTGTAACCAAATATTAAATTCAACCAGGCTAAAAATATAACACCGTTCTGGGACATTTTTGCACATCAGTTATTATAGCCTACACGTAACCGAGGAATCAGAAACGTCGTGTCCAGTGCTTACTTGTTTGGCGATTCTGGTGCCGTTGACATGTCTGGACTTAGCCAAATAATTACATAGCCTACTTATTTACATATTATTACCTCCGCGAAGGAGGTTATGTTTTTGCCAGACTTTGTTTGTCTGTTTGTCTGTTTGTCTGTCTGTGTGTCTGCAAGATAACTCAAAAAGTTATGGACGGATTTTTCTGAAATTTTGAGGGTAGGTCGGGAATGGCACAAACTACCAGTGGTAGAATTTTGGGGGTGATCCGGAAGGAATCCTGGATTCTGGATTACTTTGAAATTTTTATTACCATTGGTTTCAATGTGGCATAAGGGAAACCGCTGCAAAACCGAAGATGGTGCTGCCACCTAGCGAACAACATTGCCTTGGCGGAGGTGTGCGGGCTCTGACTGCTTTCTAGTTTACTTACTGGGTTCATTTACTTGGTTGCTTACTTACTAGATCAGTACTGTCAAAAATTACCCAGTTGCACCATTTATCTCACTCAGGTGGCGATTAGGTAGTAAGTTTGTAATCCTAGAACAAATCCGGCCATTATTAGACGGCTTCGTGGCACTGGGAGTGGGGCACACAGTGGTTACTGTTCGACCCATCACCTTATATATTATGGAAAAAGTTCGTACCAACGCCAGACTCTCTGGATGATAAAGACAAATTAACTTTTTGCATCAAACCGCTCACTGATCACTTTTCCTGGCAGTAATCTCACAAATCCGCATCGATTTGTTCATCTCGTTGTGTTCCAACTAAACGTCCCTTGACATCGTGTTAGACTAATTCTGCTTTCACGCATGGCTTTAGCCCAACTAGGCTTCATGTTCAGCGTATCTCTGTAATGCGTGGTTTCCACTGATAACGGCGGATCGCAGTTCTAAAGAAGGTTTCACGTAATATTGCGGCGGAACATCATGACAGGGGACAATTGGGCATGTGGGGGCTGTTTTCTAGATTATAGGGCCTAGCTTATCAGCAAAATTTTCTACCAAATATACTAGTTTGGGGTGAGCTATTTTGGAGAAATATTGAGAAAAAATGACAATTTGATTACCCATAATCTTCCTTACCTTGTTTGACAAAAATTTACAGTAGTCCGCCAGAAGATGTTGCTGTAACATTTTAATTAACGACTAGGCTGTACCTGAGGCGTAGTCGGAGTTTCTCTGCTTTTTCCGTTTTTTGCATACGTTATAAAAATGGTGCTTAAAATATGGCGAAACATTGTAATTTCAGGCATACTGCGGGCCATAAGCACAAATAATGTTAATTTGGACCACGGGCGAATTCAGGGGGCTCTGCGTCTTAAAACGTGGGAAATAAATGTTGACTTCACTGTTGGTTTTGTTTTTCTTCGCTTTTTGTTTTCAAGTTAGAAGCCTGTACGGACGGAGAGACGAACGGATACAAAGCTTCGCGAATAGCGAATTGAACAATATTGGGGTCAAGCAGTAACAGAAGTCATTTCTACGCAGCTAGAAAGATAACAGTGAGTTGATCTCAGATGTTCGTCTGATAGTCTGTGCTTATCTGCTTGCTATTATGCGGCTTCCGCTGCTGCTTGACTTTGGTGATGTTCGATTAGCAATAATTTGAACCATTCTTGCAACTCAGCCGTTTTTACGCGTCTGTCCGTCCGTCTGTCACACGGATGGATCAGTCAAAAACGGTGCAAGCTAGGATCACCAAATTTTCATCATTGGCTGCGTGGAAGACTCCAGTTTCAGGAACCGTAAAGCTTTTCCGTAAATTTGAAGGGGTCACCCCGAACGAGGGCGCTAAATGAGAGGGGTGGGAAAAATTTGCTATTTTAGCTAATAAGTCGCTGTATCTCAATAACGGTGCCAGATAAAGCCTCGGTTACTATTAATCACTAATAGGAAGTCGTACACTGGCTCTCGATTGCCACCGAATTCGGTGACCTTGACCTTGACCTTGACAATGACCTTGGATGACCTTGAAGGTTAAAATAGGGGTTTATATAGATTTTTTGGTGATTTCAGGCTGCGAGACACAGTTCAAGAGCGAATTGCGCCAAAACCAATTGAGATAAACATAGAGAAGCTGCATACGAAATTTTTATCATTGAACGTAGATTTCAAAGGTCTAAGTCTCGATTTTCTAGGTTCAAGGAAACCTGCGCACAAAGGCATCAAAGAACGGTACCCCCGTAAAAGTCGCTCTTTTTCGGATGTTGGCCAGTTGCAGTCGTTCGTGAAAACAGTTTCAGATAAGCATGGGCATGCTATAGGCTTTCGCGCGTTTCGTGAGCATTAGCTCAAATTTCTTGTATCTGCTGTTAGGTAATTGGATTTACAGGCATTGGTCAACGTAATAATTGTTGTACCGTACGTCGGGCGCGGTTGGACGTGTAACCGTCTGCAGCCACAGATAAACTATCGCCGCGTGCAGGCCTAATCGGACAGTTAAGTCAACTCGTTCTCCTTCGTTATAGGAGACGGTAAAATATGCACCACAAGCACAGCATTTCTCTTATCAAACTATAGGGATAAAGGCGCCGTTCTGACATCCATAATGCAGTTTACATCTTTCTGTGTGATTTGTTAGACGCATCATCAGTTATCGAACTGAGTAATAACAATAACGGTTTCTCTGTAATGGCAGAGATGTGTCTGCCGATGTCTCCACCAATGAATCAAAGACATGCTGGTTCCATGATAAGCTAATAATAGTAATCTTACCAATTATATGCATCAAAAGCAAACTGCAATGACAATATGGATACTTCAGTTACATAACTAAGATCGTTTAATTACACGTCCAGGAATATAGTTACCCATCAGAGTGTACTACTAACCGGGCCCGACGTAAAACAACATACCAGTGCGTGCGGATGACTGCGTGAATCGGGCAGATGCTGTAGCATCGTGGCAACAGTAAAACAGCCTATCGGAAAGTATTTTTTTGTCCGAAACTCTTCTTTCAAAGATACAGAATTTGAAACTAAAAATCCGCCATTTTAAAAACAACTTTAGAGGCAAAATTAAAATTATTTTGAGCGCATCTGCTGGACATTGCAATGGAACTTTCTTCCGCTCTCTTTCTGCCAGTTGTTAACCCACAACGATGCTAGGCAGGTTAAATTGCTCGTATTGTTTCGGCCGCGATTTTGAACGCCAACAAAACATCAGAATCACAACCGTTTAAATCGGTGCATCACAACATCAAGTATTGACAATCCGACATACCGTATTAACAATCTCGCAATTTTTTCATCTGCTGTTTTCGATATTGAGTACTTACGATTTCACACAGCGTAAACTGTTCGCTAAACAATGATACACATATTACAAATTTTTACAAATTACTGAACTCCATTTTCTTACAATAATTTACAAAAACAAATACGCACACCGTGGCCATTAAAACGCGTAGTTTGATCCTGCTGATATCTCTGCGAAACGTGACCGATTAAAATAATTTTGCACTGTTTTACTGATTCAGTTTATCTACACCGTAAGCTATAAAAAGTGGCACTTTACTTTTGTTTATATCTTTGCCTTAAATGTGTCTCTACATTACTTTGTGATGTATAAATGTGAGAAAAAAATTAACGATGATAACAAACATTTAGGTAACCAAAAACACTTTGGGCCAACATTGCGGTGAATGATACATATGGCACGAAACTGTTTCAGATCCACACAGTTTGGTATTATGCAGATCATTCCGCACAATGTTAGTCTAATGTTTTTTTTTTCTCATTTACTAAAATGTTTGTGTGTTATTATCGATATATATGCGTATTTCATTTATATTTCACAAAATAGTGTAGAGACGCATTTACGGTGTGGTGAGCCAGTAAAAAATTTCGAAAATCGGTCAATAATAGGCGAAGATATGGACAAAAGTAAAGTGCCACGTTTTTATATGCCCACCCTGTATTAATTGTTTTTTTCTTACCTTCACTGTATAGCCATTATAGATGAAAAGAGTCGTGATGTTAACAAGGCCAGAACACTCAAGGCCAAGGCCATGCCAAGGCCAATGACCGACGTCGCAGTAGAAATGTGATATAATTCTGGGGCACCGGTTTTTCGACATCGCATCGTGCATGTTGTTTGAAGCTGGTTGCTGTTCCGCACACCATTGCATGTCCTTTGCGTGTTTTGAAATAAAATTCGGGTCAATTAAGTGCTGTGACTTTTTTGCGAATTATTCTGAACAGTTTGTGTTAAATTTGTGGAAAAAAACGTGCAATCGTTTCTGACGGAAAATTTACCCCCGCTTTGAATGGTGCAAAAAAATTTCAATTGGTTGCCGTTTCGCAGAGATGTCGCCAGTGAACTCTCACGTTTCATTGAGAAGGTGTTTGCAGTTTGTACATGTATTCTACCCATTGCAATGGAAAAATATCATGACAGTAAAACCCCTTTTTGCCGAACCAGCTACGATATCGTCAGTTATTTTTACCGTCTATTGTTCACCGTTACGCGAGCAAAATTTCGTAATAGGAGGTAGGTCAAAAAGTAGGCTGCAAACTTTTGTTCATATCTTTGCTAAATATTGACCGATTTTCTAAATTCTTTCACTGGAAAGCTAATTTAATTACTTTATTGCTTTTTTGTCTACGGAGTGTGCAAGTGAAAAAATTGTGAAAATCGGTAAATGTTTTGCGAATATATGAAAGAGAGTTTGTAGCTTACTTTTATGCTCTATATACCTGTAAATTAAAAAAAAAACGATGTAGACATTAGAATGATATTGCCGTTCCGTGTTTTATGTTTGGTGAACGTTTTTCTGTTCGTTTTTAGAACAAAATCCGACAGCAAATGTTCGGTTGCCGCTGGATATGTAGGGATAGTGTTAGAGTCATCATTAGCATCATAGTCATTAGCCCAGTCTGAGGAGGCCCATGGATCGTTTGACGTCCTCTGCGTTCTGACTCCTGCCCAGACGAAGCAATCCCATTTTGCGCTTGTCCGCCGCTTGCCCCTCACGACGCCCCAGTCGCAGTGCACTCATCGACCTAACAACACCACAAGTCAACCACATACACTGTGTCCGGAAAAAAGTAACTCCCTAGACACCGTAGAATAAAAATGTCAAATCTGAACAAATAAAAATAAAATTTCCTACACTTAATTCCCAATAAATTGCTGAAACGACCGCCAAATTTCGTTAAAAGTATTATTTCTTAACGAAGTTATAATCAGCTGTTAAATATCGGTAATATATCCGTTACAAGTATAACGTTACGTAAGAAAACTGCAAAACCACTGCGTACATTTGCATAACTCCAACGAACAACATCTGATTTTGGCAAAATTTTACATCAACGATGCGTCATCAATTGGCAATCACAAAGCGAAATTTTAGGCAAATCTGCCGACGAAAAGAATAGTTACAGCGGCTTTTGTCAGGTCACCCCAAAACGAGAAGTGTCCAGTATTAAGCAACCATTTGTTTAATTTTGACAGTATCCATGGCTTGCTGGAAAATTCCGGGATAAACGTTTAAGCCCCGTACCCCTTCGTTTGCTTCAACAGTTTAATTAAGAACACGATCGTATGCATAAAATGTTATTTTGTTATTGTTTGCATTGACTTCAAATCGAGCGAATGCAGAGGCTATGTAACGCCATATTGGTAACGGAGTTATTTTGTTATCAATATTAAACAATAAATATATATTAATAATTCCGCTAAGAGATAATATTTTTAAATTAACTTTTATTATCGCCTCCGCAATTTATCGTGGATTAAATACACTAAGTTTTATTTAGATTCCTTCAGACGTGACACATTGTACAATATCTAGAGGGTTACTTTTTCCTGATACAATTAGGTTAAAGGTTAAGTCAAACGTTAAACGTGGAGTAGCTCTTTACAATACAGCGCACAATTAATTTATACAACGCGGAGACACACAAAATATCTAATGCGCTTTTATATTGGAGTTAGTAGAAAGCAAAGAAAGAGTGTTTTAAATAGCGTTTATAATTGTCAACTGAAGCTATATAGCTTGAACGATAGATGCAATAAAAAACGGAAACAAAAAGACTGAAAAAGTCAAAAACGTGATTCTATTTTTGCATTTAGGCCGCTGTGTCGCCTGCGTCCTTTGCGTCAAATAAAAACTAGGCTGCGCTGACAAAAGAGTAGTCAGATATACCTGGGTCGCATCTGATCGGGCAGCCGATCGTCTGGGACGACATCGGCCAGTTCGTCGACCACGTCGTTGTCGTCGCTTCTCCTGCGTCCAAGCCTCAGCAACTGCATCGACCTCTTGTTGACCTCATCCTCGTCCGCTTCCGTGTCATCACACAACAACAACTACAACAACTACCAACCATCATCACTACAACCATTGTGTCATCATAAACTTCCGTGTTATCACTGTTGCCACGGCGGCCCAGGCGAAGCAAACCCATCGACCGTTTACTGGATTCGGCGGAACCCCAGCGCGACCTGCCCAATCTGAGAAGTCCCATAGAGCGCTTCGGTGACTCATCGATGACGTCACTTCCGGCGTCGTCTTCGCGCGTGCGCAGTGGCGGACTTCCGGCCGAACGCTCGTCAACCGCAACCACTGACAAACGACAGCATTCGTACAAAAAATGAGTAAGTACTAAGTAAATCTTTTATCGCATGAAACTAACGTAAATGCAAAACATAAAAAATAAATATCAAACAGTATGACAATGTGGCATAAAATAAAACGTAAAAAGCAATAATAAAAGTATTTTTTGAAGTTTTAAAATAAACTGAATATTCATCAGCTTCCAGCTTTTTAACACATTTTTACGATAATATAAGGCAGCTGCACAGTTTAGGATGACAGAATAAAAAAAAACAAAATTCTGCAATAATATGGCAGAGAGCACTTTTCGGCAGTGAAAATAGCAGCCTTCCGTATGGGAGTGACAATGCTCAGTTGATAAGGTTTTTGAATGGCTTACTAGCTTAAATATCAGCATAGCATATCTGCGACCGGTCACCCATCCCAGCACCGGCCGGGCTTGATGTACGATAACTTTGTTGACGCGGCCAATAAGTCACAGCAGCGCAAATGATGCGAAGTTGGTGACAGAAAAACAGACCAATCCTAAAGCCCCATATCAGTGACAACGGCGGCTTTATAGCTTTGTTTGCAAGCTTGCTCAAAGGCAGTTTATTAGCCTGCTGTCGCACATGTCCGGTTACATCGAAATAGAAAATTAGATAAGTGGCGAGATTTTCTCAAATCACAACCTCATAAAAACACGGGTCTGCCTAAACACCACAGATCACCACAGATTCTAACCTTAACCCTGACCCTAACCTAATCCGAATAGGTCGACTCAGCCTTCTACCCTCCGTGGGACGGTAAAATGAGTAGTAAGTCATTTACATGGGTTACGGAAGGTGGGGACCTTGGTACAGCTGACTGGGGTTGCCTAGCCGGCCGCTGCGTTAGCCTGTGTCTGCAGGCTGCACGTGGTGGCTGTGTGGCAGGCGGCTCTGGTTAGTGACGAAAGCACATTAGAGGCGTGTTTGCGACGATGCGCTATACAAATTGACGACCTTTACCTTTTACCAACTCTAACCCTAGCTCTAACTCTGCGATGCCATTATATCTATCTGAAGTTTAAAAATTAAACAATATCTGCCATCTCAGTTGATCTGTGGTGATATGTGGTGTTTAGGCAGACCGTAAAAACACTTTAAACAAAAACACCGTCAGTCGCGTTCAAAATATGATCCAGTTTTCTTAGTTCTAGAAATCTGCGCCTGTGCTTACTATGTACCAACTCACGAAAGCTAGAAAGCTCGTAGACTACAAAACAGGCGTAGACAATGCAAAATTGGTGTAAAACGTCACCCGAGTGGAGACTGGAGTGACCACTGCGACAATAAAAAATTATGAGACACAAAAACATGTAAATTAGGATCAAACGTTGGTTATAAATAAAGGTATAATTTGTGAAGTGGTGGTTACTATTTTACGTACAGCCAAGCTGACGGCCACATAATATGTCGGCATTGGGCAGATATTTTTTTAGTTATTATCAGATAGGCCTACTGAGATTCACTGCTAATATAAGTGTCAAAGAATGCATTTTCTGACACCTTTGAGTTTCTTAGTCCAGCGCGCTAGCTGCAGGAAATATTGCGTGGCGGGCTGCTCTTACATAGTCCTAATTGGATTAGGATCGTGGCACGCTGTCCACAGTACATGTACATTACATGTGCTTCCGTCGCCAAATCGTCTTTGACGGCCACTAATGCACGACGTAGCCTAGGCCTATAGTTTTGTCTCTCTATCTGTCTCCATGTCTGCAGCATTGCGACAATAATTGTGATACTCGAGATGGCACCACTACCGCTACTATGACTCTGGCCTTGACGCTTCTATGACACGACAAGACACGTTCCGCCAGCTAAAAGGGACATTAGTTATCTAATCGTGTTCATAGAAATTACTAAAGTACAACGTTTTGTCGAATTTTAGGGTAAACGAACACTGCTAGGAGATGACGCAAGGTCCAACAAGGAACAGCTTGCGCGCCGAAAGGCCGAAAATTGAAGCCGGAACATAGCCGAGAAAAAGTCGATGAAACGGTCAGCGCAACGTCAAACAGGCCAAATAATTCCGTTGTGTCATGGTTTACATATAACGCAACATACGCAACGGACGCAGCCAGGCCCGTCGAGAGGGTGGGGTAGAAGGGGGGTTAGCTACCCCGGGCCCCGCAACGTTTGGGGGCCCCACCGTCGGCCAGAAATATAAAGTACGCCAAAACGTACCATTTTGAAAAGAAAAATTCAAAAATTTTCTTCCCAGAGGGGCCCCATGAAAATGTTTTGGAGTCCCGCGAGAATGTTTTCCTGGGCCCCGCTGTGGCTCTCGACGGGCCTGGATGCAGCTGACGTAAGCGACGAGATTTCTTCGAAATAATAGTGCGCTATATAAATGTTCACTTATTATTATTATTATTATATATATATATATATAAACTGCAAACAATTTATTTAATGTTGTATAAACGATGATGTAAAAACACCGAATATCAAAAAGTATAAGCATGAAGTAATGTATTAGCTTAGACATTTAATCTGTCCTCAGTAGCCAAATAAATATGTCTAAGTTAATGCATAGACAGACGGACAGACGGATAAACAGACAGATAGACGGACGGATGGACAGAATTGCGATGGCTAAGACGCGCTGAAAGCAGTAGCTGCTTTCGCGCGTAAAAACGGTTGCTAGCAGTTAATCGGCTTCTTCTTTGTGACTAACGAGTCCCAACATTTGCATATCAAAACAGAGTAATGCGTAAAAAATCCATGCGAGGCTGATTTTGTTCCTTCTCTGAAAATTCGTCCTTGAAGTTTTAATTGACTCTCAAAAGTACTGATACAGTTTTTAAATTGCTTTTAACGTTCAAAAACTGTTTGAATCTAGTCTGTCATGCTGCAGTATTTTTAGTTCTTACAAGTACTAAACAGTTAGTCTATTTGTTTTTTTCGCCAGTTGTTGTTCAATACTACACAGAATGTCACGAAATACAAATAAAAATAAACCCCGCTTACCAATCCTACTCTTTCGCCAGATGCAAGTGCAACCGAAAGCACTAATTTTTTTTGGTCTTAATTGTGTTATGGAACTGATGGCGGGACGTTGGTGATCATTAACCAGTTTTTTTCGTATTTTCTGTATGTCGTTTGCACATCTGCGCAATCGCTAAATTATTCAACCCCGCAACGTTCCGCGAACCCGCGACTTATATACTGCTCTGCGGTCAAGTACTCAAATCGTTTCTCGCATAGGAAGGATCGTTTCCAGCGTCGTGGGTGGGCGAAAACTCGAAGCACGCTAACCTCGACATATTTTTCGAAGCAAAAACTCGTCGCCTTACCATTTTACTGGATTTTTTTGTAAAAAAGCTTAAGTTTTTATTTATTTATTTACTCATTTATTTAAGTACTTACTAAAATCATGTTAGGCCCTATCTGTTTCAGTGTTTATAATTGTTTGCAATTTTGTTCGACCATGGTTACTGCCGCCAAAAAAATTACAAATTTACGATAACTTTTAACGTGTTACGATAAATTCATTGCATTTTTGTACATCTTACATTTTTAAAACAAAACGCAGAGCATGCGATAATTCAAGTAAGATTTTGCTTTACGTCAGTCAGTTCTAGACGTTTTCCTACTTTTTTTTCAAAACTACACCCACGCTACTCGTTTGGTCTATACGCAATAAACCTGATATCCCAAAGCGAACTGCATTTTATGCGATTTGCCCGCTTTGATACTTGTTGCGACCAGTTCGGTTTACTAGTCACTGTCTCCACAGGGGCACATGCGAAACATACGAATTCAAACTACACCGTGATTTAATAAACTAAACACCACCGAGTTTTTCGTGACTTTGTTAGATATCGACTTATTTCCAAAATTCTTTTACAACACACTGCACGAGAAACTTGCGTTAAGGGAATCATTATAAGTCTACATCTCATCACGACACATAGAAACGTGCCCTGCGGTACCTTGTGATATCGATGTCATCTCATAAATTTTCAACTAAAACTCGGATAAGGAATAAGCTTCGTAAAGACGAAATAAATGCCCAACTGTTCGGTTTACGTTACTTTCTCAAACTTAAACACTAGTGCAAAAATAATGTTTAAACAGCAAGCAAAAAGACATAATCGAAAAAAAAACAAATTTTATTATGTTCTAGTAAACCGAATTTACAATTTTTTAATGAGTACATTAATTCAAAAAGTTCCTGCAAAAATGTTTAAAAGCGCCGCATATGAAATGAGATACTGCAAAAATCTTCTTTGCTGTCGTCGTTATCTTTTTCAGAGGGTTGACAGTAAATAAACGGGTTGGAGTTTTTTTTTAAACTAAAGCTTTGTTTCCATATAACGCACAACGCAAAGCTTTTGCGTGTTTTTAAGCAGGAACGCAAAAATGCGTACGCTGCGTTGCGTGCGTTGCGCGAAATGAAAACGAGGCTCAAGGTGCGTTCTCACTGCGCGCGTCACGCCGCGTGACGCGCGTTACGCTCGCTTAAAGGTGCGTTGTCACAGCAGGTGTTAACGCGCTTGACGCGCATGACGCTCGCAGTGAGAACGCACCTTTAAAAGTCGGTAGACAGAGATAAAGCTTGCGGAGTTTCGAGCAGCGCCAAGTCGCGCCTGGTACGTGCGTAGCACCACGATTATCCTGTATTTGTCCAATTTTTGCAACAATACCCACCCAAACCAAACCCGATACATCGAGCAACCGAGTTGCAGTTCCCATACTAAACAAGCACGCATCAGTCAGCAGTTAAGCAGTCTTCTAAATCTACAGCACGGCTGGCGAACTACCCGTCTCAGTCTCAGTGGTGATACAACGAGAAAAGTGAAAAAATATAATATTAAGCGCGGCTTTGTGAATAACGCCACTTATTCCGTGAAAATTATCAATCAATCAATCAATCAAAGAAATTTGTATAGCGCTTCCTACAGTCCTGAACGGCAGCGCTTAACAACTAAAAACACTACGCCTAAAATATAACAAAAATTCTGTCTCAAGCACGTACTTCAGCCGTGTAAGTTAAACATTATTGTTACGATCAGATTGCATATCAAAGTTAATTTAGTAATGACCGTGTTCGCACTGGATCTTACAAATATTCTCATAATTTTTATCAGCTTTTCCGTTTTTCTTTTTTTTTATTTATATCGCATTTAACCGTAGGCTAGTAGCAGCAGCAAATGCTAAGGTATCGTTTGTGTTTGAGAAGTTATTGGCTCGGTATTTGTTAACAGAGCCTATTTTTCGCGTTGTACAATCAGCAACAAAGTACAAATTTTAAGGTTGCACATATTATGACTCACATAATTACGAAACCCAGAGGACTCTGCTTTCTCAGCCAAGCTAAAAAACATCGCTTTATTTTTGGTACACTTGTACAAACTCTGCAAAATTTAACAAGTTTTGACAAATTATAAAATAACTACCACAAAATGAAACAAAATTCGGCACAATAACGTTCATCAACGACAGCTAACGATTTTTAAACGTAAGTATAAAAATAAAGATTGTCGTTTGTCGAAATAGAACAGTGCAGCGCTTATAAAATTGTTTCCGTAAAACCCGTTTAAGAATTTTTTTCAATTTAGTTCGCTCCGACATTTTATCACAGCAATTTGGGCCACTTGAGCATGTTATAAAGGGTCGTTGAATGCAAGACGCTAGTAAACTTTCAGTAAACTTTTCGTTGATTGCGCCGTTCATAAATGTTTCATCATGTCAACACGCCTGGGACTACACGTGGTCGTAGGAATTTCGTTGAGTTGACAACAACGGCACACGTCTCGACTACAGGGTGGTCCATAAAAAGTAGGCTTACCAGCAAAAAAAACTTGCTTCATAGCTGACAAGATTTAATTGGGTATACTGTAGCAACCAAATACAATAATTTCCGGCAATCATAATTATACAACAACAAAAAACTGCAACAAGCGGAGCGGATATAATAAGCGTATGATTAACCGATCTGACACGGTCTACGTAGCTGCACTACCTTGTAAAATGTTTCGATGATGTTCGCTGTTATATATACAGAGCAGAAGCAATCTTAATTTTCGATTTGGCATACAAAAAATAGAATGCCACAACAGTAATTACATCAGCAGTAGATGTTGGAAATGTCGTGCGGTTAAGTGGCCACTGGACACAAATGTCCGGGTCAATTAATTTTAATGAGTCGCCAGACGCCAGTCAACATCGCTACCGTATAGCGCGTTTTACAATTTACAGCGCATAGGCCTAAGCGCATTTGCTATCTTTTATTACATAATAAACATAGCTCGTTTTAAAAGGTTTTGTGTGCAGTTAAATAAATATAGTTTTGTTTTGTCGTTGTCAATGTTTTTTGTAATTATCGGCATGTTTGCGCTGCTTTTTGCGTTAAAAACTGAGTGATTGATGTCTGCGAAACTCGAAACAGCATGCACCGCCCCACTTTGTCAAGAACTCAATTAAACAAGTCAAATTACTTTATTTTCTATCTTAAAGTCGTCTTTGAAGGCTTGATAAAACGTGTTTTAACATGTGCGGAAATATTTCAACGTAAATTATTCGTGAAAATGTTTCAGACGTGATTAATATTAGCTTACATGTAAAGTAAAGCCACAAATATATGCTGTAATGTGTTGCAAATGTTTTTGAAGCTGGCAACGATTAAATTTTAATAGTTAATCTTACCCAAATTAACGATTTATAAATCGTTATAAATTAATCGCTATTTTTGATTACAACTGTGGTAGTTGTAGTAAAAATCATGTATATATAGCAAATGTTTTAGCTATTGAGCTATAAGTTTTTACAGATGCACTGTTTTTGTAAAGTTGACTTTTTGTAAAAAAATCAAATGTTTCACATAATATGTTTGTTATAACGCTATTTACTTAAAAAGCCTAATGTTTTATTGACATCAATGTAATCGAAATTTTAATCATTAATATTTTATCGATGTTTAATAACTTCAACGATTAATTGCATGATTAATCGTCAAAACTTTCGCAGCCTTATTTGCTTTTTTACACACAAGAACCACTGCCTTAACTAGACACGAAAAATACTGATCGCCATTCAATAAAGATAAAAACCTTTATTTCCAAAGTTATTTCAACATGTCCAGAAAGTGGAGACGTTTCTCCCGTGAACGCATTATAAACTATTATTATTATTAAAACAGCAGATGACGGACGCACAAGCGTACCGGTTGCGATGCCGAGCGTAGCCAGAAATCCAAGCAGAACAAGTAAAGCGCTCATTGTTGAACCGAGCTGAGCCCAGTAACGGGAGGATCTTCACCACTACTAGTCTGCTTTGAGTCCTCGAGACCACAGTATACGTAACGGTTGACCTGCCGATAGGCGACTGGTGATCTCTGCAGTAAGGCTGCTGGCGACCGGTAAGCCACAAGCAGCCGCACTGAGCGATAGCTCTCACTGGAGCTGCACCAGTCAGACAATTTAGGAAACATCTGATATCTGAATTAGTAACTACGACGGGCGATTGCCATTTACTAATAGCCTGCCGCATGTAGACTATTTCAAAGGCTAAGTTCGACGAATAACAAGTATACGTACTAATATTACTTGATGTAGGCCTAAACAAATGCATTCCGTCATAATTTTTTCGCTACACGTAGATTGACAAGTTAAGAAAAGGTTCGTGTGATATTTACAATACCAGATTGTGCGCATTTTCCGTATTTGACGTAATTTTAAAACAGATTAATAACATTGCGGTTTTTCATCAAAAGTTGGTTGAAATTATAGTACAGATTATTTTGAAATAAACTGTTTTTGTGACCGAATATGCCAATATAATTATTTTTTAATATCAGATTTACCGTCAGTTTGCTTACCGGTATCGCTGTGCCAAAATCATCGCAATATCTTCATTGCTGCAGAAGTTATATGACAAAACAACATGCAACTTTTTTATTTGGACACCTTGTGTAACATCATTAGGCTATATATTTATATATTTATTATTTCATCGTACACGAAGTACAGAAAATAAAAAAGCCACTATAGTACTCTATTAGGCCTACACCACTGCTGTTTTTGCTGCTAATAAAATCAGAATCAAAATAATGGACAACGAAAAGCGAACAACATTTGCGAACATAAATCGTCTAAAATGTTTTCGTTTAAAAGTGCGGTTTTCTGTTTTTGGTAGCTGGAAGTGTAAGCCTTACGATTAATGAATTCTCCGCTAAAAGACTTAGATTCGTGGCACTTTTTGATAAGAGAGTAATCAGACTAATGGCGGATTTGTGACCCGACAGCGAATCGAATTATATTGGCAATTACAAATCTTAACCCTTAGGAATAGCGTGATGACGTACGGGTCTGAGGTTAAAATTTGAGCTTAAGTTCTATGACCAAGGATGAGAGAAGCAGAGGGCTGTCTTGGGACGACAACACAGGCAAAAATTCGCATTGAATTGTATGCGGTCTAGGTCACCGGCGTTTATTTCTTTTCTTTCACAACGAGAGCGGTTTCCAGAACAAGTTTTCCAGAAGTTTATTTTGCAGACCTAATAGACGATCTTTAAACTGTAAAAATGCAGTAGTTTAAAACAGAGCGTATGGTGCAAAAAGCGCTATATGCCAAAATTACTATACAGTCACAGAATGCCTGCTATTGGTACGGACATGTCAATACCTTCGCTTATTGTAGCTCACTTCCATGATTGTAGCTAAACGCACGCTGTTTTGCACAATGTGTCAGGCATCACACGCGTAAGCATAGGCGTGCATTGCCAGTTTGCTAACGATAATCTATCACCGGCGACTGACGAACGAAATAATGGACTGACAAAGCGTTGTTAATTGCTACATCCATGGCTGACTATCACAAACGCATCCTGCTGAGCACCAACGCTGATCATTTGCAGTTGCTGCTGCAGCCGCAGCTTGGGATAGCAGCAGCTGTAATCATGCGTTCACGCATTCGTATGTTTACCGCATTTCAACTTTACAGATTAAAGAGTGCGTTTTATGAAAAAACGCATCACAGAGCTACAACTGGGCGTCATTGTCTATATGGAATCACGCCGTGTTACCTGCCATCCGACACAGGTGAGCGTGCAGGTACTCGATTTGCCTACCCCGGAAGGATGAAAAGCTAAGTTGACTTTTGTGATGATAAATAGCAAAATGGTTTTTACTTGTTCGCAATTAACATTTGACAGCGAGCCGACCTGGAGTCAAACCAGCGATTTTTTGATCGCACGTTGCACGTCCTAAACTTTAAATCACTGCCAGTTACGAAAAAATGTTCTATGACCAAGATTTGTTAAACTTAACGTGTCAAAAATTCTCGGTCAGCATTTTGAACCGGACCGGAGTAGGCTTACCCCCAAAATCTTAGTGAATGACCTTTGAGAGCTGGAACACATTTCCATCTTTTTCGTAAAATGCAATCGAAATCCGCTTGCAACCCGCTGAGATACACGACAAAATGTCAGACTATGCGCAGTCTCGCAATGCATGAAGAATCTTGGACAATAATTCGAAATGTGCTAGAGACTCCAGCTTTCAACCAAAATCTGAACCGTTTTTAGGCCATGATCAACCTCCTCACATAACTTCATCAACAATTGTTCATAATTTCTGACTTATATAGCCGAAAAGCAAGCAGGAAAACATACGGACAGACCATTCGCTTAACCTCCTTTGTTCTACGACTGAGCTAATAAATTCAATACGAGTATATTACGCCTCGGAGCTACGCCATTGACAACGTTGATTCTACGCGCGGGGGCTGTAGACAACCGACACGGGTTTGTGCTTAGAGGCGGTAGGCTACCGTTCATAAACCACGACAACAACTGTACACACGGTAAGGGCGGAACGTACGCTGGGTGTGGCGGGCGGGCTGCTGAGGTTGAGTTTGAGTTTCATTTCCCAGAACGCTCATCATTTTCCCGCTGCTCCTTCCTCTTTCTGCGCCGGATATGAATCGCATGCTGGCCACACGTCAGTGAAAAACAGCTCAGCGGGGAGACATCTGCGAAACAAGCACAGATACGGACTGACACAGTAGAACAAGTAGAGGGCGGCATTTGTTGGAGTTGCAAGTTAAACTCCCATCGACGTCAAAAGTGCCGTTATTTAAAACAGAAACTAGAAAGCAGTCATAGCCCGCAGGTACCTCCGCCAAGGCAATGTTATTCGTTAGGTGGCGTCACTATATTCACTTTGCCAGCGGTTCCCTTATGCCCCTTTTAACGCAATGGTAACGAAAGTTTCAAAGTGATCCAGAATCCAGGATTCCTGCCGGATCACCCTCAAAATTGAACCACTCGTAGTTGTTGCCATGCCCGACATACGCTCAAAATTTCAGAAAGATCCGTCCATAACTTTTTGAGTTATCTTGCTGACACACAAACAAACAAACAAACAAACAAACAAAAACAGGCAAAAACATTGCCTCCTTGGCGGAGGTAATTATACACTAAAAGCGGTTTACATCCAACGCAAAACACGCAACGTACGCAACGCAACTAACGCAACGACCGTTTCTATCCTTGCGTTTCGGCCGTTGCGTTAGCTGCTTTGTTGCTTTTGTTGAGTACTTTTTGCGTTAGTTGCGTAAGTTGCGTTGATGGACAACCACACAGAAGACATGCAAGTTTTATGCCAATGACTGTTTTTTTGCTAATTACTATGTAGCACCGAACATTTTCAAAAATATTTTTTGCAATTTAAAAAAATTTAACATACAATCAAATAGCCATGTTTCAGACATTTCGAAAAACGTAACAAAAATGAATAAAACACTAAATGATTTTACCGGTCCCTGGACTATAAAATTTGTGTAACAAAAATGTTTTTATATAACCACTTCCAATACATTTCACTACAAATATAGAACATACTTGACGTTCGTATTAACTTCGGAAAACCGCATTATAAACACTTAGCTGTTAACTTACTGCGCAATTTGTTACACCTGTACTTCACAAAACATTCATTAGCCTATAGCACGGTAGCATATTAGCATATTAAATTAATTGACTTTTTGAACCAGCCGTTGTTTAGTGTTTTTAAAGTAAAGATACATATCAATCCACTGTTAGTATCTTCCTACCTTTAATCAAACATGCAAATCTTTTTTTTAATCTTGTACCACGCAGAGTCATATAATCTGGCGACTTTTAAGTTCTATAAATGCTAGCTTATTCTCTTCGTAGACCAACTTTTAGTAGGCACTCGTAATAGATCACGTAAGTCGATATAATTCCAAGACGGTTCTAAAGCTGGATGCGTCTAAAGAGACTTTAGGAAAGCAGATCAACTCGAGCGGCTTTTGCGCATCCGACACACCGGAGTGGAATAACAGTGCGGGACAACAGTACTGATCATAAAAGAAATTAGTATAACTGAGAAATAGCACAAGCGCCAAAGTAATTCGGCAAGAGGCAGAGTCGCTCGTTTGTATTCGCCAGGTGGCGACATAAAAACCAAAAGTTTGGCTGCAATTTGCGATTATGCGTTTGGCTGGAAATTTAAACTAATTCTAACATTTTGGGAAAAGGGGGAATAAGAACCCCATTTAAAACAACGTGTCACCGAAACCCGCAAGTTTGTCGACCAAATAACCTACAAATCTGTCAAACGGTTCAAGCAAAAAATACGTATCACGGTATGTGACAGACAGACAGACGACAGACCAAGCTAGGGACATATGTGTAAAAATAGTCACAATCCGCCTAAAACGAAATAGATGAACATGAAAAATGTATTTGAAGCAAAAAAAAATTATGTCACGTAAAAGAGGTTTGCATTTTTGTTCAGCGTCTACTTTATTTTTTTTCTCTCTAATGTTAAACTCCTTTTTCTTCATCTATTACGCATGTAAAACCTGTTGGCGATTGGAAACGACAACATGCGCGGTTGTATCTAAATGCTAATTGACTCTGGCGTTCTTGAAATGCCAAACGTTTTACTTTTTTGCTCATCGGCTTCTTGGGTTGGAAAATAAATAGGATGGCGCAGGAAGTTGCAATTTTCCGACGAAGAAGACACGAGTGCGCAAAACTACAATTTTGCCCTTAAATTTGCCCGTAAATAGAGAATTTCTAGCCGCAAATTGTGTGATTTGAAAAACATTTTTCCGACAAGAAGAAAATTTCCCGGCAGGCTAAAATTTAGGAGAATGAAGCCGTTGCCGCGTTGCTAAGTTGCTATACTCTGTGCCAAGGGACAGTTTTGCTGCTTTTTGGCGTGCTGTTTTTGGATGCAGCGTGGGTGGTCGTATACAACAAGAGTGCGTGCAGAGGTCAGCAACGCAGCAGAATGCATTAATTAAGGCTCGGTGATAAAATAAGCAAAGACACCAATAGCCGTGCGCTGCCCGAGTTCCCGGAAAGCTTGGCGATGTACATTTATGAACATTAATTGCAACTCCGGCTGATCTATAAGCCTACTTTTTGCCCTTCATAAACAACTGCCGTAGCCAGAAGTTTTGCGTTTCTTGACTTCTTTGTGTTTCTGCCATTTTCCCACTTTTCCTTGTTTTTTGTTTCCTTTTTGCGTTTTGTTTTTTTTAATTTTTTCTTCAGTAATTTTCCCCCACACTTAACTACACATTTGGGAAACACCCTAAGCTCTCCCAGCTGCATAGGTCCAAGGGGCGGAGCCCGGATATAGACGAATTTACGAATATCGAAACGCATTTATTTCCCGGCAACATTTTATGACCTGTATGCGCAGTGCAAGTGACTGTTCGGTGATTTGTCAAGCGACAAAATCCCAACATTTCGCGGAAAAAGCCCCCTCATTTGAATACGGCTACGAGCAGCGACCAGACTCGACCCGCCATATTCAGGCTGCAGGAAGTCGTAATTTTGACAAAATCTGAACTCCATGGGCGTTGGAAGTGTTTGAAAGTTGGGGGAGCAAGCAATTAATGGCCGGGGGCATGGCGAGCGCGTGGAACGCGAGCCTATAACGGGGGTCTGGGGGCGGAGCCCCCAGCGGGGTCCAGGGCCAGAGCCCCTGGTAGAGAGTTAGGGGGCGAAGCCCCCTGAAGCTGAAAGCTTTTTGGTTCTTGAACGTCCCACGGAGCGGCAAAACTCTAAGATGTCTAAGTCGATTCGACTCAGTCTAACATCGCAGTGCAGAAGGCTCAAACTTTTGGGGGAGCAAG
>Ga0209367_1000830_pt1 | contig 34727 bp, 15 predicted proteins | sample WorMetLIZISLAND2_FD_187412 | JGI IMG/M metagenome (GOLD analysis project Ga0209367, IMG submission 187412) | Marine gutless worms symbiont microbial communities from Max Planck institute for Marine Microbiology, Germany - Olavius geniculatus... ... | reverse complement strand
GTAACGGTATGAGATAGGGCCTAGGTTACTATTAATCGCTAATAGGAAGTCGTACGCTGGCTCTCTAAAAATTTTGGGATCCGCACATCTCTGCTGCAGCAGCTAACATGAAAGCACGCTGGGTGGCCCAACTATGTGCAGTGTGCATGTGTCTCTGCTTGCTAGGTATGCCCTGGAGCTGTCTTCTCCCTTCTTAGTTCCTACCGCTCTGTGTGACAGACAGCGCCGTTAATTGATCTTACACGTGTGCAGGGAAGTAAACAACACACAGTCATTGTTCGCAGTAAACAAGCCTTACCGTTTATTGCCGTGATGGAATTATTAGAATCAACTGTTTGAATTAATAGGAGTGAAAAAATTATTATTTTTTCTTAAAATTTGGGTGTTCGAATTATTAGAGTGTTCGAATTAATGGAGGAAATATAGTACTTCAAATGTTGACTGTTTACTTACTTACTTAGTACTTACTTATTGTAACTTAACAGCTTCGTTGCTTAAATGCTGAACATGGTTGTGATCTGTCAGGAGCTTCAAATGCCTTGCAGCCTAGTCCATCTACAGCTGCCCAGAGAAAGGCACAGCGTCGGCTAACAAGGGTTGATAATCGCTACCATTCAGGTGAGTGATGCTGTTGTTGCTTTTGCAGTTTGTTTTTGTATTTCAGCCAACTGTTACACTGCAGTGAATCAGCGTTTCATATCTGGTGTGGCCGTAGAGGATCCATGATAGACAAAATGATGGTAAAAGTTGTGTATTGCACTATGACAGTTAGATCGGTTAAGTACTTTGTGGTCTCTGCAGAACTTATGCTATAGTGCAGATTAGCATAAGAATATTTAATAGATCAGAATAGATAGGGAAGATTGACAGATCAAACTTGGGGAAACTGATTGAGTCAGATGAATGAAGAAGGTGATCGTTGAAGGGTTGTTTGAGTATGTGTAACTTAGCATCATCTTTGTGCTGTGGAGATTGGATCAGTTGCTGTTGTGGTGTTTGCAGAACTGCGTTCTGAGGCAGTGATGCAGGCTCTTGCGCAGAACAGCAAGCAGCCACTCATCATGCCAATGGCTTCTAAGAGAACGTCTGCTGTTGTCAGGCCCGCACGTGGACATCGCGCCGATCGAGCTTCAGGTTAGGATCGAAAGTAAAACTGAGCTGAGTTTGACATTTTCATTCTGAACAGGCTGGAGTTCATTGACCTTTTTTCTTGCTCTGTTATAAATTCTGTTTCATGTTGCTTTCTTATGTTTTTTAACAATGATGCCAGTGAACCTAATTCAGTTAATGATTAGGGATGTTGGTTATGTGCGAATATGCGATCGTATATTTTGCCAAAACCTGTATATCACATATTTTTCCACATATATATGGCATTTTCAGAATCGCATATGCAAAATTTATGCCGCATAGACAGAAATCTGCATATATTTGCATATATGCCGCATATTTCTGCATATTTGATCGCATTTTTTAGCATTATCTTTATCCAACTTTGTTTTAAGACTGCTAAATGTTTTGGCGGAAAACGATTACCATTATTTACAGTTTAAGACGTTGAATAAATTGAAGTTGAAAATGTCAAAACTGTGCAGAAAAGGCCTATTAATGATCACGATTATTATTCTCCATCACTTGAATTTGCATATGCCGGAATTATGCGGAAAAATATGCCCATATATGCGGCATATGCAGCACATATGCCACATATATGTGCCGCATATTTTGCCAAATTCCGCATATTTTTTCACATATTTTGCCTCCAAAAGTTCCGCATATTTTAAGAAAATTTTCCGCTATATACGAACAGCCTTAAAAAATAATGATAGTAATAGCTCAGAATTTACGGCTTTCTTGAGTCAGAAGATATGCATATACTGTGATTACTTACTGTCTGCCGTGGCAACACCTGGCGGGCGAACAGTCTTTCTGAGGAAGGCACCGAAACATCAACAAAAGCAGGAAAATAAAAGTAAGTTGTATTTTGATGAACTTCTGCTATGTATAATTTACATACTGACTTGCTGCATGTGGCAGATTCGTCGTCGGACGATGACAGCAGTATAATGGAAGACGAGTCATCGCGGTCGTCTGGTGCAATGCCACGGCCGATGGTGATCGGTTCACGAGGCAGCACAGAGTCTTCTCATGGTCCCACGGCAATGCCTCGTTCGTCACACGCCCATTCCGCCGGTGGCGGGAGTAAGGTCTCGTCATCACACGGTAGTGGAGCTACACGCGGTGCTGCTACTCCGACCTCCGCAGCCTCACAAGATGTTGATGTCACATTTTCCGGAGCACCACGAACTCCACGTTCGTATGCGTTGTGTTAACACACAGCATCGCTGCATAGGGCTATGTAGGTTACTTGTGTATCTCTAAAGTGGGATGGCTATGGTTCAGCTATGGGTTACATGCTATTGGTTAGATTGAGTTGGGTGGCCAAAAAATTGGTGTACTGCACAGCTCTAAGTGCTTCGCTTGTGCTTGCTGCTGTTTGATGCACTTCTGCCATTCTGTTTTACGTCTTGTTAAATATGTTCTACTTTGTGGTTATTATCATGTAGTTGATGGATACATTTCACTGACGGAAATGTTTTTACTGCAATCGTATGCTTTCATGTTACATAACATATGATGGCATTGTTTAATATTAGTGCCATCTGGAAATCAGTTTGTTTTTTTGCTAAATACACAAAGTTAATTTCTTTTACCAAAGATGACGATATTTTCTGCATTTTCTCTCCATTTGCCGGGAACTGTAGCATTCTGTGAAAGATGTGACAAAAAGATTTTGGATTGGGAAAGGTTCATGTTACTGACTGCAGTAATTTTTGTCATATTTACAAAATGCACTTTAATACAGATTCGTTCACTGTTTTTTTTGTTTTTCATGTATTTCAGATGGCCAGTCTGGCAGTGCATTGGCAGATGTGGTCCAGATATCTGGCCAAGGTTAGCTTAGCTTCTTAGTTTGTGGTTTTTATGTGGTTAAAGATTATTCGGCAGAGTCAGTGATGTTCAGCTTATTCACAGCAGATAGCTTACAAATTATTAACTATAACCAGCACTCAGTCTTGAGTTTTCATCGAATATTAATCGACTAATAGTTTACAAAAATTGATCGATATTAATTTTTTAAAAATTTGTTAAGATACAAATTTTAGACTTCTTTGCAACATTAACTAACGTCACTCATCTGAGCATTTCTGGTCAATTTTTGGTAGGCTGTAGGCACTTATTTTGCATAGAACGTGTCATTACGATTTGTACATTTATTGTTGGTGGCCTGGCGTAGTGGTAACGCATTTTGTCTATTCAACAAAGTTACTGTACGGTGGGCCCGGTTAGTACCATGATGGGTGACTGTCTACAGGCAGGTAAACCATCTCAGTATGAAGCCAGCCAGCTAGGTCGACTCAGCCTTTTACCCTTTGTGGGATGGTAAAATGAATATTAGCTTTCGGGCTGAGTAGTAATAAATGGTGATGGCTAGTGTCGTACTAGTAGCTGAAAGAGTATGTTAAAAAGTAGCAAAATATGATGCATATCTCAGGTGGATCTGAGGTTCAGATCGATCGGTCTGGTCCAAAGGTCAGCAGCCGTCTGGCGCTTGTGCTGCTTTAACCAAATGAACCGGGTGAACTCTCGCAGTGGCAGTTCACTGCTACGATGACAGCACCATAAACATTGTCATGGCTGTTACTGTTATTACTACACCATGTCCCAAAATTAGTGGCACCCCTGTTTCAAACATGTTTAATTCAGTTTTAGTTCATGGATTTCAACGAAATATCGTACACTGCACTATCTTAACATTACTTACGATCACACCCATTATGACATATGCACCTTATTGTGTGTGCTCAGTTTAACGTCATTATGACGTCAGAGTTTTATTGCATCATGACATGTTCAATGCATTGTTATTGACAAAGGGATTAAGCAGCAGTGTACTCGTCTTAGACTAAGAGCTTGCATCGAATCCAAAAGTGGTCATTTTAAGCTAAAACTTTAGAGACAAGTTCAGAATGATTGTCTCAATGACTGATTAAAATTTTGTAAAAATGTGTCAGGTATTAACGATTTTACACTAACTTATCTGTAGGGGTGCCGCTAATTTTGGGACATGGTGTATATTGTTCATTTGAAGTCTGCATTTTGTGAGCTTTGACTCCTCAGTTTGTGTACTGCGTCATCATCATCGTCACTTTTTCAACTTTGCTTTAGTTTACGAAAGATAACATCATCCGGTATCGGAGCTGAATTCTGCTGTCTTTGTGGTCTTTCTGGTTGACTACAAAAGCCGATTAATTTTGATTAATTTTTGCTCCGCTGAACCCCAGTTGAAAATCACTGTGTTAACTTATTGTACGCATAGGTGGTCAAGTGGCTGGCCTGCAGTCTCCAGACTTGACTAGTAGTACTCGTATGTCGCAGCCTGTAAGTCGGTCTTCACCTCAGCATGCCCACTCTCATGCCCAGTCTGTGCGTGTACCCGGCGGACTGCAGCAAAACACTGCCGACATGGATCCTGGTTGGTTTGACTCCGCATTGAACTGTCATAGCTCTGCCATGTACGAGGGTCATTCAAAAAGTTCGTACAGTGATACAGTTAGGGAAAAGATATTCAGATCATACTTTGCCACTTTTCAGCATATTTTTTTGCAACTGAAATGCACTTGGTCCAGCATTTCTCCCAAGCTCATGTTCCATTGTAGAAAAAATGTTGATCTTCATTTTCTATCCAGCAATTTGCCATGCTGATTACAAGGGACATTCAACAAGTCTGTTGTCTGATATAGATGTACAGTATAAATGTTAATAACACTCCATCAATGGCTAGTACCATCTAGCATTGTAATATTGCACAACTTATTATTGGGGTATAATTAGATGTCATGAAAGTAGACACATTTGCTGACAACAAGAACGTAGTCTGCAGGGTAAATTGCTGGTGGGAAAACTAACGTCAAAAGTTATTCTACAACAAAATCAGAGCATTGGGGAGACACTAGACCTAGTGCATTTTAGTTCCGAAAGAGTATGTTAAAAAGTAGCAAAATATGATGCATATCTCTTTTGTATAACTATGTTGGTCTACGAACTTTTTGAATGCCCCTCGTATAGTTTATGTTGACTGCTGCTGCACTCAGAGAAGAAGTTTGATGCAAAGTTAAGTTGAGACATCCAGACATTTGGATTTTATTTTTTAAATTTACCTAAAACGCTAAGAAACTTACCCTAAAACATCCCACATCTAGGACAAGTCAGCGCCAACAGCATTTCGCATTTAATGTTGTGACATTTTGGCGCTATATCAAATCATTCATAGATTAGATTAGATTAGAAACTTAATCTAATTTTAGCTTCATGTTTCATGTTCCACTAATAATGATATATTTTATTATGTCTAGTTTTTGAAACATATAAACCTACGAATTTGTGAATATTGGTATATTCTGTGCTGCGCATGGGGTCCCAAAGAAACTAGCAATAAAACTGTGTTAACTTACATTCATTTGATGTGGAGAGTAACAGTGTCTAACAGTGCTCACTCTACACTGTGTCTGGAAAAAAGCAACCCCCTAGACATCGTACAACAAAAATGTCAAATCTATTCAAATTTAAATAAATTTTTGTATGATCAGTTGACAATAAATTGCTAAAGAGATCACCAAGTTTTGTTCAAAAATATTATTATTAGGTCGGCAGGGTTATTAGTTATTGAATATTGATACCAAAATATCTCTGTTACCAATATGGCGTTACATAAGAAAACTCTGCGGTTAGTATAAATTTTGGTGAAATTAACAAAAGAAACATCCAATTTGAGCAAAATTTTGTGTCCATAATGCACCATATGTTAGCAATCAAAATGCCAAATTTCAGCAAAATCTGCCGAAGCAAACAATTGTTACAATGGTTTTCTGAAGTGACCCCAAAACGCTTCAGTTTTATGTATTTGTGGATTATGTCAGACATTGAAGACCTAAAACTGAAGTGTTTCAGGGTGACCTTACAAAAATTGCTGTAACTTTTGTTTGATTTGGCAGATTTATTTGATATTCAGCATTTTGACTGCCAATAAACAATGCATTGTTGATACATAATTTTGCCGGAATCAGCTACTTTTTGTTGGAGTTACGAAAATGTACGGTAATGCGGGGTTTACTTAATACGCCATATTGGTAACAGAGATATTTTGTAATCAATATTCAACAATTCATAACTCTGTTAAGAAATAATATTTTTAAATGAAAATTGGTGATTTTTTCAGCAATTTAGTGGGGATTAAGTATACAAAATTTTATTCAAATTTGTTTAGATTTGATATTTTTATTGTACAATGTCTAGGGGGTTACTTCTTTTGGACACAGTGTAGTACCTGAAAAGCCATACAAATCCCAAAACCTATCGACTTTGGCTTTCTTACAAAAACCGGTTCAACCTTAAAAAACCCCAAAAAACCCAGATATGCAAAAAAAAACCTCCAAAAATTTACTTGGTTGGTTTTTTAAAAACCGGGTTTTATGCAACCTTGCTGTTGCCACACTGAGAAGGAATTTGATGCTGTTAGTAGAAGTTTTTAGTTGGGCTTTTATGTAAGAAACACAATCTTACATGTATTAATTGACTTTTAAAAATAGGTGTTGCACACTTTGAGAACATGACACGTTGGCAAAAATGTGAAATAGGAAATTATTGTTTCTGTTATTTTTTGTACTTTGAAGTGTAACGTTTTCTATATCTTTTCTGTTATGTTTTATTTGACTGGTTTTTTTTATCAACTGCAGATCTCTTCTTGCGAGTGTTGACTTTTTGTCTGTTTTATTGAATACTTTGAAGCAGTTGTTCAGTTTAAAAAAGTTTCTGTGTCTGTCATGAGTCTTAATAAGTTACTATCTTCAGTGCTTATGAAAGTGTTTTAATACGTTTAATGTTGTTATGTATATATCACAGTAAACCCACAAGGAAAAGTGTCTGCAAAAATCCAGCAGCTGTTAAATACTCTAAAGGTAATCTGAATCCTATACGTTGATATGTATTGCTAATTGTTTGATAAATTTCTTTTTCTCTTTACATTTTTTTTTGTTATAAAAGAGCTCTCAGTAATTTATTTTATGTTGATATTTTTAAAAATAAAATTTATCACACAGTATGATTTGTCATGTTCGTTCAGGTTCGTTATTTTATGTAAGACATATCCAGCTATTCGGAATAGAACGATCTTGGATAAAATATAGTTGAAAGCTATGGTTGATGATAGTGTCAGCATCTCAGTACTTCTAGCAATAGGATATGAGAAACAGCCGATAGATATGTTTCAGACAAGTCATATGTTTGTTAGAATCACATTTTAAATGCCTACTCTATCAAGTGGAACTAATGGCTGTCTTATTGGAGCCCTAATAGTTTACCACTTGTTCTTAGCATCATTGTTGAAACTCGTTTTAACTCTCGATTCATTGCTGTTTATTACAAGCACAACTGTGCCAACTGGACATTTGTTTGGTGTTTTTAGCGACCGAAGCGAAGACCGCTGAAGGAATACTTTGTTGATGAAGAGATGGGCGAACTAGAAAGTATGCATTATAGTTATCATTACATTGTTAGCCGATTTATTGCACAACCCTTATGATCCTGATTTGCATATAAATCTGGGTTTTGTTTATCTGGGTAAATAACAGGTACATAATTCATATTTTATGAGCTCTGCTAAGCATGAAACTAATACAGATACTTGTCATCATTGCTAATAAGTTGGCATATGAAGGCAGTCGATTTAGCATTGCATCTTATCATTCTATTTGATATAATTTAATTTCATCATTCTGGTCACCATCTTGTCTGTTATAATTTTCATAATTTGCTGATATTGTCAGGGTTACAGTTGTCCTGAAATTGCTGAAATGTCACAGATGTTTTGAAATTGTCCTGAAGTCAGCAGTTGTTCTGAAATTTTACTCATTTGGTCAGAATGTCCTGATATGGACCTTTGTTATGCTGCTGTTACGGCAGTTTACAAGTCATGACTATGTTTATGTTGCTGACACCAAGTGTCAAGTAATGTTTTTTTGTGACATTTTATTGTTTTATGTGTAACAGTGTCTTCGTAACATTTTTAGGACTGCAATACTTATCTGCTTCAACGAATAACATAATGAGGACAGAAAAACTTGCATTTTCTGTGTCTTGAGCCTCGTGAAACCGACAAAAATGTCCTGAAGTTGTCCCGAAATTGTCCCAAAATTTTGTAAACATTGGGTCCTGAAATTTCACTTCTTGCTCCTGGGAGCCCTGTATTGTATACAGTCTTGTGTGAATTCACTGTTTTACCTCTGCGCACTTTCCATCGCCTGCTTAAAACTTGCTGCTTTTAGCAGGCCTACAGCTCCCCCTAATGTCTCAGCCAAGTGCTTCACATTCAGCCACTGGCTGACATTGTGCACTGTAGATATTATATTTACTTACTTACTTACTTACTTACTAATGTGGATTAGAAATTACTTTTCATTTACTTGCAGTCTGATTGTAGTCCTATGTATCTACTTGCTGATAGTATGTAAGTGTGGATTGTTGATATAATTTTGTTGCTTGGACAGCACCGGCTGTCGATCCGAACTGTCCAAAGCCAGAAGGCAGTACAATTACACCAACTGTTGGCGAACAGCTTGTTGTAAGTGACAGCTTTAAATTATACTGTTACTTCGGTACAGCAACACTTCATCGCACAACAGTTAATCGGTGACAGTTCATTGTGCGACACTTGATCGCGCGACATTTGATTCGGCATATGAGTGAAATGACACAAATGGAAAGACAAAAGATGTTGACATTGACAAACTATAATTCGCAGCAAACTCAAAGTCAAAATTACTTAATATGGTGTAGGGTTACTGTTTATGTACTGTTTATATAGTGCATAGTTGCCTACATGTTAGTTAAAATAAAAAAAAACACGAATACTACCTGTTATTTTATGTTATTATGCAATGTTCGTGTAGTTCAGAGTTCTCAAGAGTTACAGCACCATAGTTAATTTTCATATGAAACTTCTGGCAACATCACGACGTAGTTCTGCAACTATTTTCATGCTTTCACGATTAAGTATAGGCTATTCGAAATAATGATAACTAACAGTGTGTTTACTCTCAGTAACAGTACCGAATACGACATTCATCATACGACATCCATGACTGCTTAGATAATGTTAAATTGTAAATTGAACAGGGGCTTTATATAGTGCTTCAATGATAATTAGTCTAGGGTCCGCTGCTAGTCGACCAAGTATAAGGTTAGTTACGTTTAATTATGGTGCTGGATGCGTGGACGACTGCTCACCTGATGAAGTGTCACACGAAGAAATTGCACACGATTAGCTGTCACTGCATTTAATTGTTGTTGTGATAAACTGTCGTTTGATGAACTGTCATCGATTAACTTGCGTGATTAAGTGTCACGCGATGAAGTGTCATGGAACCCTGTTACTGCATAACAGGACAGCATGTTGAGGGTAGAATGGCCAAGCATCCTATCAGTTGTTGATGACATTTCAAGAAAATTGAAAACGATTTTGCACACAGTACATTTCCAGACTTTTTCCTCGGTGTTTTTAATGTTGTTGTAAGGTTTTGTTAATAAATAACGTCCAAGTTTGTTTGCTATTTTATGTTATGTGATGATATGTAATGTTCACCCAGTGCCTCTGAAGTCATTCGACATACTTGCGCTATACAGATTTGTTTATTATTATTATTATTATTTAACCGTAGATATGATGTTTTTTATTTTGCTTTTAGTATTCAAGTTTTTTACGGGTGTGTTCATTTGAACGTAAAGATGATAGCTTATGTCAGCTTATGATGGTTGTATACCAGGCTTCATTCTTGCTGTTCATATGTTTATGTGCATGGTATTTAAAAAATTTCTTGACCGTTTCTGATTTGATTACAACATTATAACAATGTATAAATGTGTTTTTCTTTGATTGACAAGTCACAATGTTTACTGTACTTGAATAACTTGATAAAAATATTGAATCTGTGTCTTATTTCACTTTTTGTTTTTTTTGTATTTGAAGTTTGTCATTATCAATGTAGGTGCCGTCAGGGTTACCACGTAACCTCGAGGCAGCAGTCCAGCGGTACGGCTCAGCAACTTACAAAGCCACGTGTGCAACCGTACTTGATGCCAATGGCAAACCGACATCGTCTCTGCTGTATGGTGGGTACTTTGCTTGCCTGTACGTAGTAACGGGAGGCCTTGTGTTTTGCTTTGTTTTTTCCACTTTTTTCTTATTTCTCCACTTATCAGACAAAACTGGACAGCAGACCAAGACGAAAATTGGTGGAAGGACAACCTTTACCTGGAATGGATTGAGGCCAAATTTCAGCGAGATCCGTTGAGGGCCTTTTCGGTGAGGGGCATTTATAATGTTGAAAATGGCTATGGGCTGTATGGCAAGTGGTATATATGATATTATATTTTTATTCATTAGGCGGCACCACCAGTTCGAATTACTGCACCAGGCGGCCACATGTTCGGTCCAACCCCAAATTTTCAGTTCTTTATGTTGTGTGCATTTAAAAGCTTAGTAGTAGCTATTGCTTCAGTTCCGTGATGTGAGAGATGCATGTATTGCAACACTGGTGTTGTATTCTGCAGGAAAGTTGTTGGGTCGTACGCAGAAAATTGCTTTCAATTTGTTGCACAAAGTCGGATCGAAGGGTGACCCAGGCATAAAGCCCGGTGATCGGGTATGTTGGTTTTTATTGTTCATCAAACCACTGAATTACATAATGGAATTTGTCTGCCTGCACAGTTAACCAAAGAAGCAGATTTGTGTCAGGAAAGTTTGTGATTTTTATCAGCTGCTTAACTTGGCTAGTAAGTAAACAAGTGTATCAGAACAGAGTTTTTTCGTTTTGGCACAATATTTTGCAGCGTGTTGTTTATCAGTTGGCTGAAACTTGCCAAAACCCAGATTTATATGCAAATCTGGATGATTAATGTGTAAAAGTAATTGCTGAATGTATTTTTTGACATTTCATTTCAAGTAGAGGGATTGGCATGCATTTAAACACCACAGTCAGTGCAACTGCTGTATCTTCAGACAGTGGGCCACACATAGTGAACTTTGCATGCCAAGTCCGTATAATTCAAAATTAAACTTTTTTTAACCACTATTGTTTACTTTGCATAGCTCGCTGATTTCAGTTATATAGACTTTCGTATAAGCTGCGGAGAAGCATTGGACAGACTCCAGGTTTATTTGAACATTATCTTGTTAAAAGCTGTATTATTATAACTGTTGCTGCTATTATTATTAGTGTTACATAATGTGAAAGGTGGCGCTGGTGTACCCTAACAGTGAGCCGCTGTCATTCATCTGTGCTTTCTACGGCTGCCTGACAGCTGGGGTCATTCCTGTGCCGATGGAGGTACCATTGTCAAGGAGGGTTAGTTCCGCAGTCTGGGTGTGTATGCATGCTGCTTCACTGCTTACCATCTCTCTCCCTTGGATTTAACAGTCAGGTTTTGGTCCCGTAGTTTGCCACAGTTTTATTTTTACTTTGGCATTGTTCAATTGGCTTCCGGCCTATAACGGTCTTATACCAACAGTTTCCCAAAATTTGCCTAGCCTGATCTGCTGGTGTTTTTTGGGAAAAGTGGGCCAGCTAAGCAAAAGTAGTAGAAAGTACCAGTTTTTGTAAGTGGCTCTGCACTGTAGTTAAACTGCAAAATTTGCATGAATTCCAAAGCTTGGTTGCATTAGACTTAGATCTCAAAAGACAACTTTGGATATTGTATGCTCAGTTCCTACTCCTGTACTACAAACTTAGTGTGGCTCGGTAGTCTAACAGTAACATGTCGGACTTGTAATCCTGAGGTAACTCAGAGGCGCAGGTTCGACTCCGCACCAGGACACTGCCGGGTAACGACCTTAGGCATGTTGTTCACACACATGTGCCTCTGTCACCAAGCAGTATTATTTGGTATCAACTTCACCGCGTTTTTTTACTACAAACTGCATGATGAATGATCGTATTGGTTCACGTCACTGATTGATCTGGTAATTGCCACTGGAGACATTGTCAAATCATGGCCATTATTTACATTTACTTTTAATTTTTCTGTAATGGCAATTATTTTAGTTACCTCACATTAGCCTGGGTTGCACAAGTGAATTATTGAGGACTGTTACAAAACATGGATGTACAAAGTAAGTATTTATGCAGTAACATGTAGTAAAAAAATGTCAAATGCTTTCAAAGTTTCTGGCTTCGTTAGTCCTAGAATGTGTTAGTTAGTCTTAGATTTAAGACTGCTGCTGAACAGGCTGATTTTTATGTCTGCTAAGTTTTTGCGAAAAAACTTGTGTACATATGCCTGCAAGAGCTGCATTATTTGTGGTGAAATATGTGCATTTTAGGTTAGTTAGCTGTAGTTGTAATGCATGTTTAGTGCAAAAGATGTGCTTTGATAATTGGCTTACTGTATTGCGTGATTATTTTTGATAAACAATAAACATGCTGTAAAAAATGTAAAATTTGTTTCTAGATCATTGCATTCATTTAGCTAATGTTTTTTCGTATATACTATACAAGTACTTAATACTTTTTCTTGCCTTGATCTCTCATGGATTGTCTATTTCTCATTCGCTCTTTCAGTAGTACTACGTATTTGTATTTTTCTACTAGAAGTATAAGTTAGATCTTCCCGTGAATTTCATTTCCCCATAATATCCCAAATTTGCCAATAATGCACATTACGAATGGCTGTTTTGATGTGAGTTTTGTACCACTACAGTTCTGCAGTGCAGTAGTAACATAAAGATCACTTCCCTCAAGGATTTAGTACAGCTTCATTTAGTAGTCTTAAGCCTTGCTCTCGGATAAGATTAAGATATTTATATAAATGCAGCTGTCAGCAGTTTATATATGATAGTATAACCGCACACTCACAACAGAGAATATACATCACACAGCAACATTTGGTTCCGTACTGTCAAAAAATGACAGCGTAGTTGTAAACATTGAGATTTTTCAGCACTTTCGACTGTAATGCACGTCTGTCTGGCCTGTTTTGCTTTTTTAGAATCAGCTGTAGTCATAATAAGCTGTCATATAGTATGACCAGTCAGTGGTTGGGCTGTTTATCTGAAGTGCGCTGTGTAGGGTTGAGACACCCAGCATGCAGATACCCAAAAAACCCATTTTCCACCTAAAAATTGCTAAAAACCTACCCGAAAAATCCACCCCAAACTTTGTCCAATTTTAGTTTCTTATTCATTTGATGTCTTACAGCATGTCTCATTGACATCGAGGCATAGTTGAAGGCCAGCCGACTTCGACTGAACCCCATTGAGACCCAGGTGATGTGGTTGGGTTCTCCACAGCAGCTGGCGAAAATCAATGTTTCAGAGGTTTCGATGGCGTCGGCATGTGTCAACGTCTCGGCGACGGCTCGTAACCTCGGCGTCATCATCGACAGCCAGCTGATGCTGTCTGCTTAGGCGGCCGCCGTGTGTCGCAGTGGCTACTACTAGCTATGGCAGCTCTGATCACTCATCAGATCAATGTCATCTGACGTCGTCGTCATGACGCTGGTCGAGGCGTTCATTTCATGTCCCCTGGACTACTGAACTCACTTTTCTATGGCATCTCGTTGCAGGTTGCAGTCTGTACAGAATGCAGCTGTGCGGTTGGTTTCTGGCGCTCGATGCTGTGACCATATAACGCCGGTGCTACAGGAGCTGCACTGTCTTCCAGTTCAGCATCGGATGGATTTCAAGATAGCCACCCTGGTCTATTTGTCACTGCCCGGCATAGCTCCAGCATACCTGGCCGCCGACTGTCAGCTGGTCTCTGATGAAGGTCGTCATCAGCTGCTTTCTGCCAACTCAAGGACATGTGTTGTCAGACGGACCTACAGCAGCTATGGAGAGAGATGCTTTGCTGCTGCAGGTTCGAGGCTGTGGAACAGTCTGCCAGCTCATCTGAGACAAACTGACATAAACTTAAACAGTTCAAGCGGGTGCTGAAGACATTTTTGTTCGGATGTTGAGAGTGTGGTGCATTTTGGCTAACTGTTAAATTGCGCCCTTTAAGTCATCTTACTTACTTACTTACATACTTACTTACTTTATTATGGCTAAGTGTCTGAAACGTTTGAACCTAAGAATTTGCAGATGTTGGTATATTAATTTTTTTTATACTGTGAGGAGCAAACAGAAACTCACAAATCAACCAATTGAAAACCCGTAGAAGTTCCAAAACCCATCAACTTGGGTCTTTTTACAGAAACCGCTTTTACCTAAAAAACCCAATAAAACCCACTGAGTTAGGCTTTTTAAAAAAATAACCTTTGTTATTTTGCGACCCTGATACTGTGCCATAATGATCAGTAGTTTTATGCATGTGGGAGTGCCGAGGTTACTAGTTTGTGCAAGTTTGCTGCGGTGGCCTGCTGTAGGATGCTGGTAGCCAGGGTGTTGGTTTTCTACTGGGAAGCCTAGGAGTCAGTGTGGCCATGACGTCTGAGGCATGCTACAAAGGATTGCCAAGAACACAGAATGGAGATGTCATTACGTTCAAAGGTCTGTCATCAGTTTGATCTCCATACTCGTACTGCTCTGTCTTCTAGTAATTACTTCAGTTTTGACATTTTCGATTGATAACATGAAGAGCTTGTGATTTGTGCTAGTGGTAGCTCTTACGGCTAGTTTGCTACATAAAAGGGTCGATTGTTTTTTAACCTGGGTTAACTTGTGGGTTTGCTAACCAGAGGTTGACTTTATAACTCTTCATTAACCTTATGCATATGGTTGCATGCTAAATTTTGGCGTGAAACAATGTGCCACAAGTTAACCCGGGTAATTTCCCAAGATAACTCCCTGGTTAACCATAACCCGTGCATGGAACAGTCATCTCTTATTCAGATAATACTCTTTACAGCATATTTCTGATATGTGATCTACAAGCTTGACGACAATTGTTCCATTAGTCATAAGCCTTATCGGTGATTTGCCACTGCATTCCAGTCCGTGTAATTACCATCCTACCAGTCATTGCTTAGAATGCACATTTAGTTTTTTACATCAAACTTTCATTTTTACGCACAAAAGCAGCTACTGCTTTCAGCGCGTCTTAGCCATTGCAATTCTGTCTGTCTGTTCATCTGTCTGTCACACGGGTGGATCAGTCAAAAACTGTGCAAGCTAGGATCACCAAATCTTCACTGTTGGCTACCTGGAAGACTCTAGTTTCAGGAACCGTAAAGCTTTTCCACAAATACGAAGGGGGTCACCTCGAACGAGGGTGCTAAATGAGAGGAGGGGCAAAATTTGCAATTTTTGGCCAATACGTCGCTGTATCTCAGTAACAGTGCGAGATAGGGCCTAGGTTACTATTAATCACTAATAGGAAGTCGTACACTTGCTCTCGATTGATGCCGAATTCAATGACCATGGATGACCTTGAACGCCAAAATAGGGGGTTTTATGGATTTTTTGGCGATTTTGGGCTGCAACACAAGTCTATATCATTCACAAGGTGGCGCCACAGAACTATCTTTATGCATACCAGATGGAGAATTTGGCATTTGTATATTAACTTAGCGTGAACACTTAATTTTTAGCTAAACTACTGAACCGGAACTGCTATAGTCTTTCGTGCATCTCGTGAGCATTAGCTCAGATTTCTTGTTCTACCACATCTTTTAGCTGGTCTGTGACTTTGGCTGGCTTTCGTAAGAAATGCCTGCCACCTGCACGTGCTGCTGACATTGGTAGTAGTATTTTGTAAAAGGTAAAAGGTAAAGTGTAGCTCTTAACAGGAAACCCATCACAGAGCGTCACCTGCCATATGGGATCACACAGTGTTAGCTGTCAACCGGCATAGGTGAACATGCCTCGCTTTAACTCCAGCCAGACAAGCCGCTACTTGATTTACCTACCCCAGAGTGATGGAAGACTGAGTTGGTCTTGGTGTTGGTTATGTAGCTAGATAATTTACCTGTCTGCAGACAGTCGCACATCCAAGTAGTAATCATTTGATAGTGACTCGACTTGGAGTCGAACCCATGACCTGACACTCTATTGTTACAGCATTGTGGCTAACTGTTAAATTGTGCCCCCTAAGTCATCTTACTTACTTACTTACTTACAAGCCACCTGTAGTTGTAGTGGTGGTGCATGTGGTTTAGGTTGGCCGTCACTGCATTGGTTTGTCACTGAGAATCTCAGTAAGTCGCCCAAAGACTGGTTGCCACCAGCACGCCCGGCCGACGGTGCTCCGGCTTATGTTGAGGTCAGTTTGACGTCCTCACATGTTCCTTGTATGGCATATAACCATGTTGTTTTATTAAAGTCAATATTTCACTACAAAGTGACATTTGAAATTGTTGAGACTCAACTCTGGGTCACGTAGGCTGCAACTGGTTGCGTGTAATTTTGTGACATACTTTACTTTACTTTACATTACTACCTTACCTTACCTTCGAGGTGGGCACTGGGCATGTTGTTACATCTGCCCAGCAGTTCTGCCCAATGCTCATTCCCAAATGCAGCCAAAGTTTAGTGTGTAAATGGCTGTGAAGTGTGAAGCCATTAACAGCTGTGAAGCTGAAATCAGCATTAAAGCACATTATCAAAGGTAACATTCAACATATCCACTCAATTGGAAGGTGGTCTGCTCTTGGTTGGCTCTTGTCGGATATAAAATCTTTCTGGTTTTTGACAAGGTGGCTCACTGCAGTGGGGATCCTGTGACACAATGGGAGTAGACAGTTTAATGTCGGGTTGGCTGTGTTAACTAGAAAGTTTAATTATTTTTTTAACGACTAGTTGGTGTTGAAGTTTAATTAAATCAAGTTAGTTAGTGTCCATCACTGTCAAGGGTTAGACTTACAGGTACCACCAGACAGTTTAGTGTCAGCATTGGCAGCATTACATAATACTGGCTGTATGTGTGTGTGTGTGTTTGTTGTTTAATGCAGTACACAACAGTAAGGGATGGCAGCGTTGTGGGCATAACACACAGCCGGTCCAGCATGCTCAGTCATTGCCGAGCACTCAGCGTCGCCTGCAACTACTCCGAAGGTTTTCAAATCGCTATGCAGAAATTCATTAGAATTTAACTTTTATTTTATTGTTTTTGTTGACGTTTTGGCAACTGCCGTTTGCAATTACCATCTGTCGTTTTTTGTCCTCCATTTTTCTGTTTTTTTAGTCAACTTTTTTGTAACTGGCCTAGCTGGCTATCAAGAGAGCGACTGTCTGACAGTATAGCTTTGTGCTGCTGTGGATTATAGGTTGTTAGTCTGAGAGTTTAATAGTCTGAGAATGTGATAATCTCAGGGTTTCATTTCGCTTAATTCCTAGTTACCCTCACCCTATCGCTAACTCTAAACTTAACCGTAGGCCATTACTTCGCCACCACCCTGCCACGTGACATTTGGAATCGGATTATCAAATCGTCGGATTGTTGAACCTTTGACGTGTTTACATTAGCCCAGTGATTTTCGATTGGGGTTTCGCGGAACCCCAGGGTTCCATGAGCATCTACCAGGGGTTCAGCAGCTGGCCAGTAAAAATAACCTAACGTGCGAAATTACACCAGACAAAGTCGTAGAAAATCAGCACCAAACCCTTTGTTTGAAATCGCGCTTTTGCACATCTATTTTTGCATAGACCTACTACTGTGTTGAATTATTTTTGTTGTTAGTAATTTTGGCATATCTGCTATATTATAACGTAGGCCCCATATGCACGACGTTACTCAACTTGGAGGATTAGTGCATTATCGGAAATGAGAAAGAAGAAAAATGAACGTATTGATTAAGATTATGGTTACAAAATCGTTTGATTATTTACTTAGTCAATTCCATTCTTTGAACACTCTGCTCAGGAAAAAAGACGTGTAGGCATGTCCTAGATCGTACACGTGATAAATTTTCTTTATTGGTGGCAGGGTCTAAACTGCCGTCGACGACCGCCTTTCACGTCGTGTTTGGTTAAATACAATACTGCTGCGTAATAATGCAGTCAAATTTCATATTATAATTGGTCATCTTTGCCTGCTTTGTCATCTCCATGGGGCTTTGCCCTGCTAAGGAAATGAGTCTGTAGACACCCTGTAGCTTCAATCTTGCATACGTTGCTAGACTGATGGATCAATGCATGGGGTTCTGTGAGTGATCTTCATGCTTGTGTGGGATTCCGCTGCAACAGAAAGGTTGAAAAACACTGGGTAAGCTGGGTAAACACTGCCTAAGCCTGCTGTGCTGTGCAGGGGAAGTGATGGTCTGTGTTCTTGACTTCAAACGTGACGTCGGTCTTTGGCATGGTGTTCTTACGGTAAGGTCATATATGCATCATTCCATAATTTGCATACAGCACACGCTGGAGTTGAAAAACGTCCGACCATCCCACCTTTGGCATTCATTTTTCCCATCAGTATTAATAAATGAAAGATTGCAATTATGTATGCCAATGTTGTCAGTTTGGTGTCTTCGGTAAGCAGTGTGCAGTGTCGTGCTATCTTGCATATTTTTGTGTCCCGTTCGTTTTTTGTGTTTTCACATTTGCAATGCAGATGATGTTGCGGACAAGAGCAAGGTTGACACATACATGCATGTGCTGTTACTGAGTTATATATAATCATTAAAACTGTTGATCGATACCCATAGACGTAGTTTAGTCTAGCATTGGCAGTTCTTGTTTGACTCTTCAATTACAAAGTCTCTCTGCATGTGGCATTCAGTTAATCAGTCCTTTTGAGTTGCTCTACAACTACCATAATGTGCGGAGAGTTTGTCCGTCTATCTGTCTGTCATACTGGCACCTTCTGTGTTGGACGGTCGAGGACCCTGACCACAGCGTTTGAGTCCTTGGGCCTTAGGTATGTGCACCCCCACCTTGTCTTTTATCTCCTTTTAACGGGCAGCCTGAGGGGGATGAGTTACCTGCAGGCCGGCCATCAGTATAGTGCTTAGCACAGCGTGTAGTGCTTTGTGTCACCATCTGGCAAATGACAGTCTTTTAAAGGTCCTGCCGCTCATAGGGCGGGGACTTATAGTAAGTATAATTCTAGTGGTTTCAGTGCCAGTATTTAATCATAGTGCAGCCTAACATCAGGCTAGTTTCATGACTCTGTGATAGTCAACATCAGCTGTGAAAAGCTTGTCACCTCGGCAAGTCTCCAATCCATATCGTTATCAAACTTGTTTCTTTCTGGAACTGAATGACTCCTGGTCTTAAGGCTTTTCGGTCATAGTGTGAAATCTCAGTATTGAGAACATTTGGTAAATATTGTTACTTACATAGACTGCTTAGAGTTCTCTGTTGCTGCATTGTAGAGTCTATTCAATGGGATGCACGTCATTTTCGTCCCGTATGCAATCATGAAAATTGATCCGGCTTCCTGGTTGAAGATGGTGACTCGATTTAAAGGTGAGTATATATATATGATTTCGAAAAATACTGTACTTTCAGTTATTGCTGGTTAGTGGTTTATTGCAATGGTGTCATGATAGGAGGGGCAGGAGATATGTGCCCCTTTCTAAATTTTGCTCTGTCCAAAAATTGCCTGAAAATTTTTTGGCTGGAAAGTTTTTATCAATTTGGGGCTAAAAACCATTCTGAGGAAATTCACGGACATCATTAAAACTGTGAGCGTGCATAATTATTTCTGTTGGAATTATGTGCAAAATTTGCGGTGTTTGTCGAAAAATTGCAACTTCTCTCTACCTACTGTTTTGACACATGGCACCACTGATTCCTTTGAATGTAGAACTGTGTTTATTAGCTGGATGTTGAGCATCATGTTAAATAAATAGCTGTGGCTTGTGTTGGTTGTTGCAGCAACGGTTGCTGTGGTGAAGTCACGTGACATGCACTGGTCTCTGCTGGCTCAGAAAGACCACAAAGACGTGAACCTGTCATCGCTGCGCATGCTGCTCATTGCCGATGGTGCTAATCCTTGTATGTTGCTTCCACTGTTATTCCACTGAGTTATTGTCATTAGTGCTTTGCAGTATCGATGCACTGGTGGATTATCGGCTGCTTGATAATCGGTGCTTAACAATCAGCCGATTACCAATTATTACAAAAAGTTACAAAAAACTGAGACATTCTTACCTTATTTTAAGCTCCGATTGTAGATTTGTGCGCAACTAAGCACTCCTTCCAGCATTTCTGCCGAGTTTGCACATATAGTGATTAATAACTATTATAGCTGTCGAAGCATTAATTTTTAAAGCACATTAATTAACACGTTATTAATGCACCCAGGCCTGTCGAAAAGGAGAGTAAGGAGGAGATACCCCAGGCCCCGCGATGTTTGGGGGCCCCGCCTGTAGAATATCGAAAGTTAGAAAGCAAATAGAAACACGTGTTAGTCGCCATGTTTTTGCTCAGCGAAATCATTTCACTTTTTGACTTAAGTAGTTGATTGAATTTGCTGTCAGGGTCGCTGGGCACATGTGATTCGTTTCTGAGTGTATTTGAGAACAGAGGCCTGCGACGTGAAGTTATATGTCCGTATGCTAGCAGCGTTGAAGCAACTACTGTTTCTGTGAGACGGTCCGTATCTTTTCACTTACTGATTGATGATTTCTCTTTGTGTTGAGTAGTATTTTACTGAGTTATTGTTTGATTGGCCTACTTCTCCAGTGCTAATCCCAGTTAGGCTAGAGTTTATTTTGTATTGTTCCAACAGCTGGTTACCTATTCCATTGTCCCACTAACAGTGTCAAGGCATTTGTTTTTGTGGTATTTTTGTACATTTATTTGCATGAAGTGCAGTTGATATTGTCAATGCACACTGTTGGCTGTTTAGCATAACTCCGATGGGTCGAAGGGTTGAAGGGTGTGTATACTTCTTTGTGGGAAACCCATTGCACAGTGTTAACTGCCACCCAATACAGATGAACGCACCCCGCTTTTACCCTGGCCAGTACTTGATTTTTTACAGACAGTCGCCCATTCTCAAGTTTGATCGCAGCCCAACCATTAGTTGAACCCACTACCACTCGGTCGTAAGTTTGACATTATACTATTATGCCACGAAGCCACGTTGTACTGTATCATGTGTTTGCTGTTTGCCATGCTTTGTATAGACCTGGTCGGGTTGGACCAAGTGCATCAGGTCGTGGAGTCCTGTCTATGCAAGGTCTTAGCTATGGTGTTGTTCGAGTTGACACACCGAACAGTCTAACGTCACTCACGCTACAGGACTGTGGCCAAGTCCTGCCAGGAGGTTTATATTAAGCATTGTTCTCTGCTGTTACTAATGCAAATATTTGATTCTGAGCTAGTTAATAATAATAATAAGTGAACATTTATATAGCGCACTATCATTTCGAGAAATCTCTAGTTTGCTAAATGCACTGTCGATACATATCAAAAAGAAATGATTCAAGAAAACATTAAAAGAGTCCAAATTACGTGAATCGTCTTTCAGGTACGTCGAAAGACCATTCCATGCTGATGGGCCAGTGAAGGAGAATACCCTTCTGCCAGCTGGCGTGAGTCTGTAACGGGGAACAGTGAGTTGTCCGCAGACAGCAGAACGCAGATAACAATGGCCAGCCAATGACAAGATCGACTGGCGCATCTCCGGCAGATATGGCATTCCCATTCCATGCAGACACTTGTAGACAGACAAGCATAGCTAACATAGTTTAGAAGGCTCAAGTTAACAGTTAGTCACGAAGTGCTGCATTTTCAGCATCCAGATCAAATGTTTTCAGCTGCTGTTTAAGCTGCTAAAGAGTTAATGTTTGTTTGTTTGCAAATTCAGACTAATAATGAAAAAACGAAGTTCATGCACCTTTGTTCTGTGGCAATATTTTGAGAGAAGAATCTCAAAACATTTTATTTTCTGTCGATGATATTTCAAGCAAATTGAAAACAACTTTCTGTGCAGTGTATTTTTCAGACTTTACTGCCAGTGCGCTCAACGTTCTTGTAAAGTTTGTTCACGAATAACACCCTGATTTGTTTGCTATATTTCATATGTAGTGAAATAAATATTTAAGTAACATTCTGAAGAAATTTGTAGTTTGTAGTTAGGACGTTTTGCCAAAGTCATAATTATACTTATACCTACCATGTGTGTAAACAACAATTGGCCGATATCGACGTATTAATCAATAATTGCCTGATACCAATTATTGGCCGTCATAATTGGTTTGCAGTTTTGCGTGCTTTGCAGTTTTGATTGATTTTGTCTTGCTGTCATAACCGCTGTAGTGTTATTAACTGGATTAATTTGGCTTGTAGTTATGACGTTTTGTCATAGTCATCTGTAGATTTGATGCTTTGATGCTTTGCATTCTGCCTTAGATAGTGTGTGTATTGATCATTCGATGGTGTCAGTAGATCCGTGTCTGTTATTTACCATTGTTATTGTTTGTCTGGTGCAGGCATGATGGTGGTTGTGAAGCTGGAAGGCTCACCTCAGCTGTGTAAGACTGATGAAGTGGGTGAGTTATGCCTCAGTTCAGGCTGCTCTGGCACCAGCTACTGGGGTCTGCATGGTGTCTCGAATTCTGTTTTTAAGGTGCGTTGAATCCGGTGGTGTTCTCTGTCAACATTGAATGATACGTTAAATCAGTAACTTGTTTTGTATATTGTTTGTTTACTTGTGTGTTGTTTTTAATGTCAAGTATAATAATGGACAGTCTGGCGCATGCGCTATTGCTATACAGGTTCATGCAAATCGAGGCATTTTTTTGGGAATATTTGCAGGCCGTTTGCGTTCAGTATTTTTCCAACTGTATATTGCTGAAGCTGCATAATGCCAGTTTTTTTGACCTAGATTTTGACTGCAAGAAAACTGTTTCCATTCAGCAAGTTTTTACCATGTTTCGTTTAGCTTTGATGGTCACCTACTGCACTTTCCTCTCAACTAATCTCTTATTTTCTTACACTTTTATATCAGGTTCCTACAGTGGTTTAGCAGTTTTTTGGAACATTAAGCCACTTTAAAAAAACTTGTATGTATATATGTATGTACTTCAGTGCTTGTGCAGTTGATACATAGCCAGTCTTTGATTATGACTGCATATTGTGCTATAATTGTGCTGTGCAGGTGAATCCAGTTCATAGCGACGGCCGGCCTCTGGGTGACACGCCATTTGTACGGACTGGACTGCTGGGATTTCTTGGACCAGTGAGTTGTGGTGTATTTTTGCCTTGTTTGATTTGCTAAATCTATTGCTGTTATTGTCATTGGCAAGTTCTGCGTACAACAGGGAAGTCATAATTTTGTTACAAAATACTGGCAGATGGATGCGGTTTTTGACGGACAATAAAACTGCTTCCCGTTCAGCCTATTGCGGCTTGTTTGGGACTTGTCATGGAAATTATTTATTTGTTCTCAGTGCTCTCTGTCCAAATATCACTTTATAGTTTTAATTCGTAAAATTGGTTAATTCTTGTAAACACATTTTAAATATAAACGTGACCTTCTTATATCTTTTATGTTATAATATTTCTCATGCTTTTACTTGTGGGTAAAACTGGAAGCTTGAAATTAACAAGTTTTATCCGTACATCTATTGTCATCTTTTTTGACACTTCTGCAATAGCCAGATTACAAATTTGTTAATCCCAGATCTCGCGATTGAGAATTCAATCCCAGGATTACAATAACTAGTGATGCCGGTGTGTTGTGTTGCAGGGTGGGCTGATCTTCGTGTGTGGCAGTCGGGAGTCTCTGATGGAGGTCTCCGGTCGACGTCACAATGCTGACGATGTCATTGCTACTGTTCTGGCCGTCGAGCCAACCAAGTTCGTCTACAGAGGCCGGTACGAGAGTGCCAGATGTTATTGATTGCTGTGTACTCAGTATTTGTGGTGGTAGTTCATCATTGTCATGATATTGATATGGGAATATCAGTTAGATATATAAAGCTGAAAATCTTGCCTCACTTTTTTTGAATACTGAGTATGTATGTGGTTAATGTTATGCATTTTGTATGTGTGATTAGTTTATTATTGTTATTCAAGTTTTATATGTTAGTTTGTTTGATTTTGTCTGTTGATTTACGTTGCCATGCAGTTATGTGGGAAAACTATCTCGGAAATTTGTGATGTGTGAGGTAAAAATCTGTGGGCTATTCTTATATAGGGCATTAAACTCTGCTACTCAGTACTCAGCCATTCGGTAGTGTGAAGTAATAGCATAGTAGTTAATGTATCAGTGAGTGCAAATAAATGTGGCACTGGTGACCACTGAGAGAAAGAGAGAGAGATAGGGTTTTTACACGATGGAGCAAACATGAAGCAAATGTATTGAATATACACGTTCACGACGTCCGCTCTAAGTTTGCTTCATGTAGGGGCCTATGCTTCATATGTTTGCTTCACGTTTGCTTCATGTTTGCTTAATCATGTAAACACCCCATGAGTGACTGGCACATTGATGATTTGTGGCGTAGAATTGTTGTGTTTGCCGTGCGAGTGCTGAAAGACGAGCGAATTGTCGTCGTTGCTGAACAGCGACCTGAATGCACTGAGGAACAGGTTTGCTTACACCTGCTTAAAGCTCAGATTCCATTACGCCAACTTTGAGACAAAGACCATGACAAAGTAATGCACATTGTCATAGAAAATTTCTAACAAGCCAAAAGCCTCAAGCCAACTCAGCCTTCTTTTCTAAGTGGAACACAGAGTGAGTACAGGTGTCACTCAGTAATTAATGAAAGTCAATGTACTTGACTAAAAAAATTATTGTCTATACATCAGTAAAACATACATTTTTCACGAGCACATACAACTTTTTCCTATTATTCTTCACAAGCTGATGATACGTCACTGTGGTGATTGGTGACGACGTCTATATGACGTCACAGCAAATTGTATACATTGTGAACTGCTTACAGATATCGACCGAGTGTCTGTGCACAATCCGGTACAATAGGTAGCGTATACTGCTACAGAATCAAATACTTGAAACTTGACTGACAACTGGCATTGACAACTGAAAAACGGTGGCGACGTTAAAAGTTTTCTACTTAAGAAGTTACAGTAATGCATTTTGGTACACGACGTTTTTGGTTCACCAGTCCTTAGAAGTGATGCTCATGATGCATCACCATGGTGACGACGTTTATATGATGTCACAGCTCTGCTGCGGCTTAAGGAATGTGGCTGCAAAATTTTGAAAAAAGTAAAATTTTTCTCAAACGGATGACCCCTCAGCGATATCTGACCTAGCCCATGTGTAGGCCATGTATGAGATGGGTCTGCATGCAAAGTTTCACTGCCATATATATGGTCGTTTGGGAGTCAACTCTGATGGTAACTCACAATTATTATGTAGATTGGATAGGTAGATTGACCTGTGATTCACACTGACAGTGCTACTGATGCAATCTGTTTTTTAGTGTTGCAGATGTTTTAAATCATGTACAGGTTGTTCTTTCCATGAAATGTTCGAGCTTTGTTGGCAGTATATACAGGTGTTAACATTATTTGAATTGGATCCGACTGGCATCGCAAACTGGCATTCAAGATGCTGCAGTGGACAACTCAGCCCCAGAATACCTCCTGGCATTCCACGGCAAATGCAGAGAGCAATTCGTCAATTGAGGCTTAACAGATTAACTTCCACAGCTTCATATCAAGCCTGCGTTGGACAGAAACCGTCTTCAATATGTCCCCATTGTGGAAGTGGAGAAGAAACAGCTGAACATCTGATTCTTTTTTGCCCAAAGTGGGCAGTAGAACGGCAACAGTACTTCGGTGACTCCATCAACATATCAGATGTGTTCCAGGATGGTGACAGTCTTGTGGAATTTCTCATCTCTTCGGGGCTTCTGCCCCCCATATAGGCAGCGCCTGACAGGCTCGTGACGCCAACAACAACAACAACAACAAATTGGATCTGTGTGGGTTTGGTGGTGAATGCATCTTTCGTCAATGTTCAATGATGTGTTAGTTGTGGTTGATATTTCTATATATTATTGGTGTAAATGTGACATTATGTGTGGCTGTAGAGTTATGAATGGATGAGCCGGGTCTTACAGGCCGTCGACAGCATTCATCAAGTTGGCATTTACTGTCTTGCTCTCGTCCCGCCAAACTGCCTTCCAAAAGTACAACACTTGCTCTTGCTGCTTTTTCGCAGTAAACATGGTGTTATCGATTATGTTAAAGCTGCTGTTGTGCTCATATTGTGTCTTAAAGCGTGTGAAATCTTGCAGTTATTTGCCTCTGAATATAGGAATAATGGAATGATGACTGTTAAATGGATTCAATTTGTATTATTTTTTGTGAAGTTGTAAAGGCTGTGCATGATTTTGATTCAGTTGAGCTTATCTGCTGTAATTTTGCCATGTGCTGTTTTGCTTGTGCAAATTTTGAATATTATGCGTAAAACAGCGCATTTTGTAAAGAAGAACAACATTCAACAAAATTTTTAGCTTTCTTTAGCTTCTTGTGTTCATGTTTTTTTAAAAATCTGTTTACTCATAAAGGTGATTTCTGAGGTCATTTTTGACTACTCGGCCATTTTCAGATATCAGCAAATGGTGAACTTGTAAAAGTAACTTAAATTAATGTGGGTACTGTACTGTTATTTAATTTCTTTACGAGTTTTTCAATGTTTTTTTCAGACTCCTCTTGGTGGTATACACATGTATGAGACTCGGAAGCGCTTCAACGATGGTTGTCTTCATCCGTGCAATATACTGATGTGTCCATTCACGTGCGTTACGAATCTTCCCAAACCTCGGGAGCATCGACCTGGTTTGTAGTGCCCATTTTTTCTCTGTAATTGGAAAACTATCTGGGACTTTTTAGTGGGATAATGTTGAATTTTCCCCATCATAGATGGTTGTATTTTGCTAGCTGTGGGACAAGGGCATCAAATAGTCTTGGCCTGTAGCTGTTAGGAATGCATTGTTGTTAAAATTTAGGAGATAAGAGCTTTAATATGTACTGAGTTGAACATTTCGTAGTGTTATTTAGCCACTGGTTGCTTATGTACAGTTCTATTCTACACAGGCTTGCATCCGTGTGCAGATGGTACATGAGTGAATTATTGTTTTGTTGCTTTCCGACTGAAGAGGACCGAGGTATTTGCGGTTCAGTTGGATAAGTGTCAAACGTTGTTCCTAGCATTGTTTTGATGTATTGATTTTTGTCATTATTTCTTGGAATAATTGTCTTGTGGTGGTTATCATATCTTGTTGTTGTCATGTTTCATTTCTTGTGTTGTCCGTTGTAACATGTGGTTTAGTTAATTACATCTTTGCTGAATGATAATCTGCTGTAACTGTTTTCTATTCATTGTTTCTGTGTGTTACAAGCATGCTGTATTTATGTGATGTTATAGTGATAATTGATTAATGTTGTAGCGCATGTCCAGTAATAATTTTTGTTGTGTGTTTACGAAATAAAATGGAATGGCCAATCATTAGAAAATTCAACAAAACTGAGTTTTAGACTGCTATGTCAGTGTGTCGTTTGTGTCTTTTAGTGTTGTGGTTATTTTTGCTACATATCATTTGTTTCTTTTGTGACCATTGTCAACAAAAAAATTGCAGTGTAACTTTGTAACTTTTAAATGTAACACCAGTATGCTAGTATATGTTATATGTACACTAAACTGGTGATGTAGTGTGGGGTAAAAATCTTGTGTGCAATCAATATGCCAATTTATAAACATCATTGCACCTGACCTTGTGATGCATCATGATAAGCTGTTGGTAGCCATCAGCAACGTCCATTTACTTTTGGCTAGCAGCAATTTTCAATAAATGCTTTCAGATGAGACTCAGAATTAAGGAATGTCTGTATAAGCTAACCATGATAACAAGTAGACTGAGTATTTGAACATGCACTGATTATTTCAAGTAACAAAATTTACGATAACGATTGTAAACTGCCTTTGGACATTCACTGTCGGAGGTCCAATTGTTGGAACTCGTTACTGGGCAATTTTTGCAGCAGTATAGCTTTGGGCATGATTTGAAAACTATTTTTTTTGTGAGATGCTGGCACATTTAACATAGTAGAGATGCTTTAGGATATGGATCAAATGTTGACATTGAGGTTATTGTGCAGATGTGACTCCATCGGCGGTGCATGTTGGCAACATAGTTCAAGGTGTTCGGATGGCTTGGGCACAGGGTCGAGACCTTGGTGCACTGGATGACGACAGCGATGCAGCGAAGAAGGTTTGCTGCCTCCTGGCATTTGTGTCTTTGATTCCAGACAGACTGCATTGCTTTTACATTCTTTTAGATATTTAACCATTGAACTGCTGGTGAAGATCATATGAGATATTTACAATCTTGTTATACCCAGTGTCCTAATAGTACACTGTGATTGTGTAGTTATGTGCCTATATAATAAGTCAACATAGTATGGCAGTTTAGAAAAGATTTTGTCTGAATAATAAAAGGATAGAGAAGGTAGTATTAAAGGATGAGAGACAGTCCACACATGACGGAGAAGAAAATAGTTGATAAAAAATTTAATAAATATGCGTGTGTGCTGAAAAAAATACTTTATAGTTTGTTCTAACAGAAAAACAGAAAACTGACCGATGATTGATAACTGGACAACGTAGTGAGCACTTGATTACTTTATGAATCTACTAACAGCTCACTTGTATTTTATTTTGAAATAAAGGCTATACACTGAAATTGTTTCTATATTTTTTCTGTTCATATTTACATTTGCCATCCATTTGCCATCTATCATAGCCTAACAGCAGGGTAGAATGTAGATAGAATGCTGAGGTTACTGTGTTGTTGTGTAAATGTGGTTTTAGTATCTCTTTCTATCTGAGATTCTTCGCTGGCGAGCACAGACTACTCCAGAGCACATCCTGTTCTCCGTGGTTTCCGCCAAGGTTTTTCTGCTTATTCTTTTAGATCCGTTGGCATAATACAACTGTCTTGTCATCAGTACTTCATACAGTCGGTTCTGTTGCTGGTTTTAAATGGAAACTCTGGCTTAAGTTAAATGCTATTTTGTGGAGTGCACATCTTGTTACATTTTTATTTGGAACTCTGAAGCCGTCTAGTTAGTACTTAAGTATTGTTTGCTGGTTAATAGGAAGAGCATTTGCATTGTAGAAGAGTTCCAAACAGTTCACTTCTTGCAAACCTGGCCTAAAGTGATTAGAGAAAAATTGATCATCCACGAAATATGAAGTAATAGCACGACTAGTGGCAACTCTAATGAGTATTGATGTTGACGTTTTGTTTAAATAAGTATTTTAGTGATCTTTAGTAAAATGCTGCTTTTCTATGTATATCTGCGTTTGTTAAATTGAAATAACAAGGTTCGTCCTGCCGCTTCACTCAGAATGTTCAGTTTAGAGCTTTGTTAATAATCAATGCAGATACCCTGGGAAAAACTAATTTACTTTGTCAAGTAAGTAAATGAAATTTTTAAAATCCATAGTGTGCAGTGTCAGCCAGTGGCCAAATCTCAGGCACTAGTGTTTGAGCTACTATGGGAACTGAAGTCCTGCTGGAAACAATTGGTTTTAAAAAACCCCGGATGGACTTCGGAGGATGGTGATTAAGGGCATATGCTAGAAAGGGAGTGGGGGGCAAACTGAGTGACAGCAATGTTGAAGCTTTGGGAGGCAAAGACCCTACAAGATATTGGTGTTGGAATAGCATAGTTAAAAGGTAAAGGCAAAGGTGGTGTCTAGCTCTTAATAGGAAACTCTTCACTGAGCTAAGGAACGTCATCTACCGTATGGGATCACACAGTGTTACCTGCCACCCAACACAGGTGAATGTGCCCAGGTGAATGCGCCCCGCCTTAACCCCAGCCAGACACGGTACTCGATTTACTTACCCCAGAGGGATGGAAGGCTGAGTTGATCTTGGTGTTGGTTATATACCTAGATGGTTTACCTGTCCACAGACAGTCACCCATCCAAGTAGTAACCGCTTGATAGCATCCCGACCGGAATTGAACCCACGACCATTTGATGATAAGTCCGACATCATGCGGTGTGATCACATCACCAAGCCACAGTTAGCTAAGTTACAGCTGAGAAGATCAGCTGATATGATATGTTGCAGGGCCAGGCGCAGATAACACTGTCATGCATTCAGCTGCACAAGAAGGCCGAGCGTATCGCTGCTGTGCTGTCTGAGAAAGCCAAGCTCAACTCTGGCCAGCATGTTGCTCTGCTCTTTCCACCAGGACTTGACCTCATTGCAGCGTTCTACGGGTGCCTTTATGCCGGTAAGTAGTCACAGCCTTGACTCTGACTTCACTTTGCTCAGCATTCTATACTAGAAATGCTTTATGTCGCTGCTGTAAGCTAGTTGTTGAAAAATCTGTGGCTGGTGAATTATATTTCTTGTATTTCAGAGTTGTGGGTTATTTTTTTTATTTGTTTAAATATTGTTCTTTTGTGTAGCTACACTGAAATAATGATTATTGTGTCAAAATCTTTTTAGTGCTATTTTGTTAGTTTTTTTCTGATAAATAAATAAATAAGTAAGTACCATAGTCTGCATTTGTAGCGCACCATATGTCACAACAGAAGTTCGAATCAGGTTGACTACTCTGGCGACCTGTTGTTTTTTACTGCTCACTTTGCATTATTTGTTGCATTCTGCTCTCTTATTATTATAATTGTCGTCAATTGTTCTAAATTAGCATACTTTAGGCAGCCCATATTTATGACTATTATTTGTATTACGTTGCAAGAAGTTGGAAGATTTTGTGTGCAATTGCATCAGTTAGATGTTACTAAGGTCAGTATGTTTGTGACACACGTAGGTGTTGTGCCGGTAACAGTTCGCCCTCCACAGTCACAGAACATCTCCACCACTCTACCAACCGTTCATATGATCGTTCAAGTCAGCAAGGCCGCTGCAGTACTTACCACAGCATTCGTTCTGCGTCTGCTGAGGTCAAAGGTATGACGTAAATTGAATTATTCTTGCTCGTGGTGTAATTTTTTTTTGTAATTTTGAGAAAATATTTGTTGGACTCAGTTGTTGTTGTCACTCCATGCTTTTGGCTGATAATGCTGGCATGTAATGGCAATGGTTGTTATAGCAGCATTTCTGCGATTGGTAGCCAAGTAGCTTAATGCCTTTGAGCATTCTCTTCTATGTGCATTGCCGTAAAGGCCATCCTTGAAATGACCTATACTGTGTCGGGTGGGACGTTAAACTCTACTCACTCATTCTCTTAATTTCTTCTGTCTGGTGCAAAAATTTTTTTTCTTAATTGCTTTTTTTGTTTTAAATTCCTGACACTCAATAATAAGAAATTTATCACCACAAACCTCTGCCGAGATATTTGTTTCATTATAATGCTGATGTCTAGTCGATAATACTAAATTATTGCTTTTTGTTGAAAATGCATTAAGAACATCAAAAACTGGGGCAAAATAATCAGCCAAGATAACGTTGGATTTTGGCTATAATTAGCTCATTTTTGTTCAGTTTCAGATGACAGAAACGCAGGTAAAAAATGTTTCCTTTATCCAGTGGTTGAGGTCATACGAATTCAGTGTGGATTTTTATGTGTTTTGTTTCATTGTAAATGTAGACTGTTGGAGTGATTCGAGGGTTCGGTAATCTGAGAGTTGCATTTCGCCTGATTCCTAACCCTAACTCTAACCATAACTGTAACTTTAACTATATTTCCACCATATGGCCACCGCCTCACCACATGACAGTCGGAGCCAGAGTGTCGAACCCTCAGATTATTGATACATCACTGTATGAGTATTTGCAAACTGTTAAATGTTAATAATTGGCGGTGGATGGTAAGAAATGATTGTTTGTGTGATGCAAGGAGGCCGCAGGTGTGGTTGATCCCAAGTCCTGGCCGACTTTGTACGACACGGACGACTTGCCAAAGAAGAAGCTGCAAAACATTCATCGGTTTCCAACAGCTGAGATGGTCTGCTACCTCGACTTCAGTGTCTCCACGACCGGAATGCTTGCCGGCATTAAGGTTAGCTAATTAGTATCAGGGTTGCAAAAAACCGTTTTTAAAAGCCCAGCCCAGTGGGGTTTTTGGGTTCCGGATTAATTAGGTTTTTGTAAAAAGATTGGTTTTGGGATTTCTGCTGGTTTTCATATGAGTTTCTGTTTTTTCCCCACAGCTAAAGCATACCAACAATCCAGCATTTGCAAATTTGTCAGTTTAAATGTCCTTGAATAGGCTTATATTTTGAAACGTAACTTAATAAGTTATAATAAATTCATCAAATTACAACCTTCTATTAATGTTTTTGTTGACGTTTCGGCAACCGCTGCTGCCTTCGTCGGAACGACCGTCCGCCAGCTACATGGTTGAGAGAGATGGCGTGGTCAGTAGACAACAAGACGCCTGTGAATGTGTACGTAAAATACGATGTAAAAACTGCCACAAAACTTACATTGGAGAAACAAGTAGAGCTTTCAGCGTACATCTTCAGGAACACTGACAGGAAGTCATGCGACAAGATGTAAGGGCTTACACATGAAGCACCAGTAAATCCGCAGCAACAGAGCAAAACAAGTCAGCAGTCACAGACCACGCTATCTCTCTCAACCACGTCATAGACTGGGACCACGCCAAGGTGATCGACAGAGAAAGCAACAGAATGGACCGGTGGATCAGGGAAGCGATACACATTAGAAAAGAACAAGACGAGTCAATGAAGACGAGGGGTCCTTCCAACTTCCACACATCTATGACTACTTACTGTCCGCCGCAGCTACACCTGGCGGACAATCGTTTCGATGAAGGCAGCAGCAGTTGCCGAAACGTCAACAAAAACATTAATAAAAGGTTGAATTCATTATAATTTGGTTGATAAAACCAAACAAGTTATCAGTCGGGCCTCGGTAGGACGGTTGGTCCAAATTCTGGCTTGGCTGAATAAATCATTTCAGGGTTATTGGCTTACATGCTTTGAGATTACTTTCTCAAACAGGCAAGAGGGTTTGACGGTGTGCTCTATAATCTGTGATTGTTAGCATCTCTGGTATTTAATGCTATATAAATAAATACATTTATATTTATTTGTTTATTTAGATGTCGCACGCGGCTGCATCGTTCCTCTGCCGTGCAATTAAGCTGCAGTGTGAACTGTATCCATCGCGTGTTATTGCCCTGTGCCTTGATCCATACTCTGGACTCGGTTTTGCCTTGTGGTGTCTCAGCAGGTCGGTGCTATTTTCAGTGGTCTTCATATCTTACTATAATGTGTGAAATGTTTGTTAGTGTGTTTGTCAGTTTGTTCGTCTGTTTGTTATATCCCTCAGGTGCCTTTTTCTGTTGCACAATCGTGTACCCCGACCCCAGCATTTGAGTCATTGGGCCTTAGGTATGTGCACCCCCACCTTTCTCCACCTCCCCCCATGGGCAGCCTGAGGGGTGTTGAGTTGCTGGCCAGCCATCAGTATAGTGCTTAGTGCAGCGTGTAGTGCTTCCTAGTGCCATCTGGTGAATGATGGTCTCGTAAAGGTCCTTCTGCCCATAGGGCGGAAACTTTGCTAGTTATAAGAATACTGTTACCAAAGATATGCTTTTTTACATTTACACTGGAATAAGTTATGTATTTTTTATATTAGTGTTACTATTGGTACTGTCAGTGTGGCATTGGAAGGGCATCATGTCGTAACAATTTTATATGGCCCTTTTTTTGAATGAACATTTGTTTGGGACTGCACCATAAAGCATGGTACTTAGCTTTTAACAGCATAAGTAGCATTAGTAGACCTGTTGTATTTGCAGCTGAAGATGTGACATTGTCATGTTGTCATATCTTGTACGTAGAGTTTCACATTCTGAAATAATGAGAATCTGGAATATCATCTGTGTGCAGTTGATGTTTTATGTTTTAAGGCGCATACAGAGCGACATTTGGTTTTGATGAAGTGACTAGTGGGCAAGCAGTAATGCATTACAGTAGGCACCATCTAATGGCATTGGTGGCCAACATGACTAGTCACGTATGCATCAGCCAATGACCAATGAGCTCACCCTGCTTGCCCATTGGTCAGTTTATCAAAAACTAAACCGTGTCAGTTCCGCTAAGTTCAGGTACATCGCTCTGTGTGCATCTTTTCTTTACATGGCAGTTTCAGATTGCAGTAATCATATCAGTCTCAGATCTGTTGCACTGAGTCTCTGTGTTAACGCATGTGTTCTGCAGCATTTACTCGGGTCATCAGTCAATTCTGATTCCTCCCAGTGAAGTCGAATTAAATCCTGCGCTCTGGCTGTCGATTGTCAGCCAAGAAAAAGGTGCCAGACTTTCATTAGTTGCTGTCACAGTTTCAATGTGTGCAGCAGAACTTTGGCTTTGTTGCATGCATAATCTGCATTGTACTTGTAGTTGAGGTACATTTTGTTAACTTACTGCCATTCTTTGATTGCCACATGTTGTGTCATTCTTGGTTGGTGCTGTGTTTTTTGTGAGGTTTTTTATAGTCATTACATATTATGATCATGCGAATTCGATCCTTTTCGGGTGTCCACAGAAGCACATATCCCGCCTTCAGCAAGTACAGCACGCACTTGCCAGAGTCGTAATGCAGCAGGCCTATCGGTCTTCTTCATCGACTGAACTTCTCAAACAACTCAACTGGCTACCTGTTGAATGGCGAATAAGATTTAAACTCGCCACCTCAACTTATAAGACACTGCACACTGGCCATCCACCTTACCTTACTGATCTTCTGCAATATCATAAATCCTCAGTGTCCACGCGCTCTTCTACCAG
>Ga0209367_1000829_pt1 | contig 34737 bp, 21 predicted proteins | sample WorMetLIZISLAND2_FD_187412 | JGI IMG/M metagenome (GOLD analysis project Ga0209367, IMG submission 187412) | Marine gutless worms symbiont microbial communities from Max Planck institute for Marine Microbiology, Germany - Olavius geniculatus... ... | reverse complement strand
ATCCCCACAACATCGATCTCCATCCCCACCCCATCCACTGCATAGTTTCACATTAGTGAGTGTCAACATAAGCATAACGTGATCAGAGCTTTCCACTTAAAAACAAGAAATTTGAGATAATTCTCACGAGATGTGCGAAAGCCTATAGCAGTTCCAGTTCATGCTAAGTTAATATACAAATACCAAATTCTCTATCGGGATCACATAACGATAGTAGCATGGCGCCACCTTGTGAATGATATAGACTTGTGTCGCAGCCCAAAATCGCCAAAAAAACCATAAAACCCCCTATTTTGGCGTTCAAGGTCATTGAATTAAGCGCCAATCGACACGTCGACGGACTTGGCAGATTCGTAGCAGCTTGTTGCAGGAGATGTAAATTATATGAGTTCTATACTAATAATAGTGCAATTTCCATAGCGCCATGACGTGCTAAAATACAGAGGTGCCGCCGTCAAGTTATAGGGTGTTTGCACGATCCAGCAAACGTCCAGCATTAGCGCGTGTATTTTGAATACATTTGCTGGAAGTTTGCTGGACGTTTGCTGGATCGTGTAAACACCCCATTACGCTACAGGTATGCAGTAATAAACAGAGCAGTTTTCAGTTTCTTCTTAAAAGTGTCTGCAAAACCGGACAGTCGAACGTCACACGGCATAGCGTTCTAGCTACATTCAAACATGAAATTTGAGCTAATGCTCACGAGACGCGCGAAAGCCTATAGCAGTTCCTGTTCACAAACAACTATCTCCAGCCATTTTGTTGCGACTTTTACGGAGGTACTGCTTTTTGATGCCCTCGTGCGCCGGTTTCCTTGAACATAGAAAATCGTGACTTGGACCGTCGAAATCTACGTTCAATGCTGAAAATTTCATACGCAGCTTGTCCATGTCTATCTCAATTGGTTTCGGCGCAATTCGCTCTTGCAATGTGTCTTGCAGCTCGAAATCGCCAAAAAATCCATAAAACTCCCTATTTTGGCGTTCAGAATCATTCAAGGTCATTGAATTGGGCGCCAATCGAGAGCCAGTGTACGACATCCTATTAATGATTAATAGTAACCTAGGCCCTATCTCGCACCGTTACTGAGATACAGCGACTTATTGGCCAAAAATCGCAAATTGTGCCCACCCCCTCTCATTTAGCGCCTTTTTTCGGGGTGACCCCTTTCGAATTTATGAAAAAGCTTTACGGTTCCTGAAACTAGAGTCTTTCAGGCAGCCGATGGTGAAGATTTGGTGATCCTTGCTTGCACCGTTTGTGACTGATCCACCCGTGTGACGGACGGACGGACAGACAGAATTGCGATGGCTAAGATGCGTTGAAAGCAGTAGCTGCTTTCGTGCGTAAAAAGGACGGACCTGACTTCTGATAAAATTGATAATGTATTTGTCTTTCCCATTAGATGTTATCAATTTTGTCATTAATTCTTGCGTACGAGGTGGAAACGGGTCTTGGCTATATTACACGAGCGGTTTTTGACGTTTAATGATCCACACCGGTTACCTCAGCCCTATAGAAGAACATTCACGCAAATTGTGGTTTGTCTATCCGTTTTTGTTTTTCAGCTAGTAACCCGTGCGGATGGCCGCATAACACGACATTGATTGATTTATTTATCGACTTATTCGCAAAAAAGTGACAGTATATTATACTACGTCGTCGAAGTTGCCATTCCGTTGTTCTTTCAAGGTGAAACTGGCGGTTGCCATGGCAATGGGGCAAACACATTGGGTATTACATAGTCGCCAGGTGCGTGACTATATACACTAGGTAGTCCGGTGCTGGTCACGTATAGGGTTCTATTTATACTTATACCTGGGTGATTGTACGGGGACCTGGCGTTGTTGGTATAACGCGTTGGTCTTGACACCGAACACCGTTAGTACTTGGATTAGTTGCTTCTTGATGTTGTACTTGACGTCGCAGACAATTAAACTGTCTTGTTAACCAGCCACCTGCAGGTCAACTCAGCCTGGCCATCCGTCCGTGATTAGGCGCATTGAGTGAGTAGCTCTGATATTCATGGCGTAAGGACTAAGGATGCACCAGCCTCGTATTCGTGGTCTTGTAGTGTGAACTGGTGCCTGGCTGAGAGGGCTAACGAAACGCTGTCCTGCGGGCTTTATCACACCTGTGGCTCTGGAGACTGGAAAGACTGCGTTGTACGCATCAAGGGTGCTGTTACGTACGTTTGGGCGCCAAGCCACGACACCGCCGTTAGTTGGGTTCGAAAATCACGCATGAGATTGGCGGGCGTGAATTACGTGAGATTTACACGCAAATTACGCGAAATTCACCCGAGCATTTACTCGGAAAACAATGGTCTGCTTTGTCAGTTGACGACGACGACGAACGATGATGGATAACAACGACGACTACTAAATTCGACAGAAAGTTAATTATAACAGAGCCAGTCAAATGTCACGTATAGGCCTATTCCGGCAAAATAACGTTGATCCCGGCTGCGTCAGATAAGCTGATAGCGGTAAGCGTAATTGATGGCTGCCGCTGTTAGAAGTTTTACCTGACGACGACTGGCTATGTTAAGCACAGGTGCTCGTCAATAATTAACGAGCTTTAATTAACTGCGTTTGTTGGTTTAAACGATCGCTTCACCTCGTCGGCATGCTGTTTGCCAGCACTCGCGCGTATGCTTAGGACTTCTGCCAACAGGTCACCGAGGTGTGACGTTGGCATCGGCTGTATAAATACGTTAGAATATTGTCTGGAGTGGGATTAATGAGTGCTAAACGAAATTAGGTTATAAATTCCAGACACAGTACACTAATTTCACGGTCGTCAAAGGTAGACGCTGTAATACCGTGCAACTGCAATCAACTTGCAGTAATTTTTACTGTCCGCGTCAGCGACGACAGTATTGTTTTCAGCGCCGTGGCTAAGTTTGTTTGTTTATTTTTTGCTTGTCCGTTTTTTCTCTGTTACCACGATAACTCATGAACTGCTAATCTGCCATGTCCATTTAACTTGATGAGTTTATGCGTGTGCATGTACCTCGACATTGAATTGCAAGAACCCTGTTGAATTTCAAGGTCATGGGTCACATGATACTTTAGCATTGCGAGATAGGACCGTGGTACAAAAAGCTACGGACCGACGCTGACGTCATTGCCATAAATATTGTTGCATGCTGATTTAGCTTTGCGCGAGGCTCGACTGTCTAATTAGTCCGCCCGGAAACGATATATTCGGAGTGGACTTATATTTTGCTGGCGTTTATTTTCTTCGTCGCGAGATCTTCGAGCTACGTATGCCGATCGCTGCGAAATTTTGCACCGTGATCGGAAGTGTGTTCGATTTTATAATAAGGGTCCAAAATTTCGGGGGGGGGCTATCCCCAAAAAATGTAGGGGCCAAAAACATGCAAAATTTGGACCGATTTCGGACATTTTCAAAGTTCTACGACGAATATCTCCAGAAGGGATACAGATATTTAAAATCGGACAAGTACCTCATCGACTGCTATTCCTCCCGCGTTCGGCGAAAAAGTTTGGTGAACTTTGGTCCAGTAACCACGGAGATCTAAAAGTTAAATTGTACCCACCCAAAGCGCTTTTTTCGGAAAACCATATTTCGGCCAAGGCCAGAGTCCAGCGGCGTGCTGCGCCCCCAAATTTTCACACGCGCTAAATAATGCCATGTCTTGCTAGCGCGCTTCCCTCCACCGCGGACTCACGTTGGGCTTTGCCCGAAATTTTTAGTTTGTCTTTTTACAATTTTAAGGGGTCCAAAATTGGCTTACAATTTAGTAAATGAGCGCCTATAACTTCATAGATAGGGGGAGTAGCCCAACGAAACTTTGGCACGTGACGTGCCGCAATCCAGGCATGATAAGTTGTTTACAAGGTTTGGGGCACTGCCCCCTTAAAATTTGGGAGGGCAAAAAACGTCCAAAATTTTGAGTGATTTAGGAAAATTTTTGAATTTGAGCGCAAATATTTCTGGAATGGATGAAGATGTCGACAAGCTGTAAACAAGCACGATCGCCCTGTCGTTGAACAAAAGAAAAATTGTGAACTTGGGTCCACTGACAAAAAGAGGTTATAGGCGCTCATGTTGACCCACCCTAAGTCGACGATGCAAGCGTTCTGCGTATGCTAATGCATTTCAATTCGTTCCACGTGACTTTGCTACCGGGGGAATTTCCACCTCCAGAATTTTCCCACCAATCGGACTTACGGCGCCGGGCGGACTCACGTTGGGCTTTGCCCGAAATTTTTAGTTTGTCTTGTAATGCAGTTTTTTGCACTTGCATGAAACGCAATAACCTAGATAGGCCGTTGTATAGTTGGTTATACGTGACTGCACTCGTCGACTTATTGACCCGTTATACCGCTTCAGACAGTATGGTAGTGATAGAGTGTGCAAATGCGAGCGTGAATAAAAGCAGACATGCACCTGATGGTAGCCTATCCATTTAGCTGTATTGTGTCGAGTTCTGCTACTTGCAACTTAGTGCATTCTGGTCAATAAGCGTGAACTTGGCTTAGAGGTCAGAGGAGTAACCGTTAGATTAGAACGTTGCACTTGTGATCAAGGTGTTGTGAGTTTGACTGCCGGTTCGGCTGTTGTTAAGTAGTTTGGAAAGGTGGAGAGGTTAAGGCCAAGGGCCCCGCGTCCCAAAGGGGCTCCGCACTACGACGGTGATTGCCGCAACGGACGATGGATCCATCGATCGTGCATGGGCAAATTTGCGGCTTTCATTGAGAACGTCCAAAAGCCAAATATGTTTCAGCTTCAGGGGGCTTTGCCCCACTGTCTCCCTGACCAGGGCAGTCTCTGCCCCTGGACCCCGCCGGGTGCTCTGTCCTTTATAGACTGTCATTATAGGCTCGTGCTTTTTGCAGTCGTTTCCCTTGGCAAATATATAGCCTACGCGGCATATTTGTGGTTCAGTGTGGTCAAAGATCATCTGGCATCAGAGGCACCGCAAGCAAGTCGAGTCAGTGACAAGAGCCCCGCGCTGGCAAAAGACGGCCTTGCCAACCATCATGGTTGGGATTAAAGTGGGACACGTTTACCTTCATCTGTGTCCGGCGACAGCGGCAGGCATTTTACACTGTGATTCTATATGGCAGGTAACGCTCCGAAGCTCTGAATGACGTTCCCAGTAAGAGCTATACGCACCCCAGGTCGTATGGTGTGTGTACTCCGCTTTTTCTCAAACAGTAGGCCACTAGGCCTATATCCTCTGGCAATGGACTAGTCATGTAACGTGCATTTTTACGCGGCCGTCCTATTAAAGGCTAAAAGGATGCTTATTATAGGTTTTCACTGGAAACCCATTGCCATAGGTCAGTAAATACTCTATGGAATGCAGAATAAGGCGAGTTGGTAAATTAAGCGTCATATATCACCGCGTACTGTGCTTATAGGTGGCCGGATATATTTCTCGTGCCTGTGGGTCGTTTGCATTATAACGCGGTGTGTCGGATTTTTTTATAGCGCGTTTGCATTTGATGCACTATCAGTCAACCGTCAAGCATTTACGAAAAAATGCAGCACATGTGAAATTGCAATAAAAATGCAATACGGGACGCTATAAAAATTGTGTATACAACTGTACATGGTACTATAAAAATGAATAAACTATAGGGGCCTATAGTCAGTCATGCGTGACGGTATAAATTAATACGTCGTTCTATTATTATTCGCGTGAGCCGACTAATCGTTTCTCGTTCGTTCGTTTGCTAGATGGCGTGTCTGTCTGATCGATTTGTAATTTCCTGTTTCGTTGCCCCTCGCGACGCTGGCTCTTTCTAGTATGCCACTTCAGTATATACTATAGTCTGTATGGTTCTATTTGTGCTCCTAGTCCTGGGTCGTTTATGCATGCCTGGTTACGTCGGCGCGTCCCAACCTGTCTGGCGTATTAAGTCCGAATTCCACTAGTTGGAGTTGGTGTGTAAGTAAGTAAGTAAAACTGAGATTTGTACATCGCGCGCTGTTTATAATACGCTGTTTGTAATACGCTGGTCACGCTAGTAAAGACTAAATGTGCTTACAGAGCGATAGAAATGAAAATACACCGTGTCTCAATAAAAAACGTGTCTCTTTTTATGTTTTGAATAACTGTGCAGCATTGGTTGATTTTGATAATTTTTAGCGTGCAACATCAGGAAACAACTTGACTTGTAAGCCCACCTCACCTTAATGCTGTCGCCACACTACCTTGCAACATGCAGAAGTCGTAGTTTGGCCTTTACGACAATGAATTCATACTGAAGAGCGCAGGCGTCGGCTTAAAAATATCACCGTGACCACAACATCATTGAAAATCTGTTACATATTTAACAGTAATCATATTCATTTTAAGATCATGCGTCGATGAACTGAAATAATGCATCAACAGTATAGCTTGTCTTACGACTTGTTGCCCAGTTAGTCCACAATAGATCATAGTATATTGGAGCATGGGCTTTGCCATTAGAGATTAGCAGGTCACCGACCTGTCGCCGTTTATATAGCGGATTTTCATCCAACGCACGCGACGTGCGCAAGGCAACTGACATAACGCAACTTGCGTAGGTGTCACACTTGTATAACGCCTTGCATTTGGCCGTTGCGTCAGCTAAGTAAGTAAGCAAGTAAGATGACTTAGCAGGCGCAGTTTAATAGTTAACCACAATGCCTCGCGTTTATTGCGCAGTTTCCTTGTGTTCTTACTTGCGTGCGCTGCATATACGTTGCGTCTTATAGAAACTCCGCTTTAGACGTACCAAGTCTCACGCCTCCGGCGTGAGTGTAATGTATTTTCAGTTAACTCATCAGGCATTTCCGCCCGCTAAAATATTCACTCATGCATTTGCTGTTGACGGAGAATAGTCTTTTCGTCAGGTGCAGTTTCTGAGCTTAAAACAAGCTAGGGAAGCTTACAGCACCCTGAATCCCCTGGGTATATTGGGGAGGTGACGAGATGGAGAGAGGGGATGAAGGAAAAGGAGGGGGCGACAATCGTTTTCGCACATTTTTGGCCGACCGTATTAACCAGCGTACAAACTGAGGTAGTGTCTACACTCCAAATACTTGCATTGCGAATTGCTACCAAAACGCTTCCTTCAGCTTGTGACAGTCTACAGGAACTTACCAATTACGCTCTATTCGACGATACTGTCGTCGACACCTACGGACACCGGTTCTCCTAAAAATAGAGTCTGCCTTCAATCCCGTGGCGCATTGCGGCTAAAGATCAGCAGAATGGATACTACGGACACCGTATGGATGGACGTCTACCAGTGTCCCATCTAATCACTCTATTGCCGACTCTCCCCTTTCTCACTGAATAGCTTTAGTGCTTTACAAATTGCCAGGCAGTGTGGTCGGCTATCCTAGCGACAGCTGGGCTTCTTGTATTTGCTAGCTTTTGCATGTCGGGTCATGCAGTCGCGATAATACAATAATGTGTGTTGCTGTGTGCTGTAGAAGTGTTTCGGCTGGTCGCCAGTAGATGGGAGCAGCGTCGTCATATCATGACGTCATACAACATACCGTCCAGCAGCCGTTCAACATTTCTTCCATTAACAGGTATTATATTATATGACGATCAGTGTGTGTGTGTAGTCTGTTATGGCCATTTTACATCGACGACGCCGACGCGACTCAGCTCAACTGCTTAGCCAGGCTAGCAAACAACTCGTGGTCGGTGCTCCGCAGCGTGACGTCACAATGCTAATGACGTCATTGCATTGTCGCCCACATGCCACACGCAGATAGCAACGATAATGGGTCACAGCAGTTGAGTTGAGTTGCGTCGTAGGTATGAATTGGCCATTATCTTCATCCGTCGTCATTATCATTTTGTTACGCGCAAAAGCAGCTACTGCTTTCAGCGCGTCTTAGCCATCGCAATTCTGTCCGTCTGTCTGTCACACGGGTGGATCAGTCAAAAACGGTGCAAGATAGGATCACCAAATTTTCACCGTCGGCTGTCTGGAAGACTCTAGTTTCAGGAACCATAAAGTTTTTCCATAAATTCGAAAAGGATCACCTCAAACGAGGGCGCTAAATGAGAGGGGGGTGAGCGAAATTTGCGATTTTTGGCCAATAAGTCGCTATATCTCAGTAACGGTGCGAGATAGAGCCTTGGTTACTATTAATCACTAATAGGAAGTCGTACACTGGCTCTCGATTGGCGCCCAATTCAATGGCCTTGAATGACCTTGAACGCCAAAATAGGTGGTTTTATGGATTTATTTGCGATTTCGGGCTGCGACACAAGTCTGTATCATTCACAGGGTGGCGCCACGGAACTGTCGTTATGCGATCCAGATAGAGAATTTGGTATTTGTATGTTAACTTAGCGTGAACATCCCAGTTTTCAGCTAAACTACTGAACCGGAACTGCTATAGGCTTTCGCGCGTCTCGTCAGCATTAGCTCAAATTTCTTGTTTTAGGTTATGCGTACGTAAATGAAAAAAAAACATTTGGCAAATGTTTTGGTTTTTTTCTCATTTAAGATCATGTACCGGTTCTGTATAACTTTAAGCTGTTGCGCCGTGCGCACTGGTGCTATATTGCAACTTACACCCCAGCCTTCGCTAGTAGGCTACTTATTGCGCTTACCCACGCAGGGTTGGCCAGGTTGAGTTGACCTGGATGGCTGCTTACATAAGAAAACGATACCGCGAACTATTAGCCGTCTGAATACTAGAGCCCTTAATAATCGATTTGAATCGATTCGCTCTATCGATTCGACAGAGCGAATCGAGCTTAAGCTTATTTCAATTTGACTCACTAATTTCCTCAAATATTAAAGCCAAGTTCTGTTGACAAACTCGTGTTTCTGCGCGCTGATTGCGCTGACTGCATGCACGCGTTCGCGTTGCACAGAACTTTCGTTCAGTTTCACTTCACTATCACTTTGTCACGAGCTTCCGAGGGCACAACCGGTGACGTTAAGTTACCAGTAACTCTCTCTTCCTCGACGAGATTTGTTTTACTTACGAGTTTCAGTTAGTTCTTCCAGGTTGGTCTACCGACGTTGGTGCGGTAGTGTTTCGTACAATAGTATAGGCCAAAACTGCAACTCACCAAAGTTTATGAATCACCAGTCAACAGAGGTGTCGTGGGTCAGAAAATGGGCAGGGCCAGCAGTTGCAATTTTTCCACAGACACTATACAGAATTCTGACAGAAAGTTGTAAATTTTTAACAGAAAAGATTATGGGTGCTCAACATTTAACTTTTTTTTCTAAAATTTCTCTAAAATAGAGGTTTCCGGCCCCAAATTTGGCATTTTAAAGGAACATTTTCCGACGAGAAGAACTTTGACAATTTTTCGACAGTTAAAAATTTGTGGTTCGCAGCTGCCCCCATTACCATTTGCCCTATTGCTGCGACGCCACAGCCAGTGAATCGAATCGAATCGAAATTCTTTCGAATCGAATCGGATTTGTTATTATCCGAATCGTTCACCTGTATTGAGTAATAACTTAGCTCTGCGTAGAGTTGGGTAACTTTTATGTTGATGCGATTAACGATGTTACCGTTAGACCATTGTGTTATGTTACCGAGCTAAAATGTTTAAAGGCCGTTTATAGGTGACAATTTCTGAGCGTTGTGGAGCGAAAATTTCAAAGTCTATTTTTAGGCCCAATTTTCAACTTTGAGGGGATTTTTGAGGGGTTAAATATTGACTTTGAATTTTTTACTTTTAAAAAGGCACCCTTGCGTGAAACCGCGTCGTTTGAGCCATCGCGCGTAAAAATTCGCTGACCGGTCTGACTTAATTGTAGGCGTCTCGGAAATAAAAAAAAACAGTTATTATATATTTCACCTATTTGCCGAGAAGTCCCCAATGGACGGATTTGCATGAAATATTGCACATGGGGTTCTCTTGCGGACGTAATCACCTGTTACAAATTTTTTGTCGATCGGTTGAGGGGTCTCGGATCTGCGATTGGTCGAATTTTGCCATTCTCCATTGTCTTAGCCGGTCGCCATTAACACAGGGCTGCGCTATACCGCGCGCCTGTGATGACTTTTATGGGAATGGGAGATTTCTGGGTCTAACCTTCATCTAAAACCTGCAGTTACGAATTGCAGCTAAACCGTTAGTTTTATGCTGCTACGTGGCTATTCCGCTTTTTGCCTAATTACTTTGGTTTTTGTTTGAATTACGTAAGCTATGCGATTTCGTGCATTATGTAAGCAATACACCTTTGAATCTGTACTAGGGGTATGTTAAAAATTGTTAGCGGTTAGGGGCAGGACCCTGTCCCCAGTGTCCCTCATTAAACACGCCGTTTGTTGCATGCATGTTTCAGCGGTGTGTCGTGGCGAAGGTTTCGGTTTAATTGCTGCGCTGCTATGGCGTTAGTGTAATTATATGCTCAATAAATAAAACATTACTTGGTCGCAGTGGACTAATACGGCTATATCGTGCGTAGTGCGTACGCTAGCACGTCAGCACTTTGGCACCTCGTCGATCATTGCGGCTATTTGTGGGCTATATTTGCACGGCGTGCTCGTCCTGGCTTGCAGTTTCCAAGCGCGCGGTTTTATTGCATGTTTCTCTGAAGCAACTTGGCAACCGCGCCCGGCTAAGCTGCTAACCCCATTAAGCCTTTGGTTGCGTCACTCCGCTAATGAATATTAATGGAATAGTATAATGGTACATTTTGCCGGCTGTCGAAAATTACTTAGACCTAATGGCGTTGTGACGGTATTTTTTATTATTTATGGACATGAAATGAATTGACACGGGCCGTAAAAGCTTTTATGAATGCTAAACCATGGCAATGCATCTATGATCTTTTTATGCGATGCAGGAAACTGTAAATTGTACGATATTATACACGGTGTTTCATAAAAAGGACCCCTTTTTTCTTTCATAATTCACTCAAATGATGATCAATTTACACGAAATTTTTACCATTTGTAGCTGAAGAAATACTAATTCAAAATATTTCGGCAAAATATGGCAGTTGGTTAAATATTCTTTGCTAGTCGTGACGTAACGCTGACGTCATAATGTGTCACGGGTACAAGCTTGCTAGTCTCAACCGGTGCTATCAGCTGCTACCTTGTTCTGATGGTGAAAAATCTGGTTCCCTCATGACAAATTCGTAAAGTTTTACAAAAAAAACATGCAAATCAATTTCATTTTCGTGTCTGTGGGGATAGTTTAACTTTCACATGTTCGAGCAAGACAGTGCACTGGCACACCTAGCTTGCAAAATGGCCGCATTCTTGGATCGCGAGACGCCTGATTTCATGCCCTCATGTTGCTTAGTGCTGACACGATGAACATTCTTCATCAGCGAACCAGATTAAGTTTACCATCGAAGCAGGTTAGCAGCTGACAGCACCGGTTGAGACAAGCAAGCTTGTACCCGTGACACATTATGACGTCAGCGTTACGTCACGACTAGCAAAGAATATTTAACCAACTGCCATATTTTGTTGAAATATTTTGATTTAATATTTTTTCAGCTATAACTGGTTAAAATTTTGTGTAAATTGACCATCATTTGAATGAATTATGAAAAAAACAAAAAGGTGCTTTTTATGAAACATCTTGTAGATGAATGTCGAAAATTTTTGCACTCTATAGCATTTTTAAATTACCTGCAAAAATGACATAATTGTCGGTAATTTTTCCGGAGATATGTGTGGTCTTCGTCCAAATGTGTCGTCAGCAAAAAGCCTGCATTTATTAATGGCTGGAATAGTCTTGGATGGAGTAAAGAACAGATTAGTCTCGGTCTCGGTCTCGGTCTCGGTTTTGTGCTCCCATTTTTGTTCTCGGACAGAAGTGTGCTAATCTAATCTTGGTGTAGTAAGCTTACATTTCTTTCCAGTTTTAAACTTGAGCTAACTGCGTGCGAAACTGCTAAATGATTCTAATTCTGTGCTTCAATTAATGAAGGTTTTGTTAGATCTGAAATCGTCTATTTTGGTCTGGAGCTTTTGATCGAGTGCTGTATTATTTATAACATAGTTATGTTAAAATTAGGTCCGTTATTGTTTCAGGGTGGATGGTGACGTGTCGCTAGACATCAAGGGGATGGCGGGCAGTGGCCGGCGTGACAGCATACAGTCAGTGGACGATGATGCTGATCAACAGCAAGGACTTGCCGGTGTCGCTGGCATGATGCTATCCCAGTCATTCGCTAGTGGCAGCATGACGGAACTCAGCTCTCTCTACAGCATGAGCGAAGACGTAAGTCAAGCCTGTATTCACTGCTGTAAAATGTTTTACTTAACTTTATTTTTCATTATACAGCATGTGGCTGGGACGTGTACTAAGAATGAAGGAATTCAGAATACCTCTTCAGGCAATACAGTGAGAATGGAGGGGCTACAAGAGAAAACCGGGACGGCCGAGTAAAAACCAGAGAGACACCATCAGACGAGATCTGAAAGAATGGACTTTGGACACTAACTGGGAAGAAGCCAAAGAACTGGCGACAGAGAGAGAATGGTGTCAACATGTGGCCCAATGCATTCACCTGGATGCGGGCTTAACTGACGTCTACGGTAAGGCAATAAAGCATGTATTTATTTCGCCAACTTTGCTTTTGCGGTCGTCCTAATAGGTCGCAGTGCGCGTCTTATCCGCCAGTCCATCTGTCCATTCGTCTGTCTGTTCAGTACGGGCTCCTAAGTTCTAACTCGAAAATAGAAATGGTCAGGCAAACCAAAATTGACGTGTGCGTTGCTCAGGTCACTGAGGAGGAACCGACATGCTAATTTTCTGTTGACAAGGTCAAAAGGCAGGCGGACGATTGCACAGTATGTCGGCATTGGGCCGACATTTTCTCAGTCATTATGCCTATTATTGTACTGTCGGAATAAAGGCAAGAATATTGCGGGTATCCTCTTGCCCAGTTGACTAGCGCCTGCAGGGGAGCGTCTTGAACGAGTTTCAAACAAGAAATTTGATCTAATGCTCACGAGACGCGCGAAAGCCTATAGCAGTTCCTGTTCGCAAATTGTCTTAGTCTATCTCCAGCCATTTCGTCGCATTTCACTCTTAAAGTGCGCCGTGCAGTCGAAGATTGCAAAAAAACAATTAAACTCCTTACTTTGGAGTTCAGGGTCTTTCAAAGTCATCGATGTTTATATGACTAAAAAGCTCGTCACTAAATATAGGGCTTGTTGTGATAGGCAGCATATCCATGCCTATCTGCAACTGTTTTCGCGGTAGACTGGCCAACAACGGTCAAATAACGACTTTTAGGTGGTACCGCTCTTCGATGCCCTCGTGCACAGGTTTCCTTGAACCTAGACGGTCGAGACTTGAACCGTTGAAATCTACGTTCAATGCTAAAAGTTTCATACGCAGCTTGTTTTGGTCTGTCTGTATTGACCTCGGCGCAATTCGCTCTTGAAATGTGTCTCGCAGCCCAAAATCGCCAAAAAATCCATAAACCCCCTCTTTTAAGGTCATCCAAGGTCATTGCTCTCGGTTACGTTGAAGCTGTCGTCCGACGTCTCACTGCGTGTCTCGTCGACATCGAGGCATGGTTGAAGGCCAGCCGACTTCGATTGAACTCCGCTAAGACCCAGACCCACTTTCCGTAACCCATATAATGGGTTACTACTCATTTAACCGACCCCGGAGGGATGGCAGGCTGAGTTGGCCTTGTTGGTTGACTGATAGCGGACGCCGTACCCACAAAGTGATCAAGCAGCCATCCATCAGTCTAGCGCAGGATAAGGAAAGTCCGCCGGTCAGGACCGACGTTCTAACCACTATGCTACGCCACCAACCAGATACCCCAAAACTCAGTGATAAACTAACCTAAAAACCCACCGGAGCTTAATCTGAATTTTGTTTCTTGTTACACTAACAATGATATATTTTATTATCGCTACGTCTTTTAAACAGTTATACCTACATATTTGGGAATATTGGTATGTTTCATGCAGTGCACAGAGCATATACAGCTGAAAACCCGTAGAAATGTTAAAACCCAGCATGTTGGGCTTTTTTTCTAACAAAAACTGCTATAACGTTAACCTCCCTCCCCAGATACTGGGTTGGGCTTGTTTTAAAAACTTTGGTTTTTTGCAACCGTGCGTCGTCAGTGCAGTGGCTGTGAACGCACGTACATAGGCAGCAGTGAATGCTTCGTGTGTGGTCTGCCGCTGCTGCTGCTGCTGCTGCTTGGCGCGCTGCCCGTCATGAGAACACTAACCCGTCAGGGTCGCTCTCTGGCCAGTAAATTACACTCCAGTCTCCATACAATAAACAACTTGTTGACTACAGCACGGCGGGCAGGTTAATTTTTGATGACAGACGTCGCTCGCCTAGCCAGTGACCGCGTTCCCGTTTTTGACCTGGCACGGGCGTGTTAAGAAACTTGGAGAGGGGGTGTATCTGTAGTAAAATATTTTTACATATTTCCTTCCTCTAGTGTTAATTTTTTATCTTTCTGTTATTGGTCCGCCCGGAAACGATAGTTTTCGGAGCCGACTTATGTTTTACTGCAGATGTTTCTTGTTTTTCTTCTTTTCAACGCGAGATCTCCGAAATGCGTCGGCGGATCGATGCGAAATTTTGCACGATGATCAGACCTAGGCCGAATTTTATAACGCCGGTCTAAAATTTCGGGGGCTGTCTTCGGAAAAATTTTAGGGGCCAAAACATGCAAAATTTGGCGCTATTCCGGACAACTTCAAACTTCGACAGCGCATATCTCCGGGAGGGATACAAAATCGGACAAGTATCTGATCGACTGCGATTCCTTCCGCGTTCGGTGAAAAAGTCCGGTAAACTTTTTTTCCAATAACAATGGAGATATGAAGGTCAAATTGTATCCACCCAAAGCGCTTTGTTCGAAAGACCATATTTTGGCCCTAAGGGGTGCTGCGCCCCCAAATTTTTACACGCGCTAGAGAATGACCGATCTTACTAGCGCACCTCCCACCGGGAACGGGGGTTTCCCTTACAAATTTTTCAAGGGGTCAAATATTGGCTTAAAATTTACCGAATGTGCGCCTATAACTTCGGGGGTAGCGGGAAAAGCCCTACGAGACTTTGCCACTTTAAGTGTCGCTAGGTGGGGTGATAATCCGGGTACAACTTTTTTTTGGGGGGGCAATGGCATCGGCCCCTTAAAATATGGGAGTACAAAAATGTTCAAAATTCGGTGCAATTTCGAACAGCTTTCGACTTTGACCACGAATATCTCTGGAACCCATAGAGATATTGACAAAGGGAAAACGGCGTTATCAACGACAGCCATTCCCGCGTTGAACAAAATAAAACTTGTGAAAATTTGGTCCACTAACAAAAAAGTTATAGGCGCACATGTTGACCCACCCTAAGTTGACATTGCCCGGGCATTCTGAATCTGTGTATGCTAATGCATTTGAGTTTGGGCGACGTGACTTTGCTACCGGGGAAATTTACCCCCTCCGTTTTCTGAATTTTCCCCCAGTCGGACTTACGGCGCTAGGCAGACTCACGTTTGGCTTTGCCCCTAATTTTTAGTTATTTTTTATTTTTTCGCCACGAGATCTGTGAGCTCTGTCGGCCGATCGCCGAGAAATTTTGCACTTTTTTTGTACTTCGCTGAATTTTGAAAATCGGGTCCAAACATTTGGGGGGCGCCCAAAAAAATTAGGTGCCAAAAAAACAAAATTTGGCACGAATTCAGATGACTTCAAAATTCGACGGCGCATATCTCCGGAAGGGACGAAGATATTTAGAATCGGACAGGTTCATTTTCTACCGTGATTTCTCTCGCATTGGACAAAAAAAGTTTGGTGAACTTTGGTCCACTAACTACGGAATATAGAGATCGAATCATACCGAAATCGACTTTTTCGGAAAAACATATTTCGGCCCCTAGGAAATGCTGCGCCCCAAAATTTTTACATGCGCTAGAGAATTACCAAGTCTCGCTATAGCGCACCCCATTACCGGAGACGGGGGTCTCCCTTACAATTGTTTTAAAGGGGGTCATGAATTGGCCTAAAATTTAGTAAATGCGTGCCTATAACTTTGGCCTTAGTGGGAGTAGCTTCATGAAACTTTTGCCACGTGACGTGCCGCAAGGTGGGGGTTATAACGGGAATACAACTTTGGGGGGCACCGCCCACTTAAAATTTGGGAAGGCAAAAATGTCCAATATTCAGCGCGATTTAGGATAACTTTTGACTTTGACTGCGAATATCTCAAGAACCGGTTGATATATCGAAAACAAGAAACAAACTTCATTGAGAGCAATCCCTACTGCATTGAACAAAAAATGGGTGAACTTCAGTCTACTAACAAAAAAGTTATAGGTACCGATGTAGACCCACCTTAAGTCGACAACACGCATTCTGCGTATGCTAATGCACTTGAGTTCGGGCCACGTGACTTTGCTACCGGGTGAATTTCAGCCCATAAACTTTTTCCGCTATCGGACTTACGGCGCCGGGTGGCCTCATGTTGGGCTATGTTCCATATTGCTGGTTTTGGCTGTTTTCATAGACCTCTTACCGACTGAATGAATTAATTACCACACTGATCATTTTGTGTTCGTTTGATTGTTTGCTTTTTTAGTATTTTAGGCGCAGCTCATCATTGTGAAGCGCTGCCGTTGATAGTGGGCGCTACAGAAAAATATTTTAGTGTTGTAACTGTATAATTGTGATTGACTGATCAGTTTGAATGATGGGCACATTACGATGCACCATAGCTTAGACACTTATATCTTTCTGCTGCTGGGTTTTAATTATTCACAGCACGTAATCATGGTAGGCCTAATCATGGCTTGGAAGTCTGGTTTATTGGAGTTAGCTTTTAGAACTGACAGTCTCCATCAATCAGCCCGTGTTATTATTATGCGGCAGAGGCGTAGCCAGAAATGTGAATTGGGGGCCTCAACCTACCTTCCTCCTTCTTCCCATCCCCTTTCTTTCCCCCCTTTCTCTCTCTTTTTCCCCTCCTTACCTCTCCTCTTCCTGTCCCTTTTTTCTGTCCCCTCCCTTTCCTTAGAAGTACGACTTCAAAAGTAGGGAGCTTCAGGGAGCGCTGTAAGCTCTTCCAGCGGGGTCTGGGGTGGAGCCCTAGCCGAAATCGAATTTAGTGCATTGTAGCTTTAAAACATAAGATCTAGTGGCAACAGTTTTAATTATTTTCCTGATGATCAACTGATCAAATTGGCACATTTATTGCAGTTTAAACATGTGTTTTTGTCTCATCTGGGAGATTGGGGGAGGCTGAGCTTTAGGGGGGGTAGGCCCATAAGCCCCCTTGGCTGCGCCACTGTCAACAGTTTTAATAAGCCGCTGCATTACGGGTCTTGCCTGTCTTTCTGTTTGTTTGTCACGTACTGACTCCTAACTTTAAAACAAAAAAAGATCCTAGAAAAGCCAATAAATGAGTGTGTAAGATCACTAGACGTTAAAAACCTGAAGAAAATAACGCGTATCTCGCACTAACACGGCGCGTTTGGTTTGCTCTCGGTAATTGCCATTTGCTTGTTCGGAAGTTGCTCCCTAGTTTTACCTATACAGAATGGTATTTTTATTGTAATTTTTATTTTACTTGTGCATTCTATCTTTATATATTTAGTATTGCCTGTTTTGTCTCCGGCTTTCATTTCATTTCTGTTGCTCTGTGTACGCACCTTTAGTCACCAGTTTAACTGTAAACGGATTGGTGTAACTTGTAACCAGCAACTGGCTTTAATCCAGCACTTGTTCTGCTATATTTTAAACTGGATTGGTTGGTTGGTTGGTGGATTGACTGACAGAGTGACTGACTTGTATAAAAGATGAATTGATTGGTACAGGACTTTGACCGCGTGGCGTCTCGTCGAGTGCAGCAGATGCTGGATGAGGTTGATATCGTCATGTATGAACCGCCGCTCAGCAGGCATCAGTCGACACAGCTCGCCTGTGAATGCCGCGACTGGACGTCCGCTTTCCCGCACTTACGGTATGCACGCAATAGGCATTATGCACCAGCTTGAGTTGTTATGCGACCGCCATAGTAGGCGGCATTATGGGCATTGCCTGTTGGTCTGTCTGACCGTCCTGTCCGTCTCCGACCATCTTGTTTGTCTCGAGCGTCAATTGGCTCTTAACCGGAAACAAGAGATGGGCTGGAGGCCAGCATATTCAACGCCACAGCCACTGATCTTCGAGGCTAAGGGCACTAAGTAAGTAAGTAAATAAAGTTAGTATGACAGTTTTGTACTATGCATCAGAAGCCAGCTCAGACTTATTCAAATGGTAATGAACCATACAAATGCCCATACAAACATAGTTTCAATGTCTCAGACTAGGTACTTCAAAACTAGTGACTAGAGTTTAAGGTGTCGAGGCCAAAGCAAAGCCAAGGCCACAATTTTTTGTCATTGAGCTCTCCTCAAGGTTGAGGACAGTAATTTCTTGAGGACTCCATTTTTGCTTGTGGGTAACATAATGTGGAAAAACCACAATCGGCATGAACATTCCTCAGGAGTAACTGTTGTCCTAATTTTCTACTCAGAAGGTCAAAAATCAGGACTAGCGTTTAGTGCTGCACAGATCAATGTGGACGTCCCAGTAATATAATTGAATAATTATAAATTATAAAGTGAATATTTCGCAGTTTTTCTCTGTGTGTGTATTGTTGTATCAGGGTGGTTGGACATCAGATGGTGGCTCAAACTGATAAAGGTTTTCAACTTTACCCCACTCCATTCTCCACACATGAGCCGTCCAGCACTCGACACAGCATCGAGAAGTAATTCGTGTCACACTTGTTATTAGGCTGTTGTTGTTCTTGCTGTTATTTTCCAAGTTGACCTAGTAAAGCCAGTCTGCCGTTTTTATGTGCGTTTGTTCATCTGCTAAAGGCTTTTTGTGGATTGTTGGATTCTAATGAATATTAATGTATCCCATAGGTAAAGATTAATGAGTGCTACATGATGGTGTGCCACATGACCTGATCCAAGGTCACTGTCAAGGTCACTAGACCTTTACCGTTAGAAATTGTTCCATTTTTACATGGCGTCAGCATAGCTTGCTATGCAGAAGCTCTGTCTTAGCTATGGTAGAGGTGCCTGTCTGTCTGTGTGTCTGTTTGTCACGCTCTGTAATTCTATGAAAACGGTGGTATCAGCAAAGTTTCACTGTTGGCTCCTAGAAAGACTCTAGTCAAAGGGTCTCCTCTGCCATTTATAATGAGAGCTGGCAAATGAGTACTGATTCGCAAACTAGGGGACAGTATCTATTTTTTTGGGTAGGATTTTTGACATTTAGTTTGGTTTTTGTGACACGTGACTTTGAACTTCACTGGTATGCAGCATTGCGAAATCAATATACACTGTGTCTTTAAAAAACATCCCCGACATTTTCGACTGTAACTTGAAATTTAATTATCAGATTTTGATAATTTTTTCTCACGACTATTCCTGATACAACTTGCCACCAAATGACCATTCAGTTGTCCACCTCACTCAACGTTTGTTTCTGCACTACCTGGAGAAAAGTAGCAAAATATCACTTTTTTATCCAATGCGATATGATTGCTTAATTAACATAACGCGTAAAAACACATTTTGTTCACATTTCTGACACTTTGGTTGACATTTCATCCACTTGTCCATTTTTTAACTGCCTGCAGTAAAATTGCTTGAAGTGTTGGCCCACTATGCGAACACAGGCAAGGAAATGCTTTCTCCATTTATTGACAGCAGTATCGATAATGTTCTGCTTCAGACCAATCCAGGCTGTAGCAGTCGTTTTTTGATTTCACAGCATTTCTAAACTTTATCTGGTAGACACACTGTTGCATGACAGTCAACCCTTGTGATAGACCACCTGTTGGGGCCCACAGATTAGGATAGATGGAATTTATTGACGTTTTTTTTCATTCATTTTAACACGTATTATGCTTGGTTTGATTTCCCCAGGTAGTGCAAAAACAGACGTTGGGTGAGGTGGAAACTAAAACACTTATTTAATAGCCAGTTTTTGTCAGAAATATTTCCGCCAAAATCTATTAAAATCTGCTAACCTTTCTTCAAGTTACGATCGATAATGTCGAGGATGTTTTTTTTAGGTTTTCTGTTTATTTCAACACGTATTTCGCTTGATCTAATTTCCATAACGTTGGGTGAGGTGGGCAACTGAATGGTCATTTGATGGCAAGTTGTGTCAGGAATATTCGTATCAAAAATTATTAAAATCTGATAATGGTTTTAAAGTTACTGTCAAAAATGTTGGGGATGTTTTTTTTGAGACATGGCGTAAAGGAGTGGACCGCAGTCCCGTATAGGGCTAATTTATTTGTACTTCTTTCTCTCTGACGTCTATTTATCTGTCTGTCCAGTTTGGGCTCGAAAACAAAAAGTGTAGGAAAGCCAGAATTTGAATGAACGTTCCTAAGTGCAGGAGTAAGTGATGTGCCATTTTTCAACTCGAAAACTTGAGGGACGTCAAAAGCCTCTGGAAATTATGCATTTTTTGCGTGAATACTAACTTATGGCTCACACGCTTGAATGGCTTCAGCGCCTGCTACACACTAGACTCAGTGCACTTTAGGTGCATACGATCCTCAGCAACCAGACAGGCGGCTGCATACATGTTGAAACAAGACGTTCATATTTGTTTATTAATGTGTTTGTATATAGGTTAGCGGTGTCAGGTCATCAGATGCCGTCTGTCATGGTGACTCTGCCTATTAGTCGGTCATCTCGCACTAACACTCCTACCAATGACTTGTCTCACCTTGACGAAGAAATCATTGCACAAAACGGAGACGTTGAGGAGATATTTGCCATCGACACCACCGGGTCAGCACTAGCAGTAGCATCGATAGTAGTAATAGTTGGTAGTGATCAGAGCTTGCAAACTTTTGCCAAGATCGATGAAGACAACAGAGTCTTTGATGGCAATAAAGGCAGAGCGATGTAACTGAACGGAACTGACAACGGTTTAGTTTTTGATGAACATTGGTCATTGGTTGATGCGTACGTGAGCATAGTCACGTAGGCCACAGGCGCTATTAGATTGTGCTTACTGTAATGCATTACTGCTTGCCCATTGGTCAGTTCATTAAAAATTAAACGTTTCAGTACAGTTTAGTTCAGTTACATCGTTCTGTGTGCGTCTTACTGTTACTGTTACTGTTAATGCTGCTTCTGTGTAGACTAGTGATATCGGGCACACAGGTGCTAGGTATATGATATAGCAGTATAGGTAACACAGGCTAGAGAGTTATTTTGCATCAGGAGCATCACTGCAAAGGGCAGGTAAAGTCGTTTGGGGTCGTTGGTGAATAGGGCGTGGCTGTAGTAATCTTTCAGCTATCTGTAACAGCTTTGCTGCATTTTGCAGTGTTATGACCCCAAAATCTCTTCGTAGTATGCAATGACTGGAACTGCTGTCTTGTACAATGTTATGCAAAGACATCACAGAAGCGTTCATGTTAGTAAAATAATTATCTTCATTATTTACCGGCATGTCTGAGTCTTGAGAGCTTGTGTTCATCTATGTTGAAATGATTATGATAATCAGAACCTGTCTGAATTAATTCTTTGTTAGCAGTCAGTAAATCAGTCAATCATCAGAACATATTTATATAATGCGATGAATCAGAGGCATATATTTATTAATTTGAGATATGAGGTAAAACTAAAGTGAAACTGAAACTGAGTGTGGTTTTTTTCACAGCGATGATGATGTGCGGTATCATCAGCGTTCAGACAGTCATGTCGAACGGGGTTTTCCACCAGTTACTCCGGCTGCCTGTCTGCGTGACAGCATACTGTCGGCCGTATTCGATGATCTCATGTCAAAGGTAATATTTCTATATTCGTGATTAGGTATCGTTAAACATAAGTTACCTTAGTTGAGATGCATCTAACTAGTTGTAAGGAGTACAACTCAGCCTTTTATTCCTCGGCTGGTGGTTAAGGTGGAGCGAGTTCACCTCTGTCGAGTGGCAGCAACACTGTGTGATCTCATATGGCAGGTGACGCTCCGTAGCTCTGCGATGTGTTTTCATGAAGAGCTACAGACACATTTAACTTTTCTAGAGTGACGTATGTATGCTGTTTTAAATAATATCTATTTTCCAGGTGGATTTAAATTAGTCACTTTGTGTTGAATTTCCCATTTGCTTGAATCTTAGTTTATAGAATGCACTGACAGCGTTAGTTGGGCGATGGTGCTACGTAATGTAAAAGATCTTACTCAGACAGTTTCCAAAGTTTTTTTTTGCTACTTTACCCCTTATCTCTGATCGAGTAAGTGAGTAAACTGTTGCATGAAACACTGGAGAAAAGGGGAATTATACTTATTTGTAGTGCACAATGTGTGATTGTGTCATGCATGTTTTTAACATTGTAGATTTTGCCTTCTATGATGCCAATTGCCGTCAAAGCTTTTCAATCTCAGGGAGGTGGGTATTCATTTCTGTTGATTTACTGCAAAAACTTGTTTCGTGAATCCAAGTATTTCGGCAAAACGTCAGTGTTTAACTCCGTTGGTTGAGTGACAGGAAGGGCCATGCGATACAGCCAGAAAACATCGGTGCCATACATAACGGAGGTGGTGGCAGTTTGGCGTTGTGGCTAAGGCTTGGTTTTGGTTGATGAAGTTGCTCTACACCAGGCTTGGTTGCTGCTAGGATTGGTGACTGGCTGTGGACAGGCCGGCCTGGTATATAACCAACACCCAAACCAACACAGCTGTATATCCTTCCAGGGCGCATAAATTTCAAGAGTACTGACCTGGGTCAAGGCTGGGTGTTCACTTGTGTTGAGTGACAGCCTGAGAGGTAACACTATGTTATCCGGTATGGCAGGTGACGCTCCATCACTCTGGAGATAGGTTGCCATTAAGAGCTCATGTATACACATTTTTTATTTGTTAGCCTTCAAATCAGTAATAGTAATACTAGCAGCAGCTGCTGCATCTAAAATATGTGCATTTGATGTGTTTTGCAGGGGCGCTAAGTTCATGCGTGCAGTTTGATGGATTAGGGGGTGACAGGTCTAGTTGGAAGCAGCAGGCTCTATGGCTAATGCAACCAACCAGCTTTCGTGATGGTTCTCATCCGAGCGTGCTGTCACCCCTCTCTCCATTGGTATCGCCCGCTTCGCAGTCACATTCTAGCGACAAGGTAGTCTGCTTTTTGGTCTGCTCGGAAACGATAGTTTTTGGAGCGGACTTATATTTTACTGCAGATGTTTTTTTTATTTGTTTGTTTGCTACGGAATCTCTGAGCTCTGCCACTGATCGGCGCGTAATTTTGCACCATCTTCTGCACTAGACTGAATTTTGGAAATTAGGTGCAAAATTTTGGAGGCCTTCCCCCCAGAAATTTTGAGAACCAAAAACATGCAAAATTTGGCCCCATTTCAGACAACTTTAGACTTTGATGACAAATATCTCCGGAATGGATGAAGATATTCAAAATCGGTCAAATATTTGATCTACAGCGATTTCGTCCACATTTGGCGAAAAAAGTTTGGTGAACTTTGGTCCACTAATTATCTAAGGGTGGAATCATACCCACCCAAATCAACTTTTTCAGAAGACCATATTTCAGCCCGTAGGGGGTGCTGTGCCTCCAAATTTTTACACACGCTGTAGAATGACCAAGTCTTATTAACGCACCCCCCACCGGAGATTTGGTTTTCCTTACAATTTTTTTTCAAACAGGGTCCAAGATTGGCTTAAAGTGTAGTGTATGAGACTCTATAACTTTGCAGCTAAGGGGAGTAGTCTCACAAAACTTTACCACATGATGTGCCTTTAGGTGGGGGTGATAATGCGGGTATAGCTTTTGAAGGGCACTGCCCCCTTAAAATTTGTGAAGGCAAAAACTTTCAGAAATCAGCACAATTTAGGACAGCTTACGATTTTAACCGGGAATATCTCTGAAATGGAGCGAGATGTCAAAAATTGTAATAGCATTTGATCAACAACAGCCCTTTCTCTGTTGAATGCGAAAAAAAATCGTGAAATTCTGTCCACAAACAAAAAAGTTCTATTGTCTTATTCCGACCCACTCAAAGTCAGCACTGCGCGCAATTTCGGACAATTTTAGAATTGACCGCCATTATCTGTGTAATGGATTGAGGTATCCAAAATTGTTATAGCAAGGGATCAACTATAACTCCTCTCCTGTTGGGCCAAAAAATTTAGTGAACTTTGGTTCACAAACAAAAAAGTTCCGTTGTCTCATTTCAACCTACCCTAGGTCGACAGTGCACGTTCTGCATATGCTAATGCATTTGACTTCTGGCTATGTGACTTTGCTTCTGCAGGAATTTTACCCCCTGAAATTTCCTCACAATTGGACTTTGCACCGTTGGGCTTTGCTCCAAATTTCTAGTTTTGTTAAAGTTATATGTAAATATGCATGTAGTGGCTTAACAAAAGTAAGGCCAAACAGATCAGTATATTATGATTCAGCTTTTCGTCATAGCTGCATCATAATATATTGATGTTCTGAAAATTCTTTCACTGATGGAGGCCTACCCACGGCAATTAGGTAAGTTGTCAGAAGTCTTGTTACATCAAAAATGCGTCGCTATACTGCCTTGTGAAACATAGCCTTCTTTGTAATAGGTGAGTTACAGATTAGCTTTCATTTAGAGGTGATTGTGTATATGTCAGGCTTCACACGGATGTGTCTAGTGATAGAATTTTGACAGTTCGTTAATGAAAGTTAGTTACTTACGTTTTGTAAGCCACCCAGTGAACATGTTAGTATTTTGCCATTTTGTCGACACTCGTTTGGGTCAGTGCTATCAAATGGTTAGTACTTGGATGGGTGACTGCCTGCGTACAGGTATAAAGCCAACACCAAGGTCAACTCAGCCTTCCATCCCTCTGGGGTAGGTAAATCGAGTACCGCTATGTCTGACTAGGGTTAAGGTAGGGCGTGTTCATCTGTGTCGTGTGCCATGTAACACTGTGCGATCCCATATGGCAGGTGACGCTCCGTTGTTGTTGATTGTGATACTATGTGTATTTCAGTATTTCACTGCGTGTGGTCGGAACTCATTGTCGGTTTATTGTCTCGGTGTCTCTGCTTTTGCTGCAGCATGTTTCGTTATTTGTATTGCTTATATTTTTTGTATGTCTTTAGTTTACGTGTAGGTTTAATCTTTCTTTCCCTCTCTGTCTTTATTCCTCTGCTTGTTTTGTTGGTGTTGTTATAATGTCCCATGTTGTTATATGTAGTCCGAAGCTGTGGTCACTCCGACGCCTCAGTCCAGTTCAACAAGTTCACTGCCTCTCAGCAGCGTTCTCACTGTGCGCAGTAAAGCTCTCTTTTCCAGGGATCGCACTTTCATGACTCAGTACGTATTATCCACTACTTAGCAATCGTTTTGGCATGACAAATTTTTTATGTTTTTGTCTACTTTCATTTTCAGTTGAAAATGTTTTGGTATTTTCATTTTCGGTTTTGTTCTTGGTTGTAAGTCACAGCAGAAATGCTTTGAGTCGTTAAATTAAAGCAGCAGTCACTGACTGGTTGGAATTAGTTGCCACGTTCTTGACTGACAGTGGTTAGAGGACTTAGGTGCGATGGATGCCATATTACACACGTATCTCTGCAGCTGCAACTCCCAGATATGTTGCAAGTACCATAGCCACAAGTACAAGTACAAGTACAAGTACCAAGTACTACATTTTTCTTTTCAGAGCACTAATGTATGGAGCACATTAGAGGCTTTTTTGGTATTGGTGCGCTATATAAATTTACGTTTTACTTACTTATTCATTTTACTTACTTTAAAACGGTACTCGTAAGAAAATAATTGCATCCAATGCTGTAACCTACAGCAGCACTGATTGTGTCTCATCAGAATGCACAATTCTACCATGTGATAGACTTTTGAAGGCCAGCTCAGACATTTCTACCTCTTGTTCTACTAGTACACTGGGCACCTTGCCCGAAATCTAAGGAAAACTGCATCTTGCGGGATACATTGGGCTACATCTTGATGCCATTCTTCTCTGTCTGCCACCAGTTCTTTGGCTTCTTACCAGCTAGTGTCTATGTCTTTCAGATCTCGTCTGATAACGTCCATCCAGTTTTTTCTTGGCTTTCTTTTGTAGCGCATCAGTTTCCTCTGGCAAGCTATTCTGGATTCAGGCATACTTAAGTTTATTCACAGTTAAAGGTCCGTGGTCACCAAAATTAACATACACATTTTATCCATTTTCCTGAAAGTGCAAAATTTTATGATAACTTTGACAGTAATATTGGCGCCCAGCGTTTTGTCAACACGGAAAAATTTACCTTTGAAGTCGACGATCTACGAAAACGACGTAGAAAACGCTCCGCCATGATGACCTGAGGTGACGTTATGAGTTTAGCCTATAGACGTCATGAATAGTAATTCATGACGTCTATAGGCTATGGCCTAGCCTAGAGTGATGACGTCGTCGGCTAGCCATTAATATTCACGATCTATATGGGCTAGGGTCATGACGTCACTGCGGGCACTGATAGATTAGAATATTTTGCATAACGTAACGTAATGCCGCATTTTGTTTGTATTCACGCATTAATTTCATATATTTATGAAGCTCAAATCGACATATTAATGATATTATATATGCGAGGTTAAATGTCTGATTTAAATCTACAGAAATTGCACGAGTGAGTTTGACTGTGGCCATGGACCTTTAAAGCGGATAGGTCAATAGCTTTCTTACTTACTTTTTTGCTTACTTGTTTACAGAGATACATTACCAGAGGAGTCTGAGTTCCAGCTGGAGGCCTACGAGGCGGGCGTGCGACCACCCAGTGTGATGACAGAGTACCCACTGGCAGCAGCCACACCACACAGTGCAAGTGTGTCAAGGACTCGTAGGGCGAGTATAGCATCTCGACCTGCCAAGCCGGCAATACTCGACCGCATGAAAACTTCCATACTGGTATGTCTTATGTCAACTACTGGTAGAACTTACTCAGAGCAACTGCTTTTGTGCTGTTACTTCTATAAGGCAGTTTTCAAAACTTTAATATTTGAGATTATGACGTTAATATTCATACAATACAAAATTTGGTTAAGCTGCTTATCACTGGCCCAAGTGGCTCGTAAAAGATTGGTTAAAAAGATTAATTTCTGAACAATTTACGAACACCTGATTGAGGGAATTTTTTCAGAGGATGGGCTATTCTGATGAATAGCAGATGCTATTGTTTAATTTTTATAGCATGCTTTCAGGTCTCAACAAATGTTGCTATAAGGCGACTGTCTCTGTCAGTAAAAAGGTAGAAAGGTGCTGTATAACTCTTAATATGAAACTCATGACAGAGCTACGGAGCGTCACCTGTCATGTGGGATTTCACAGCATTAGCTGCCACTCAACACAGGTGAACACACCCCTAACCTTAATCCCAGCCAGACAAACTGGTACTCGATTTACCTGCCTTAGAGGGATGGAAGGCTGAGTTGATCTTGGTTTTGTTTATATACCTCAATGGTTTACCTCTCCACCATCATTCACCCATCCAAGTAGTAACCGCTTGATAGTGACCCATCTGGGCGTTAATGCAAACCTACAACCTCGCGATCGTTAGTCTAACACCCTAAGCTAGTCTGTCACATTTGCGAGTTTTGTTACAGCTGTTGGATAAAATGAGATGCCAGTTTGCACTGGAAACTAGGTGCATTGCTGTTGATGAGTACGATGTGTAGTTAGGCAGATGGCCGCATACGCGTCAGCACAGGGTGCAGTGGCATCTTTGCTTGTTATACAAATCTGCAGGATGATGATCGGGGACGTAAGCTAAACCTTACGGTGCTCCGTGGTCACAAATTGTCGGCAAATGCGACGTTAGAGTCACGTCCTGCACCCGCTAGTAATCTGCCTGTTAGTTTAACGCAACCTGCCAGTCATCACACTGTCACTCCTCTCACTACGATGGACGCCACCGCCTCCAACCCATCCGGAGTTGTTCCGCATGCAATGCCCTTACCTCGGTCTTTGCTTCCGCCCATCTCTCACAAAAGAGACGTTTCGTCGGCAAACATCAACCGGCCGCTTCCCGTAAGTGTTTTCCATAAACATTACGAACAAATTGTTTCGTGGTTCCAATTCTTGTTTTGAATTTTAAAAAAATGTTTTATAGTGATTTCAGTTAAATTTTTTTTTGGATGTGAGTATGTGTTAATTTGTTGTGTCTGTTCTGGTTCTGATTTTTGTTTTAACGGTGAAAAATTTTTCTTACGTGTTTTTGTTTGTCTCTTATTGTTCTTCTGTACTGTTTTTGTTACTGTTCTATAGCTTCTGATGTACAAAAATGGCGGTTTTTTCTCATAGATGCTTATTCCTGTGTTTCTACACGGGAAAGTTAATAAGATTAGTTATGACACCGACAGTTACTAAAGATTTGCCTCAGACACTTTTTTCAGACTTTGTCAAATCTTTCATCGTTAGCAAAGTTTAAGTACTCTTATCTCGATCTGAGCACTGGAGTCGCAATTGATGTTTTGTCTTGGTCGCAGTTAGACAAAAAATAACCAAAGTGGAAAAAAATGAGAAAACCCTGCCAGTGTACATTGCAGGATTATTGTTCTGTTGTATTGTTTATTTGCAGTTTTCTGATTTTAACTTTAATTTTCAGTTTAGAAACTTTTGAACATTTTCATAATTTTGCGTTTGTTTCCCTATGTTTCTTGGCTTATATTTTCTGCAGAGTTTGTATTTATTTCGTAAACTGTTTTCTACAAATTTGTGGTTCATCTGTACGTTGGAATCGTCATGCAGGTTCAATCTGGCAATGTGTCGGAATCCTCACCAAAGAAAACCAATGTTCAACGTCAGGTGGGGAAAAATGCACAGTGCAGTTGTCAAGGTAGAGTAGAAATGATAAGATCTTTGCCAGGAATGAGTAACATTACATTTGGCTGGAACGGCCGGTTGCCTAGTGGTGGGCAGAGATCTTTTTTGGAAGTCACGTATTCCGACGATAGTCCATCTAACAGCCAGTTTGACTTAAAGTCTGAGTTGCCGCTGGAAAGATGTCCGATTTGTCGTGCTAAATTGAGCTGCAATGTTGAGAAAATACGAACTTCTTGTGAAGGGCGTGTTACACGAGAGCAATGCAACAGTTGGCCAGCTAATACTAGTCTTACCATAGTCTGTGATTCAAAGCCGTGCCACACTCCTATTAGAATCAGAAAGTATACTGAACCACAGTACATTACAACTGGTTACTATAAGTCTTCTCGCTGCTTTGTGAAGAAACATAGGACGGCTCATAAAGAGCATGTTACACAAGAAGCAAGCAATAAATGGCCAGCTAATACTAGTCTTACACTAGTCTGTGATTCAAGGCCATGTCACACTCACACAGTTGTGCCTGTCAGAAGGTTTACTACTGAACCTCTGTTTGCTCCAGACAAGACTGCAGTAATTGAAGTTAATGAAGAAACCGAAACTGGTTACTCGTCACAGTAGCATTCAGAGATGACTGCCAAGCAGGCACTGCGTTAGAGTTTCCAGCATAGTGAGTTTACATGTTAAGGCACGAATCACTGATACTTAAGATGATAGAAGACAGAATGTTGGAAAATAAATGCAACACTAAGTGGCATTTTCAGTACAATGGTGGCTTAAAGCAGTCTTTGGCTGGAAAGGTTCATACGGGAACGGGATGCAGTTGAACAGCTGGGCAGGAAACGTCGAGGCTGTTTGTGGAAGCAAGTTTTGTGAGTAGTTTACGTTGTCGTGTCTGATGCATGTTTGTCAAGTTCGAATAACTTCCGATCATAAGTGCTTTGCCACTGCTTACATTTTCAGTATGATGTTGCATCAACTTGTTCAGTGCTGGCGACTGGCCCACTATAGCTAACTTCCACTGTAGCTAAAGTTGACTAGCGAGAGTGGGCAGAAAAAAAGTAATTGCTGAAAACTAAGTAAAACAATGAAGCAAACCATCTCCATTGTGTAGGATAGTGTGATTAAGATGATGATATATTTGGGATGTAAGGCTAGGATTAGAGTTAGCTATGGTGGGCTTTTAGCAGCAGTAGACCAAGTAGCTACAGTGTATTCTTCCAATACGGCCAGTTTATTGCTGCTGCCTGCAATAAGTGTGGCTTGGTAGTCTAACGGTAACGTGTCGGACTTGTAATCCTGAGGTAACTTAGAGGCGCAGGTTCGACTCCGCACCGGGACACTGCCGGGTATTGTTCACACACATGTGCCTCTGTCACCAAGCAGTATAATTTGGTACTGGCTTCACCGCTGGAACGTAAACAGGCACACTGCACGATACACTGGCCCCGTATCAGTGGTCTCACAGTGTAAAAACTGGTGTCTGGCTGAGGGCCTTAGGAAACGGAGATCAGCGCCGCCCTATGGGCCGTAAGGCTCGGGAAGGACTGTACGTTTTTTCTGCAATAAGTGGCTTACTGAACTGAGCACTAATCGTAGAAATTGTTGCCAATATCAGTGAGTTTCCACCCACAAATGTTGTTTTTATTGCATGCCGTGCAGAACTAGCATTGACGTAGTGTATATGAAACTGCATGTGCATGTGCATGTAACGTATCTTATTCTTGTCTCGTTCGTTCTGTGTTGGTTTTAGTGTTACTGCAGTTCTAAGTGTCGTTCCAGCATGCTGTGTTGTTATTATTTGCCACTTATTGCATTGTTGCTGAAACAAGTTCAACTGCATGTTAAACCACTGTTTGGAACGGTTCATCTGAGTGGACTGCAGATTATTTTACACTTGTTGATGGGCAATAATGTACACTGTGTCCCAAAAAGAACGTCTCACTTCGTGATTGTCTATGTTTTCGCCGAAAATTTACCGTTTTTCGAAATTCTTTCACTGGTGCATTCTGTGGACAATTAGCAATAAAGTGATTATGGAATATCACGCCACACGTTAACTGTGTTGCTACACTACCTTGTGAAACATAAATGCAAGAAAAACAAACAGTAATAGACAGCAAGTGTGTTGGTGAACAAAATACATTTCTCAACAAAAATCCCGTGAATGATCTGTATGATGCTAACTTTGTTAGATCCTTTTCTTTGAATTTTTGCATATTGAACGATATGCTTGTTTCTGGCCTTTGTGGTATAGAAAGCCTACCATTTCATCCACAGTGATCACGTTTTCTTCAGTACGTGTATGCTTCAGTTTAGCGGTCTCATGCTTTTGGTTGGTGCTGCATGTTTCTCAAATCAGTGTTAATAACATTCCCACTCTTTCCCTGTTGCAGTTTATCTTCAAAAATTCTGCCAGTATTCTCCGAAAACTGTATTTTTTGAACCGGTACAAGTTCTTTGATTAATCAGAGCCTCATCTCCATTACTAAATGGCACATTACATCACTGGTATATCGTCGGTGCATTAAAAATTATTATTTACGACAATATCATCTCCTTTTGTTTACAAACATCAGAAATGTAGGCTTATGTAAAATTAAACATAATTTAATTTTTGTATGAAAATTAGTAAAAATTGTTTCAGAAGATGATTTTTTTGCCTATGCATTATAGTGATTTGGTGATTTTTGAAAATTTATGTTTCACATGGTAATGTAGCAACACGGTTAAAGTGTGGTGGGATATTTGACAAGTACTTCATTGCTAATTGGTCATAGTACGTGCCAGTGAAAAAATTTTGAAAAGTGGTTAATATTTGGCGGAGATATGAAAAATGACAAAGTGTGATGTTTTTTAGGACATGGTGTAGTAATGCTATAATATTCTCAGTCGTGCTTGAATGAATTCGTCAAATTGGCGACTTTGTTTTTTCTTTGTTTTTACAGTTACTAATTCTTAGGTCAGATTCTCGAAAGTAAGCTTTTGATAACTCTTGGAGTAACTTTTACATTCCAGTCTGTGGTTTGAGGGTAACCATTCACCTGCCTATAGCTGTGTTGATTACCAGCCATTGTACTAACTCTCTGGCAAATGCTGTTTTATGATAGGTTGTTCATGATTAAATTATTAACCAATATAGGTTGTATAATTGCTACAATATTTTTTTCTTATTAGCATTTTTATGGTATGCCTTGAAACCGTCGATAGGCCTAATACTTTTGTGGTTTATCAGAGCCCCCAGTTCAACATTCATTTAATTTAACACATGCTGGGATTCAAACTGCTGCATCTTGGAGTTTTCACTTTACCTTAAAACTCACTTTAACAGTAAACATTTTGATTTTTGACTGTATACTGTAAACTTTGTTTTAATGTCTGCTATTTTTTTCTCGATGTGACACGCTTGTGCTACAGATGAGAGACGATCTAGCAGCATGTGGCTCGGTGGCATAATGGTAGGGTGCTGGACTTATGATAGTGAGGTCGTGGGTTTGACTCACAATCGTGTCGCTATCCAGTGGTTGCTGCTTGTATGAGCGACTGTTTGCGACAGGTACAGGTAAGCCATCCAGGTGTAATGGGTGTATTACCAACACCAAATGTAATTTAGCCTTGAATTTCTCTGGGGTAGGTAAATCGATACCAGCCTGTGCCTGTCTGGCTTGAGTTAAGGTGGGGCACGTTTGTGGATGGCAGGTGTTTGATTTCATATGGCAGGTGATGCTTCGTAGCTCTACGATGGGTTTCCCATGCAGAGCTATACACAATTTTTAGCCTTTAACCTTGTGATATGATTGACTGTATGCTGTGTTGTTGCTATGCAGTCGTACAGAACTATTCCATCGGGCCGTGAGTTTCGACTACTTCCCGGGCGGGACCGGGAACGATCTCTCATTCTCGACACACGTCCAAACACTACTCATACTGTTTACCGGGTACGTGCTATCTTCACGCATTTGTATCTCGTCAGAAGTAGCATGTTTTCTCAGCATACCAAATTGCAAGTTTTATTTGCAGTTGATTTCTGTGTATTTTTGGCCGTTGCAAGTCGGTTATCAGTATCATATGCAACACATTTTGCTTGTTAATAGTTTTAATAACAAGAACGAGAGAGATTTTGCATAGACACTAGGGAGCTAGCTAAACGAAGTCCATTGCATGGGAGCTTATCCCGTTAGCAATTACACCTAATCAAGCTATAATACTAGCGAAGGTGGCCATTAGTTAACACCAGCACCTTTAACCAACGGGATCAGTATACTAGTTGTCACGGTAACAGGGCCTCCTGCTGTTACACATAACTGGCCATTTATGCCCCAGCGGTAGCTGTAACTGTTGTTGTACATTTTTCTTACCCATGGAGGGATGGCCAAGCTGAGTTGGGCCAGATGGCTTGGTTCAACATGAAGGCAGCATACCAGCAAATGGTCACCCATCTCAGTACTAACCCAGCTCAGCGTGAAGTAACTTCAATGATGTGGCCAAGAATGTTTAGTCTCTATGTCATCAGCTTAATTGTAGCTTTCCTTAAACTTTATTTAATGTCATTTTTAACATTTATATTGACATGATCATAATTATATTGTTGCCATTATGTTCCAGGCTGACATGTCGTTAGGTAGCTCGCGTCGTCACATGGTGATTGGTTCCCGACAAGCCGTCAATGCATTCGAAGGTATTTATTTTATTTAGTTGTTACTTTTTTGTCTACATTTTGTGGTGAAAATAATCTGTCAGTTAGACCCGTAAGCGACTCACCAGCCATTTTCTTGCTCGCTTGTAGACAAATCTCGCTCGCTTTTCTCGCTCAGCGAGAAATGCGAGAAATTGCAAGGTTCCATCAAAAAATTTCAAGTTGATGCTTAAAGTTCTGCAAAATAAAACAGGGGATTACTTTTTTGTTGCACCCTGCATAATTAGTTCTTTCATAATTTCCTAAATAATAAAGCAGATTATGATCTTTATTAAATCACGATGGAAGTTGATTCCATAGTTGGCTTCCTTTAAATTTAAGTGTGTGATACCCAAGGTAAAGGCGATTGAAGTCTCCCTAAACATCGGGGGTCGAAAAGTAGAAACTTTAACTGCTGAAATTTACGATTAATGCTGACAATGTTAGATGCATGTTGACTTTGTCTATTTCCAGCCATTTCGGCGCAATTCACTTTTTAAATGTTCTCCGCAGCATAAAGCGCAAAAATCACTAATAAACCCCTTGTTCTAAGTTTTAAGGTTGTTCAAGGTCGCTGATTTTGGTTTCGATCAAAAGGACTTATGGGACTTTTTATAACTGATTAATAGTAAATCTTGGCCCATCTTGCACCGTTTTTGAGATCCTGAAACTCGAGTCAAATTTGTGGCAGCAGACAGTGAAGATTTGGTGATCCTAGCTTGCACCATTTTGATACAGTCGCAGAGTACGATGGACGGACAGACAGAGCGACAGACACACACAGCAAGACAGACGCCTGGACGACAGCTAAGATGCGTGAAGCATTACATACTGTCGTGCGTGAAAAATTATGTGCCGTTTTAAATTTCGCTTGCTTCGAATCGCTCGTATGTATTGTCGCTCGCTCACGGGAAAAATCTTGCTCGCTCTCGCTCTCGCTTACAGGTCTATTGTCAGTAGTTTGTGGCAAAGGTTTGAACAATCTCAGTGTTTTCTGATAGTTATAACTTATAGTGAAATTGGTAGTTGTAGTAGTACTGCAATGAAGTCTCTGCATGATGGCAGTATCGGTACCAACAACGGATTTTTTTTGCGCAACATGATTAATTTTCTTCGTCGCATTGTCATTGTAGTTGTAGCTGTAGTTACTGAACTTGTATTGATGATAAATGTACAAAACATCAGTTTATACACTTGTTAACGGCAACATTTAAGGACTTGCACATCGAAAACAGCAAAAATTACAAAAGGTGATATTGCCCGCATCACACTGACTGTGTGTCAATGTGCTG
>Ga0209367_1000828_pt1 | contig 34745 bp, 27 predicted proteins | sample WorMetLIZISLAND2_FD_187412 | JGI IMG/M metagenome (GOLD analysis project Ga0209367, IMG submission 187412) | Marine gutless worms symbiont microbial communities from Max Planck institute for Marine Microbiology, Germany - Olavius geniculatus... ... | reverse complement strand
GATCCCCACTATCGATATGATGATTATCCTCATTATGAGGCTTTCCGGAATCCGGCTACGCAGAACCAAATCATGGGGACTCGAAGACATCGCCTTAAATTAATCCTTTAAATGGTAGATAGACCCGTATTTTTTAATATACCGGTGATGGTTCCTGAAATCTCTTTTGAAAAACCGACCTTTTCAAGTTCGATGAACGCGCCTTTGCTCACCCGGATGCTTAGATTTTCTTCGAGGAATTTTCGTTTATCGATGATTTCTAACTGGATAGGTTTTTGGACCTTGGACGCTGACTGCCCGTCCTTGGTATTTACTGCCGGCTGTTGTGGCCGTTCTTTGTCCGGTGCCGCGGATGCGGATCTTATTTTCGCAAATACATCCTCGACGTTGCGGATTAATCCTGCCGCCAATCCGGCATCATAATCATAAACGGTCAATACCGCGTCCACGGCCTGCCGCCGGTTTTTTTCGGTAGCTGCCGTATCCTCAATGAAAAAATCCCTGGGAGATTTTATGTCCCGCTCGGCCACGTCTCCCAGTCCATATTGATGTTTGGTAATGACCAGGTTGGGAAATAAAATTACGGAAAAGAGGATGGTCACCGAAAACAATATCCCCCAGCGCCAGCGCTTGACGGCGTCGAGATTTTTACGGATGGAATCCCTGTGCTTCTCTTTGCTCATTGCCTTATTGATTGCGGTGAATCCTGAGTTTGTTTGCCGGCTTCAAGCTCTTCATAAGCTCGAATTATTTCCTGAACCAGTTTGTGCCTGACGACATCCTGTTTCGAGAAAAAAACGAACTTGATACCATTGATATCCTGTAAAATATTCTTGGATTCTATCAAGCCGGATGTTCTATCGTTGGGCAGGTCAATCTGGGTAATATCTCCGGTAATGACTGCTTTGGAGGAAAATCCGATGCGGGTTAAAAACATTTTCATCTGTTCGGAGGTCGTATTCTGCGCCTCGTCCAGGATAATGAAGGAATCGTTTAAGGTGCGTCCGCGCATAAATGCGATGGGAGCGACTTCAATCACCCCCTTTTGCATTAAGGAGGCTGCTTTTTCAAACCGCATCATGTCATGCAATGCATCATAAAGGGGCCTCAAATATGGGTCGACCTTTTCAGCCAGATCGCCGGGTAAAAAGCCGAGAGCCTCTCCCGCTTCAACCGCCGGGCGCGTCAGGATGATGCGGCTGACAAGCCCTTTGGACAGGGCCGAGACCGCCATCGCCATCGCCAGATATGTCTTGCCGGTTCCGGCCGGACCAATTCCAAAGACGATGTCATATTTTCGGATGGCATCAATGTAATCTTTTTGGGCCAGGTTTTTGGGCGTTACGGCACTTTTCTTCGAAGTAATATAAACCCGATCCAGAAAAATGTCCTTTAAATTCACACGATCGTTGCCACTCAATACACTAACAGCAAAGTCGATGTCGTTCGGATGGATCGGATAGCCTTCCTGCAGCAGGTTATACAACTGGTTCAGGACATTGCCGGCCAGGGCAGCGGCGATTTCGTCACCGGAAATGAACACGGTGCTGCCTCTGGCATTTATGGTAACATCAGTGAGTTTGGCTATTTTTTGTAAATTGTTATTTCGCTCGCCGAAAAGCTGGCGGGTGAGATCGATATCTGTGAATTCCAAATGATTTGGTTTATTTTCAAGCTTTTTCACGTTATTGTGTAAATGACCGGCTTGCGGTGCCGGTTTCAGGGTTCAAAGGTTCAAGGTTCAAGGTTCAAAGGTTCACGGTTCACGGTTCAAGGTTCAGGGTTCAGGGTTCAGGGTTCAAAGGTTCAAGGTTCAGGGTTCAAAATTCAAAGGTTCAGGGTTGAAAGACTGTTAGCCGATAAAACTGGCCGGTTCGGTTATCGGCGGCAGGGATAGACTCCGACCCATAAAGCCAGAACGCTTGACCTCCAAACCTCGTTTCTATAACTATCATATCTCTCCAATCGAATGCAAATGCGAAATCGGTCATCGGTCCAAAAAGAAAAATTTCTTGACTCGACTTGCCGGCTTTGTTACTGATCCGGTAAATTTTTACCGGCCTGATTCTTTGTCAGCGGACACGTTTTAGGAATGGCATTGCGATGAATCCGTTTGATATTCTTATAATAGTCATTCTCAGCTACAGTCTGATAAGGGGCCTTTTCAGAGGATTGGTCAAAGAAATTTCATCCCTTATCGGTGTTCTGGGAGGGTTTTACGCAGCCTATACGTACTACAAACATCTGGCCGGCCTACTGTCCGGATTAATACAGGACACATCATATCTCAACATACTGAGTTTTTTGATTATATTTTGTGGTGTCCTGATAGTGGTCAGTATGCTGGGTGTTGTCATCAAATATCTGATGAATATCGCATTTTTAGGCTGGGTCGATCGTGTCTGTGGCGTGCTGTTTGGTTTTGCCAAAGGCATCCTAATTGTATCCGTTCTTTTCATTTCGCTTACCGCATTCCTTCCCAAAGGATCTACCTTCCTCAAAAAGTCCGTGCTGGCTCCCCACGTCTCTTGGGTTTCAGAAAAAATGGCGAAAGTGGTTTCCCAGGAAATGAAACAGGATTTTATGAACAAGCTCGGGGAACTCAAAAAATCATGGAAGATTCCATATTAAAAGCGTCTCAGAGTCCTCTGGTGGATCTTATCGGATTGGTTGAAAAATTGAGGGGAGAAAATGGATGCCCCTGGGATAAAAAGCAAACCCCGCAATCGGTCGCCATATATCTGATTGAGGAAGTTTTTGAACTGGTCGATGCCATCGAATCCGGCAAGACCGAACAAATTTGTGAAGAACTGGGGGATGTATTATTTCACATCGTTTTTGTTGCCCGGATGTTCGAAGAGCGCCAGGAATTCGATCTCTCCCAGGTCAGCCGTACCATTACTGAAAAAATGATCCGCCGTCATCCCCATGTTTTTGGTGAAACGGAGGTGAACAGCAGCGCTGAAGTCGTTCAGAACTGGCATCAAATTAAACTCAGCGAGAAAAAAAATAACCGCAGCCGATCTTTATTCGACTCGGTACCGGCCAAGTTGCCGGCCCTCCTGCGGGCCTATCGTCTGGCGGACCGTGCTGCCAAAAGCGGATTTGAAGTATCGGATACCGGTCAAGTGCCTGATAACCCCGCAGGTCTGGCGGATGCCTTGCAAACCGCTCTCGATGATGGTGACGGCCGCCATGCAACCCGGCAGTTCGGCGATTTGATTTTTGCGTTGATCAACATCGCCCGCCTGGCTGCAGTTCATCCGGAAAGCGCCCTGGCTGGATCCGTCAAAATTTTTGAAGCCAGATTCAAGAAGATGGAAGAGTTGATCGCACTCAGCAAGCGAGAGTTTGATGCGGTTTCGTTGGATGAAAAAAAGCGGATTTGGGCTGAGGTTCTGGAGATTATCCCTTAGCGGAATTGTAAGACCGGCTTCGTTCTAAAGAAATCACCCGGCGGCATCAATCAGCCCTACAGGAGCGGTGTGCGGAAACCAAGCCATGTTCCTTTTTTTGAACTTTCCCCGGCAGAGACTCCTTCCCTGCGATTATACCTGAACTGCGTTGATACACTAAAAAATCAGGGTAGCCGGACCGGTTTCGCTATGCGTCACGCTTAGAAAATCTGACAATTGCCTTGGCAATCGACGTCGGCCGGCGTCGGGCTGTGATTTCTTGGGCTAATAAAATATTTAACCCTCTGATCATGCCACCTCTCCCACGGGAAGATATCCCGGAGGCGTTTTTTTGACCAATTTGCCGTTTTCGTCATACTGTTCGACGATCAGTTGTCCATTTACAAAGCTGTTGCGGGTCGTCAAATTGTCCCTGGAACGCAAATCCATCTCGGATTTATGGCCATCATCACTTTTTTCAATCGGACGCGGTTCCTTGATTTTTTCGACTTTTTTTACTTCCTGATTTTTAGCAAGCATTTCAGCATTCGAACTCGTCTTTACGAGTTGCTGCATTGCGGGTTCGCCGATAGCGTTAATCATGTTGTCCTCCTTCAATCGCGCGTTAATCTGTCATCCGCCCCCACAGCCGAATCTCGACTCCGATTTTCAGATCCAGGATTCCATTTTTTTGTCCCCGGCCTTTTTGGCCAATTGCTCAAACTGCTGGAGCAAAAAGTTGGAATCATCAACAGATAACGTATTTTTGATTTTTTGGTTTATTGAATCAATTGCATTGAATACGAATGTTTTTTTCCCCACTTTATGCGGCACACTTTCCTTTGCTGCATAGTCAGTAAAGCGCTTGCGGTTTTCATTGCGCGAGCTATAGTTAGAGATCTTGTCTAAAATATCTCTCGAGACTTTATCGATCATCGCCTGGCGCTTTCCTTCAGGCGATAAACTAATTTTATCGGATTTTGGCTTTTGTGGCATTTTGCCTCTACCTTCTGAAGCCATGGTCTGTCTAAGCTGTTTGCTGTAAACATTTAACACATTGTGCATCTGATGGCTTGGAACATACATTCCCAATTCCTCCTGGCTTGTTTATCGGCTACCTTAGGAAGGGACTTTAGGGAAAAATGTATAAAAATTAGGTACATATGATTAGGATGGTTTTTAACTATCTGAAATTAATTTAAATATCTATTTGTTGCCCTTACCGGGAGCAGGGGCGGTTGACAGAGGACAGATGACGGAGGACAGATGACAGAGGACAGATGACAGAGGGCTTCGATTGCGGATTGCAGATTGCGGAATGCGGATTGAAATGAATAAAAATCCGAATTAGAAGCAATTGTTACTGAAAACTTGTATGAAACTTCATTTAAAGCGAACCGCAGAACCGCAGAATATCGAATTTCGAATGTCGAAGGGTGGAATCGCTTCGCTCAGTCTTTTTATAAAATAGACAGAATACATTCCTTCGACATTCGACATTCATTATTCGATATTCGATATTCGCTTTTTCAAAGTTTCTTTTCGATTTGACCAGTCATTTGTTTGGCCGGCAGTCCGCCTTCGGCGAAACACCTGACACCAGATTTTAATGGATATCTCCCGGAAGCTTAATCATCGAAATCCCCTTCGGGACCCTTGTCGCTCTCAATAGCGGCGGCCCTTTCGATAATTTGCTCGGTCGTCCAGCGAGCGGGATCCTCGATACGTTGGGCTTTTGATCCGGCATCATGGGATCCGGCGGCGAGAATGGCCTCCACGGCCAGCGATGCGGTGTTCTCAGCGTTAAAGACATTGACCAGCATGTTGTATACGAACTCCTCCACTCTGGCGGCCATGCGCAGCCTGACCTCTTGGCTCTGGCCCAGCAGCTTGTTTTCAAACGGCAAATTCAACTTTTTGTAATTTCCACCGCTCCATCCCTGCTCTTGCGCGTATGCAACCATTTGCGACCACAACGACTCGGAAGCCCCTTGATCTTTGACCTTGATGAAATTGCCCTGTTCATCCAACTGGGCATTGCCGAAGTCATTGACCTCGAGGCCCCAGGATATCATTTGAAGGGCCGTCGCGACATTGGCCTTGGTGGTCGTGGTTTTTGAGGCAATATCCCGCAGCCGCTCTGAATTATTGCCGGAAGTACCGTGCTGGGCACCTGAGACGTTGTATTTTTTGAGAGCATCGTGGATCTGGGCCGTCAAGTCAACCTGGATGCCCTGGCTGCTGGCTTCGATGCCGTGGGTGGTGCCGTTGTTTAAGGCAATCCAGTCCGGGAAGATATTATGCGCGTTTAATCCCTGGATGAGAAACAATGCCTCCTCCACCGTCGAGAGGCCTTGTTTGCCCTTGATTTCGCCGATCTCGGTCTCTAGACCGGCCCACTCCGGTATATAGGGATTCAATTCGAGGTTAGCCAGCAGGTTTTGATCATCAGGCATGTGGGAAGCATCAATGGCAATGGAAGTAATTCCGGCATCAAACAACGACGGTATTTCGATTTTTGCGGCCTCAACATCCTGGGCACTCTTCAGCCCGTAATGATCGGCGTGAATCGCCACCGGTACCGTGATACCCAATTCATTGCAGATAGCATCTACAGTTCTGGCCATATTCCAATAATTTACGGCACAGTATGCATTTCCGCCACCTTCCGATTTTGCAATTTCAATGATCAGGGCTGAATTCGCCCGTTGGGCGGCTTTTAAAGCCCCCCGAATTACAAAGTTGTTTCTGCCGTTGGCGGCGATGGCGATGGCGTTACCCTTGGCAAGCATGGCTCGGTCGATGAATTTTCCACTCACAATCAAGGCCCTGGAGTTGGGAAAGCATTTAACCACGTTTGGCGGCCGACCAATCTGCAGCGCTTTTTCAAAATCTGCTGAATTACCCGTATTCGTTTCAGCCATGTCAAAACCTCCTTTTTCGGTGTTTGAGTCTAAATCTAAATCAGATTTGAGTCTAAATCTAAATCAGAAAGGAAAGTTAAGCATAAATATCGATTAGTAAACCAACCTGATCCATTTTCAGCGCTACCATACAACGGTTGGAATTATAGGTGGATTCCGTCGTTGCCGGCTGAATTTGGGTAGTGGAAAAAGACGGCGGCAGGAACAGGGCGTACCGCTTCGTTCCGGATTCACCTGCAAGCGATACCGTGCGCGAAGGCTTCGGTGTATAGGGAATAACCTGGTTTTGCCCCGGATTGTAAAGAACCAACTGTTTGGCGGCAGATTGGTCCCGGTAAGCGGGCAGCGGCATTGCCACCCTGTTTGGGTCAAAGGTCAATTGCGGGTAACCTCATTCAGTGCTGATATATTTCGTATTCGGTTTTATCGTTTAAGGTTGCTTCAATTTGGTTTTGCAGCTCGATTCTGGCTGGGCTGGTGGCCCACCGCTGCCAGTCTTCCACCGTCTGCCAGGTGCTGATAACTACATGCTCGCTCTTGCTGTCAATTCGCTGAAGTGTCTCACTGGATATATAGCCGGGTTGATTCATCGCCAGGATACGCAATCTTTGCAGGAGCGGCAATAATTTGTTCGCTTTGTCCGCCGGTACCGATCGTTTGATAAATATCTTGACCGCCATATCATTTTGCCTGATCGAGACTCTTTGGGCTAGAAGATCATAATCGTTATCCCGCTACAAATGGAAATGGCCACTTTTGGCCGGAGGGCTACCGCATTTTTAATCAGAAGTAAATCAAAGGTTAACCGCCGCCAAATGGTTCACAGATGTCAGCCGGCATAGTGGGATATAGGGAATACTGCGGCAAGAATAGGGAAAATTGGGGTAAAATGTCAAGAATAAAGAAAGAAATTAGAGAAAAAAGACCGTATTAACGGCACTCGGTTTGACATTTCAAAAGATATTTTCAGGTGCTACTGATTTGTTCGAGTCAATTGGTTGTTTCTTTCGATTATACGCTCATTATAAGCTTTTACCGTCTCTTTATATTGATCCAATTTTTTCGCATAGGCTTCCGCCCGTTTATTCAGGTCGTCTACCTTGGCGTTATATTCCAGCGTCTCTTTACGAGTCGCCAGTGTACCGCGTTCCTTGGTCAGTTTATTTTTAATCCGGACCAATTCGGCATATTCATTGTCGATTTCTTTTTTCCGGGTTTCCAGTTTGATGCGAGTGTTATCCAATTCTTCCTGTTCCGCATCGACCTTCGCCCAAGATTCATCGTTGGCCGCCTGGTCCTCGGACTGCGCAGCCTCTTCATTCTGGCTGCTATCATCCTCGATGTCCCCGGTGGTCTCAGATTCATCATCGTAGCTGCTTTCGTATACAGGATCGTTATCATCAATAAAATCATCCGATTCTGCAGCTTCGCTTGCTTCTTCGTCGCTACCAGTCTCTTCAGCCTCCGACGGTGATTCATATTCGGCTCTGGATTGGGAGGCCATCCTCTGATCCTCAGGAACCTGATTGATGTCATCGGTGAAAAAAACTTTGCCCTCCTCATCGACAAACCGATAGATTTCTGCTGAGGCCGGGAATGCAACTATGAGTGTAAGCATAGATATGAAGCAAATTATCGTTTTCAAGAGGTTGTCCTCCTTCACACAAAATTCGGGTTTAAACCTGGCAATTCACTGCGCGTTTATGACTGCCGGTTACAATCTGTCCATCCAACGAAATGAAGACTCAGGTCTGTAGGATTCTCGGATCATTGGCGCTGAACAGGCATCAGTTATGAATGTTACGCACATTTATATATCGTCCGTTACGCTGAAAGGTTGAGTATTTTTTGTTCCCAATTTTAAAAATGGGTATTGCCGGTATCCCCTCATTTATGTCGTGGCATAAATCTTTTATGGACTAATCATTGCCATCCGGCTATATAACGGGCACGAATTTGCGTTAACGGATGCCCACAGATTTGATCGGACGACCATGTTAAGTGAATCAGAAAAATTGGATGCCCTGGCGCGTTTGGGCATCGACCTCAACTTAATTCAGGATTTGGATATTTTGATGGAAAGAATCCTGACCGAAGCGCGCCGTTTCGTGAACGCCGATGCAGGTTCAATCTACATCCGGGATGGTGATCTGCTCCGTTTCACCTACACCCAGAACGACACCCTGCAAAGCAGGTTGAATGCGGGTGATAAGCTTATATATTCGACATTTACCGTTCCCATAAACGACAACAGTATCGCCGGTTACGTGGCCCACTCCGGTCAAACCCTCAACCTGCCCGATGTATATCGGCTCGATCCGACCTGCCCTTATCATTTTGACAAGGAATTCGATGATGCCGCCCATTATTGCACCCGGTCGGTTTTAACCATACCGCTGGTCAGTTCCAAGGGCGACTTGCTGGGAGTACTTCAGATAATCAACGCCCAGAATTCGAACCATGAGGTCGTGCCTTTCAATGATTCGGATGAAAAAATAATGACGCATTTTGCCAGCATTGCCGCCGTGGCCCTGGAGCGGGCCCAAATGACCCGGGCCATCTTGCTGCGGATGATGAAAATGGCTGAAATGCGGGATCCCAAGGAAACCGGGGCGCATGTTAACCGGGTGGGTGGATTTGCTGTTGAAATCTATGAGAATTGGGCCCAACGCCGCAATATTTCAGCCAAAGAGATCGATAAAAACCGAGATTTACTGCGCATGGCCGCGATGTTGCACGATGTCGGCAAAGTCGCCATATCCGATTTAATTTTAAAGAAACCCGGCAAGCTGGATCACGGCGAATTTGAAACCATGAAGCAGCACACCCTTTTTGGTGTGCGGCTGTTTATGAATCCACAGTCCGATTTTGACGATGCTGCTGCTCAGGTGGCGTTAAATCATCATGAACGCTGGGACGGTCAAGGTTACCCGGGGCATCTTGATTTCGCGACCGGTGAGCCTTTGCAGGGGGCCGCCGGATCAAACGGTTCAGTCCGGTCTAAGGCCGGTGAGGAAATTCCGCTTTTCGGTCGCATTGTTGCCATTGCCGATGTCTACGATGCCTTGTCCAGCAAGCGCGCCTATAAACAAGCCTGGAATGAGGCCGAAGTGTTGGCCAATATAGAGGACGGGTCTGGCCGTCAATTCGACCCTGAACTGGTGGAGGCATTCTTTTCATGTTTGAATGTTCTGCGATCGATTCAAAAGAGATATCAGGATGAATGATATGGAAATTATCGTTTGACAAACCAGGCGTGTCGTGTAAACTGTTTATAATTCAAAGGGTTGGGATTCATTATGAAGCTTAAAAACGTTGTATTGATTTTCAGTATTATCGCCCTGCTTGGGTCTTGCGCCGGGCAGACCTCGGTTGCCCCGGGAACTGACGGGACAGGAAAAGGGGCGGCGCTTTTTGCCCGGGCGGAAGAATCGCTTGCGGCCGGCTCCTACGATGAAGCTTTGGCTCTCTACATCCAATTTACGCAGAGCAGTCAAAACGAATTGCTGGTGGCCGCGGCATTGATGAAAATCGGATTTATCCACGAATCCAAGGGCGAATACGAGCAGGCCCGCACTGTCTATCAGCGTATCCCAGCCGAATACCCTAACAGTACTTTTGTCCAGGACGCTTTGGTCGCTGAACTCGCTACCTACTATCACCAGGGCCGCTACCCGGATGTCATCCGGCTCGCACCCGCCGTTATGCAGGGTCTCAGTACCAACCTGTATATCCTCAGAGTATACGCGATTACCGGGGATGCCTATTTGGCGACAGATTCTGTGATTGATGCCATCGACAGCTATGTGCGCGCCCGTGAGCATGCGACCGAAGCCGAGCTGCCGGCGATTCTCGATAAACTCAAAGAAGCCATCGCGCGGCTCGACACGGCCGATCTTGCGATTCTTGTCAATCATCCGGACGACAGCCTACCCCTGGATTTTTTGATGTATCAGCTGGGCCTGAATTATGCGTTGGAAGAAAAATACGATGACGCGCTCAATATTCTGGCCGAGTTTATCCAACGGCACCCGGAGAATAAGAATCGAAACCTGGTAGAAAGCCTGATAGAGGAAATAAAAAAGAACGCAGTTTTCGAGCAACAGACAATCGGCGTTCTGCTGCCCTTAAGCGGCCCTTATGAAAGGTTTGGTTTTCGCGCTCTGAAGGGTATTGAATTGGCGCTGGCTCAGTACAGCTCCCAGGGGGAAAATCCGCCGATTAACATCAGTGTTAAAGATTCCGGTGCCGATCCGGATATGACGATTACGGCACTGGAAGAACTTTACCAGGAACAGGTCGCCGCAATTCTGGGGCCCATTGTCACTTCGGAAATCGCCGGTCGCGAGGCTCAGAAGATGGGAATTCCCATTATTACACTTACTCAGAAAGACGATATCCCAAAAATCGGCGACAAGGTTTTCAGGAACTTTATCACCCCCCAAATGCAGGTGGAGGCCATCGCCTCCTTTACCGTCGAATCGCTGGGATTGTATCGATTTGCGATACTCTATCCGGATGAAAATTACGGCCGGACTTTTATGAACCTGTTCTGGGACGAACTCATTAAACTGGGCGGTGAGGTCGTCGGTGTCGAAGCCTATGATCCCAAGCAGACTGATTTTACGGATCCTATCAAAAAACTTGTCGGTCTTTACTACGAGATCCCGGAGGATCTCATCGTTGAAGATATTATGACCGAAGACGAGTTCCCGCTGCTCATTCCCGAGGAAGACGATGAAACGTTGATCGAGGAGGAGCTGGATAACAACCCGGAGGAGGCCGAAGAAGAACAAGAGGAAGAAGAGCCTGCTGCGATCGTCGATTTCGACGGTATCTTCATACCTGATTCACCCGGATTGGCCGGACTGATCGTTCCTCAGTTAGCCTACTACGACATTAAGGATGTCTACCTCCTCGGTACCAACCTCTGGCATTCCGATACACTTATCAAAATGGCCGACCAATACGTGCAGGGGGCCGTGATGCCGGATGGATTTTTTGCTGAGAGCACGAGGCCCGTCGTCCAAAATTTTGTTGCCAACTTCAGGGAGACTTACCAGGAAAAGCCCGACTTCATCGAAGCGGTTGTTTTCGATTCAGCGATGATCCTATTCCATGCGGTCAGCCGACCGTATATTCGATACCGCAATGAAATTAGAGATGAATTGCTCCATCTGGATAATTTTCCGGGCATCACCGGTATTACGCGCTTCGATGAGACCGGGGAAGTCCAAAAGCGACTGCACCTTTTGAGGATAAAAGGCAAACGCTTCGTGGAGTTGGAGTAGGGCGGTATGGAAATGACTAATGACTATTGAATAATGAATAATTTTGGAAGTCGCTGCGCTCCGTCTAATTCCGGCATATAGCCTTCAGTTCCAGTGGCGGACGCGGAACGGTTCTGCCGATACGGGGAGATTCAAATGGTGCTTGAAAAAATACGAATTCCGAATCTCGAAATCCGAAACAAATCATAAATACGAATGTCCAAATTTCCAAAACGGTCAAAACAAGTCAATCAGAGCCGTGCCGATTATTGATCAGCGCGATCATCACTGGATTGCGTATTGGATCGGAACTTGTTTTTGTCATTTTTATTTATGTCATTTGAATTTGTTTCGTGTTTCGTGCTTCGGGTTTCGAATTTTCTTGTTTCAAATTCGTTTTTTACTTTCATCATTCGACATTCGACATTATTCATTCATTCGCAGTCGCCGTTTTTCAGCTTTCCCTGACCGGTGGCTTCAAGGGTACTGCGCCATAAACTACCGGTGGGCTTCACGGTTTTTCGTTTTTCGGCGATCAGACTCATCGGCACATGGACGAACTGGTTGTTCCAGTGGCCGATCAGCATACTCGTTTTGCCGGCCATTCCGGCATGCACAGCATTGCGTCCTAAAAAGTTACAGAAGACGCGATCATTGGCATTGGCTGGGAGACTTCTGATCATGTAGCTGGGATCAATATATTTAATCGTGATTTCAATTTCTTTGGCAGCAAAATGGGCACTGATGGCCTCTTTTAAATATACCCCGATATCCTTCAGTTTAATGTTGCCGGAAGCGTCCCGTTCGTTGTTTTGCTCCTTGAAAAATTTCTGACCGGCACCTTCCGCCACGACGATGACCGCGTGCTTTCTATCAGAAAGGCGCTTTTCAAGCGCGGTAAACAGTCCATCCGGACCTTCCAGGTCGAAATCAACTTCAGGAATCAGCACAAAATTAACATCCTGTTGGGCCAACACGGCGGTGGCTGCGATAAACCCTGCATGGCGTCCCATTAATTTGATCAATCCGATGCCGTTGGGATAACCTTCGGCTTCGTTGCTGGCGGCGATAATGGCATTGGTGGCAATCTCGACGGCGGTGTCAAATCCGAATGATCGAGAGACCATGTGTATATCGTTGTCAATGGTTTTAGGGACTCCGACAACACCGATTTTCAATCCCCGGTCCAGAATGGCATCCGCTAGACGCCCGGCGGCCGTCAGGGTGCCGCCCCCCCCCAATCATAAACAGCAGGCCGATATTCATCCGCTCCAGGCTGTCGATAATTTCGTCTATATCCTGGGGACCCCGGCTCGAACCCAGCACAGTCCCGCCCCGGTCATGAATATTGACCACGGCTTCGGGTGTCAGGTCTATCAGCTCATGCCCATAACTGGCGATAAACCCCTGGAGTCCGTAGCGAATCCCGAAAATGTTGCGAACGCCATAGCCATAGTGCAACTCCAGCACCATCGAGCGGATTACATCATTCAAACCCGGGCAGAGGCCGCCACACGAAACCATGGCGCACTTCAGTTTGCTCGGATCGAAAAAAATTTGACCTCTCGGACCGGCCAGTTCGAAACACGGTAAATTTTGACCGTCATTCACCATCCGTGTAATTTGCCGATCATCTATTTCGATGACAACCCGATCGTCGTCGGTAACGAATCGGATGACGTTGCAGTCGTCTGCTCTTTTCTGAACCGGCGTGGCGATTTTCGCTTCACCCAGGGTTGATATTTCCGTGACTATGGATTTTGTGTTCATATGTCCTCACTAAGAATTGAATTTAAATTCACCTTTACCCAGTATGTCGTGCAGGTGTAAGATCCCTTTGACATCTCCGTTGGATTCGACAACGGGCAGGACGGTAATCTGGTGCTGCTCCATAATGTAAAGTGCATCGCAGGCCGCGGCATTTTCGGCCTGGGTTCTTGGATTATCGGTCATAACGTCTTCAACCCGCAGTTCGGCAATATTTTGCCCGGACACCACCATACGTCTGATATCGCCGTCCGTGATGATACCGCGAAGCTTATTGCGCCCGTTAACCACCAAAACGGCGCCGAGACCGCCGCGGTCCAGCACACCAACGGCGTCGGTCATCAGCGTGCCCTCCGGGACACAGGGCAGCGCATTGCGGGACACCATGAGATCTTTAATTCTGGCACTCAGGCGCTGACCGAGATGGCCCCCCGGGTGGTACAGTTTGAAATCACCCGAATTAAACTGCTTCTTATCCAGCAGTACGACTGCCAGGGCATCTCCCATTGCCAACAAGGCGGTGGTGCTGGCGGTCGGTGCCAGTCCCATGGGACATGCCTCGGCCGGCACGCCGACATCAATCACAATGTCGCACTGGTGCGCCAGGTTAGAGTTTTTATCTCCGGTAAAACCAATTATTTTACAGCCGATGCGGCGAATGCTGGGCAGCAATATATTTAGTTCATCGGTTGCCCCGCTTTTAGACAATGCAATGAAAATATCATCGGAAGTGACTTGCCCCAGATCCCCGTGCATGGCCTCGACAGGGTGCAAAAACAGGGATCTCGTTCCGGTGCTGTTCAGGGTGGCGACAATTTTTCGGCCGATAATCCCCGATTTTCCAATACCGCTTACAATGATTCGGCCGCCGGAATCGCAGATCAATCCAACCATTTTTGAAAAGTTGTCATCGATGCGGTCGACCAGGTTAAGAATACCATCGGCTTCAATCTTCAAAACTTCAATGGCTTTTTGAATCATCGCATCGGGGTTCGTGGCCGGCCCCATCTCATGGCTGTGGTTGCTCATATTATTTCTCAGGGCGCTTTGGGATAGCGGTAATGGCAGTACATAGGCATTTTTTAATATTAGTCAATCAGGGCCACCTTTTATGAAACGTCTATATTAACCCCAGGAAAGGGAATTTAAATCGTGCTCGTACTCGTGCTCGTCCTCGTCCTCGATACTGACAGGCTCAAAAGCTTCGAGAACGAGCACGAGGACGAGGACGAGGACGAAACGGCAAATGAGTTAATCGAAACTGCCTTGATTTTGCGAAGTTTTTTTCCGATCACGCCTCCGGTGGAGTGTAGTCGCTGTGCTCAGTCTTTTTAAAATCAGATAGAATACTTTATTCGACGTTCGATGTTGGATGTTCGATGTTCGACGTTCATTAGTTCTTTTCCTTGATCAGACTGAACACCGGCGGCCAGTGCTGGCGCCTGTATGTGTTTATTGTGGTCGATTGTTGAAAAAAAATCAAGTCCGCTTAAAGCGTTTTCAATCTTGAAGTATAGAGAAAACAGATTTCGCATAGTTTTAGAATCGTGTCCACGTCCGATAAAGCATAAAGCGAACGGTTTAAATTTATTGTTTGCAGAAATTTACCAAATATTGTAAAATTTTTATTGACATTCAAAGTCGGTACCATTATATTCCGCCAACTTTGAATTTTCGGTGTCAGCCGGGTCTAATCTTCCCGGCTTTTTTTATACAAAATTTACTCGATAAGGGGGTGATTCCAATGATTTGTACAACCATAAAAGAAGGTATGGAGTGCCCGTTTATGGCAGCTGAAGGGTGCTCATACAACGGCGGGATTTGCCATCAGGTCGTCGAGCAGTGCCAGGGTTGCAACCGTGGGTCCGAGTTTTCAACCGGTTGGTATTGCACTGCATGTCCGGAGCCGGAAAGCAAGTGGAGAAACGGTAACTGCAACCTGGCTTCCCATGTCAGTTCAGCATCAACTGCCAGCAAGACCAAGATCAATCCGCTCAAAGCATCCAAAAGAGCTCGCAGATAAATCTGCTTGCGATCAATCGGTAAACCCCGTTCATCCCGTGAACGGGGTATTTTTTTAAATGACTAATGAATAATGACAAATGAATAATTGTGGAAGTCGCTTCGCTCCATCGATTCTAGGTGTCGGAGTTGAGTACTTTCCTCCACTTTATCCTACCCATAGTTACATATTTTTGCTCGTATCGCTCGATTTTAAGCTATTTAGCCGCTATCATATCAAAGGTATTTGCTCGGGTTAGCTCCGTTTAGATTGACTCGCCGAAGGCGAACCTTAATTCTTCAATCTTCAATCTTCAATCTTCAATCGCCTATCATTTTTCCTATGCTGGCCAGCTGGATGCAGATTCCGACCAGTTGCATCGCAGAGGCTATATCCGCCAAGGGCGGAAATGACGGTGCGATACGGATGTTGCGATCTGACGGATCCCGCATATACGGATAGGTGGAACCGGCCGGCGTTAATTTGACACCCGCATCCTCCGCCATGCGTATCACTTCAGCTGCACATCCTTCCAGCGTGTCGATGCTGACAAAGTAGCCGCCTTTAGGTTGGCTCCATTCCGCGATATTTTTCCCCCCCAGTGCTTTCTCCAATTCACTTTGCACGATGTCGAATTTCGGCTTCAGGATCGCGGCCTGCTTTTGCATATGATCGCGAATGCCGTCCATATTTCTGAAGAAAGCTGTGTGGCGCAGTTGATTCAACTTATCCGGACCAATGGTTTGAAAGGCAATTTGCTTTTTGGCATGGTCCATATTTTTGGCACTGCCGGCAATCATGGCCAGCCCGCTGCCCGCAAAGGCCACTTTGGACGTTGAACCGAATATAAATACCCGTTCCGGATGGCCGGCCTGCTTGCAGGCCTCCAGGATATTTTTTAGTGGGGCGGGTCGGTCCTCCAGATAATGAACGGTGTAGGCATTATCCCAGAATATGCGGAAGTCATCGGCTTTAGTGGGCATCGCTGCCAGGCGTTCGACGACATCATCGGAATAGACCGCACCGGTCGGGTTGCTGTACTTGGGAACGCACCAGATGCCTTTGATGCTTTCATCTTCGGCCACCAACTTTTCAACGGCCGACATGTCCGGACCATTGTCATCCATCGCCACCGTTATCATCTCAATACCCAGGTATTCACAGATAAAAAAGTGGCGATCATAGCCGGGGCTGGGACAAAGGAATTTAATCTGTCCCTGCTTTCCCCAGGGGGGGCTGTCTTCGCTGACACCTTTGACGATGGCTCGCATGAAGGCGTCATGCATCAGGTTGAGACTCGAATTGCCGCCGATTATGAGTTCTTCCGGCTGCACTTCCAGGTATTCGGCAAATAATTTTTTGGCTGCCGGAATCCCGTCAAGTCCACCGTAATTCCGGCCGTCCGTGCCTTCTTCGGTCAGGTAATTACTGCTGTTGACGCAATCCAGCATATCCAGGGCAAGGTCCAATTGCTCGGAACAGGGTTTGCCGCGGGTAATGTCCAGGTTGAGGCCGCGGGATTTAAATGTTTGATACTGGGCCAGCAGATCTTCTTTGAGTTTCTCGAGTTCCTGGTTGCTTAGCGTGGTGAAATCCGCCATTTTTTCTATCCTTTTTCATTTCTTCTGGTAATTATGAATTTCGTAGTTATTTTCTCCCGGTGTTTTCCGGTTTCTATAGCACCGACCATAAACGCCATCAAGATTTAATTGCTCTGCTCGAAGAAATATGCGCCTAAATACTTGTGAAATTCGTCCTGTATCTTGAACCTATCAGGAGAACCAGAAGCGTTAAATTGCATAATAACCATTCTTGTGTTGCATAAGGCGAGCAAATGAATTAGAAGTGACCGGCTTTGAAAAAATAAAAAATTATATAATTAATGCGCAGCATTAATTATCGGGAACGACTCTTGAAACAAATTCAGCTGCAATTCAAAAAAGTTTTGGGACAGGATCTCTCGGCCCGGGTATCGCGAGCAGGCATGTGGACCGTGTATTTTATCGGAATCGGGATTATCGCAGGCGTGGGCGCGATCATTTTCCACTACCTGTGCCAGGTCGGTATTCATTTTTTTATGGATATGATGGCCGGCTATCGACCCCCGGCTCCGGCCGGCGAACATCATCTGTTTCCTCCCACCAGCCGCGAATTCAACCGCTGGATTTTGCTGCTGCTGCCGGCTTTCGGCGGTATATTGAGCGGTTGGCTGGTCTATACCTTTGCACCAGAAGCCGAAGGCCACGGCACGGATGCCGCCATCAATGCCTATCACAATACCGGGGGGTTGATTCGCGCCCGGGTACCGGTAATCAAAACCATCGCATCGGCCATTACGCTGACCTCAGGAGGATCGGGTGGCCGGGAGGGGCCGATTGCTCAGATCGGGGCCGGTTTCGGTTCTTTTCTGGCGACCAAATTAAAGCTTTCACGCCGCGAATGCCGCATCATGATGGCAGCCGGTGTCGCAGCCGGCGTCGGCAGTATTTTCAGGGCGCCGCTGGCCGGTGCGTTATTTGCAGCCGAGGTTCTTTATCGGGATCCTGAATTTGAATCCGAGGTGATCATCCCGGCCGGAATTTCGTCGGTGGTGGCCTACTGCCTGTTTTGCCTGGTTTTCGGCTGGGGATCGCTGTTCGAGTCGCCCGACTTTAAATTTCAAAACCCGCTGGAATTGGGCCCTTATGTTATCCTAGCCCTGGTTCTGGCGGCAACCGGTGCTTTTTATGTGAAGTCATTCTACGGTATTACCGGATTCTTTCATTCACTGAAAATTCCCAATCACATCAAGCCGGCCATCGGCGGGCTTTGCACCGGTATCATCGGTTTTTTTCTACCCCAAACCCTGGCCTTCGGCTATGGATTCGCCCAAAAGGCAATTCACAACGAACTGACGATCCCTTTCCTATTGTTTCTGGCCGTCGGTAAGGTGTTGACCACCTCTTTTTCGATTGGCTCAGGGGGCAGCGGCGGGGTGTTTGGCCCCTCGATTGTCATCGGCGGCGCCATGGGCGGGGCGGTCGGCAAATTTTTTCATCATATCATGCCCGGGGTCGTGACCGAGCCCGGTGCCTTTGTCGTGGTTGGAATGGCGGGTTTTTTTACCGCCGTCTCCAATACCCCGATTTCCACGATCATTTTTGTCAGTGAGATGACCAACTCCTATCATTTGCTCCTGCCCAGCCTGGCCGTGTGCTCGGTGGCTTACCTCGTTTCCCAGCGCTGGACCATCTTCCACCGCCAGGTCAAAAGCCGTCTCGACTCGCCGGCCCATGCCGGTGATTTCTTCGTCGATATTTTGCAAACCATCAAAGTCAAAGATTTGATGGATCAGGTTCGGGAGGTCACCCTGATTTCCCAGGATATGAAATTCTCAGAATTCAAAAGCTATTTCTCGGAATCCGACCAGCACTATTTCCCGGTGATGGACCAGCATAAGAAATTGCACAACATTTTTTCCATCAATGATGTGCGCGGTGTGTTGTTTTCACCCGATATCGAGCCGCTGGTGGTGATGAAAGATATCGGAACCTCGGAGATTATTGTGACGACCCCTTCCGAGGATTTGAACATCGTACTAAAGAAATTCACCACCAAAAATATCGATAGTCTGCCGGTAGTTCAGGAAGATGATCATACCAAATTGATCGGCATGCTGAATCGGCGCGAGGTGATTGCCTTTTACAATCAGCGGATTCAAGATATGAAGACCGGCGACGATGCGCTGGACGCGGAAGAAACTGAAACCAAGTGAATTCCGACTTTAGGCGCCGTCGCCGACTTAATAGGTCCTATTGGACCTATAAGACCTATTTCTTATAGGCCCTATTGGACCTATAAGACCTATAGGCGCTTAGCTGCGATTTCTGACAACATGTTGTCAGAAAGTGATGGTTTCAGGTGTCAGGATTTTGCACCTCTTTTCCCCGACACCTGACACCCGAAACCCGAAACCCAAAACCCGACTATTCGCACTGCTCAAACAAGGCTGCCGCGCCCATACCGCCGCCAATGCACATGGATTCCACCCCGTATTTTGCGCCGCGCTCCTGCATGTTGTTCAGTAGGGTGGCGCATAATTTGGCGCCGGTGCATCCCAGCGGATGCCCCAGGGCGATGGCTCCGCCGTGGATGTTGACTTTGGTCGGGTCGATGTCCAACTCCTTGATCGAATACAGCGCCTGGGATGCAAACGCCTCGTTGATTTCAAACAAATCGACGTCATTTAAATCCAGGCCGGCGATTTTCATCAGCTTCGGAATTGCATAACGCGGCCCGACGCCCATTTCATCCGCCCGGCAGCCGACCGTGGTATAAAATTTAAACTTGGCAAGCGGTTTGACGCCAAGCTCTTTGACTTTATCTTCACTCATTATGACCGTGGCCGCCGCGCCGTCCGTCATTTGGGAGGAATTACCCGCCGTCACACTGCCGCCGGCAGCAAAAGCCGGCTGCAGACTGGCCAGGCCCTCCAGGGTCGTAGCTTCCCGGATCCCATCGTCAAAATCCTGTAAAAAGGTCTCCCGTTTGAAAGTCCCGTCTTCCTGCGGCACATAACGCGTTGCCGGTGTTGCAATGAGTTCTTTGAACAGGCCGTTCTTCTTAGCTTCAGCCGCCTTCATCTGGGACTGCAAAGCGAATTCATCCTGGGCCTCCCGGGTAATATTGTAGCGGTTGGCGACATTTTCGGCGGTGATGCCCATGGACGTATAGACCTGGGCCCCCCGGCGGGTGAATTCCGGATGAGGTCTGGGCAGGTTGCCGCCCATGGGAACGTAGGTCATGGATTCCAGGCCGCCGCCGATGACGACATCCGACCACCCGGCCATTACCCTGAGCGAAGCCAGGGCAATCGCTTCCAGTCCCGATGAACAGAATCGATTCACGGTGGCGCCGGTGGTTTGATCGGGAAAGCCGGCCATCTGGGCCGCGATGCGGCCGATGTTGAGCCCCTGCTCCGCCTCGGGAAACGAACAGCCGATCATAATGTCTTCAACATGCTCTTTTTCCAGCGCGTCTGTTTTTTCGACCGCTGCGGCTAAGATAAACGACAGTAAATCTTCGGGTCGGGTATCTTTAAATGCCCCTTTTTTTCTTTTGCAGCCGGGGGTTCGAATTGATTTGACTATATAGGCATCACGCATTTCGTTACCTCCAATTTGTAATTTCATAAATCCCAATTTTCAAGTCCCAAATTACCAATAAATCTCAAACTACAATACCCAAATCCAAAACTCGCTTTTAATGTCATGTCATTGACTATAGTTAAATCGCCAGATGCAATAAGCTACATTTCTCCTGAGTCCTTAATAAAAAACCGCTCGCTGAATAATAAAACATGTTTCGATCATTGGATATTGGAATTTGATTATTGTTTGTTATTTGTATTTTGATTATTGGTATTTTATTTTTACTAAAACTCATTAAAGATTAGATATCCTGTGCGATCGTAGAAAATTACGATGACAGCAACACTAATTCCTCAACGGTTTTCCCGTCTTCAGCATGTGTTCGATCCTGGCCTGGGTTTTCTCCTCTTTGAGAAGATCGATAAAGGCTTCCCGTTCCAGGGTTAAAATGACATCTTCGGCAACCGCGGCATTGTCCCTGACGTCGCCGCCGCTGATGATATAGGCGATTCTGCCGGCCAGCAGGGCATCATATTCACTCACAAAACCACCGTTGGCCATATCGGCGATCTGGGCTGCGACCATGCCTTGGGCGGCCTGACCCAGCACCTTGACCGGGCGCTTTACGGGCGGTGCATAGCCTTCATCCAGCATTTTCAGCACATCTTTTTTGGCTTCGGCGATAAGATGGTCGCGGTTGAACACAATCCGGTCTTGGGGCCCCAGAAATCCATTGGCCCGGGCCTCGGCGGCCGACATGGACACTTTGGCCATGGCGATCGACATGAAGACCGGTATAAAGAATTTGGCCAGATCCATGTCCGTTACCGCCGGCGGGACCGACTCCAGGAACTTGCGCCACAGGTTCAAACAGCCGCCGCCGGCCGGCACCAGCCCCACGCCGATTTCAACCTGGCCCATATAAAGCTCGGCATGGGCCACGATTTTGTCGGCAGCCAGACACAGCTCGCAGCCGCCGCCCAGGGTCAGGCCAAACGGTGCCGCCACAACCGGAAACGAAGCATAGCGCAGGTTCAACAATCCGTATTGCAGCCCTGCGATCATTTTGGCCAGATCATCGAAACGACTCTCCTTGGTTGCAGCGGCCACATCCGCCAGATTCGCGCCAGCGGAAAAGGCCCCCGGCATGCCGCCGGCCTGATTGCCGATCACCAGGCCTGCGGCATTGGCATCGACGGTTTCCAGCGCCACCGGCAAAAATTCGGTGATCTCCTGGTTCAAGGCATTCATTTTGGTGTGCAACTCCAGGCAGAAGACATCGTCACCCAGGTCAATCAGTGAAACCGAGTCGTTTTCCTTGACGACCCGGCCGGTGGTTTTGAGCGCGGCAAGCGACACGATATTCTGGTTGATTGCCTGCTCGCGGTAAGTTTTGCCGGCAAAGTCATAGAATAAGCGCCGGCCGTTATCGGTCTTGTAAAACGTCTCGCAGCCGGCCGCCAGCATGTCTTTAATTTTCTGCGGTACGTCCAGGCCGTCATTTTCCATTCGTTCAACCGATTTTTGCAGACCGATCGCATCCCAGGTTTCAAATGGGCCCATTTCGAAATTGAAGCCCCATTTCATGGCGTTGTCAATCTCGACTATCGTATCCGAGATTTCCGGAATGCGATTGGCAGCATAAATCAGGTTGCCGGCCACGGTGCGCCAGGCAAACTGCGACCCCCGGTCATCGCCATAAATGACCGACTGCATTTTTTCCGGCAGCGTCTTGGCCTTTTTGGCCTGCTCCAGACACGGGAAGGTGGCCCGTTCATACTCGGCATACTCGAGGGTTGCCGGATCGATCACTTTGCGGACTTTTTGCCAGTCCGGCGTCAGATCAGTCTTGTAAAATCCGGCCTGGTTTTTTTTGCCCAGCATTTTTTTATCGATCATGGTATTTACGAACTGCGGCATCACAAAACTGTCTCGTGCCTCGTCGGCTTCAACCAGATCGTAGGTGTTTTGGGCGACGTGGGCCAGAATATCCAGGCCCACAAGATCCGCTGTTTTAAACATGGCCGTTTTGGGCCGGCCCAGTGCCGGTCCGAAAAGGGCGTCCACCTCGGGGATGGTCATTTCCGCTTCAACCATCAATTGAATGGCGCTGACCATTCCCTGAACCCCGATGCGATTGCCGACGAAATTCGGCGTGTCCTTGGCCCACACAATCCCTTTACCAAGAACCCTTTCGCCGTAGTCCGCCATGAATTCCAACACCTCCGGCAGGGTTTGCGGTCCGGGGATGATCTCCAGCAGTTTCATATAGCGCACCGGGTTGAAGAAGTGCGTTCCCAAAAAATGTGCTTTAAAATCCGAACTCAAACCCTCGGACATGGCCCGCAGCGGTATACCGGAAGTATTGGAAGACACGATCGTGCCTTTCTTGCGGACCCCATCGATTCGTTGCAAAAGCTCCTGTTTAATCTGCAAATTCTCGACGACCACTTCGATGATCCAGTCCGTGTCAGCGATTTTGTCAAAATCATCTTCCAGGTTCCCGATGGATATTCGGGCCGCATCATCTTGGTGCATCAACAATGCCGGGCTGGCTTGCCGTACGGCATCCAGACCGGCCTTGGCAATACGATTGCGGGCGTTGGGGTCGTTTTGTTCGTCATCTTTCAGATCGAACGGGACGATATCCAGTAACATTGTTTTGACACCGGCCGCAGCGAGCAGGGCTGCAATCCCTCCGCCCATCACGCCGGAGCCGATAACGGCTGCGGATCTAATTTTTCTTGGCATATTTACCTCCTGATATGAAAATGAATGAGTATTCATTCAGTATCAAGCCTCTTGATGGCTGTCAAGAAAAATCAGAAGTCTATCCCATTAAAAAATTGATATTATATTATTAATTATTATAATATCAATAAATTATATAATTTATAATATTGCAGTATTTTTTCTTGATATACAAATTTGCTGATTTAATTAACAGTGAATAGATATTCACAATTTATCTGAGTTGGTCTCGAAATCGTTTAGTGCCTTCTGATGAAACATTCGAGCGTTTCGGCTGGATCCTGAATACTGTTAATGAGGAAGAAGAATTGAGTGCTGAGGACATTGAGTGAGCGAACCGTCGGTTCTTGTTGAAACCTTGATTACCAGGCATTCAGCGTAGTCCGACCCCTTATACGACTTTCCGACAGATGATCAATGCCTGACAAGATATATTTTTCGCAGAAATGGATTCTTTAGATAGTTACCAACTCAGTTTTGCGCAAAAAGCGCAAAATATTTTTCAGTTTCTATATAAACCTTTGGTATACAGTCGTTTACGAAGATAAATTTTGGCGTCAACTATGTAAAATGGCTAAAAGTTTAATGACCGATTGTTTAATAATAGACAGAGCGACGTGTGGGGTCGTAGCTCGAAGAGCGAAGCCCTAAGCGATACCACAATTCGTCATTAGTCATTTGTCATTCGTCATTTCCGGCTTGTCCGGGTTAGGGCTTGGGAATGTCCAGTTTCACCGGCTCACAGAGCAGCTGGGCATTGATGGCGGTCTGCCCGCAGTTGCGGCACTGATGCCTATCGACATTGGTGCGGTTTTTACAATACTTGGGCGGCATGGATCCTTTGCTGCCGCACCAGTCCTGTTTGGTGCCGACACCCTGGACCTTGCAGATGATCTCGGGGTTCAACGAAACAGCGCCGCAGTCTGCGCAATTATAGGCCGGCGTATCCTTGGGTAACGGAATATGATTTTGTTCGTTCATTTCGCAGCTTCCTCTCTCGGCGCGATGCGATCTAAATCAGGCAGCGCTCTTTTGGTAGACAATCTTCGTTTTCACAGACATGGATTTACAACGAGGGACGACGATATCTCAAACTTAAGATCGCCTCTGCAACACGTCAATATTGTAAGATTTTCGATTCCCGCGCGCGAAATGGGAGAGTCAGGACCGAACCACGCCACAGATCACAGTTTCTTGTTTTGTTAATGGTTCCAAAAAAATGGAGTCATATCGCTGATTCAAAGCAGATTTTCCATACTTGTGTAAACCTTTTTGAAAGCCAAACGTCTAAACAGTTAGCGTAAACATCAGTTCAGCGCTGAAATTCCGAGCGATTTGCCTTCAGATGCATTTTAGCCGGATCCCCGGAAAGGATAGGCTAAAAGTGTTCAAAGGCGCTCCCGGAAAGAGCAAGCCAATGAAGTATCTGGAGTGAGGCCTGGGTCTTTACACCGGGGATTCAGAGACGATGATAAGGGGTGGTGGCCCCGTTGCATAAGAGCTTGGGATTTGAAACTAAAGCCAGCCATGCTTTAACGGCTGGCTTTTTAATTTTTTTGCAGAAGACCTGGTCCTCTGGGCTAGGTCAGAGACAATTGGCTGTGCCATGAATCCTGCTGCCGGCGGGAGCGGAATAATGGAATATCGGAGATCCGCCGGAGGAGGACTGGAAAGTTGGAATGTTGGGTTTAGTGGAATGGGATCTAATTTAATAGAGATGGCATGGTTCAGTTTATAAAATCAGACCATCATCCGCTTTCGATTCCCATTGTTCCATTGTTCCACCATTCCATTATTCCACTCGGAGTCTAAGGTAAATTCCAGTACTCTGGAGTGAAATCAAGCCGGACCCTCTGGACTCGGATTCTTTACTTGCGTTTGACATTCCATAAATCCGGAGGCTCATCTCACGTCCTCGTCCAATATTCGATATTGACAACACAGCATGCTTCCGTTATCCGGTTGGCTATCGGTTTCGTTTGATTGACCCCTAATTTCGGCAATAAGCCACCACTTCTAGTGGTGGCAACCGAAAAGGTTCTACCGGTCCGGTGAGAATCAAACGAGATAGAATAAATCCGAAACACGAATTTCGAAATCCGAAACAAATCCCAATTTCGAATGTCCAAATTTTCAAAACGACCAAAACAGAACGATGAAACCAGTGCATAAAACTGATCAACTCGCTTAGCGCTAGATTGCGTAATGGATCGGAATTTGTTTTTGTCATTGGGATTTATGTCATTCAAATTTGTTTCGTATTTCGTGCTTCGGATTTCGGATTTACACAGTTGCGCCAGTGATTTTGTCCTCTTCCAGGGGGCTTCCTGAGAACTCCCGCTCAACGGGGAGGAGCGCTCACTTTAAAGGATCGATGCCTTGGAAAATTTTGATGTGATCATCGTAGGGGCGGGGCTTTCCGGTATCAACGCTGCCTGCCACTTACGACGATATTGTCCAAATTTGACCTTTCGCATTTTCGAAGCTCGCTCGCGGATCGGCGGAACTTGGGATTTATTTCGTTATCCGGGTGTGCGGTCGGATTCGGATATGTTTACCCTGGGTTTCTCCCACTTTCCCTGGGATTGTGGCAAGGCGATTGCCGACGGACCGAGTATTCTCAAATATTTAGAAGAAACAGCCCGTGAGAATTATCTCCAACAAAAGATCAGTTTCTCTCACCGCGTTCTCGCTGCTAACTGGAGCAGCGATCGATCGCTTTGGACCCTTTCGATTCAGCATGAAAATGCTGGCGAACATTCCCAGGCGAGCGGCCGCTTTCTTTTTCTTTGTACGGGCTACTATGACTATGACAAAGGATATACGCCTGAATTCAAGGGATTGGCCGACTTTCGCGGGCGTTGTGTGCATCCCCAAAGATGGCCTGAAGATTTGAACTATCAGGATAAAAAGGTCGTCGTTATCGGCAGCGGGGCAACCGCCGTCACCCTGGTCCCGGAACTGGCAAAAAAAGCTCAGCACGTCACCATGCTGCAACGTTCCCCGACTTATATGATCAACCTTCCAGCGGAAAATCCAATCGATGCGATGGTACTGCGTTTTCTGCCTAAGCGGCTGGCGCACCGCTTCTTGCGCTGGCGCTATATCGGCTTAACTATGGGCTTCTATCTTCTGACTCGAATCAGTCCAAAGTTGGCGAGAGCAATTTTGGTGGGACGTGTAGAAAGAGAGCTGGGCGCAAGCGATAACGTCCGCACCCACTTCCGGCCTCGCTATGATCCGTGGGACCAAAGACTTTGTGTCGTACCCAATGGCGATTTGTTTCATGCTGTCAAAAGCGGAAAGGTTGCCATGGAGACAGCCGAAATTGATCGGTTCGTGGAAAAGGGAATTCGTCTGAGGTCAGGCAAAGCTCTCGACGCGGACCTGGTGATTACAGCAACAGGCTTCAACCTTAAATTTGCCGGAGACGTGGAGATCTGTGTCGATGACCGGCCAATTAAGCTACCCGACAGAGTTATCTTCAAGGGCACGATGCTCGATGGTATTCCCAATTTCGCGTTTACCTTCGGCTACACCAACGCCTCCTGGACGCTTAAGTCAGATCTAATCTGTCGGTATATTTGCCGAACTCTCTTATACATGAAACAGAATAGCTGGCGGGTCTGCATACCGCGACGCTACTCGGCAGCCAGCGAGAAGACGAATGCTATCGAACTTACCTCAGGCTACGTGTCACGGTCTATCGATCAGTTTCCCAAGCAGGGTAGGCGTTCACCATGGAAGATTCGACAAAACTATATCATGGACTTGATCGGCTTGCGCCTGAGACCCATCAGAGATTCTGAGTTGGAGTTTAGACCCTAAAAAAGGTCTAAAGATGGGAAGCTGCTTTTTCATTGCTAATTCGAAATACGTAATTTAGGACGCAGATTTTCGCAGATGCACGCAGATTACACCAAATTAAGGAATTGAGGGATTGAGGGATTATATAGACCGATTACCTTCAATCCTAAATACCTAAATTCCTGAATCCCTAAATTGAACCCATATTTATCTGTGAAAATCTGTGAAGATCTGCGTCCCATAATTTTTACCGTTTATGAATCGGCGAATCCGTCTTCAATATTCTGAAAATGGCATATAAATTGCTTCAAAGTAAAGCCTGAACGTAGAATACAGCAGCTTTTAAACCTATGGATCCATATTATGACAGTCTCCCATCAGCATATTTATGACAGTCTCGCCAGTATGCTTTCAGCGGGGGTCGGCTTAAAGCCGGCGCTGCTTACATCTGTAGCACAGGGCAGCGGAGCGCTTCCCGCGGCAGTGACCGCAGTGGCCAATGCCGTTGAAAGGGGATCCGCCCTGGCGGCCGCGATTGCAAGACATCCTAAAGTATTTCCGCGCTTTGATATTGCCGTAATTGAGGTCGCCGAAATGTCCGGACGGCTGCCGGAGGCCTTGCATGCCCTGGCGAAGTGGTACGCAATGAAACTTCACACCTATAATATTCTGAAATCCGGGCTTGCTTATCCCGTCATCGTGTTGCATGCCGGAGCCTTCATATTGCAGCTGCCGCTGCTTTTTCAGGGACAAACGACTGAGTATTTTTTTGCCGTCTTTTCGACGCTGTTTTATTTATATCTGCCGGCGGCTTCAATTTACATCATCTTTAAACTCAGTAAAGGAAGTAGTTCCCTTCAGCGAATGCTCGATTCGGCCTTGCTGGCAGTCCCCCTTTTGGGAAAGGCATTGCACGATCTTGCTTTCGGTCGCTATTGCTTCGGATTCTTGATGCTTTACCAATGCGGTATCCCCATGGAAAAAACGGCTGGATTGGCAGCTGAACTCACTGGAAATGCTGCCGTATCCGCCATGCTCGAAGGCGGCGTCGAAAGTGTGCGCCGTGGAATGCCTGTCTCAAGGGGATTTTCACCGGCCGTACCGATAGATTTCAAGACCCTGTGGACAACCGGAGAAACAGCCGGGCGCCTCGAAGATACACTTGAAAAACTCTACGAAGACAACATGGAATCCGGGTACAATTATTTGAAGCAGTTTGCCCGCTGGCTGCCGCGTGTTGTCTATGCTATTTGTGTTTTGGTTCTGCTTCATACCAGCTTAAGTCGGATCTCCACTTTGTTCAATTATCCCACCTAACCCGGATAAACCGGAAATACGAAAATCGAAAACCCCGCCTCGGCGGGGAACAAATCCGAAATTTCAAAATACAAATGACTCAAACAAAAAACACCGTCGTGACGAAGTTGAATTCAATTCAAATCTTTTTAGATGCTTGTATGTTAGTGCTTTACAAAGATGCCAACAAATGTTTGGCACATTTTGCGCAAAACTGAGTTGGTAACTGTCTAATGTTATCCTTTGATCCGATGAGTGGAATAGATGTTTAAACCGCTGGGGAATTTCTGCCACGAGCTCTTTTGATCCAATAATTCCGGAATCATTTTCACCGGCAATTGAATGATTACCGCACACGCAATCTCGCGGACGTCGCAGTAGCCGTTGTTATCTCATGCGGACCCGGCCGTCGTCATCATCGGCGTCTCGTCATTCGCCGGTGAGCGGTGCGAGCCTCAAACGTACCGCTCTCGCACACCGCTGTTTAGTGGTGGCCACTGTCAAGCCCTTTTAAACGGGGTAGTGAGCCAAGGCCCCAAAACGCTTGTAGGTCGGACCAAGGTAGAACGGTAACAATCAAGGCTTAGTTTAAAAATATGTTCATTATTTGGCCTTAGAATGACCTTTTTTCAGCCCAAAAGAGTGGTCCGAACCCCAGTACGGCACACCCTGCATCAACTCGACGATGTTGGAAAAGAGCCGGACCTTTTGGTCCTGTTTTCAAGCCAGCGACCCGTCTGCGGCAAGTAGCGACTTACTCGGGCAAAAGGCCGAGCTGCGCCAAGAAGGCCAACATGTCGAAGTAGTGGCGTATCGTCTTGGCCTGCCCCCCCTTCGTAAACCGCCAACCAGGCGGCTCGAGTAATTTGCTTCTTCCCGGTTGCCGGAATCGTCCCGGAGGGACCTTGGAGCGGCCCCGTATGCGTACCTTGCCACGTCACTTCCAAGAAGACGGTATCACCGGAGGCATAGGCCGACGTCACGCTACCTGAAATATCCGGCATGGCCTCCTTCCACCCTTGCCAACCTGGAATGATCTCCGCAAGTCCTTGCATGCGTCTGGATGTTCCGGCCTCGTCGTAAACTGCATCAGGAGTCATCTTGGCCTTGCATGCTTCCCAATCGCTGTTGTTAAATGCCTCGATAATACTTTGCGCTGATTTGATCAGATCTTGTTCTGTCATGTCGACAACTCCTCCTATGAGATTTTTTGATAAGAATTCGCTTTAGGAAAATTTGCTTTGCTTAAAGAACTAGGCTCCCAATAGATCATGGTACTATCAGGAGCAAGACAGGCACATTTTGAGGGGATGCTCCATTGTAATTTCACCATGTTCCGAGCTATTGTTAGGTGAGAACCAGAATCTTATTCAAAATTGGTCTTAACAATGAACAATCAGGCGAGATGGCATAAGCGGAAGCGATATTGTCCCATACAGGTCAGATTCAGCTGGAGATGATACCTTTTAGGCGAATTTATCGGAATACTGTTACTCTATGGAGATTTTCATGTCAAGAAAAAGAAAAAAATCAAAACAGCTTGGAGGACTTTGGCAATGCTTATCTTGGAATATTTCAACATCTCGCAATATCCGATTAGGCATCGAATCTTCTAAGCCGATTATTCTTCATTCTGAATATAATCCGGATCAATCGCAAATACGGCAGAGTTATCATCAGGTTTCAAACCCAACTTGGCGCAGAGCCTTTCCGAAGGTGTATTCGGAAATGGGGTTCGGGCCACGCGAAGTTGTTGAAATGGAACAGGTAATCGCGGCTTTTGATATCTAATACAGGCCTATATTGAACGTTTCAAGGGTAAAAATGCCGTTTTTCCAGGAAAAGCATGGCGAGCACAATCAGATAAAGAATCGAAGGGGCGCCTCCTGGGAGGATTGCTGCCATGCAATGGGCTGCAAAGAGCGACGAGCATCCGGCATGAATTCATAGAAGCCGGTGAAGGTTAAGAGCTTCGGGAAAGTCCCACTCTCTGTAAAGCTCATTTTCAGTTCAAAAACGAGGATATTGGCCCTTAAAACGACTATTTCTGAAAGCTAAATCCAAATAATCAACACCTTAGCGTGGCCCGAACCCGTGCCGGCTGTGCACCCCGTGCCGAACCGGTCAATGCTTGACAGCCCTATATTAAAAGAGAAAAGTGATTACTATCTATAAAGAATGAAAGTAAGGAGGCTAAACATGAGTGATCCAATTACGGAAGGTCCTGTTCTGGTTACGGGAATTTCGGGTTTCATTGCCCTACACTGTTCGCTCGAATTGTTGAAAAAAGGCTACGGCGTTCGCGGCACATTGCGTTCGCCGGATCGAGAAAAGAGTATTCGTAAGACTTTGGGCAATCATGCGGACATCGAGAGAAGGCTAACGTTTGTTACAGCCGATTTGACCAACGACGCTGGCTGGAGCGAGGCTGTGCAAGGCTGCGAGTATGTTCTGCATGTGGCATCACCCTTGCCGCGCCATCCGCCAAAACATCATGATGAGTTGGTAATACCGGCCCGAGAAGGCGCTTTGAGGGTGTTGAAGGCTGCCGGTGACGCGGGCGCTAAACGCGTAGTGATGACGTCTTCGGTTGCTGCGGTGGCATTTGGAACGCCGTACATGCCGGGTAAGGTTTACGACGAGCATGATTGGTCCAATCCGGAAAATGTTCCGGCATACGAAAAGAGTAAGACGCTGGCCGAACGGGCGGCATGGGACTACGTCGATAATTTGCCTGGGCACAGTAAGCTTGAGTTCGTGACCATCAATCCGGGGCTTGTCCTGGGTCCAATTCTAGACGACGACTACGGCACATCCAATGAAGTAATCCGCAAGTTGATGCTTAGGGATCTGCCTGGAGTACCTAATATTGGATTCATGGCAGTAGATGTCCGCGACGTTGCCACCGCGCACCTATTGGCGATGACCACGCCTGCTGCGGCGGGAAAGCGGTTTTGTTGTGTCGCCGAGTTCGTTTGGATGGCAGAGGTGGCTCGCATATTGGATGAAGAATTGCGGACCAGGGGTTACAAGATACCCCTAATGAAGCTTCCAGACTTTGTGGTCAAGCTGTCTGCCATTTTTGACAAGACCACACGTCTGATTGTGGACTTTCTTGGCGAACGTCGCGAAATTTCCAACGCACTAATCAAGGATGTGCTCGGCTGGCAACCCCGTGGACTGCACGAAATGGTAATCGCAACCGCAGAAAGCCTGATCAAGCAAGGTGTTGTGCCGCAGCGCTGAAGCGCAGCCTTGGATACAAAGAAACTGGAGTCAAATCTTGATCAATTGCCTAGCAGAACTCATCAATCACTATTCAAGACGCGACACCTATTTTTTTTCAAGATATATTGTTATGGGCGTCCGCAACTCCCTACCCGAAAGACAAAATTTGTTGAAACTGAGCCGATTTCTGTCAACCCGCATGAAGAAATCTCCTCTGAAAAAATGGATCCGGTTTGATCAATGCCGGCCTTGTCAATCCAGCAATAACCATGTTGTAATTGAAATTGCTTATTAATATAAATCAATTACGCACAAAAGATTGTTGCTCGGTGATCCTGACAGCAATACTTTTAGGGAACCATTCAATCTATCTAATCCCCAGGCATAAAATTTGCGGAATGCAATGGAGGTCATCAAATTGAAAGGATTCTCCATGTATAGCAAAGCTCGACGGATTCTGCGCCCTTTTATTTTTACTCGAAAAAGTATATATTTTGCGGCCGGCCGCAAATTCAAGCCGGTGAGGGCCGTTAAGCCAACTGCTCTCGCGCTGGCCATCGGAGGCATCATGGGGCTTTTCGTTATGGGAACGGCCGGATCAGCGGCCGCCCGGGATACCACGCCTCCGAATGTACCGGCCGGATTTACGGCCACCCTCAAGTCCGAAGCCGGTGCCGAACCTACCCCGCCGGACGGCAGCATATCAGGCTGTGTCGAAGCCAATGAAGGCTTTTTTGCCAATCTTTCATGCCCCGGCGACAAGACCATCACCAGCATCGACTTCGCCGGCTATGGACAGCCTGGGGGCTCCTGCGGTGATGGCTATTCACAGGGAAGCTGCCATGCAACCGATTCACGGTCCATCGTTGAAGCCGCGTGCTTGAATCGGTCTGAATGTGCCGTCAGCGCCGGCAACAGCGTATTCGGCGATCCCTGTCCGGATAAACCCAAACGGCTCGCCATTGCCTACACCTGCGATGGTGGCAAAGGTGACGCATGTCCGGATGATCCGAACAAAACCGAGCCGGGCCAATGCGGCTGCGGTGTAGCGGACCTGGATACTGATAATGATGGTGTTTATGATTGCAATCCAGCCTGTGACGACGCCGCATGTCAGGAGCCGCCGCAAGGGTCGCCGCTATTCAAAAGCACTTTCAGCTATTCGAGTGAGTGCACCTGGAATGGGCTGGATGGCGGCACGAATTGCAACACCATCGCAAACGACGGCCTGGCCTGGGTAGCAACGGCCAGCCCCGTCGATCAGATTGACGGCCATTACACCGAAGCAGTTGCAGCAGCAAACAACGGTAGCGGCGACGGTGGGTATGGCGCGCGCTTCTGGGTTGTGGATGGGGTCAATGTTCAGACGAAGCCGGTCCGGCTTACTTTTGATCAGCAGCAGCCTGAAATCTGGTTGCGATGGTATCAACGCTATCAGCCGGGGTTCCAGTGGTCCGGGGGCGGCGGGCCGCACTACGACAAAACCTTCTACATCTGGATTACGCCGGACAAAAAAGCAAACTCAACACTCAAGCTTTTGCCGCAGTTTTTCAGCAATGGCTATCGCATCGGAATTCTAAATGGCGGCGCAAATGATCAACTCGAAAACAACGCGATCAACTGGACTGACACGTTCGGGAAGACATCAGACGGTTTGTTCCACATGTTCGAGGTCTATATCAAACTGGACACGGACGGCACTGACGGGATCGGGAGGGTTTGGATCGATGGCACGCGGGTTCTGAATAAAACCGATGTCGATTACAGCGGCGGCAACGCCGCAAGCCGCGCCGGTATCAAGTTCATCGATTTCCAGGAAAACCAATCCAGGCCCAACAATGGCCGGGCGATGTATATCGACTATGACGATATCGAAGTCTGGATCACAACTCCCCCGGCGACCGATAGTTTCGGCGATCCCTGGATAGGCCCACTTAACGGGTATTCGGGCGGATAATCACAACTTCAACACTGGCCGGACCACCGGGGTAGGATGCTTCCAGAGCGAGGCGCTCGGGATGGGCGACGAAGACTGAGGTCCATGGATTTCGACGCGAAGAACGCGCGCTGCGGACGCAGGAGCCGGAGAAGCGCGCAACTCGCTCTTTTACCGTGATGCCTTTTGTATGTATATCACGTCTTCATTTCTGACAAATGTGAAGAATGAAGACGCAACCCCTCGCTTTCCCGAGTTTACACATGATTCTGCATTAGAAAAATGGCTGTCGGAATTGCTTCCACGACACAACCGGATATTTCCTTTTCGGCCCACAGCATGTCATTTAGTAAAATTGATCTTTTAGGTTTGTATTTTAAAAGAAATGAGCGATATCCCCTACTCACTCGGATCTCTTTAAGGCCGCCCGCCTTGACCTCAATACTTGCGATTGGTTCTCCATCTGATAGGATAAAATCAACTTCGGCACCGGCTTTCGATCGCCAGTAATTCAACTTCATTGAAGAAGGAAAATCGCTGGACACAAATGTGGCAATAATTCCTTCTAAAACTTTTCTTAAATCTTCAGTCACCGTTAAGCTTCTTTGAGTCATCCCACCCCCTCTGGCAAAATTTCTAAGGCCGGGATCTTCAAAGTATATTTTCGGCATTTTACTCAGTTCCGTTCTCGGATTTGAAAAAAAGGGTGTTATCAGGTTGATGACAAAGGTTTCCTCAAGAAAATGAATATATCGGGAAATTGTCTCTCGATTTGCACTCAGGGTTAACGAAAGCTCTTGAATATTGACAAGACCTCCTTGTTGTGCAGCCAGCAGTGCAACTAATTTTCTGAACAGGGAGAGGTTTTCAATTTTAAGGAATCCTGCGATATCTTTTTCAAGATAGCTTGTGAAAATTTCATTAAGTCGCATCATCTTCTTTTCATGCTCATCAGTGCTCGCCAGCACTGGATAGCCGCCATAAAAAGAATACATGCGCTTGTCTACATTCTGGCCATCCTGAATAACCAGCAAAGGCTCACCCTCATCTTGTTCAATATATGTTGTTAGATGTCTTGATTTGTGAATATTTCGAACGATAAATCACTAATCAACGGGCTGTTGCCCAAATCGAATTTTATTTGCTGACGCCGCCTCACCTTGTGCGCCAAATTTTTGGTTTTTTTCTTAAATATTTTTACAAACGTACAAACAGTAATTGATTACGTCGACTACTTATG
>Ga0209367_1000827_pt1 | contig 34762 bp, 21 predicted proteins | sample WorMetLIZISLAND2_FD_187412 | JGI IMG/M metagenome (GOLD analysis project Ga0209367, IMG submission 187412) | Marine gutless worms symbiont microbial communities from Max Planck institute for Marine Microbiology, Germany - Olavius geniculatus... ... | reverse complement strand
TAGTGACAATGACGTCAGTAGGCCAGCAGCAGATTATTCATTGCCTGTGACGTCACCAGCTGCAACGCTGGCAGCGTGCCAGTAACAGAAAATTATAGCTATACAATATATAGGCCGTTACTGTTAAGAAAGAAAAAAGTGAATTATTATTATCTTAACTTTAAAATTCATTGTGCGTTAAATTACATCGAGTAAAAAACTAACATAACAGGACATATGCACAAGCGGCTTTCACAGTTTACGATGCTATGTAAGGCGATATGAGTCAACACTCAAAAACGGCTTTCACTTAGCTTAGCTTGGCACCTAGTAAAAGTATCTACAGTGAAATTTTGTTTAGGATATAGGCCTACAGTAATATTTTTCAAGTATTTGGAATGCCTAGTCTTGTAAGGGCCAGTCTGGAATTCAACACGCGATAATATCGCCCCAAAACCATTTTTGCTGTTTTCGAGCTTTGACTCATATCGCCCTTACATAGCTTTGTAAACTGTTGAAGTTTTTTGCTCTGATATTAATAATGTTCATTGTTGTACATTGTACTTGTATTGTTGATTTGTTTTGTTAATAACTTCCTTTTTATATGCATTGTTAGTGATTTGTTAATAATGTTAGTAATAAAATATTGATAATTTGTGCATGCATGATGTGTTTACTATGCAATTATTTCATTTAATGGTGTTTTTGTCAGGTTTGCAAGTCTATGGAATGTTTATGAAAACACAACAGGCTGATAACAGTAAAGCAGTGAAAACATTTTGTCAAAAACTGTTTAAAAAGAACTGTGCTGTTAAGGTATTGTATTCATATTTTACATATGTAGATAAAAAGTTTCTGTTGAACTGTCTGATGTTTTGGAGTTTGTGTATTGTTGTACAGTTGTTTTTGATGGGATATTTTAAATTAGTGTTATTTTATAGGCCTATTTTAACTTCGTCATTTCTGTTAACACATAATTGACTTTCATGCTGTTTACGATTTAGTGCTTTTGTATCAGACCAGTGCATTGGCTTAAGCACAGTCCATACTCTTTTGACTAAGCCAGTTTAAGCAATTTTGTCATCTGGCCAACACGTGACCAGACACATTGATTTGTCAATCTGTGCATTTTGCTGAATTTGTATCATATGATTGTTATTATCATTTTAAACAAGAAATTTGAGCTAATGCTCACGAGATGCACGAAAGCCTATAGCAGTTTTGGTTCAGTCGTTTAGCTGAAAATTGGGGTGTTCACGCTAAGTTAATATACAAATACCAAATTCTCTATCTGGATCGCATAATGACAGTAGCGTGGTGCCACCTTGTGAATGATATAGACTTGTGTTGCAACTCAAAATCACCAAACAAATCCATAAAACTCCCTTTTTGGCATTCAAGGTCATTGAATTTGGCGCCAATCGAAAGCCAGTGTATGACTTCTTATTAGTGATTAATAGTAGCCTAGGCCCTATCTCGCACCATTACTGAGACACAGCGACTTATTGGCCAAAAATCGCAAATTTTGCCCACCCCCCTCTCATTTAGCGCTCTCGTTTGGGGTGACCCTTTTTGAATTTATGGAAAAGCTTTACGGTTCCTGAAACTACAGTCTTCCGTGCAGCCAACAATGGAAATTTGGTAATTTTCGCCTGCACCGTTTTTGACTGATCCGCCCGTGTGACGGACGGACAGACAGACACACAGACAGCCAGACAGAATTGCGATAGCTAAGATGCGCTGCGCTGAAAGCAGTAGCTGCTTTCACGCGTAAAAATTCAGATGGTTAAATCTTACCGTAGGCTTATGAAATGTACTGATTTTCTATGGGTGATTATAATCACATTTGGGGTGAACTTCTGTGTATAGTTCGTTAATCTGGCCTATCCCGTTGATTTTTACGCACGAGAGCTAGCATAGCGCGTATTAGCTATGGTAATTTTGTCTTGGTGTCTGTCTGACACAACTTGGTACAGATCGGAGCCCAGGTGAGATAGAGACTTCTGGTTTTCATCGTATGATAGCGTAGAGTCTCTAGTATTTTGTGGCAATTTCATGCCACTGTGTGAGGGGGGTCCCCAACAAACGAATGGGATAAAGATTGGCACTCCCCTTAAAAAGGCGCTATTCTACCATTATTGGCTCATCTAACGTGAAAATGGTTGAAGATGGGCACAGACATGCTGCTTATAACAAGCACTGGCGATGAGCTTTTTAGGAATGTCAACATCGATGACTTTGAGTGACCTTGAACCCCTAAAAATAGGGGGTTTTAGTGAATTTTGCACGATTTTGGGCTCCAATATGTATTTCAAGAGTGAATTGCACCCAAATGACGCATTGGGCCAAGGTGATACGGCCTCAGCGCTGGACATGTGCATAACCTGTCCACCTCGAATGTAAGGTAAGGTAAGGCACCCAAATAGCTAGAGATAGACCAAGACAACCTGCATATGAAATTTTCAGCATTGAATGTAGCTTTTAGCAATTAAGTTCTGCCCTTTTAAGTTCAAGGAAACCTGTGTACGTGGGTGTCAAAGAGGGGTACCCGGTACCTCTTTAAAAAGTGGTTATTTATCTGCTGCTGGCTTGTCTAGCATGAAAATGGTTGCAGATAGCACAGACATGCTGCTTAACATAACAAGCACTGGTGACGAGCTTCTTAGGATTGTTAATATTGATGACCTTGATTGACTGTGATCTTTAAGAATAGGAGTGATTTTTGGCTGCAAAAGAGTGAATTGCGACGAAATGAGTGGAGATAGACAAAGATTACCTGTGAGCAGGAACTGCTATATGCTTTCGTGCATCTCATGAGCATTAGCTCAGATTTCTTGTTCATTTAGACTGAGTCAACTTCTAAGTTTGGCATGGTTCATTATCCCCCAGTTGTTGCATATGTATGTTTTGTATACATTGTTGTAGGAGAGTTTTAGACTTGGCCAGTGCTTGATTCTGGCAGTTGATCAGGCAACTGCAAAATCCTGCTACTACTGGCTAGTTATTGAGACAGAAGACTTGAAACTAGCGGAGGTCTCGATCGTTGATGACAGCATCTTCAGTACATCATTTATCTTGTTCAGACTATGTGCTGGTCTCTCGTTTAGCTTTGAACACGTGGAACAAAATGGTGCGGCATCTATGTTCCTGTTGATATAATCTTTTAGAATTTGGTGCACACAGAGTTGTTTTAGAAAAAGATTACATCCTATATAGGAAATCATATATGTCCTCACTGTTAAATTTCTGTTAATAGCAGACAACGGTAGCATAATTACTAGATTGCGGGATTGAACATGACTGGCATGATGCAGTACCATTGTATTCTATAGGGTGGGCCAAAAAATGTGCCATTTTACTTTTGTCCATATCTTCGCCAGTTATTGACCAATTTTCAAAATTCTTCCCCTGGCACCCTCTGCAGACAATTTGCGATAATATGATTATTATAGATCCCACCCCACTGTAAATGCGTCTTTACACTACTTTGTGAAATGTCAATGAAATATGCATATATAACTATAATAACAAACAAACATTTTGGTAAAATTGAAAAAAGCACACTTCAGACCAACATTGCAGTAAATGGTCTACAGGGTGTGGCAAAAAAGTGGACCCCTAAAGTTTTTTGCCATTTTCTCAGCAACCGTTTAAGATCTTAATATGAAATTTTATAGTTTTATTTAAAGAAACCTTCTACATCTAATTGCTAAGTAAAATGTGATTCTGTTGAAAAGCAACAAAGTTATAGACTTTTTAGCATGACCTCCTACCAATTTTTCAGCATTGAAAAATGTTCAAGCTAAAAATGCTATTTAATTTTCATAAACTGGTTACACGTTCCTGTTGATGACATCACAGTGACGTTTTGATAAACAGTAATTTATGTTGTTTATGAATGATTACTAAATTATCGTTCCTTTAAAGCAATTTGCCGGCTGCCCACTGGATTCATCTTCCAGCAGGACAACGCGTCAGCAAACACAGTGCGCAATGCCGCACAGCGCACAGAACTGGCCATCGCAGAAGACCAGTGGCTTCCAAAATTGCCGAATATAAACCCAGTGGACTATCACGTATGGGGTGCAATGTCGGAGGCTTACCGCAAGCTTAAATAAAAGCCGAAAACAAGCGTCGAACTCAAGGAAGTGCTTCAGGTTATCTGGGGCAACCTGCCACAGAGACTGATCGACAAGGCTTTAACTTGTTGTTTTTCAACAGAATCACATTTTACTTGGCAGTTAGATGTAGAAGGTTTTAGTAAATAAATCTGTAAAAATTTCAGGTTAAAATTTTAACCAGTTGCTAAGAAAACGGCAAAAAATTTTAGGGATCTACTTTTTTGCCGCACCCTGTATATGACACTAGACTGTGTGGATATAACACAGTCTAGTGTCATACGAATCATTCATCGCAATGTTGGTCTGAAGCGTTTTTTTCATTTACCTAAATTTTTGTTATTAGCGTTAGTTTTTGCTTACATTTATATTTCACAAGGTAGTGTAGAAACGCGTTTACTGTGTGGTGGGATATATAATAATCACATTATTGCAAATTGTCTGCAGAGTGTGCCAGTGAAAGAATTTTGAAAATTGGTCAATAACTGGCAAAGATATGGACAAAAGTAAAGTGGCACGTTTTTTATGACCCACGGTCTATTGTCATCAACCTTTTGCTATGTCAGTTGTGCTTGTTGTGAACGATTTTTGTTGTTGATTGAATTTTTTAGACACATCGTTACCTGTTTATGTTTTTGTAATTCCTGTTTTTGAAGGAGCAATGCACCATATTTTTCTTGACAACATGTATTTTTCACTTCTATTTGTTAGAATTGGCATTTCTCAGGTGACAAATGTTTGAATGATTGTATTTGGCATAAGCATTAGCCCCACATTTGTGGTGGTACAGTACTGTAATACATTCTGAACGATTGTCCAGATACTAAATTTCCCAGTGGTCTGTCAGCCTCACATTTGGCTGATGAGGAAGCTATTGCCTGGCTTGGCATGCAGAGCATATGCTAAGAAGAAGAAGACTGTAATACTTCAAATTTGTTTTATTTTTATGGTGCTTTTTTTATGAAGGGCAGTGTTCTTAAGTGATAGTTCACATCTTGTGTAGTTGTACTGTAGATCGCATAACATGTTTTTCTTATTGCGCTGTTTAGTTAATGGCATATTTGTACTGTTGTTTGTCAGCAGATCGACCGGGTCACTTACGCGATGAAATGCAATATATTGAAGACCAAGTAACAAGCGATGTAGTTGTGTTTCGTATCGTCGACTGTCCTGTACAGCCGTTGATCTATAGTTCTGTTGGATCTAGTGATGAGAATTCGGCATTGATTGTGTCTGACTTGTTAGACTCATGCCCACCACAATGGACTGGTGATGTTAAAGGTCAACCTGGTTCAGAGAAGCCAGTTTCTTTTGAAAACTCACAGGTGTGTTGGTATTTTTAACACATTGTTCGTTCTTTCCGATTTATTAGTACAGTATGTATTACATTGGATAAAAGATGTATACTTGTGATATGGGTTGTGCTCATGTTGGAAAGTTGCCTTTTTTGTTTGTATGTTTTTCATTTTTGTTGTAATTTGTGAAATATGGCACTCTATAAATTATCTGCTTCACGTGATTGATTTAAAGAAAAATTAAATTGTTTAGGTTATGACTCACATTGTCAGCATTAGGCTATGCATGACATACAGTGAACACACTTTAGTACGACAGTACAGTTCAGATGAGTTTAAAAGCATTAAAATTAAAGATTAAATCCAAAAGCAACTGGTAAAGTTCAAAATTTTCATGCATAGTCACATAGTAGTTAAATTGCTGCAGATACAGTATGTAGTATGCTGATGTGTTTTGCTTGTTAGCGGCTTGTGGATGTAAGAATGGGTTTCCTCTCGACTACTCAGCAGGACTCAGAATATTGGATTTCATGTGCACCAGTTATTCATCATGAGCACAGTGAGTGAGACTGTTTTTGTTCGCATCACTAAATGCTCCATTTTACGAGTATGTGCTTGATAGGTACTTTTTGGTCATCTGCAGTATGGCAGGTTTATGAAAGTCAAGTATTTTTTGCTTGTAATGTCACTGAACATTTGTAGGTGCTTTCGTATTCTTGTTGTTTATGCCCAACATTCTTCCCTCCCCTTCAGAGGTGACTGCCTGGCACTATCAGTGGCCCATCTTAAGTATGTAGCGGTTGTTTGAAGAGTAATTAATTTAAATATTTAAATCTAGCATAGTTTTTGTTATCTGGTTTTCAGGCAAATATGAATGCAGTATACATCTTGCTTTTCAAACACAGTAGCAGCATTTGAAGACAATATTTAGCAACTCCATTTAATTAGTATCATATGCAACTGATAGATGCTGTATATGGGTGTTGTAGAAATTGTGTTAAACGTTTGTAGCAGTTTTAATTAGAGTATATTTCTGACTTTCCTGCAGTTTTTTTATTGCTTTTTTGTTACTGCTGTACATAGCATAACAGTTTTATAGTTTTAACTGGTATTATTGTAATTGACTTTGTACTCATACATGGAATTACAGAGCAGTTTCTGCAGACAAAACTGATATTGCCGCTGGATGTGTTGGCATACGTCAGTCCACAGACATCAGTCTCCAGTTTGCAATCCATCTTCACAGAAGGCATCGTGCGACAGCTGCGTGCAATGGCACACTGTCTAATCACGTTCTGTCAGGTATCGCTGTCATGTTTTACACTGCTTGTTGTGCTCATTTGTTCGATATCTGTCAAGATTTCTTTACTAACAGCTGTCTTTACTTTAATCAATGGCTAGGACTAAATGTGAAAGTATGAGGGTTGTTTGATAAATAAGTTACAAAACAGCGTCATTTTGTTATTTTTCTAAATATTTGAAATATACGTTTTGTAGGAAATTTTATTTTGAGCAAGTGTAGAAATTTTGTTGATGATGACGTCATTATTGTGACGTCATCTCTTTACAGAATGCCGTTTATACACTATGATTTTCTCCAGCAGTAATCTATCATAACTCACAAGTGACAAACAGCATAGGAACGGAAAAAAATGAATAAAATTAACAAGTTAATGTAACCTGTTAAAATGTTAATAAGTATTGTTTTAATTTTCAACATAATTTTTTTTTGGTTTGCTCAGACAGTTATCTGAATGCCCGATGCAAAAAAAACGATGCTGGCTGCTGTCCTTGCCACTGACTAACAACTGATTGCTCCTCAGTATATGATGCAAATTTTTGCCCACCTTGCATTTTCTTATGCCAGAACTGTACTGCTTGCTTCACAAAACACTTGTCACCATATATTAGATGCATCTCAGAATGAATCTGATTTGCGTTAAGTTTCGTTGCCCACAAACAAAACAGTAATGATGTGCTGTTCGTTTTGGGAGTATTTCAGTGGTAACGTTGCTGTATTTAGTGACGTTATCGTAATAAAACTCACAGCTGATACTCAGAATCAAATTCCCTACAAAACGTATACGTCAAGTTTGTAATATTTGGAAAACTAACCGAATGCTGTTGTTTTGTAACTTATTTATCAAATGACCCTCGTATTATGTACTTGTAGTACAGTATGAGTAAAACATCAATTAGTTCATTATTCTGAACAGTGCTTTCTGTCTGCCTGCATTTTGTCATTGTTGGAAAAAATAGCTTCTGTTGATGCTGTGCTTAGCTATCGTTCTTGTCTGACCCATGGTTCATAGAAAGCCATGTTATGTGACTCAGCTGAAAAGCTTTGTGCGTGTCTACTAGTTAGTGCTATTGTGTCAGTTTTATTTTCATTGTTCTATGTTTGTTTGACAGGATGATCAGTATGACATTCTAAAACCTTTTCACTTCTCACTGCAAGAACTTCATCATATGATCACTACTATCTACCCTAGCAGTATATCCGATGACAAACTGGGTAGGTTTTTGTGTGATCTGTGTTCAGTAATAGCTCTTGTGTTTAGCTTATATGATTACCAACAACTTAATATTTATTTCAACTTTGTGACCCATACATTTTGTGGGATTTGTTAATTTTTATTATGTATACTTTGTTCTCGTCTGTCTTGGTACTTTAATCAATTTATTTAGTCTTGTAATTATGTCATTTTTGGCAGTCTAATAGCACAGCAGTGTTGTTATTATAAATATAGTTATATTAGTCGTGACGATTTTATGTAGAAAAATTGAGCCATGTTGTGACAGCTGAGTTGAGTGATAATGCTGGTGGGTGGCTTTTGTGTCAGAATCTGTGCGGAGAATGTTACATGAACAATTTCTTATTGCACCTAAACGACCGATGTTCAGGAAGGCAAATGCACATCAGTTTGTAGGTGATGAGTCAAGCAGCGGCGGTTGTCTTACTGATGTACATATTGGTTTGAATTCTTCGACAGGTCAGATGTCAGATGTTTAGTTATTGAAACTGTTCTGTTTACTTTTTGTGTTTTATCAACTTATATTAACTGTATTTCGAAGATGGAAGTATTATATCACTGGCTTTGTATCAGTAACTTGGATTTAAAAGGAAATTTATTTTGATATCATTGTGTTTGTTTTGGTGTCAAAAGTACATGTTCATATTTGATAGGAATTTCTATCTTTTAATGCAGTAATAGTGATAATAGGAGAAACAGTGCTGTGTTTCTTTTAGTGTTTACCTGTTTAATATTACTTGGTGCGATACAATACTGCTGAAATTACTACTGCTACAGTATCCATGCTCAGCACGAAATTCGTGATAACAGCATATGCTCTGTCGGAGGCAATCAGTGAGAAGAAATAAACCGAACAACGTGAATCTGTGATGTGTGGTTGTCTGTCCCACATTCTGCTGGTTCATAGAGATCTGACGTACTATAAATATTGGTTTAATTTTCTCCATAACTTCAGTTCTTGCCACTTCAGACTTGAGGATAGTTGCTTATATGCCTTTGAATAGAACCTCTGAAATTCATAACATGTATTATGAAACAGCACATGTAACTTGTTTCATTTTTCTAGGAATTTTTATAAAGTTTATTCTTGATATAGAATAGAGTGATGCGGAGATTGTACGTTGCAGTGGCTGGGGGTAAAGTGCATGAAGTGAGTGGTCATTATGCCTATCATCACTACATGCAAGCTGGCTGTGATGACACTGGCTGGGGTTGTGCGTATCGGTCTCTGCAGACTATCGTCTCTTGGCTTCGGTTCCAGGCATACATTGACAAACCCATCCCATCGCATGCTGATATTCAGCAGGTATCAGTAGTTGTTTTTTTAATGTTTGCTAATTATCTAATTTTTGGTCATCTTCTGTGTCAAATTTTGCTCTTTGTTTTAAATTGTGAAGTAGGAAATGTATTCTTAACGTCTTTGAGTAAGTTGAATGAAAGCCCACAACTTTCTGTCCAAATCTGTAAAACCTAAAAGATGTCACATAACCCAATGGTTTTGTCTGTTATAGCTGTGACGTTTGGTTGGTATCTGTAGGCATTGGTAGCAGTTGGTGACCAGCCCGATAATTTCGTGGGATCCAAAAAATGGATTGGATCAACAGAAGTCAGTTACGTTCTGGATCATCTGTATGGAGTAAGCTTGAGCTTGTTGCTTGCTGTGCTCTGTGTTTGTTCCTTATTGTGATGTAATTATTTGTTTAATAAGCAGTTTTATTAGTTCTTACTGTACATGTGTCTTGAATGGCATCCAGCCAAAATTTGTCCAGTGTTCCAAAAAATATTTTTTATATCTGGTTATGACTCAGTCGTATAGGAATAATTGTAGTGCACTAGAAGACGTTTTTCTTGTTTGCTGTCGTGGTGGTAGTTATTAATGTTTTGACTTTCTGCTTGTGCATTTTCTGTATTCTTTTCAAAATATCCATACTTTAGTTTGATGGATGGCTGGTGTACGCAAGTAACATAGTGCATAGCTTGCAGTGTTTGATTTGTAGCCAAGATAATTGCACCGACCCTAGCCATGCAGCTTGTGTGTGCCTAGGTGTCATGTAAGATTCTTCACGTGTCGTCTGGTGAAGAAATGGCCACAAAAGCCCGAGAGTTGGCCAGGCACTTTGACGTTCAGGGAACACCGGTCATGATTGGTATGTGATGTTCGTGATTTCAGTCGATCTTATTGTCATACATGCATTGCTGGCAAAGCCAGCAGCTGAATTTTCAGCCTTGACAAAATTGTCAGTGGATGCCGTATTTAAGTGAAATGATAACCGTTTAAGTGTTTATTAATGTTATGGTTGGTAACAAACAGTACCTTCTCTCCCCATGTCATTCATTTCTGTGCTGGCTTTTACATGATTGATTGCTTGTGTATGTCATCGAATTATATCTTCCTCCATAGAGTTTACTGAACAGGTCAAATTTGTACTATAGGTTTTTTGATCTTGTAGCTTGTGAAGACTGAACACAAAATAATTACAGTGACACAGAAGTGGCATGAAATTTATACGTGTTTAGCTTTTAGCACTTGTAACAATATTTGGAAATGTTTTTTTTCATTATTACGGTAAGCCATGTGATTCACAATGAATGGCTTAGATGTTCAGTGAGATGCTTTTCTGGGTGCAGGTGGTGGCGTGCTTGCACACACTATACTTGGTGTTGACTGGAATGAGGCAACTGGCAATGTCAAATTCCTCATCTTGGATCCACACTACACCGGTGCCGATGATCTGCGCGTAATTCAAGACAAGGTATTTTACTGCTGCTTGTGACTTGTATACAGATTAATTGTAGTTGCTTAGCTGTAGCATTTATTTCGCCAAATCTTGTAGCTGAAGCCAAGGCTGTAAAAGTCGGTTTTAGATTCTGGGTTTTGAAAACCTAGGTTTTTATTTACAGGTCTGAAAAAATCTTGAAAAGTTTAAGTTAGAATGCATGTAGCCCAGTTTGAGAGTTTGTATCTGACTATAAAACAGCGTGGCAGGGAAAGTGTCTGTGCTGTCCTAAAAACTTGCATCTATATTTTTTTCCACTGCTGCAGGAACTAATGATATCAATTACAAATTGTGTTTCTCTCCATTTGATTGTATATAGTTTGTGTTATAGATTCCACTTGCGAGTGAAACTTGTATGCTTTCAGGGCTGGTGTGGGTGGAAAAATGTTGATTTCTGGGACAAAAGTGCGTACTACAACATGTGCATGCCACAGCGTCCGAGTGTCTTCTGATGGACTGGGAGCTGACATCAAGGTTGATAGACAGCTGGGAGTTGACATTGAGATTGTCCAGTCAACAGCTAGTTTGCCCGTCGGCTGTTGATGCCATTTTATTCACCATGGCATACCATCTGTGAACAATCAAGCTGATATTGTTTGGTACTTGCACCACACGAATAGCCATATTGGATATGGCTGTATAACCGTTCTGCATGCAACAGTTTTTACGCGAAAGCAGTTACTGCTTTCAGCATGTCTTAGCCATTGCAATTCTGTGTCTGTCTGTCTGTCTGTCCGTCTGTCACACAGGTGGATCAGTCAAAAACGGTGCAAGCTAGGATCACCAAATTTTCACTGTTGGCTGCCTGGAAGACTCTAGTTTCAGGAACCGTAAAGCTTTTCCATAGATTCAAAGGGGGTCACCCCGAATGAGGGCGCTAAATGAGAGGGGGGTGGGCAAAATTTGCAATTTTTGGCCAGTAAGTCGCTGTATCTCAGTAACGGTGCGAGATAGAGCCTAGGTTACTATTAATCACTAATAGGAAGTCATACACTGGCTATCGATTGCCACCGATTTCAATGACCTTAGATGACCTTGAAGACTTAAATAGTGGTTTTTATGGATTTTTTTGGCGATTTTGGGCTGCGAGACACTTTTCAAGAGCGAATTGTGCTGAAACCAATTGAGATAGACATAGACAAGCTGCGTATGAAATTTTTAGCATTGAACGTAGATTTAGACACTCTTAAGTCTCGATTTTCTAGGTTCAAGGAAACCTGCACACGAGGGCATCAAAGAGCAGTACGCCCGTAAAAGTCGTTATTTTACCGTTGTTCGTCAGTTCTTCGTGAAAATAGCTGGAGATAGACTGACAGTTTGCGAACAGGAACTGCTATAGGCTTTCGCGCGTCTCGTGAGCCTTAGCTCAAATTATTTGTTAGTTTCTCTGACTGTAACAATTTTTGCACCAAATATGCACTGCTAATAAAAGTGGACAGGTTTTAAGGCTATATTTCATCTTGGTGTCTTATATATAGGGTATGCTTAAAAGCGGGGCCACTTTGTTTTTTTTCAGCTTTAGATCAGGTCAGCACCAAATTTGGCACAAATCAAAGTCATTTTATTCTGAACATTAAACCAGAATCTATTTGAACAAGTGGCACCATGTAATCTGTCTACAATACTGATTAGATTGCAAAAGAACCGCTGCAAATTCCCACCAAGGATTTTGTCCTTGATGGCACTGGGATAGAACCCCCAGATTGTTGCTTGGTGTGTGGCCTAGCACTTGCTAAAGATGGTCACCACGCTTGTCATTGTTCATATTTACTACCTGATGATCGTCGGTGATTTATAATGGATTGTTATGGCATCATTTTGTTGTTTGTCTTTGATGCAGCTGGCTGGGAGGCATCTAGTCTGTACAATACTCTCAGTACGATTTCCGAAAGTTTATTTTCGGGAATGTCTTTTAACCTGGTCCTGGAGTAACTCTAGGCTGTTTAATCAGAAGCCAGATGTATGTGTTTTAACGTCTCTGTCACATCGTCTTAAATAATGTGTTACTGCTGATTCAGTGGTGATTACCAGTTTGGTGATCACTCCATTGCAGATTTGCTTGAGAGTGTGACAGTGAAAGAATTTTGATACTTGATCAGTTTCTGGTGAAGTTTATGAAAATCCGGTGCCATACTTTTTGACTCGCAGTGTGGAAATAACTTCAAAACATTTAGGGATATGGGAAGCATCTCACAGTGTCTGAGCTGTGACTGCAGTTTTCTTCTAAGTAAGTGATAGTACATAATGGTAAAAATTATTATACCTTTCGCTGAAAGTGGCACTATTGTTGTCTGTTGCTTTTATTTACAGTTATAATACAGCTTTAATAATAATACATAATACATATAATAATAATAATACATTTAATAATACATATTTGTCCATTTAATAATACATATTTGATTTGTTAAGAGAGTGATGACAGTTTTGAAAAAAAAATAACGCCTTTAGAAATTTTTGGAACCCCTGTGGTTTTCTACATGCAAATTGTGAATCAAAACCGTTTATCGTTAGTTAATTCAACCATTGTAACAAAATTAAAATTTGTTCGCTTAAAAACAGAATTTGTTTTCATCAGCGGCTAAAGAACGACTTCTGACGTCAATTAATGAAAATGATACGTGAAAAACAAAAATGTCAATATAACATGTTACGCATCTCACAAGAAAGCAAACTCAAATACCAAGAGAGGTCACTTTTTAGCCCACCGTACTTAAGTCACGGTCCACCTATTGGCATGGTCGTCGTTCGTCTGTCTGTCCGTCCAGAACGGATGTACCCTGGCTAACGGGTAGGTCATAGGGGAAATTTTTTACACGAATTTTTTACTTATGCGTGTAAAACTCGCTTGCAAAATTTCAGCGATCTACTCCAAGGGGAACATTTTCAAATTCGGGGTTGAATGGACGGGGGTAGGAAAAATGTGCGTTTTTCAACAGAAAACTGGCCATATCTCGGAAACGGTGAGAGATAAGGCCAAGGTTACTATTAATCATTAATAGGAAGTGGCATACGCCCTTTCAGATGAAATGAAAATCATCGACCTTGGATGACCTTAAAGGTCACTGACAATCAATACGATCGGCTCTCATAGCAACAGCTGGGCTTCTTTTTGACAGTTGCAGGTAGGCGTCATCAAAATGGTAGAAGCCGTCTTAATGCTGCTAGCACAATTTCTGCAGGCGTTTCTATAGCTGTATAGCTCTGTAACTAGTTGACTGCACTATATAACGTCACCCACCACTCTGAGTCTCGGATGCGTTTCTGTGGAGTTTTGAAGAGATTTTTAGCGTTTGGCGTCGCGTGGCGCACTAATTGATCAGATGTCGGTTGCGTCCACATGATGTAATTTGTAAAACAACACAGGCCTGCTAATAGTTTGTATGTGGTTGTAATTTACCAGTTAGAATATACCACATCATCAGTCCGTCAATAAATAAATATAAATTCGACACATCAAGTCTGCAATTCGAAAGAAACGGTGATAATTCTTTATGATAATTAGATCTGTCCAATGATTAATTTAATTTGTTAATGTTTAGTAAGTATTAACACATAGGCCTATTTGGTTTTTTAGTAGACCTACATAATCAGCCGCTGCCACTGCTGATAGTCGTAGTGCTGGCCTCCTATCATTAGTAGACTGATGTCGTCATGCTGTGTTAGGCCTACTGATGACGCTGTCTTCATGGAGACGTGATGCTGATTCTATGACGCAAGATGAAACTTAGGCAAAATGGCTATTGCTTGATACTGTAGGCTATTCGCACGCCGGCCTCTGTTGATTTAGCGTTTCTCTAGCCGTAACGTGAGCTGGCGACAATATCAACATGATTGAAGTTTTCGAGGAGCTGGTTCGCTTCTGTTCGTTGTCTGGACGTTCACGTACATCTAATGAACTTGAGCTTAATTTGTTACAAAAACGTGATAATCGAACGATTGTGACTTATGCTGTACGCAAATTATGAATATTATCAACACTTAAAATTTCACAGAATTTCTAAACTTCAATACAATTTCGAAATCATTCGCTAAAACCAATCAGTGTATGTCAGACGTTATGAACTTTTTGAAATTTCGTAGTCTTGGTCCTTTACGTTACGGTATTGTACACGTTCTTATGTTTTGACTAGTTGCTTATTAGAACACGATAATGATCACTTCTTTATGAGATCGCTTATCTCGTGTTGTTTCGGTAGTCAACAAATATAGCAGTCATTGTAGGTGAAAGTTAACTTTACTTTGTTGATATTTCAGATGAACAACGAACGCAAGGAACTGTTTGCACTACTGGATGAAGTTAGTTTCTTCCTATTTAATTTTAACATTGCACTTTCTTAGTTTTAATAAAGTTTTGCAAAATTTGTAACCTATTAAAAGTGCATAAATAATAGCCTATACTATAACATAACATTGTACCACATGTTTTAGTCGACCGTACTCAAGTAACGGTTGAGCTTATATGGTACGAGTTGTCCGTCGTCGTCTGTAACGGATGTAGGCCCCCTATTGTCGCTAAGCGTTAGGTCGTAGGGGAAAACGTTTTACACAAATAATTAGCCATGGGTGTTAAAATCGGGCATGCAAAATTTCAGCGATCTAGTGCAAGGGAAACATTTTTAAATTAGAGGTTAAATGAAGGGGAAGCGGTATAAAATTTAATGGAAAACTGACGGTGAGAGATTGGGCCAAGGTTACTATTAACAACTAATAGGAAGTGACATACGCCCTTTCAGATGAGATTAAAAAATTATTTACCCTGGATGACTTTGAAAGGTCATAACGCACTATGGTATGCCAATCGTGCGATACTATAGCTAAACGGTAAGTCGTAGAGGCTATGAGATCTGCGATGGTACCATCGGATAGGGTGCTGGCAACTTCCTATAGGCTGTCAATAGTAGCCATGTTTCCATCTGCAGCGATTTGGCCGCATTTTCCAATGGAATATTTTAAGGTATAAGTAGCTGAATCCTGGGAACGGTGAGAGACAGGGCCGAGGTTGCTAATGATCACTAATAGGAAATCGCATGCGCTCTTTCAGATGAGATAAAATTATCGATCTTGGACGACCTTAAAGGTCACTGACAACCAGTACGATCGGCTATCTTAGCGACAGATGGGCTTCCTGTACTTTTAATTTAGTGGTTGCTCTCTACACGGCTGAAGGAGGAAAGGAGTGCCGCATGTGGAAATAAAGTACAGCTGTGGTTGCAAATGTGCCAATATTGTATTGCGACAACAACAAAGAAGGCGAGTCCAGCGAAAAAGTTGAAAAAAAGTATTAGCAGCGAATTCACACTTCGCAGTCGAACCTGCGCGTTGCAGTGCCAGCAAGTTTACGCGTAGGCTACTACTGCAACTGTGCCTACCCTTCATGGGGCAGCTCACCGGCTGTGCTGCAGAAGACAAAGGCCCAGTGTTTGAATAATTGTGAAAAAATAGCTGGAGGGTTGAACTTTTCGATGGTCGGTGACTGACCAAATTTGTGACGTAAATCGTATGCATATACACCGTGGTCCATAAAAACGTGCCACTTTTATTTCTTTTTAATAGTTTCGTGAATTATTGGTCATTTTTGATAATTTTTGGCTCGCAGCATTAGGAAAGAACTTGACGCAAATGACTATAGTTTTGGCCACCTCACTTTAATACTGTCGCTACACTTACCTTGTGAAATACAGAAGTCGTAGCGTAGTTTGGCCATTTACAACAATGAATTCGTACTGAATAGCGCATTCGTCGGCTCATAAATGTTTAACTGAAAAATGACAAACACGATTGGCAACTATTGTATTTCCAAAAATTATATGCGTCACATCACATCACATCGTCTTTGTTACAGCATGTGCACAAAATGTCCTTCTCCAGCGCGAATGCAAGCGGCAAACGTTGACACCACTCACAAACAGCAGGCTCAACAACCTGCATTTGACAAGGTAGTGTAGTTACATTATTAAAATGAGGTGGCCAAAACTAGTCATTTGCGTCTAGTTTATTCCTGGTGTTGCATGCCAAAATTTATTAAAATTGGCTAATGCTGCATGGAGCTATTCAAAAAATAAAAGTGGCACGTTTTTATAGACCACCGTGTAGTATATAGCTGACCCCCATGTACATAATTTGACAGTGTGTTAGGGGGAGAGGGGTTCAGAAAACACCTTCCAGCAATTCAAACACTGCAAAGGCCTACGTAACCTTGCTGACTTTATACTGACCAAAAGTATGGAAACTGCAACTAACGTAACGAAGTTAGGTACCGTATATAAATACATGTAGGCCTATATAAATCGGCGCACGCTGTCCGTGGCTGTATAGGTACGGACAAATTTCGATGTACCGCCAGTATTGACGCCGATGGAACCTCATTCAGCGACAGACGTAGGCGAACCTGACGATTTACTCACGGCGGCCTCATCGCTTTCGAGGCCTGCGTCTGAATCCACCAAGCTAGCGACACCTCGACGTAAAACGACTGCGACTGCAGCCGCGCCGTCTGGTTCCGATGCGTGTCCGATGAAAGCATCCAAGTCGCGAAGTCAGTGCGGCGCCGTAACCACGTCGCAGACGCCGTCAGAGTCGAGCGCTAAGCAGAGGTGGAATGCGCTGGTGCGAAAGTCGGCGCCGCTGACTTGGAGTTGTGACGACATCGGCGTTTGCGGCGGCGGCGGCGTCGATGGTGGTGTTGCCGAGACAGACGCGAACGGCACACAGAGTCGTGAGAACGAGACACCGGCAACACTTGCCCATAGCACTCCGGTGAGCAGAACGACCGACTCCCTCGTGAAAAACGCAGCTGCGTCCAGCCTTCCTTCGACGTCGTCGTCGTCAGTGTCACAGCAGTCACGGCTCGGTGTCGGTTCATCGCGTAAAACCGAGGCGGATGCACGCAGCTGCGATCACGGCTGTACCTGCTGCTCCCCTTCGCCGTCGTCGTCGTTGTCGTCGACGTCATCCAATTCTTCACCGTCGTCGACCAAGAGACGTAGACTGCATGCTGATCGTTTCACGGCGACGACGACGACTGAATGCGGTCGTTGTTGTGATTCGTGTCGATTCGATTGCCGCCACAGTCGTTGTAATCGTTGTCATCTGCGACTACGACACGTACATCGTAGTCGTCGTTGTTGTAGTTCGTGCCGCCACGAGCGACGTCGGTGCTGCGACGACGACGGTCAACGCTGGTCGCGGTACGCAGCCGCAGAGTCGAGCTATTGGCAGCCAGCGCGTCAGTCGTCTAACGACCGACCGCTAGTCGACGCCATGTCGTCAGCTGAACGATGCTTGTTTCAACGATATGCTTGTTTCAACACGACTTCATCCATTCAGCAGACGCCGAACTGTCACTCGTACAGTGCTGGACTCGACGGCGCGCCATACATCAAGCAAGAGTACGTTCCCACAGATTTGTTCGACGCAGCGACGACAGTCGACGACAGAAGCGCTCATCCGCCGTCTGTGAAGACTTCGTCATCGTCTGAGAATCATTCGAACGACGCAGCGGACGACGCACGCAGTTCGCCGACCGACAGCGACCGGTCGATCCTGACAAGACCCGAGATCTGTCCAATTCCCCTGGAGCCGGTCGGCGCAGCACCGCTTTCCACAGACCCACGGAAACCTCAGCAGCGCGAGAAGTTGACCACGATCTGCGCAGACGTCAACGAGTTGCGAACCACACCAGAGACGAGCACAGACAAGGTAAAGTGAACCAATAACCATCTTTTTAATGCAAATTTTTTTACACGATTTTTATGCTAGTTCCTTGTCATAGGGCCTAAATGCTTTTCTCGTAGAACGTTTAATCGCATTCTTACGATCTCGCGTATAGCCAATTTTTCCGCATAGCAATACATTTGCAATCAAGCGATTGCTTGCTGATTCCACATCGCCCAACAACTTTGAGAAACAAAAATTACCGTCGAATGTTGAAAATTCACCTTTTACAAGGCAGTATAAAGCCGCTCTTGAAGTCTGATTGGATGTTCAATAATCGTTGAGTTAGAAAGTTACGGTTGATTATGCCGTTATAAAAATTTTGAAAGTCAATAATGCTTATTTCGCCGCCCCCGGAGTCCTGAACGTATCAAGTTTGTAATCGATAACAATGTTTATCATTTTGAAGCCGTTGTTAGGCCAATTATTGTGTGACTTAGGTTGATGTACCTGTGGGTGTAATGCGACTGATGCCTGTGAGTGGAATACCGTCCAAAATCTCGTCGTCTGACGGTCTTCGCGTCGAGCAAGACTCCGAGCCTCCAGTTGAAAGATATTATCAGTCAAGGTTTGTTACATTATATATGCTTCTTGCCGTTTCTCGGCTTGTAATCGTTTGACTTTTGCTATACTGTATAGCTGTCGATAATTTTTACCTGCAGTTTTTATTAAGTTTAGCGGTAGCCATAATACTCGTGACATTCGCCAATGATCGCCTGAGCGGCAGTATGAGACGATTTGCAGTCGAAGAAACTGCTTAAGTTGTGTTTTATTAATGAAAAGTAGTCTGCTGCCATGTTACTTCGAGCGAACACAGAAAATTGTGTGTAACTGTACAGGCCTAGGTCATAAAACTTGATCGTATCGCATATATCTAAGCTTACGACAGACTACTGAATCAGTTTATATGTTTCAGTTTGTGTTGTTTAACTTGCATCTTTGCAGTTAATTAAATTACATTTAAGTTGACACTTGTGTCACTGATTATTGTGAACGAAACGCCAAACCAAATGATGTAATTATTAACGGTTTCGTTGTACAGAACACAGTTAGCATCTGAGCGGAACTGTTCGTCCGACATCGCTCAAGCACAGCAACAGTTTGAGGTCTGATGTAACTGCAGTCCTCTGTGGCTGTTTTACTAATTGTCCCGAAGATTACGCAGATGTTAGGCTGGTTTTAAAAACATTGTTTAGGCCTAATTATCTATTGACCCACGTAGCCAACTCATATGTGTACTGGGTAACTTTTACTTTTACGACTAGTACCTAGTCGTCTTGTAAGTCGCATTACGGGTTTTGCCCGTCTGTCCGTTTGTCTGTCCTCTGTCTCATACAGGCTTTTAACTCAAAACAAACTAAAAGTGGAGTGGGCATTTTTCAAGGCAAAAGTGGCCAATGTGCCAAATTTTAGTTTAAAAAGTCAAAGGTCGAAGTTAAAAACGTCACGTCGAAAACCTCACGAAAATGATGTATATAGCGTTCCGGGTTCCGGTATAGGCTGTGTGCCGCTGTCCGCGATAACTGCTTGCCGTCGGTAAAAAAACAAACCAAAGAAATTCAACGCTGGGATTTTTCTTTGTGGCTATACACGTTTAACGCTTATGATGAGAAATTTCGTTGATATCGCTACTGTCAACGCCTGCTAGGCTACAAAGCTTGAACAGTAAAATTCTTCTTGTTAATGTCGCGCTTAACAATGTCAGTATAAAATCGCGCTTTCGTGTCTGTAATATCATTAGTCTGTGTCGCCTAGATAGATCTTAATCGTGGATAAGATTAGATAGAAAGGCAATGCCTCTGTATGTGACGTGGTTGTGGTGAGTAGAAGGCGGGTGGTTGGCTGGCGGCAGACGTTGCTGACGCAGTGCTGGGCGGTAATCAGTTGTCAGTGCTGTGCGACCACGTGGAGTTAGCTGCAGCAACGACTCTGACAGCATGCCGACTGCAGCAGCAGCACGGACTGGCTGTCAGAAGTGACGTCATCGACGCTTCCAACAGCGCTCTCAGATCCCTCAGGTACTCAAAGTACCGGTACTCGTCACTGCTTAGTGCTTACTTACATAGCTGCTTTCTTGGCTCCTTTTTCATTAATTCTCTGTTCGTTTCTGAGCGCATGCATAGAGTAAGCCTACTTGAATGATTTATTATTGCGTCGCAGAGTCTGTTACAACGGCGAGTTCGCGGACTGCAGCTAGAGACGGAGATATAGGCTAGCCTATCTTACAGCTATATTATGCATCAGAACAGCTGTTACAATGCTTCTTAGTAGACTGCGTGAAACACAAAAATACTCTTGCTGAACTGAACTGCGTTTTTTCGTGAACTGCTACTCATTACAACAGGTATTTGTGAAAATTAAAAAAAACTGGTACGTTGCCGCTGCCAGTGCCACTTTTAGTTACACAAAGATTACACTGCGTGATGACCTAACTGCAAATGCAACGCTATACTGGCAACTTTGTGTAACTTTGATTGTTTTGTCGATTTATTCAGGTTTTCATGTGCGATGAAAAGCGATTGTGATATTTGTTTTAGATACTTGAGCTTTGTGCTTCAAGCCGACTCTGGATATACTTCACTGCCTTCCGTTATAACCAAGACATTGCAGATACTTATGTACGTTCTTCTCTTCATGGTGTATGTTTGCTCACCGTTGTTCTTCAGTGCTTAGTTGTATTTTTCATAGCACGAATACAACGCAGTTGCCACAATTACTAGTTGCAATTACCAGTGGCGTCGTGGTAGGACGAAGTAAGTGGAGCAATCCCTTTATAATTTTTGGCGAGTCTGAAAATTTTTTCTTACAGTTTTAAAATTTGGGGCTGGAAATTTGCCATTTGGAGGATTAGGGCGCGATTGAAATTTTGAGCACCCGTAATCGTTTCTTAGACGTTTCCAAATCACGTTATTTTGTTCTAGTATTTCTAAGTGCTGTGCAGTACAGCACGAAAAATTCAGTGTGGTAATTCTGAAAAGGTAAAACAAAAAAGAACCGACTTGGGTGCAAGCTATAAAGCGATGACATGCAGCATTGCCGAGCAAGCACTACACAACTGTGGACAACGCCGCGCCATAGAGAAAGAGAGGGATCAAAAAACACCTGGAAAAAAGTCTTGACAAAAAATGGACAGGAAGTTTTACCACCCTACCTGCAACGTTTGCTTTGTGAGGTAGAAATAGCAAAGTGACTGTTATAGGGTGTTTACACGATCCAGCAACGTTTAGCAAACTTCCAGCAAACGTTCAGCATTAGCACGTGTATTTTGAAGTCATTTGCTGGAAGTTTGCTGGACGTTTGCTGGATCGTGTAAACACCCCCATTAGACGCTCTACCTAAGTTTATAACTCAATTGCTAATGTTCTTCTCTTCTGACACATAGGCTCTACGAACGTTGATCCACTAAGCAAGTAAGTTCTACTTTGGAACTCAGAATCTAGCCTAAGGTAAATGAATTAGTGATCATGTGAAATTTACTAAGTTTAATTTCAACAGTTAACATAATATTGTACATATTATTAATTTGAATTCTGAATAATCGAAAATATTTCTAGTTGGTCGCAGTACTGTGCGTTGTTGCAGAAGATGGTTAGAGTCAGCTGTCTGTTTAGTTCTTTTCAAGAGTCGCCACAACGAGTTCTCGCACATGCGGAAGACAACTTTTGCTGTATGTACGAGTTTATTTCTGTTCAGTTGATGTATTAAGGGTCTTTTATGCTAAGTGCAGTTATAAATGCGTTTTGTGCCATTAAACTTAACGATATTTGCACCCGCAAAATGCTTTTTCTGGTCTTTTTTGCCCAAAAGGTTTTTTTTCGGCTGGGACTTTTGTTTCGAATCCGACTGAGGTCAAGCTTACAATGCTCCTGCAGATCCCCTAGTTGGTTAGGAGGGGCTCGTTGCCCCTTTTTAAAGAACCTCATCTTCGCTCTGAGCCTTCAGCCTCCCCGACTTTTTTCTGCTTATGCGGTTGGGACCCGGGTTTGTATATCTTACTTACTTACCACTTAAATCTTCCGGTCCGTGACAGGAAATGGACAGCAAGAGTTCGCCATCTGCTTCTGTTTGTATCCACAGCCCGGACACTGTTCCAGTCGACTCCTCGGTCCACAAGGTCTTCTTTAAATCTAGACCGCCAAGTCTTCGTTGGACGACCTCGTCATCTGCCACTACCACGATGGGTCCATGACATGGCGTGATTGGCTGGTTGTCCAGGTGGCATTCTGATGATATGGCCTGCCATCCGAAGTCGTCTGTCTGCTACAATGTCCTGTATTCTTCGCTGCCCAGTCCGGCTTAGCACCCCCACGCCAGCCACGCGGTCCTTCCATGCAATGCCCAGAATCTTCCCTAAGTTGCGCTGGTGAAAGACGTCCAGCTGCTGACATAATCTAGCTGTACTCTTCCAAGTCTCGCTGGCGTATATGGCTGCAGAGACAACGAGGGAGGTGCAAAGGCCCAGTTCAATTTCGAGGCCAAGCGTGCTGTACTGCCACACGCTGCTAAGCCGTCGGAAGACCGCCGCCGCCCCCGCCAGTCGAGCGTCGATATCTGCCCCAGCATCCCCATCGCCAGACACCACACCCCTAGGTGGCGAATCTCTCCACACACTTCGTGCTTCCCTGCGCAACGGCCATTGGCTGTGGTGATGAGCGCCAGGTGATTCCCATGGCCTTCGTTTTTTCCCCGGCTTATATTCAGTCCAACTTGTGCACTTTGTTCCCGAGCCCGGCAGCTATCTCTTAGCATACGCCCCCCGCCACCATCGCCATGTCACCAGCGAAGTCCAAATCCGTTAAGCGGCTCAGCCTCTGCCAGACGATGCCATATTCCGACTTGTCCATAGTTCTGCGCATGACGAAATCGATGACTATGATGAAGAGGAATGGTGAAAGGATGCAGCCTTGTCGAACCCTGAGACAATCTCAAAGAACTCTGTGTACCCACTTGCAGTCCTGACACAGCAGCTGGAGTTGTCATACAATGCCTTGAAGATGTTAATGAACCGGTCAGGAATGCCGTAGTATGTATACCAGTGGGGCAATATTTCAGTGATGTGATTTGTTTATAATGCTTACCTATATCGTTTGCGTTTGTTTCATGGTGGACAACTACGGTGGCTTTTAGGGTTAGCTTTTCGTTGATTGTTTTTTTCAAGTTTTTACCATTTTATATCGTGTATGAATAAATAACAATGAATAAATATTATTAATTGCATGCATTTCATTGTTCAATGACGATTGCAGGATGTGGTGCAAGCGCCAGGCGCCGGCAATGACACAGCTCAAGTTGACGTCACGACGTCATCACGTCAGTCGACAACCAATAGCAGCAGAAACGGCGGCGGAGCAGGTGCCCGTGATTCATGGCATGCTATGACGTCACTGCCGACGAGCTACGTCGAGCACACGCAGAACATCGTCCGGTCGTACGAGCGCTGGAATGACGCATTGCTTCTGCTTGACGCATCCCGCGGTCAGTCAATAGCAACAATATTTATTTGCTACACAAAATACACACAATTATTAGCAATAACAAGCCGGTAGGCAAAGTGGCTTGAGAATGCTGGCGACATTTGTTGTGCAGACAGACAGACACGCACGCAGAGTCGTATACAGACACGTTGTCTGACAATAAGGGTGGCTTACAGCTTGCAGCGTCGGCAGCCAATGCAGTGCAATGCAGGTAGCGAAAGATCATTAATGTCTAACTTTGGTTAGGCCCTGATTTATATAGTCACGGTGTAATCGCGGTGCTTACGGCCATAGTCAGGATTACACCGTGACTATGCAAGGGAGAAACAAAATGTCAGCAAATTCAGATATGTGCAACAAATATGTGCTAAACCACACACTTTCTAGCACGATAGCGCGGCCCGTTGTGGTTTCCTTTCTTTTTGCTTATAATAATTGTTCGCAAATGTGGACTATCGTTAGAATGCACCAAATTGCACATGAGATTTGGAAATCAACTGTTTCTCTTTCCATGACGAAATCCTGTACTCGCCACTATTGTACATGGGTTTTCCTTGTCACTACCGGTAGAACGTAGCCCCGAGACCACTTCATTTCATCCATCCTGCTGCCCACATCTTCTTGTAGCTGTATCTTAAACAATGCATTTTCTTTCTCCAGATTTTTTTTGCCATGCGTTCTTTGTGCTTTCTTTTTCTCTGGCACTTGTGTGCAGTGTCCATCGTCATCAACGGTTTTTTGGCAATTTTGTGATTACTTTTTCTCAGTCTCGCTGTTTGTCTGAGCCAGTGTCATAAATTTTTTTATAACTCGTTCAGCACCGGCTCGTGGTCAGAAACTTTTTTTCTGGTAAAATGTTATCTGACTTTTTGATGTCAGACTGCCGTCGCTTGCTGGAGGCGGTCACGTGTCGAGTTCCAACATTCGGTGACGACGCTGTCGACGTGGCCAATTATGTCAGCTCCGCAGTCGCTGTTGTTCGTCAACATAATCACTTGCATCGTCATCACCATCATCGTCATTCTTCAACCCTTTTTTATCAGATGCCGTAGAGAGCCATTCGTTTGACATATCCGCCTTTTAAGCAGCAAGGCGACATATCGTTTGTTGCGCGAGAAGTATTGTAGTCATTGCAGTGTGAAAGACCAAATCATGTCTTGCGTATAGCCAGTACCATTTAGTTGTTAGCTATAGGCGGTATCATTGAAAGAAAAAGTAGATACGCTCAGCTTAGCTACATCATCATCTTTGACAAATTATTGTCTAGGCACAAATTAAGGCTTCTGTTTCAAGCCTGAAAGCGACTTTTTCAGTATAGACTTACGTATTTTTGAACAGTTGCAGTGTCATTGGGGTTTAGGTCCTTCGAGGCTTTTTGCGGCACAGACACTGCTATTGTAGTTACCTCGATACGAGTGATTATAAACCAGTGACGCTGGTTTATAAGCCAGCTGCTGTAATAATTTATGTCGTTACGTTTCAGCAAAGTTAAGCGTATCCATTTTTTAGTCTGTGTGGTCACTGTGTATGTGATGCTTTGTTATATATGTATACTATCGTGCACGCCTGAACTTGATCATGTTTGTCTTGGACTATAATTTTTTTTCTCCAGATTTTGCTACACACACGTGCTGACTTAGGCCTACTTACATACATGCATGCATTTTTTCTGGTTTTTGATGACTAAATAATCATAACTGATAGACTGCCTTATTTGAGTTGCTTACATTATAGGTCTGCAAACTGGCGTTTTGGACAGTTACTCGCGATTATTATTCATATACTTATTTGCATCGTTTAGATCCTCGATATTTTAGCCTGCAGTTGGCCAATGTCTACTGTTTATTATGACTTGAGTAAATAAATAGTCTGTACATCTGAAAGCATTAGCGACAGTTGTTTACTGTCGTGTGGTCTGTACTTGTATCTGTCTGTCCGTCTGTCGTACTCAAGCATACAGTTATAAAACCGTTAGACGAAATGAAATTATGCTATTTGGAAAAGACATTTGTGTGGTTTCACGTAGGTCTAAAAGTCTTACACGGAAAGTATAAATATGGGCATTGGAACTCCCATTCACAATTTGCACTGCTAAGTGTTCCAAAGTTTCAGGGTTTTTAAAAATATTTTCGCCATTTTGTGTAAATCAGTGGAAGTCTGATGCAATGCCAACATAAACGTTGCAAATCACAACTCATATTTGGAGCTGAATTAGTTCCAAATTTGACTTGTGGTTATAGTGACGGTCACTGGTATAGTGTTTACATAGGCCTACTGTTTATTTTTATAAGCTGTAATCTGTGCTTGGCTGCAAATAGATGCAGCCAGTATAACTCCTGTTTGGGCGAATAGGAGGTCGTATAAAGAGTCCGAATTGATATAACAGAGTAGGGTCAGCCAACCGTTTTTTCAGACAGTTTTCCTGTAAGATGTACAGTTTAACCACAGTTAACCGTAACTAGTTTAACCACGCTACGAACAGTCAGACAACTGCAGTGTGCTATAAGTCCTGGCCGTAATACGGTCGGCTGAAACATTTTGGTGTTGCAAAGTAGGTTAATTAATGAAGCGAGCGTTAGAGCAACAATTAAATTGAGCAAAGTTCACGTGACGCGCGACAGCATCAGTGCTGCCACCTGGGAATCAGTGTACAACGTGCAATAAAATAATAATGCGTTTGGAAAAAGTACCCTTTTGAGGCGCTCTGTAAAGAAAACTTTTTAAAGCTAAGACGCCAAAACTTAATTGAACGGTTAAAATCTGTAGTGTAGCCTACGTGCAATTCACTGCTAAAATATGCATCGCAGCCTAAAATTGTAAAAAAATCACCAAACCTTCGTATTTTGGAGGTTCAAGGTCGTTCAAGGTCATCGATGTTAATACCCACGGAAAGCTCGTCACTCGTGCTTGTTATGATAGCCTAAGCAGCAATTACTCTGTGCTTACCTGCAACGTTATCACGCTATATTAGAGAATAGCAGTAAAATGACGAGTTTTTAAGGAAATGCTCCTCTATGACACGTACCCTCGCGTTCGAGGAAAATCCCCTCACCTAATGGCACGCAAATTTTGCACACAAAAACTTGAGTTTTGTGGCAGCTTACAGTGAATATTTCGGGATCCTAGCTTCAAGCTTGCACTGTTTTGGACAGACAAATACAAATACAAACAAACGGACGGACGCCTGGACGATAGCTAAGCCGCGCCTAAAAACACTGTTTTTCGTATAGGAACAGCAATTTTGTGAATAATCGATTAATATTTGCTATGAATTAGATATGACCAAAAGTTTGGTACACAAATTGGTAGCGTGTTTTTTGACTCACGGTGTATATAGTTACTTATTTCTTGCTGTGCACTGATCTTGTTAAATATTCACTGCGTGATCAATGTAAACAAACTTGTTTACTTTTAATGTAAACAAATGAAACTTGTTCTTTGTGGAGTTATGCTACGAGTAATATTTAAAAGAACTTTAGGGAAATGTCGTGTTACAAACGCGTCTTTTTACTGCACAGAACATTTACCAAAAGAAAAAGAAAAATGCAGGTATGTGCAGATATGAATGCTTTGACGAACAACACACGGCTTTGCTGCAGTGTCATTTCGCCCGAACGAAAACTACTGCGACTATTTGACCGTTATTTTTTAAAGGCATAAACTTAACTCAACCGGAATTCTTATATTTTTGACGATTTTATCATGACGGGATGATTGTTGTAACGACTGACGAGTTGACCATCTGGCAATAACAAGAAACAAGGCTCAGTGCTACAGTCAGTTTGGCGAACTGAAAGATTGGTGACCAAAATTACTATCGTCAATTTGCCGAACTGAGTCGAAAGAATCGGAATTTACTACATGTAAAAGCAGTTCGGCGATCTGAAGTGCAGCTAATTGGGTTACTAAAATCAGTTAGGCCATGCTACTATTAATTTCAAATTCACACCGCCACCAGTACTGCTTTAGAGATGGTGAATAGATTCATTAATTCTAAAGTAAAAAATATTAGGAGGACCTTTAATTCACAGTTTTAGTAAACTCCTCGTTACTAGCGCTGGCTGCTGAGATGAAATTTTCGCGGGTGGAGAGTGACGCTATAGATCTACCATGACTTGTGCAGAGTGACGTTCTTTCTTTATACAAGATGGATTAAAAATGATTAAGCACCACAGTTCTTATTCATATCTTTTCAAAATACTGAGAGGTTAAAAATCTTTCAGTTTACTCTCAACTGGACAATGGCAGAATTGGGCCATAATGGCCTGCATGCTTACAGCATAGACCTAAAATTGTATTGTGCAACTTAGATTTATTTATTTCAGCTTTATTAGATAGTTCGTTAACTTTCTGTTTTATTTTAGTCCCGCCAGACCATCGACTGCGAACGGGGTAAGTCTGGAAGTGTCAGTGGCTGCAGTGTTGTGAGACCAGCTCAGCTCCTTTCAGTGATGGCGCAGCAGGATGTCAGCGTCAGTGGCATCGGGCATTGTCTGTTTTCCCCGAACTGAATTAGCAAATTTTGCATTGCTTCTATCAGTTCGTCGAACTGAAAATAGAATTAACGTTTTTACAATGCATAACTTTGCAGTGTGTATGTTTTGAATTATTTTGCACTTTCTGCAGTAGGTGGAAGCCTGTCATTGGCTTGGAAATTCATGCTCGGATTTCTGCCAATTCAAAACTGTTTTCTGGTTCTGCAGCACTGTTTGCAGCACCAATTAATAGTCAAGTGTCAGCTTTTGATGCAGCATTGCCAGGAACACTACCTGTAAGTTAATGCACCTTTTGCTATAGAGCATTATATGTAGTGAAGTTTGAAGCTGAGACTTGTCATGTTTTGAAATGTCGTTTTATTGCAGCATGAATGACTTCAACATTCAATAATAAGTTGTCTTATACTATCGTTAGTTGTACTGCAGCCTTGTAGATTTAATTTTGTCAAATTGCTTGGTTGAATTGTGCGTGTTAAGGTTGTAAACCAACGCTGTGTCGAGGCTGGTGTGCAGACAGCTCTTGCACTTCAGTGCCATATCAATATGTTATCACTGTTCGACCGCAAGCATTACTTCTATGCAGATTTGCCGGTTTGTTGTTGAACAGTTCACTAGAAGCAAGAGCAATTATACTGTCAGTTATTGGGCATAAAAAGCTCAGTAAGCACTGACATGACTAGCTGAAGTTGGCAGTTTAATGATGCATCTCACTATTGCACATTTTATTGGAAAAGTACAGTATGTTGTTTTACATAATTTAACCTGTATTTTTTGCATTGTGGATTATGTTAGTGTATCAAGTGGACTTAGTTTTATGGGTGGCGCCAGCAGGATGCAGGGGGCAGCTGCCCCCCCACATGCACTTGCTCTTGCCCCCAGCTGCTCCGCAAGGAGAAATTTTGATGGTGATTAAGTGCCCCCTGGCAACCATACACATGCCAAGGTGTGACTTTTTAAACAAAATCATTTTTGCAAGACAATACAGACGTCTGTGACTTGCATTTCCAAATATTAAATTTGTGGCTTCTATTGAATACCCAAAAGCTAAAAGTGTTTTAGCTTCAGGGGGGCTTTGCTCCCTGAACCTCTCACCAGGGGCTCTACCCTGGACTCCCATTATTCTTTTTGTTGTCCACAATTAATGAATATAATGGCTGATCTTTGGCCCACACAAAAAATTATTGCCTCTCTGTGCCCTGGACCTTGCTCCTCCATTGCTCCCTCAGCTTTAAATTCCTACTGCTGCTTATGCTCAGTTTGTTAGTAACGCATAAAATTATGGTTGGTTTTACTCTGTGTCAGGCTGGTTATCAGATCACTCAGCAACGCCAGCCTCTAGCAGTCGGCGGACATGTTGAGTATCCACTTAGCAGGCATGAAGATCGGAGCTGCAGGTCAAAACTTCAGACTGCAAGACTGGTACAGCTGCAGCTTGAGCAGGACAGTGGCAAGAGTCTTCATGATGAGGAGATGTCGATGAGTCTTATTGACTTAAACAGAGCAGGTCCCTTTCTGCTGTGATGATCATACTGTGTTTTCAGTAGAGCTTTCAGTGTTTTATGCTGTTATGTGACATAGTGGCTTAGCACTGAGCAGAAGCTCGCCCTGAATGCCAGGTAAGGGAGACAATAAAGGCGTCTGCCTTGTTATAGGTATTGGTACAACAGTGTTCCTGGCTCACCATGTCAGCCTGGTGGCAGCAGGCTGTCTCCAATAGAGGATCACTATTACTCTCACAGGAGAGATCTTGTTATTAAGCCTACCAGAGGGTAAGGCTGCCCGTGCAAATGCCACCATGTTTCTGATCTCTCATCACTGCTGTCAGCCTGTCACCCTTCAGTGTTTGATGCTGCTGGTTGGAAAAAGAAAGAAACTCAGACTGTAAAAAGTAGCTTTCTGCTGTTGAAATTTTACCCATAATACCAGCATAATTGTAGTAAACTGGCCTAAAGTTATTTGTGGAAAATGGGCGTTATTAACTTCTTAATTTAGTTTGAGTTTGGATCTGTGTTGTATTGTCATCGTTATCATCATATTTGTTTATTGCAGACTTGTCAAAACGTAAGTGTGTGCACAATATAGGTTTATATGAATATATCACTGTGATATGATTGATATAGGCATAGGTTTGATGGAGATTATAACGGAACCTGATTTTTCATCATCTATTGAGGCTGTGTCTTTTGTCAAAGAATTGCAGCTGATACTGCAAACATTAGGCACATGCGATGGCAGAATGGAAGGTGTGTGATCGTCTTTTTTATGATAAATAAATTTGTTTTATTTTGGTTTTATTGAGATGTGAATTTTGAATATTAGTTGGAACTTGGAAGAAGAAGTAGCTTTACTTATTTAAGTGTGTGTTTGTTAAATACGAAAAAACTGCTGTGCCACATTTCAGCAATTTATCACCACTGATTATTGGTTCCAGCCAGGCATGTGGCATGTTATGTAACTGTGCAAGACTCCCAACAGCCTTGAGGTCTTCTGGGTTGTTTGCATTTTGGTGAGTTTGCTTTATCTGGTACTATTGACAGCAGTAGAAACTAAGATAATGCACCAAATAGAAGTGGGACACTTGGAGCAGCTTGGCAGACACAGCCAGTTAGTCAGGGCATTGTTGACTGGTGTAAAAGTAGGTAATTGTAGAAATGTCCCACAGTTGTTTTGCAGCAGTGATTTGTGTGTGGCAAATGTAGCACAAATGCAGTGCTTATGTGTATGAATTGTTGTCTGTCTGGCAGAGGGTTCACTGCGTGTAGATGCCAGCATATCTGTTCACAAGCCAGACAGTCCACTTGGCATTCGGGCCGAAGTCAAAAATCTCAACAGCATTCATGCTCTGGGCAGATCCATCGGTGTGTTCTTTCTCTTTACATATCACACTTTGCATAATGTATGATACCAAGATATTGCAGATATGAGGTTTACTATGTGTTTAGAAGAAGGCCATGGAGGTAAATACTGCTCCAGTGAATGCATTCATATATTTTGATAAATTGATAAAAATACAGTTTGTTGCAATATCATTTTTGTATTTTGCACATTGTTGTTTTGATTATTACAATGTTATAGCTACATTTATTTATATTCAAATCTGTTTGTTACATATTTGTCTAAATAATCTATTATTATGAATAAGTTATTTATATTTGTGTGGATGTGTGGCTCGGTAGTCTAACGGTAACGTGTCGGACTTGTAATCCTGAGGTAACTCAGAGGCGCAGATTCGACTCCGCACCAGGACACTGCCGGGTAACGACCTTAAGCAAGTTGTTCACACACATGTGCCTCTGTCACCAAGCAGTATAATTTGGTACTGGCTTCACCACTGGGATGTAAACAGGCACATCGCGCGATACACTGGCCCCGTATCCGTGGTCTCGCAGTGTAAAAACTGGTGTCTGGCTGAGGGCCTTAGGAAATGTAGATCAGCGCTGCCCTATGGGCTGTAAGGCTCGGGAAGGACTTTACGTTTTACTTTATGTTTTTTATTTATATTTGGCTGAATGCTGAGATGTACTATTTAGTCTAGCCATATTACCGTACCTTTTGTTGCTTTATGTTGTTATGGACTTTTTTACAGTTATTTGTCATTATTTTATGGATTGTGTGATTGTAATACAAATTGATATTTACATTAAATTGATATTGTATTCAGTATTAATTGATATTTGTTTATTTTATAGATTATGAGATTGCAAGACAAATTGCTATTCTGGAAGCTGGTGGTGAAGTTGTTAATGAAACTCGTGCGTATGATATTGACACTCGGTATACTATTCTACTAGTACTGCTGCTTTATTAGGTTAATAATAGTAATTAATAGCAGAAACAACAACAGTGCTCATATTAAATAGCACTGTGTTATCTGAAAACAAAGAGTTTATAGTGGTGTTAAGTTAGATCAGAGTTGTCTGAATGAATGGTACTTCGGGGTATGCTTGAAAGGATGAACAGCTCAATATACACTGTACAGTGAGTGAAATATTGTTGAGCATGACTTTGAAGCCATAACAGTTGTTTATACTTGAGTGCCCATCATGGATCAGTTTAGTTTAGTATTGTTAAAGAATAGAGATGGTCTGTGGCCACGTCTGAGATTGCTCTGGCCATTCATCACAGACTTTTGTATATAGTCTGTCCCAATATATCAGGAGTGGAAATGAATGCTACAATTTTGAATGTTTAATAGTTGTACACTGTTATCGTTTTTGCATATTGTAATATAGTATAGTACCATGTGGCACATAAAAAGTGGAACATGCATGCATTATTTAGATTTAGCCGTTTACATTAGCCTCTATAATTGCAGTTTACTTTAGTCATGTTGAACATTTTGTTTAGCATGACCACACAGTTTTAGACTTCACTGCAGTGACTGAGGCTGAGCATTTCCAAAATATTCTGATTGCTTAGTTTATGCAAAGCATGTATTTATTGTCAAACAGTTGTTTGGTCATCGTATATCATTTAAGTTGTGACTTACTGGCAGGTTTCAATGTATTGCTCTGCTGTGTTTCAGTAAGACAGTATCTATGCGTGACAAAGAACGATTGCATGACTATCGATTCATGCCGGAGCCCAACTTGCCACCATTGAGGCTGTACACAATGGAGACACTACCAGTCGATGTTCCAGCGGAGCAAGTCATTAACGTAGATGAGTTGAGAGATAAGATGCCAGAAATGCCGAATGTCCAGCGCCGTCGCCTGTGTCATACATACGGACTGTTAGAGGAACATAGCAACACTCTGGTGGTAAGCTATCACCAGTCGTTGTTATAGTACAGCCATCCTAACAGACTATGCTGTACATCTTATCATCCATTCATCCCTCTGTCTGTTTGTCTGTCTGTCCCGTACCAGTTCTTAACTCAAAACCAAAAAGCACAGAAAAACCCAAAATTGGTGTGAATGTCCCCTGTGTGGCAGTTTTTAGGTCCAAGGTCGGGTGGATGTCTGCATAGTATGGTGTGACTGGGCTATAATAGAGCAGTAGCACTGGTAATTCAGATTATCATGGCAGTAACGCAGCACATTTTATATGACATGTGCACACTAGGCCTAGACATAAAACAGGCTGATTACAACGAATCATGAACAAAAAAATGGTCCAGAAACAGCTAATCTAAAAATGTGAGCTCAAAATAGTACCAAGATGCTGGGTCACACTGCTGACTGATTTATGTGGCTTGTGGAGGACACCATCAAACTCTTAGACTTACTACTCCAAGAAATTAACCTGGAAACATGTTCACTGATATAATTGAAATCATTCTGGATTTAAGCCCAGGACTACCTCGCCATTTGAACCACTGGGAGTGGCTAGCTACAGCTAACCAGTATTGCTTATAGCTTTTCTGTAGTTTTGATATAGCATATATTTTTGTACTCACTGTTGAAATGTAGCACAGTGTGAGTTAATTATTGCAGGGAGAACCGGGTCTTGTCAGTGCTTATGATGCTGTTGTGAGAAGTGGTTGCAATGCTCGCGCCACTGCTGTCGTCTGCGTCATGGACATGTTCACGGCTCTTAATAACCTGCACATCAGTTTCCTGGACAGGTAAACTAAACTACTTATAGCATGGGTTGGTTATAAGCTGGTCTGTCACCATTCAGTCCATTTACTCTGTTGGTTCTGTGGCATTCACTCTGAAAAAAATACTGCTTCAGTGGATCTTCATGCATGCATGTTTTACAGAATTCACTTTCAGGAGCTAGCCTAATTTAGAGTGACTAGAAAACTAGTACAGTTAGGCAACAGCAAGCGTGCATGAGTGTATTGTTGTGTTGCCAGTTGAAAGTGCAGCGTTGCAAAATTCCTCATGTAGCTGTGAAACAGCCTTGTTTTGATTCTGTCGGTATACAGGGAGGTCCAAAAAAACCGCACAAAGTTAATGACACCATAATTTTGCAACTGTAAGTCATAGAGTCATGTGGTTTTCAGCAAAATGTTCCAAAAGAAATTTCTTACGTGACTAAAGTCAATATTTGAATACAGCAGTTAAATATTCTTTGTTATTGCCGCTGGAAATTGAACTGTGCAAAAAAGTATTACCCTCGACACTGCGGTCCGTAAAAAAACATGCCAGTTTTATTTTTTGAATAGCTCTGTGAAACATTGGCCGATTTTAATAAATTTTGGCAGGCAATATTAGAAAGAAACTTGACGCATGTGTCTTTAGTTTTGGCCAACTCGCTGTAAGGTTGTCGCTACACTACCTTGTGAAATGCAGTGGTCACAGTTTGACCATTGACAACAATGAATTCATACTGGGTAGTGCATGCGTCAGCTCAGAAAATTACTGAAACCACAAAATCACTGAAAGTCTATTGCTTCGTCTTTATTTTAAAACTGTACTGGTAAGTC
>Ga0209367_1000826_pt1 | contig 34791 bp, 12 predicted proteins | sample WorMetLIZISLAND2_FD_187412 | JGI IMG/M metagenome (GOLD analysis project Ga0209367, IMG submission 187412) | Marine gutless worms symbiont microbial communities from Max Planck institute for Marine Microbiology, Germany - Olavius geniculatus... ... | reverse complement strand
GAAACTCCTTCAATAAATAGACACACAATTCCTTAACACTGACACTAATAAGTTAGTGTTCGTTGACAACAAGAAAAATATTCAACACTGTACGCAAAAGACGGCTAGAAGCGCTAATTTGGAACTAAGCATATTCGGTGCGTATTACTTCAATCTATGGCTTGATCTGACGTAATTTTGACGCTAGATTATTTTTTTAAATTTTTTTACTGACAAGCCGCGGAACCCGTGGCAAATGCTCGCTGAACCCTGGGGTCCCGCGGATCCCCGGTTGAAAATCACTGATCTAGACTGTGGTTTGGTTTAACCGACGCTTACTTCACGCTGGCCGATGGTCGGTCACGTGGTCTACACTGATTTCGTTTGTTTGGTCACACTTGACTGCACCGGTGGGTACCGTTATACCCCGTTTAGACGATAAAGCAAACGTGAAGCAAACTTAGAGCACACGTCGTGCACGTGTATATTGAATACGTTTGCTTCGTGTTTGCTTTATCGTCTAAACGGGGTATTATTCCACTGTTGACCGGTGCTATAGAGATTGGCAGTATACAAGTCTCAGCGGCTGGAATGAGGCTTAGTATTGGTACATGTATTATCTTGCTTGTTGTTTTTGTTGGTGCCAAGGGCGTCATTTAAGGGGGATGGGCTGGGGGTTCACCGAACTCCCATCAATTTGTGATTTTAAGTTTTCCCCCTGTAAATCGTACCTTTGAAACAGTGTTACTGCTGCAAGAACGATACGTTACGTACACTGAGAACTCCCCCCACAGATTACTGAGCCCCCACAATGACTTAGGCTACTGAAATAACGCCACTGGTTGACGTTGCTGAGAAAAAGGTAGACGATACAAAAAGTTGCACTTTGCCGACAAACACAGCAAATTTCAGACAGAAGGGATTACGGGTGCTCACAATTTCGATTTTGCCTTTAAATTTCCCCAAAAACCGGACAAAAGAAGATTTTCCGAGAATTTTCTGATAGCCAAAAATGTTGAAAGGTGGGCACGACGCTACTGTCGCTACTTGATCGGCAATAAACGATTTATTCTGCATCCATTTTTGTATCCATTTTACAAAAACCATTTTTTCTAATTAATATTTTATTTACACGACGATGCTGGCTCGATAAGCGACGTAGATTGCAATGACATAGCTCGTTGAGCACTCGTCAAGCCCTCGTCAAGCACACATCGGGCTGGATTGACGATCGCTTGTCAAGCCGGCTTCTTAGGGTACCAGTAAGCGAAGTAATTCCCCTCACGAACTTTGGCTGGCTGTTTTTTTGTACTGTTTTGTGTAATTTTGTATTTCTGTGTATATAGGAACGCTGCACGACAAGATGGTGTCAGGTAGCCCCGCCCACCGCTGTCACGTGACTTTCTCCAGTTTCCCATACTTCGTTTTACTATCAGCGCTTATCATCGTCATCTGTGACGCCATTGTTACGTCATCGTCGACATTTTATCATCACCTTTATCACACTCACCTGCGCTATAGTTAAATGTTAAATATTAGCTTCGAATTCTGGTTCCATCCGAAAAAGTTTGACCCTTGCGTGAGGCCGCGTCGTCCAAGCCATCGCACCTGAAAATCTGCCTAGCGGTCTGACCTAGAAGTCGGTCAACAAATTAATCATAACGAAAAAAATAAGTTTGCTGAGCTAACTTATTTCTTTGTCCCCCCTCTTTCACGTCTAAATCGGCCTAGGCCTACAACACTTCGAGTTTATCAGTGGCTTGGGCGCACAGCACCCCAAATTTTTGGGGCTAGAGCCGCCACTGCTAAGACTGCGTTCAATTCTTGCTAATATTCAACAAAAGTAAGTTAAATAATTAATTTAGTTTTTTTTTGCGCAGAACAATCAGCGTTGAGAGTGAGGATAAAGTAGGCCTAAGTCGTTTCTAGACACCGCATAGAACGAAGGAAGTCGTTTCCGAGACAACGTGTAAAATGATGACGAAAGTGCACTGCAAGCAAAGTAATGGGGTGTTTACATGATAAAGCAAACATGAAGCAAACTTAGAGCACACGTCGTGAACGTGTATATTGAGTAAAACTCAGGCCTACGTTTGCTTCATGTTTGCTTCATCGTGTAAACGGGGTATGAGTCATTTTGATACACCGTGTAGTTTTGCAGTGACGACAATGATGATGAAATCAGTCACATCGTGGGTAGCGAGGGGAAGCAACTGCCCCTCCCCCAATTCAGGGGTTTATTTAGGATTTCAAGTTACGGGACGTAAAGTAAGGGGGTCTGGAAACGGAAGTCCCGCAGTGGGGTCCAGGGCAAAGCTCCGGCAGGGAAACTGGGGGACAATGTCCCCCAGAGCTAAAGCTTTTTTTCTGTATAAGAACATGGATTTTTTTACAGTAGGCTTAGTGAACCTGGAATTTTTTTCTGGGAAAGCAAATTTAGGGGTTGTTCCGGCCCTTACCTTCCATTTCCGCCTTTCTTTTCCTTACCTCTTTGTTTACCCGTTTCCTTTTTTTTCTTTCTCTCCCCTCCTTTCCCTTAAAACTAGAACACCTAAATTTCACCTAGAGGGACTGGGGAGTGCTGTGAGCTCCCCCAATGGGGTCTGGGTCAAAGCACAAAGGACATCAAGTTTCGTGCATTATAATTTTAAAATGTGAGATATGTGTTTGGCAACAACTGTAATTATTTTTCTTAGAATTAACTGACCACATTTAGCGCAATTTCAATAATATAGCCAAACAATGGCCGCGCCACGAACAAACTTGAAAGTGAGGGTAGAAATAATCTGCGAGCGAAGCGAGCAGAAATTTTCTTGAGTTTTTGTATGGAAAATTGTCGCATTACCCGTAACTGTGCTGCGCGTATTTCAGGCAGTCTGCATTAGGCCTGTTTGACAAGTTTAGGGGGATCATAGATGTAAAAAACGTTCGAGAAAAAAATATAAAAAACGTCAAAAACGTAAAAAACGTGGCAAGAATAAAAACGTTTAAAAACGTTGAATAAAAAACGTTGGCCATAATGTGTTCAACTTTTTTGCCTCATGCCTAATGTTGTGACTGCAGTATACCTTGAACTATAGTTTAGATAGAGAAAACTTCATCTAAATTTCAATTCAGCTGTGTGGTCATAAGACAATAACATTAAACTAACTAAATATACTAGTTAAAAACATTTTATTTAGTATATTTGGACTAAGTAAACTACATCACTATGACTTATTAATTCGTTTCAGTGGTCCCAAAAGTGCTTCACAAAGCTTTTGATGGGATTTTCAATGCACGTTTTAAAACAATTTGTAAGAAAACGATGAGCAAAATAAAAAAACGTTAAAAACGTTAAAAACGTTTTTTACATCTATGGGGGATCGAAGCGCCGCGCGATACGCCTCTGCAATTTTAGCTTGTTAGAAAATTTTTTCCTTGGAAAATAATCTTTTAAGGATACGAATGTCAGAGCTAGAAATCCCCCATTTTGAGGTACATTTAGGGGCAAAGATAACATTTTGAGCAGCCGTATATCTTTTTTTCCAGAGCCGTATCACTTTTCGCCGAACAGCCTTAGCAAGTGGGCACATGTCCAGCCCAGGTTCCGCTGCCAATTTATCAAAATATGGTATACGAAATATACACCAGGACAGCATAACATTGTGACCGCTTTATGACTGTTATTGCTTTAGATTAACAATAATAAATAGCCTCTTGAGAGGGAACATCAATAACAACAAGAAATTTTAGCTAATGCTCACGAGACGCGCGAAAGCCTATAGCGGTTCAGTTCAGTAGTTTAGCTGAAAATTGGGGTGTTCACGCTAAGTTAATATGCAAATACAAAATTCTCTATTTGGATCGCATAACGATAGTTCCGTGGCGCCAACTTGTGAATGATATAGACTTGTGATGCAGCCCGAAATCGCCAAAAAATCCACAAAACCCCCTATTTTGGCGTTCAAGGTCATTCAAGGTCATTGAATTTGGCGCCAATCGAGAGCCAGTGTACGACTTATTATTAGTGATTAATAGTGAACTAGGCCCTTTCTCGCACCGTTACTGAGATACAGCGACTTATTGGCCAAAAATCGCTAATTTTGCCCACTTCTCTTATTTAGTGCCCTCGTTCAGGGTGACCGTTCGAATTTATGGAAAAGCTTTACGGTTCCTGAAACTAGAGTCTTTCAGGCAGCCGACGGTGAAGATTTGGTGATTCTAGCTTGCATCGCTTTTGACTGATCCACTCGCGTGAAAGACAGACGGACGGACAGAATTGCGATGGCTAAGACGCGCTGAAAGCTTCGCGCGTAATAAACTTGTATCACCAATAGAGTTAGCCAGTTTGGCTAAAACTAACGAAACTATATGGCCTGAGTATTCAAATGCATCTTCTACGGTTTAATAACAGTATCAACCGAACGGGACGACAGTGATTTGTTCTATAGCGAACTTAGAGCACATATTAGGCCTACATACTAAAGACTAGGTCTACCGTATGCTATTCAGTGCTGACAAGGACTGACAGCGGATCCAATATGAATTTTTCTCTTACTGCGTAAGCTGTGTCATCACAGATTTCAGGTAAATTAGCACAGGTGCGATGCCCAATTTCAACTAATCGTTCGATCGACTTTTTTGGTAGGCCTAAAGCTTCTGGTCCTCTATTTGATAGCAAATCTTGAATTTCGTGGAAGAAGATTGGATCGAGGTTTACTTAGGCCTACAGACGTAGATCGCTGTTTGCATATGCGTTACATGGGCCTACACAAAGAGACGAAAAACACTAAAGTGAACCTAAATATCTCAGCCCGTTTCTGCAGCAATTAGTCAGTGGCGGTTTTATCAAAAATTGCAAAATATAATTTGCATGTGTAGGCCAATTGTAGTGATTTTAGTGACTTTAAAAAATTTATGTTTTACGTGGTAGTGTAGCGACACAGTTGAAGTGTGGTGGAATATTTAATAACTGCCTCATTGCTAACTGTCCAGAGAATTTGCCAGTAAAAAACTGAAATCTGGTTAGTTTTTGGCGAATACATGGACCGTGACAAAGTGAGACGTTTTTAGGGCACAGTGTATAATAAACTTTATTTGTCACTTAGCAGCAATAAACAGTAATTGTTTTCAAAACTGCTCTAATTCACGAGTTATAGTCTATAAATACAACATGTACGTTCGACTTTTAATGCGCACCGGTAACCCTGTACATACGCTTTATTGGTACAGGATATTTATCCGGCAACCACATGAATAGGCATTATAGGCTATTCATCCGGTCGCCGGATAAATAGTCACCGCATTACGCACGATTGTTTTCGCCATCCGCCAGTGATAAATATCGACGGACGCCATTTTGTAGGCTATCCGAATTAATAACCATTCTTTAGCATCGTTCGTAAATACTTACTCGTGTCTGTTCGTAGCGATAAGTTTGTTAGCAGGATATCTTAAGAGCTTCCTAATGGCATTTGCACACGTGCCATAAAACCGCAATAAAACTGTTATATAGAAAACAACCAAGCGGTCGCCATGAACTCCGTTTACTTGGCAATAAGGCTAAAAATGCTGATTTCCGTTGCAGTTTGGCAAAAAAGGTGACAGCGAAAATGCTTATTTAAAACGAAAGTAAAAGTAGGCTTACAGCAGCATAACAGACTAGATGCAATCATACGAACCGTTTTATTTCAGTGAAACTACGAAAGCAAATCAAAAACTGCACAAATATTTTTGACAGTCTAGTAAAAATTTCAGGGACACAGGGTTTTTAGAGACGGATGGAAACCGGAGGTACGAAGATTTTTAGGCCTTAGTATAAACCAGTGGCGGATTCAAGGGGGGGGGCGGCCATCCTCCACTTCCCTATTGACTGGATGCATCATAAAACAAGTGAAAATTGTGCACGAAAATGCATGATTTTTGCCTAAAATTTTAAAAAACATTTTGGGGGAAGGGGGCTATTCCACTTCATACCCATCCACTTTTTCATTCCAACTTTCTGTATCCCCGTTGGTATAACAGTGTTAAGAAAAAACTGGTGTGCCAATTTTTAGCCTAAAAGGTCATAGGTCAGTCTCGGGGTTGCATAATGCAGTGAGCGAGTATGCATAAAATGGACTTAGATGAGTGGATGGCCGCATTTTTGTCAGCACTGAGCCGCATGCCAGATATAATAATATATTGACTTCACATTTTTGTTCGCAACATTGCGCTTGCTGAATACGTCAATTTGACAAGCGCCGATGTCGGTCAGGTACATATTCATTGAGCGGAGCGTGTGGGTGATTATAGTGGTATTTTTTGGTGCAGATTTCGTGTGTGAGTGGTAGAGATGGGCCATTCCGCTAAAAGCAGATACGATTCGACTCGATTCGCGATTTGGCGACGATTTAGCTTATAGCTGCCTTTGACGGTTGCCGAGTTAAGTCCACGTACATTGTAGACATCGCTTGATTCGCTCGCATCGTGGCTGCACACCTGAATAGAAATCCACCAAATATAGGTTTAGCCTGTACTCAAACAAACATCGTGGCAAAAGCATTTTCGTGCAATTTCAGTGTAGAGCTCGTTAACCCAAAAGAGTGTTCCCCTAAATTTATAGCAGGAAATCAATCTGAAATAGGTAAAGTGGTCTAGTAATACGAACTACTGCTAGGTCCGCTAGAGAGGTTAGTTAGAGTACATTCCAGGAAATGATTTCGTGAAGAGATGAGATTTCGGTCATCGCATAGCCTACAGGCAATTCGAACAATTTCGTTCACTCACTCGGTATTTTGTCAGCCGAAGCACCGAACCGAATCGAATCGAATCCGATCGAGTAGTCGCAGCTTTAGTCATAAATGGACGCAGTGTAGTTAATTATAATACGCCGTTAGGCGGTGAATAAAATTGCGTCAATCTATCAGTAGGGCCTACTGGCTGGCTGTACATAGCGTAGCCTATAGTAATGTACAGGTGACATTAGTTCGCTGGTGTTTCGCCAGGTGCCGCCAGCAAGCACCTGCGCCCTGGATGCTCCTATAGCTCGCTAGATGGCAGCAGCACATTAATCGGCTTGTCACCGCTGCGCTGGTCGATTGCTTAATATTTCCTCGTCGATATACCGACGTCGGAAGAACGAACGGACGCAGAAGGAAATGCAGCCAGATGAAAAATGTCTCCGCCGCGTTCTGTGCTGGCCTATAGAGATGAGGCTAGACAAATAATTCATCAACCGACTGTACGCAGAAGATGTATATTAAACGACGAAAGAAGGCACCGCAGGGACACCGCGCGATGCTGCAATCAATTCGTTGCAATCGTCTATAAGAACAGTGGTTAACAAGTAATTTGAGCAAAGCTCATGAGACGCGCGACAGCTTTAGCAGTTCTTATTCGCAGATTGTCTTGATCTATTCTTTTGTCGCAATTCACTCTTGAAAACTGCGCCGCAGCCACAAATTTAAAAAAAAACACTAAAACCCCTCATTTTGAGGTTCAATGTCATTCAAGGTCATCGATGTTGGCACCAATAAAAAGCTTGTCACTATTGCTTGTTATGATAAGCAGCATGGCTCTGCTTATCTGCAACCGTTTTCACGCTACACGAGCACAGCGTTAAAATAACCACTTTTTAGCGGGGTAGCTGTCTTTGACGCCCGCCTGCGCCGGCCTCCTTGAACCTAGGGGGTCGGGACTTGAACTGCCAAAATCTACGTTGAATGCTGAAAATTTCATACGCAGGTTGTCTTGGTCTATCTCCAGCCATTTCGTTGCAATTCAGTGGTAAAATTTGCGCGGCATCCAAAATTGCGAAAAATTTACTAAGACCCGCTTTTTGGTGGGTTTAAGATCATTCAAGGTCATCGAGGTTGACAAATCTAAAAAGCCCGTCACCAGTGCTTGTTACGATATGCAGCAAATCTGACCCATCTGCAACCATTTTCACACTATAAGAGCTAATAGCGGCAGAATAACGTGTTTTTAAGGGGGTACCCCTCTTAGACGCCCTCGTTCGAGGAGAAACGAGAAACCCCTCACCCAGGGGCACGAAATTTTGTCTGTAAAAACTAGAGTTCTTGGGGGCATCCTACAATGAAAATTTTGTGATCCTAGCTTACACCGTTTTGATACAGATCACGAGCGTGTCGGACAAACGCCTAGAAGATGGCTCGCGCGAAGCATTCTGCTGTCGCGCGTAAAAAATTAGACAGCAAGTTGCGATTTTCCGATTCTCCGATTAAAGCCCAAGAATATCTAGGTCCCTAACTACAACAGCAAATTTTCGACAGAAGAAACAACAAATACTCAAAATTTCAACTTCGCCTCTAAATTTTCTCAAAATGGTTTTTAGCTTCAAATTTTGCTTTTTTGAACAAAAATCTTTCGACAAGAAGATTAACCGACAATTATCTAACGCCCAAAAAGGGGGTTTGCTTTCTTCGGCGACTACGCCAATATATGAAAATGCGAAGAATAAAGGAGTAAGCTTATCAAAGATTTCTGTCGCATACATTCAGTGAGAGTAATCTGCATTCGACGCGTTACTTGTTATGGGGTGTTTACACAATTCAACAAACGTCCAGCATTAGCACGTGTATTTTGAATACATTTGCTGGAAGTTTGCTGGGCGTTTGCTCGATCGTGTAAACACCCCATTAGACTGATGAACGCCGGATAACTAGCTCATTAATTACTCAGTGGCGTGAATTAACCTGGAGCTACGGAGATAATTGTTAACGATGAAAAAATCGTTAATTCAAACCTCGATCATTGAAACATTATACAACATCATGGCATGCATCTGAGATCACCTCAAGTTTCTTTAAAGGAAAAGTCAGCATTTTCTCCGCTTACAAGACTAGTCTTTCAAACACATTATTGTGTCTTGCTGCGTATACGGATGCTTATAGCTCGGTAATTTGTTAAATTTGCTTAGAAGATGATGCATTTTCAGCAAAACCGCTGTTATCTTTTAAATCGAAATCAGCGATTAATTAATCGTAAATTTTCGTCAAATTAACTATTGGAAAAATAATCGCCACTCGCTCTACATTTATCAATTACAGACTGGCCACAGGAGTTTTACGGCAGCTGGTTCTCGGCTATGGAACAACCTGACGATCGATTTCCGACAGAGAAGCATTAGGTCTTAACCTTCAATCATTATCAGCGATTATTTACTTGAAGGCGTTTTTCTGTGTTTAGGCAGAGGCGCATTGCAACTCGTTTGCCTAATTGCGCCTGCTTAGTTATACCCCGTTTACACGATGAAGCAAAGATTAAGCAAAGATTAAGCAAACGTATTCAAAATACACGTGAACCACGTGTGCTCTAAGTTTGCTTAATGCTTGCTTCACGTTTGCTTTACGTTTTTGCTTTATGTTCGCTTCATCGTGTAAACAGGGTATTACTCACCAACTTACTCTCTTGCGTTATCTATTTGTACAAAACGACATTTCAAATTCTTGGCGTTAATGTCTCGATTAAAGTGCATTAGGTTTCGTGCTAAAATGTTCATTATTACTTCGCCAGCAGACGAGCGTATAAAGCACGCCATTTTTTGACATTTATACATTGCAAGGTAGTGCAATGACATTTTGGTGAGATTCTTTTCGATTACTCTGAAGCATTTTTTGGAGAACGTGTAGCAATGTGTCAGTGGAAAAATGTTGACTAGAAGGAAATGCGTCGGCCCAGTGCTGTCATATTATGCGGCCGCCAGCCTATAGCCGTGCAACCCAAACTTTATAACCTTGACCTTAATCATTAAAATCTTAAACTAAAATTTAGCACGCTTCTTACTTCTGCGCTAAAGAACGTTCACGCCGATTATGGCTTGGAATTTGACATGACACTTGTTATCGCGTATTGCGTACAGTTGTCAATAATAAGTTTATTAATCCAGCCAAGCAAATATCCAGAAAACACAAACTTGGTAACTTGAACGCGAGTACTTGCACGCATTCGGCGAATTTTTTGTTCACATTTTACGCTATATAATTTAATCAATCCACTTATTTACTCACTTGCTTATATTTTTAGTGTTACTTTGCAATTTTTTTTATATTTAGATTTCGAATATTGATATCACAATAATTTTATCGCGCAATTCAGTTCGTAACTTTTCTAATTTGTACTCATAATTTTTTAGTAATATTTTTGGTTTTTATTTGTACTTGACTCCGACTTTGACTCGAGTCCGATTTCGGATTAGAGTAATTCGACTACTGTGCCCAGCCTTAGTTTCCTGGCGACTGGCGTACGTACTACTAGTCAGGAGCATCATTCTGTCGCTATGATAGAGCGTAGTCACGCCGAGTAAAAGCGACTAGAGTCATCGTCAATTTGTCGTCGTTTGTACATCGCTGCTACTGACGCTCACGACTTTCGCTTGCTCGGTATGTACTGCACGAAAGACTCGACTTACGTAACGTCGTAGGATTATCTTACGACTTATCTTAAGATCAAGAACTTACCGGTGTTAGAAATGTAAAAAAGAGTAGGCAAAGACTTCGAATTATACCCCATTTACACGATCAAGCACACTTCAAGCAAAATGTATTCAAAATACACGTGCACGACGTGTGATCTAATTGCTTGATGTTTGCTTGATGTTTGCTTCATCGTGTAAACGGGGTACTAGTCTAGCAGAGTTTCAGAAGCGTACATTTCCGTAGTACTCGTAGACTAGAGCCAGGTTGTCAGTTTACAATTGATTTTCTATCAGTGCAAAATTCAAAAGTCTCTAAAGTCAGTCAGTGGATACGAGAACATTCTGCAGTGAAAACGATTTGGCGAACAAACAAATTTCAGTTTATCAGCGTTTTTATCGCGCGATGTTTTTGCCACCGCAGGTTGCTCGTCCGTTCATCTGTTTGTCTGACCTTTAGTATTGTATGGTTAATTCAGTTAAATGAAAAATATTTACAAACTTTGCATCAATAATTAGCTAAAAGTCTTCGCTTTCCCGTAAAAAACCAAAACTGTAATGTCTCTGAAATGATGCAAAACATCGTTTTCATTTGCGTTGCTATTGCTCGCCGATAGGAAGTTGTATACGCGCTATCGATTGGTACCGAAATCAAACGACCTTGGATGACCTTGAACGGCCACTACGCGCTCCGTTTACGTTCACGGTGTTATTCTACTAGGTGCTCACATAATTTAAGTAGGCTTACAGATGCCTATTATATTGATCACTATAACTTATTTTTGTATTTCGTAACTTTGTGTGTGGTGATATTGTGTCTCTGCCGTTGGCGAATTTATAGCCTAAAGATGCTCACATAATCCACAAAGCAATTAACTGCGGCGTTGTTGCTATGGCGCTTAGCGAGCGTGCCCAAAGGGCTGTGGCAGGCAGTGCATTGTTTATACTGACTCTAGTCATCGGTTACCGTGGCATTAGTCTGACCAGACGTGACCTTTCAACAGGTCTCTGGTGGAGAGACGTATAATCAACAGGAAACGAATGATGTCGGCGCCCAGTGCAGACATAACGTGTGGCACTGTGGCCGTCCGATCATTCAGTTGCCGAACGTCTCAGGCGTTGACAGTGAATTGGGTCACTCACTTCACAAGCCGAGCATTAGGCCATACGCGTAGTAGCGTCCTCGTAGGCTAAGGGTAAGGGGAAATTGCCCACCGTAAATTTTTGGCTGTCAAACAATTGTTGAATAACATTCGTCCAAAAATGCAGAATTAGAGACCGAAAATTCCATTTTTGGAGACATTTAGGGACACAAATGGAATTTAAACACCCATAATCTTCTCTGTCAAAAATGCGCAACTGTCCGTCAGAATTCTGTCGGAAAATCGCAACTTTTCGCCCCACATTTTTTGACCCACGACGCCACTGATTACGCGATATGATATATCATATGAACTCATAATGAACAGACGGACGGACCGACGGACGAACGGGCAAGGCCCGTAACTCGGCCTATGAGGTCAGCCGCGTAGCTTGGACTGATATTGACAAAAAGTTAATTTTTGGAATAAAAAGTCGACATTGTTTCGTTGATATAGTGTGGAACAAAATGAACAAACGCGATTGAGATTTCACAAGGTAGTGGAGCAACATAAACTACATATATGTTGAGTAACTTTGTTAAACTTTTTGTTACAGCACGTTACGTAAACATTTGCAACATATAAAACTGTTACAGTTTCTGCTGTAAAGTTACCGTATCATGCATGATATCATTATGCCAAGTTTATTCGGTGAATTTTCTGTAATGCGTGTCGTGACAAAAACCGGCGAAGTTATTTGACAGCATAAACGAAATTTACGGCAACAATAAAAGATAATTTCTGTAGCGGAGTGTTTCGTTCGTGTGGACGTTTGCGTGAGCTGTGGACAATATGAACGGTTAACGTACGGTGTGGCGTTTTTATGCCTTCGTCTTTATAGGCATCTGCGGACTCATTATGCTTTCGCGTTGTCCTTCCGTCCGTCCATCTGTGTGTCACGCACACAAATTCTTAGCACAATTTTCAGTCGCCCAGTGAAAAATAAAAGAAAAAGTTTTTGTCAAAAATGTAGACCAAACTTTCCCCATTTTTATTTTTCTCTAAAGAAGAAAAAAGCCCAAAAGGGGGAGGGAAGTGAAGCTACCAATGGGGGAACTTTAGCCCGAAAGTGGGCGAGAAAGTTGCGCTATGCATATGGGGTGATAGAGGAAACTGACGATAATCTTAGACTTAGTTGAAGGAAATTTCACCACCATTTGGACGATAGCGTAGCAGAGGTCAAAGATGAACTGAGTGAATTTTGAAGGTCGACGAGTCATAGATCAAGTAAGTAAGTAAGTAAAATAATTATATGCACATAAGCAACGTAAAATTAACGTGCTCAGCGTGCTTGCAGAACCATAAGTGGACACGTTTTACGTACCACCTGGCGTTCAAAGCTGTTTTTATACCCAGTTTTGACGACGAGCTGCCTCGTTAAGCGTTTGTCAAGCGCTCATCAAGCACTTATCAAGCCAGTTAAAAAGTATACATTGCAATGGCATAGCTCGTCGAGCATTTATCAAAAATTTATCATACACAGATCAAGCAGGCTTGGTGAGTGCTTGATGTGTGCTTGATATATGCTTGATGAATGCATGTAAAAGCTCATCGAGCCAGCTTCGTCGTGTAAACGGGATTTTAGTAAAAATGCGCGTTCTGATTTTGAGATAGTTCTATTGTCAAAACCACTCAAGCCGTTCAGCAGATATCGTTCGCAAAGTTTTGCATATGCGATCAGAGTTGGACATGGGTCCAGTTTTCTATATCCAGTCTAATCCATCAACTTTATGACCCAATCCAACTCAATCCAAGATGATGAAGTAAACGCTGACCCACATCAATTCAATCCATCCATAATAATGCCTCATCGCAGACATTTGAATTTGTCACAACGCCAGTGCTTCGCGTCACAGACCTTATACAGGCGTTACTCGTATACGAATAAAATTGTTGAAGTGTCGTTTAAAATGTGTCAAAAATACTATAAAAATACAATTAAACGTAGACAATGTCATTAGAACATAGTATGTCTAATAAAGCTATAGAAATGTACATCCTATTGTATATGGTGGTCTAACTGAGTGATGATGCTGTATACACGCTGATAACTATGCTATTGCAAATAACTTTGTTGTGGCTGTAGCGCTATACCTTGTAGTAGCTAAAACGCGTACAAAGTATATAATTAATGCCAATTACTTTAAACAGTGGTGAAAATCTTCTGACTCAATCTAATCCAGCCCAACTTAATTCATAAATTAATCCAATCCATGATCAACTCTGTATGCGACCTCCTAGCGATCTTGACCTTTGAAACGGAAGCAGTTTGCTAAACTTAATCATCAACTAAAGTTCGGTAAATTTCTATTTGTAGAGTTCTAAAATATCGCGCTAACAGACTCTGTGGAGCGCACACACGGACGGACGAACAGGCGGATATCGTAATGCGTCCGAGCCGATCTTTATGGTAGGCCGATCGACTCGTAAAACTGCAAACGATCGAAGAAGATGCATATCGATTTCTATTACTGTAGTGTAATAGAATACCGAATCTATTGTCTGCATGTAAGCTATGTTTCCGCACTTATTGGCTTTCATTATGTTGTAGGCGAAACGAAGAATTCCCCCCCTCTGAAATTAACCCCAGGGACCAAATTCTAAAAGTTTTCCTGTACGTAACCCCAACCAAACTTAATTCCATCCTAACAAAATCATATCGTCAAGATCCGTTCTAGTATAAAATAGCCCCGCTATACGGACAAGCATTTTGCCAATAACGATGTAATAATTATTCTGAGTGTCAGCTAAGTTGTCCGTCCCAACGAAGGAGGAGGTATTGTCCGTTGGAGTTAATGTGTCGACGGAGGCAGCATTTCCATACTGCAGTAGCAGTCGCAGTTGCTTAGATTTCGTAGTAACAGTAATCCGATAGTAAATTACGTAGATGCGATGCGATTTAACAATTAGATTAGCGGCCACCGCCACCCGACCGCCTGCTTGGTACACTGTCCACTTCGGTAAGGCGGATCGATAAATTAAACACGTTTTCTTGTTCTTTGTTCGCTGAAATCTTTTTTTCTTTTGATGAGACTAACTTCAGTTTCTAAACCGCGCTGCAAAACATCGGCTGTTTGGCAAATACCATCTTAGTTTTTGGCAGACTTTATTTGCACAAAAATTATTATCCGGCTTTACAATTATTTTACGTATTCCGATAATTTCTGCACGCTCGAAACGTGTTATTTTCATTCCTGTTGCTTTAGCCTACTTCCATTTCCCGTCACTTTTTCATCATAAATCATGACAGCTATTCTCATTCTCATGGGATTCCCACGAGAAATTCTGCGGGATTTTCCATTCCGTGCACACATAGATACTGTACCCCCTGCATCCCGCGAACCCTCTAGGAACCGTTCAAAAATATGTCACTTTTTTGACCAAATTTGATTCTCTCTTCCCTTTGCTACAAACTATCACGTGACATTACATGTTTCTTAACTCCTCCCCTGTCACATTTTGTCACGCCCTAGCTGACACATTTTCTGCCCCCTTCAGGCGTGACATATTTTTGAATGATTCCCTATATCTTTGTCTTTTTGTATCCCCTCTGTCTTTCTGCTTGTCTGCCTGCATATATGTGCGTCACACCGTTACACGTAGGCCTATAGCCAGCCATCTGTCTGCTTTTAGCGCCGTCTTACAGTCACTGCAGCTTGCCCGTCCGTCTGTAATGTGCGTCCGTCTGTTTGTATATTGACTCACGTCCGCATGTCGCTGAATGCGATGACGAATTTTCCTGGCCGCATTTTTACGCGGAAAGCATCAGCAGCAGCAGCTATGCCGCCCGGCTCGGCTGCCTATTGCGACGAATGTTACTTCGGCGTGGTCTGTCAGTCTGTCACACTATGCGCTAAAGCAGGGGCGTCATTTAGAGGGAGGGCTGAGCAGTCTGCGGATTCCCCCAAGCATTTGTGATTTCAATTTGTTCCCTCAGTGAGTCCTGCGTAAACGACTGACGACAAACATTTGGTCTGCGATTGATCTTTACTGAGTAAACTGCCCGAAATTTTGTCAGTTGACTATCAAATTTTTGCCACCAGATGTCAAATTTTAAGGCTGAAATGCATCAAATTTGATTTCGGCTGGGGCTCTGTTCTAGACTTTATTGGGGGGGGGTTACTTACACCGCTACCCAGGCTTTCTTAACTGTATTTAAGGGGCTCTATTTTCAAGATAAGGGGAAGGGAAAAGGGCAAAAAGGGGAGTAGGCTATGGCAAAGAGGACGGGAAGAAAAGGAAGGGTAAGGAAGTGAGACTACCAATAATTTACTTAAATTACCCCCGCTGTCTAAAGTCATTGGACGCCGGACGGAGCAATGCCGACTACAATTGAAGCCCTTGTGGCGCATGACCCAAGTTCATTGCTTGATTTGGCATTATCAGTTTTAACATTATGCGCTATACAAATTCACGTTTTTTATTTGCTTACGTGCACAAAAATCTGTTGTCCTTTGGGAGTAAACTGGCCGACTTGGGAGAGGAAGAAAAGCTGGGATAAATCACATGCAGTATATGCGATAAAAAGACAGACAGACAGACAATATGCGGAGAATGTCATAAGAGTGTCATATGACGCAGCAGCTCGAGTTGGTTGTGAATTTTGAGCGCCGTGGCTGACTGCGGTAGCACCTGGCGTTCAGGTCACGTGATACGTGACGTCACATTCGGTCACGTGACTCGCGTGTAACGTCATGTCACGTCATGACGTCAACACGCCGGGGTCTGAGTATATAATCGGTCGGGGGCGCAAAAGACCCGCATGCCCCACAATTTTAAGGGGTTCTCCATTTTCCAAAAATTCGTCTAAAAACGCACGATCGTATCGTTTTTTTAATTTTTCGGCAGTTTTGCCAGCTGACAAAAATGCCAATTTTCAATTTTATATTTCTAACATACGGCTGAATTATATAAATTTATGTTTTAAACATTTATGTTTTAAATTTATATATAAATATATGTATTTGTGCTCGTTGCTGAAAGAAAAACAAAGCAATGCAAAACGTCCAAAAATTCGAACAAGAGTTTACCTTACGTGAGCTCTATTCGCCTCCTCCAAAAACTTTTGCTTAAGTTCTGCAGCCCTTACTGGCTGTTCTTACGGCAAGTGCCGTTTACGACACGCGACAGAAAATAGAATTTTTAAATATTCGCAGCCACGTCGGTCGATGCTGTTGGAATTATATGAATTATATATCTGAAGTCGGTGTTCGCATGATAATAAGAAAAGAAAAATAAACAAAAATGCGCCCACAGAAATAAAAACTTCGCCAGCGACTGTGTTTTATTTATGGATGTCTGCAGACTTAGGAATTATCAGTTTATCTAAACAAATTGTTTTTATTTCAAGTTAGCTCAGTTCTATTTTTTGTTTACTTTCTACAGTATGTTTCGTTACTATGTGCGGTTTAGTAAATACATAATTTTCACAGTGCGGAAATTAGGCCTACTGGGTACAAATCACCAACAAAATTTATTGTATTGCACATGTGTGGGACGCCACAGTCCTTGAAAACATTTTCCGCAAACCCGTTTATGACTTTTGAGCAACTTTTTGGGACTTCAAGCCGAGATAAAAACGCAACCCTTTCTTTCTGCGAATGTTTTTATTACTGCGTATCTGCGCGCTATAAGTATGTGTAAATGATGCTGATGAATGATAATGAGTTTTTAAGTGTTTACGCAGCGCTCGTCCCTGAATGCTGACTATTAAATAACCTACTATACTTTGCAAAGATATTATTTCATTTCGATTGTAGTAATTAGTTAGCTTTTGTATTTTATAAGATAGTGTAGCGACGCAAATTTAGGGTGGCGGTACATCTGATAATTACGCTATTACAAAAATTTTTCACAGAATGTACTGGCAATTTTTTCAAATTGCTCAAAATTTGGCGAATACGTATGTAGACAAAAGTACGACGAGTACTTTTTGGCTCACCATGTAGAACGCATTCATAGCACTGATTTGTCGTCAATATTAAGGAATGGTTGAGGGACCGCAGGCGTCGAGTGGATTAGGGAATGTAAAGGATCATCCCGCTCCTCAGCCGACTAGGAGATGTGGGGGTGCGTCGCAAAGCCTAAATTCCATTACGCCGATAAAAGTCGACATAGTGAAATTTGGGCTTAACCGGCAAAAAACAAAAATTGACACGTTATAGCGTCAGAGAACAGACTGCGCAATTTTGTCAGTTTTTTTCCTGCTTTTACTCCCCATACGATTTGGTTTTTTGTTAAAGGATTGGGACATTAATTTTGGTTACGTTGGCGTGTCCAAACATGGGCCCGGCCCCCAGGACGGACGCCTTAGAGCAGTTAATAATAATAATAATAATAATATACATTTGTATAGCGCCGTAGTGTCGTAGCTTCAGAGTCGCTGGCAGAGCGGGTCAGTTAGCTGTATGCAAAATTTAATATGCGAGTCTTAAGCCTAGATTTAAATACAGAGAGAGTGTCGCAGTTAATGACAAAAGCAGGCAGAGAGTTCCAGGTTGTCGGTGCAGCGCAGCTGAACGATCGTTTGCCGATGGCGGTCCGTCTGAAGGGCACATGGAGCAGTGGAACATCCGATGATCTCAGTGACCGAGTTCCACTGCGAGCTATGATGTGTTGACTGAGGTATGTAATTTCTTCAGCAGTGGATACGCGTGTGACCGTCTTGGTGCTTCATGAACGATCCTTGCGGCGTTGTTCTGTACTAATTGCAGCTTGTGGATGATGCCGGATGGAGCGCCGTGGAGCACAGCGTTGCAGTAGTCGATTCTGGATAGAATCAGACTGCATGCAAGCGTCTGTGCGAGATCCATAGTCAGTAGACCCCGAATGTGGCGGATCGCCTGTGCATGATAGTTGCATGATCACGCCACGGCCGAGACGTGTTTGTCGAACGTCAAACGCCGGTCTAGAAGGACTCCGAGTACTTTGATGTCATCGGCTATCGACACCAGCGACCTTCCCCGACGTCAGAGAAGATGTTGACCGTAGCTGGTTGGCTGTTCCCATGACCAGTGCCTCAGACTTATCTGGATTCAGTTGGAGTCCGTTCTGCATAAACCAGAGTTTAACGTCGGCAGAGCAGGCGGCAAGAGTGGACAGACCGGCGGCTGTGTTGTTAGCACGCATCGCGAGGTGCAGCTGGGTGTCGTCGGCGTACTGGTGGTGACGGATGCCGTGTGACGCTATGACATCAGCTGCTGGACTGCAGTACACAGCGAACAGCAGCGGCCCCAGTACTGAACCCTGCGGTACGCCAACTTCCAGCTTGGTCTCATGCGACTTGCGCAGACCGAGCTTGACGAACTGTTTGCGGTCTGTCAGGTACGACCGGATCCACGACAACGCAGTTCCAGACACACCGAACTCCGACTGCAGCCGCTGCAGCAGTGTCCGGTGACAGACAGTATCAAAGGCTGCAGAGAGGTCAAGGCCGATGGGCACTGTGACCTGCTTCTCATTGGCCGCCGTGTATACGTTGTCTAAGACGTCAAGTAGAGCGGTCTCAGTGCATAAACCTTGTCTGTAGGTAGACCGAAACTGGCTGAAGTTTATTAAGTTCGTCAGATGAGGTCGCAGACGTGCTTGCACCAGCGTCTCCAGAGCTTTGGAGACTGTCGACAGGTTGGAGATAGGGCTGTGGTTTGCCGGCGACGATATGTTGAGACCTGCCTTCTTTAGTAGTGGCAGAACTTGTGCCGACTTGAACCGTGCCTGAAACATTCCAGCCTGCATCGACAGGTTGGCGAGTCTGGCGATGGCTGGTGCAAAACCATCAGCGCAGTCCTTGAGCAACGAACACGGCAGAACGTCGAGCGGCGATGTTTGACACGGCATCGAGGTCAGCAGCTTCCGAACCTCGTCCACTGTCACCTGCTGAAAAGCCGACAACTGCGGTCCGGTGTGCGGTTTAGTGCATGGCAAACAGTCTGTCAGTGGACTGCTGTAGGGCCGCTGAGCCGCTGAGTTGCTGTCATGTTGTTAAAGTCTCGTTGCTGTTTCCTATGTTTCTGGATGCGTTCTGATCGTGAAACATTCATGAAACTGAAACGCGTTTTCCGGCGCGCGAGAGTGACGAAACTAGCGCTGAATGTAGACTAGACACCCCACTAGAGTGATCGTACATGTATATTATACCCCGTTTACACAATTAAGCTGGCTCGACGAGCTGGCTATATGTTAGCTGGACGAGCCAGCTCGATGTTTGCTCGATTGTGTAAACAGGCTAAGCTTATTACACAACGTCGGTGTCGACTCAGTCAAAAAATGTCCCAGTCTTTTTTTATACGTCTCTTGGTTTCGGTCTTGAAATGCCAAACTGTAATTTTTTTCTTCGCCTGTTGCCGCACTTTTACACTTAGAATGGCACTTCGGAATTTCCTGGCCAGAGTTTATGAGCTTGCCTACATTAGTACTTTATGAAAAATAAATAAAGTTAAATTTAACTAAAATTTATTTTAAATTTAAATTTAAAAAAGTATTTTTTGCCAGATAATGGAGCGGATTGCTAATTCGTATGTTAATATTGATTGCTTTGCCGATTAGAACGAAGCTACGGTGGGCAGATCGTGTAAGCACCCGGAAACTGCCGCCGCTGCAAACCGCGTTTCACGCAAAATCGCACGAAAGTTTTAAAGCGTGTACAAGCGACGGAACAGAACCATAGATGTAAAAACATTTTTTATGTTTTGAAAAAGTTTTAAAACATGTTTTATAGGTTTTTATGAATATTTTTAATGTTTTTATGTTCTAATGTTTTAAAAAATTTTTGTGCTTTTAATGTCGTGTTTTTTGTTCTTGTGAAAAAAACATAAACGTACAAAATTACAGATTTATTTCTAATGGTCAGATTGCATTCAGCTGTTTTTGATTTGTACATTTCGTGCATTCCGGTTTTTAGTCTTTGCAAATGGTAGGTTTTTGTTTTTATTCATCTGAGTTAGATACTTTTTGCTTGTACAATGGCAAAAAGTAGCGATTGGAAACATCTGCAGTTTAATATGTTTATCCATGCTTTTATAATGTTTTTAATATAAGTTTTTAAAAAATGTTTTATGTTTTTTTATTTTGCAAATCAATGTTTTTAACATCTATGAACTAAACTAAACTGATGAACGAACCGTACGAAACAAACAAACTGGCCAGTGGCGTAGCCAGAAATTTCAATTGAGGGGCCTCGTCTTTCTTCCCTCCCTTTTCCCTTTTGTCTTCCCCCTTCTTGCCCCTCCACCTTTTGCCCCTTTATCCCTTTCCCGATCCCCCTTTTCCTTTTTCTTTCTTTTTCCTTGGAAGTAGGATTCCCTACAATGCAGCTAGAGTGTCTGGGGAGCGCTGTGAGCTCCCCCAGCGGGGTCTGGGGCGGAGCCCCATCCGAAATCGAATTTGGTGCATTTTAGCTTTAAAAGATGAGATTTGGTGGCAACAATTTTCATTATTTTCCCGAAAATAAACTGACCAAATTGGCAAATTTTGTGCAGTTTATATATATGCTTATGTTTTGTCTGGAGGATTGGGGGGGGGCTAGACGCCTTGCCCTCCTCCCCTTGGCTACGCCACTGTCATTTACAATTTAATTTAAGTGTACAAAACAAATTCAGTTTGGTTTAGTCGATTTCGTTCGGACTGTACGCGTTTTTATTTTTGCTGTAGTTTTATTTTTACATGTAAAGGCTCACGCTACGCTTCGTAGCTTTGAGATAGATTTTTTATATCGCCCAAAACTCGCATTTCACTGCCCAAAACTGTCTACGACTTTCCAAAACTACCTGGACGTTTTTCAGTCCGTTTTGGGCATGCCTTTGTGCGCGAGTTTTATACCCCGTTTGCACGAGAAAGCATGCATAAAGCACACGCGAAGCACACGTATTCAATATACACCGTTACCAAGCCAGCTTTAAGAGTGCAGTGTGCACGACGTTTGCTCTAAGTGTGCTTCATGTATGCTTCCTCGTGTAAACGGGGTTTTAGTCGCACATGTGTGCAGGCGCTAAGCGAGGCAGATACCGGCGTGACATCACGTCTTAGAGCAACATTGACGCGTCGAGTTGAACGTCCGGTTGTGCAGCAGCGGACAAGACGAGGAACAAACGTTTATCGCTATCTACCATCTCTCCCAGTCTCCCATCTACCCACCCCGTCCGTCTAATTACCACTCCACACTCATACGCCCCAGACACATCCCAGATATCTCCGTACTCCGCGAGGCGGTGGTATGTCTGCTGGTTGCACCGCGCGTTCAGCAGTTTTCTTGCTCGGACAATGGATGACCGCAAAGTGCGCTGCGGTATGATTAGCTCATGCTAATACTTCCGATAGATTGTAAAACGCTTCTTATACAGTGTTCTGGCCATGCAGACTATGGCTCAAGGACCTTAATGCTTTGCGCAGTCGTATGTCTGCTGGCGGCGCCGCGGATCCAGCAGTTCGCAGGCTGTAACGGCGCGATACATTCTGTCACTGCTTCCCGGACATCTTCCCAGTCATTGCCGATGCACGTACTATGCTAAACAGAGCCTGATGCCCCCACACACTCAACCAGGCTACACGTACCGCGGTAAGGTGCGTCATCGATTAAACGGTCCACTTTCCTTTCCCACCCCTCTCCATTCTCCTCGTCACAAATCTGTCACGTGACATGAGCGGACAATCCCTCATCCTATCCCGCTCGCTGGCTCTTCTGTCCATGTGTCCGTGTGTTCGTGTCTTTGTCTGTCTGTCTGTTTGTTTCTGTCTGAGTATGTGCGGAAGTGCTGTCGTCGGTGCGTCCAAACCGGCACTCCCTGGAAGCATGGATAATGTGCGGCTGCATATACGCTACGCAGACGATATCTGGAGTGACACCTAAGCAGAACGAGAGTGAGACATACTCGGGCATTCCCTTTCTCCGCCCGTTGCAAAACGCATCGAAAATTTTTGACCTTGGTATGACCCTTGAGATGTCAAGATAATTAACATCACAGACATTTTTAGTACAAATTATAAACAGTCGGCTGTCGTGAACACAAACTTCGTCATTTCTGGCTATTTATTGTGACGTTTATTGCTCTAGTAAGCTTAATTTATTATCGTTATATACGAAACTGTGAATGATTGTAAGTTTATCACAGCATGTTAGACCTAGTGGCTGCGGCCCTTTGTCATATTTTAAGTTTTAAAAAATTGCGCTGCTTGTTTTTTTTCAAGGTAATGCGGCGACATAACTGAGATTTGGTGGGATCTGCTTATATTGGTCACTTTGCTTCATGTTTTCTAAAGAATATGACCACATTGGACTTATTTTAGGAACTGATCATTTATTTGCGGAAAATATGGACAACAAGTTTTAGGCTATACTACCACGTCTGCTGTCTCTTGGGACTGTACTGTCGTGAAATACGATCCGCCGGTGCATAACTTTGTTACACCTTGACATCTGCACCGCACGTACAGTTAAAGTGTTTTTTTGTTTCGTTTATTTTGTTTAGTGTTTACGGGCGGGACAGGTCGAGTCGGTGCGGGCGATTTTCTACTTAATTGATAAAAAAACTCGCCGCTTCAAGATTACTCGAGATCGTGGCATCCGGTCGTTGATGTTGATTACTTCAGACGAGAAACGAGTTTTTGGGTTTGTCTGTCTGTCTGGGTGTCGGCTTAATTACTGAGAAAAATACAAAGTTATTTAAAGAAAATATTTTATCCAGGGATCGGTCATGGTCCACCAAAAATGTGTATAAATTTTTGCCCGTTTATTTGTGGATTTTGTCACTTTTGTTATTAATCGTTTCAGCGTATTTATTCGGCGTCATCAGAATCGTGCAAACGTCAAAGATATCAAACAGTTTGCTTTCCTGCTGTTTGGCTCGGTATTGCAACGATTACGACGTTGGATTTACCATCGTGAGGTCCTTGGTTCGACCCGACCGGAAGTCGTATCAACTATAGATGTAAAACTAACATTTTTAAATGTTTTTTTAATAAGAAGTTTAAAAACATGCTTTTATGTTATTTACTTTTTGTAAATATTTATTGAAATGTTTTTAATTTTTTTAAAATGAATTTGTGCTTTTTAATGTTGTGTTTTTTTTTGTTTTTGTTAAAACATAAACGTACAAAATTACAAATATGATTTAGCTCCCATGGGCAAATTGCGTTCAGCTGTTTCTGATCTGTACATTTAGTACATTCTGGTTGTTAGCTTTTATAAATAGTAGGTTTTGGTTTTTAATTATCTGAGTTAGATATTTTTTGCTTGTATAACGGTGAAAAAAGTAGCGATTGCAAACATCTTCAGTTTTATGGTTTTATGCATGTTGTTATATTGTTTTTATAAAAGTGAAAATAAACATGTTTTCCTATGTTTTTGTATTTGCAAATCAATGTTTTAACATCTGTGGAATCAACGACCTCGCGATCGTAATTCTAACATCCTAATCGTTACACCATCAAGTGGTTACTACATGGATGGGTGACCGTCTGTGGACAGTAAACCATCTCGGTATATAACCAACACCAATGTCAACTCAGCCTTACATCCCTCAGCGGTTGATAAATCGAGTACTGGCCTGTCTGGCTGGGGTCAACGCGCTTACCTGTGTCGGGTGGCAGGTAAAACACTGTGTGATCCCATACGGCAGGTGACGCTCCGTAGACCCTAGCTCTGAGATGGGTTCCGGTTAAGAGCTATCTACTGTTCAACACTTTTTATGCAATATACAGCCAGCAGTGATGGCGTGCCCACTAGATTCTTCCAGTTTGACTGCAGACATTCTGCGCGCGTTACCAATAACTCTATTAGTTCGAGTATGATTGCATTAGTCTAGGTGCTTCGCGGCGAAGACTTGCAGAAAAATGCGAGTGTATTCTAATACGTGTATATAGGCCTATTATAAATATCGGCATGTACGGGAATACAATGTCACTGTTGACTGCGACTTATGTTACAATGTACCCGTTAGTGATGCTCGTAATGACTAATTGTTTCATTTGCAAGGGTCATTTGCAAGCAATCTTTAAAAGTTGCTAACGTATTGTGTGCTTAGGTCAACTTAGCCTCCCGTCCTCCGCGGGACGAGAAAGAAGTAGGCCTAGTAGCCTACGGGCTATGGGGTTAAGGCCTACTGTAGCTGATTGGGGCGTTGGTATGTCTGCTAGCTGCAAACCGCGGGTCCAGTTGTTCGTTGACGCCGCGGGCAATGGATGGCCGCATAGTGTGCTGCGGTATCATTAGCTCATGCCAATCAGCTCCCACTCCCGAGATTGTAAAAGCAATTCTGGTCAGGAGTCTGACTCATGTAAGTGCAGCACCGTTGCAAACGCTGGGCCAATGTACATTATAACGTTACATTCGCAAACGCCGGGCGTTCAAATGTTTGCGAAACTAGGCATTTCGAGCCTCACTGTTAGTGCTGGGCGAACTGCAAATTAAGAAGACGAATGAGAGACGACGAACGAATTGGCGGCGACCGCAAGAGAAGAAAATGAATCATAGCTTCACTGATTTTTTTCGGGTGAACTCAGCCTCCTACCCGCGCCGAGAATCATAGCTTCACTCCATCAGTCCTCGCGGCGTGCGGCCGCTCGCCGACTGACCCTGCCGGATATGACTACGTCACACAGGGTCACGTGATCACAAGGTCACGTGACTAGTGATGTCATAGGGTCACGTGACTACGTCCAGGAATGGGTTCGATGCCAGCATTTACAAAGCCAAGCCAGTGATTAAGGTCAGGCAAATAGCCTTCGAGGCCAAGGCCAAGGCCACTAAGTATGTAAATAAGTAAAGCAAGTATGACAGTTTTATACTGTGCATTGAAAGCCCGATTAATTTCATTGAAACTGAATAGTGAACCATGCACAGACAAACACAGTTTCTAGGTTTCAATGGATATATCGTACAAATAGCCGAGCAAAAACTTATTCTACGGAGCACGTTCATTACAAGTTAGTGACTAGCGGCCAAGGCGGGGAAGCCAAGGCCAGTGATCTTCAAGGCCAAGGCCACAATTTGTTGTCCTTCAGCTGTTTTCAAGGTCGAGGACGGTTTCTGAGGACACCATTCCTGCCTACGTCACAGAGGGTCACGTGCCACTGACGCTGCTGCCGGTGCATGCGTCTGGCATTAAATCAATATTGAATTGCTTCGTCTGCTGGCTGGGTGGTCGGTTGGTGTTGGTTTTTGTACATGTCAGTCAGGGGCGTCGCCGTGGGGGATGATGGGACACTCTCCCTCATTTCAGCGCAAAACGCGTCCACTGCTGGGCTATTTTACTTTGTGATTAACCTTGAAGTAGATAATTATGTCGATAAGACAACTCTGATTGACTGATTGGAAAAAAAACAGCTGACATCTGCTAACTTAGAGAAACATCGTTTGCGTTTCACTGTCTATTATTCTTAATCTTATTTGCACTACAATAGTTTTCCTTGCAGCCATAAAATAATTACAGTTGTGCGGTGTCGTTCAGTATTATGTAATGAATGCACTATTGCATTTTTGCGCTGTTTAGGCCTACAGTTTTAATACAAAGCATCGCTGAACGTGCAAAGATTCAAACAAGATGTCATCGTACGCCAAGAGTGTCTAGGCCTACACACTGTACAGTCTGAGTCAAAAAATTTCCCCTTGACGTGTTATGAAATATATTTTTCAAAGATTGCAGAATTTAAGCGATATTTTACACGCAGGAATGCGAAATGTTAAATTCTCAAGGCAATCGCCATTAATATGGCATAACTTTGAGTCAAAGTTGAATAATAACTGAATAAAACTTCGTAGTTTGTAGTTAACGCCAAAATACACGTTAAAGAGTGTGGAGACAAAATGTTCTAATCCACAGTGTACAGTTTGCATACAGTATACTGCTGAATGCTGATATTAGCTGGGCGGGTGTTGGTATGCCTACAACCTGTCAAACGAGGACGTTTCAATTCACTGAACTTATGAGGACCCACACGCAGTTCTGAGCACATTTCGCCATCCTTTGGAAGACAAACTGATGCAGGATCTAAGCGAGAATACACCCGGATGCATTCCTGCAGAAGTTAATCGATTCGTCCCAAATACATTATTTCTTGGATAGGAGACTTCCATTGTGTATAGTCATTATACGGTGCGCGGAATACGCCCATCCCATTCTGCGTTTTGGCACGAACAGAGCGACGTAACTGAACTGAACTGACATGGTTGTGTTTTTGACGAACTGACCAATGGGCAAGCAGTGATGCTTTACAGTAGGCATCGTCTAACGGCGTTGGTGGCTTACGTGACTACGCTCACGTTCGCGTCAACCAATGACCAATGAGCTCGCTCTGTTTACCCTTTGGTCAGTTCGTCAGAATAGTAAACCGTGTCAGTTTAGTTCAGTACTTTACGTCGCATTGTTTTGTTTCTGTCTGTCTGTCTGTCTTTCTGCCGCTCTCGCTCCTTCCCTCTACGTCTGCGTGTGTTTTTGTGTGTAAAGTGATTGCTAGAAGGGTTTTGATTGACAGCTCTTGCTATATTTAGCAGCATTTCTAATCGCACCTGTCCGATGCACATGCCGGCGTCAGCCATTAGCTAGACACCGGCGCTCTCGCAGTCTATTTGTCCACAAAGAAAGTAAATAAATAAATAAGAATTAATTGTGATAATAATAAACTATATTTCAAGACATCGGTCTATTTGTCCACGACGTTTTGTCGCCGCTATATTGCCTGTCGACTGAGCATGCGCGGTGATTTAGCTCAGCCCAACTACTTCCGGTCGTTATAGACGATCAATCATGGCGGTCAGTATAACAGCATAGTTACGGCATAGAGCCCTAGTTCTAGAGAAAAAAAGCGGAGGTGGACGCTTATATTTGTTATATGCTTGTTACATTTTTTAAATTTCACTTTATTACTTGTTTCGTCTGCTTATTCCGCACCGCAGTGTTTGCAGTCTTATAATTGCGCATAATTTATGACGTGAAACTGGCGGGAATTAAGATGCGCATCGAGTTGGAAATTGACAGCATTGACTGTGGTATATGCCATATATTTATGCCATTTCTTTAGCCCCCAGTGGCGTAGCCAGAAATTTCAATTGGGGGCCTCATCTCCCTTCTTCTCCCCTCCTCTTTTTTGTCTCTTCCCTTTGTGCCCCTCCCTTTTTGCCCTTCTTTTTCTTCCAGTGCCTTCTCTTTTTTCTCTCCCCTTCCTTCCCTTAGAAGTAGGACACCCTAAAATCCAGCTAAGGGGTATGAGGGAGCGCTGTGATCTCCCCCAGCGGGTCTGGTGCGGAGCCCCAGCCGAAATCGAATTTGGTGCATTTTAGCTTTAAAAGGTGAGATCTGGTGGCAACAATATTAATTATTTTCCCTTAAATAAACTGACCAAAATAATTGGCAAACTTTGTGCAGTTTATACGTATGCTTGTGTTCTGTCTGAGGGATTGGGGCTTAGGCTCACTGCCCACTCTTGGCTACGCCACTGGGGCGCGACTTTTACTCCACCACTAGATTTTCATGTCCATAGCGTCTTGTCGGCGTGCATGCACTGGTATTAGTCTAGCCTACTGTGCGGTTATAATATTCTCCAGCAACGGTGGAAGTCGTTATACACTGTCGATGCAAAAAACGTATTATTTCCGTACGGAAGCGAATTTTGTATGTGGGGTCGGCGATTGTACCGTCGGAGTAAAGTCGAAATGCATTTCTGGATTATTGTATGTCCTTGAAATATGTAATTTGTGGAAAAGAAATCCACTTTGTCTTGATTTCACTGTTAATAAATTTTTTTATGAAATCACTTCGAACGAGTGATCCTATGTCTATGGTTGCCTATTGTCAGTGAATGTTTTATATAGACATGCCAAGCGATGATAGCAAAAGATTATTGGAAAAAATTCAAATGTATTAGTGATTATTAGTCGAGGCTTTAGATTCAATTCTTTTTTCTCGTAGTTAAGTTAGCCTACTCCGCTTTGTTTGCTATCTTACGGTGTATGTAGAGGAATATAGAGCGATACTCTGTTCCTATAGGCTGTTTACAGAAACCACTTCGCTGTCTGTAACAGTTTGAAAATAATTTGCAATGCAAATTTTGATTTGGGTTTTCAACTCAAAATTTCCGCTTTTCGTCAGACACAAGTAAACCGAGTGTCAAAAAGTCTAAGAAACATCTGGTTCCGTCCATCGGCTTTAGCAAAAGTGCACGAGTTACGGTTAAATGGTTAAATGGTATAGCTCTTCATTACAGGAAACCCATCTCAGAGCTATGGAGCGTCATCTGCCATATGAAATCACACAGATGAACGCGCTCCGATATACATACAGGCCGGTACTCGATTTACTTACTACGGAGGGATGGAAGGCTAAGTTGACCTTGGTGTTGACTATATATAAATATGGTTAACCTGTCCGCAGACAATCACCTGTCTAAACACTAACCACTTGATAGCGACCTGACCGGGAGTGGAACCAACGACCTGGCGATTGCAAGTCCAACGTGCTAACCGTTACACACCAGTGTGACAGACTTGACAGACCACGATGCACATTTTTATCGCAGTAGCCGGTGACACGGGCGGGCGTCGCGATGCATTATGGGAACGGGCACATGCCGTCAGCGGTAAACAGTACCGGTAATTGCGTGTGACACTCCGCACGTTACCGGGGAGGACGTGCGCATGGAACTGGATGGGAGTGTTTGTAAATCGATGCAAGTGATGAGTGCTCACATGTACACAGTTCTTTCTGTTAGTCCAGAGGTGTGGTAAGCTTATTGCTTGTTCGTGTGTCTAGTATATTAGTTACAGCACTGCTGGAGTGGGTAAGCGAATACGCAGTACGAGCTTATACCATTTCAGACAGCGCAGTATCGTGCTTAAATCGCACAGACTACGCCGTTCTTTGCTTTGTGGCACACGACTGCAACCGAAAGTTGTGAAAATAAAACAGTAGCAGCGCGCGAGCCGAGTGTGGTTTATACCCCGTTTACACGATCGAGCAAACATCGGACAAATATGAAGCATGCATAAAGCATAGCCTACACGAAGCAATCATCAAGCAAGCATCGAGCAAACATCAAGCAATTGTATATGTTAGCTGGACTAGCCAGCTGGTCGAGCCAGCTTCATCGTGTAAAGGGGGTATTAAGCTTATTGCTCTTTGAATGGAGGTAGAAAATTCAACGAAAAACCGGCCGTATCTCGAAAACGGTGAGAGATACGGCCAAGGTTACTATTAATCAGTAATAGGAAGTTGCATACGCTTTTTCAGATGAAATAAACATCACCAACCTTGGATGATCTTGAAGGTCACTGACATCCAGTACGGTCGGTTATCATAGCAACAGCTGAGTCTCTTGTTTTACGTACGGCATTGTATGCGTTATACCGCATTTACACGATCAAGCTGGCTCGACGAGCTGGCTATATGTTAGCTGGACGAGCCAGCTCGATGTTTGCTCGATCGTGTAAACGGGGTATTACGTACGTTCCGTGCGTTGCGTTGCGTGGAAAGCCCGCTTTACTCACAGTGCTCGTTGGGACGCAAGCAGATGATGCAGAAATCGTGTCATGGTGTGCGACTGGCTGGTTTCGTTATTGTCCCGCCTGTACTAGATACCGCACTGTTGGAATGGGTAAGCGAGTACGCAGTATGACCTTGTACCACTCCAGACAGTGCGATATCGTACTTAATTATGCTCGGATCGCATAGATTACACCGTCGTTTGCTTTCTGCAGCCGAAAACTGTGAAAACGGTCGCATCGCAAGCAAAGTATGGTTTAAGGTAGATTGTCGACCACCTAAGACGATTTGCTGCGGATTTGTCCGACAGGTGACGCTGTATATGTAACTTTGCACTGCAGGTCGCTTGGTTTTTACTTTTTAGCACCTGTCCCCTGCCTTTCCGTAATTTTTTTTCAAAAAGTTTTTCATATCTTTTCGAGAAGGGACAAATATTCAACCGAAACTCACATCCAGTAGGCCTACGTGAACTTATTCTGTGGCTTTTTTCTGCTTAATTCGAACGTCGTAAGCTGGTGCACAGAAAGTATTATCAGTCAATTCACGCACTCGAGTTTAAAATTTAGACAAATAACTCAATTACTAAATAATAATAGACACGCAATCAACGTAACAGAAGAAAATTAACTAACACTCAGAAAGATTCGAAAACATTGCTTCCTTCAAGTTTGGTGTGGAAATAAAATAACTCTCGGTTGTTAAATTCAGAAAATAAAATAATGACAACACTACAGCGTTCTGCTTGGGGCCTGCACCTGGAGCTAAAGTCGGTAATTACATTTTCGTTCTGATGATATATCGTTAATTATTGTAATTAATCATAGCTTGCAGCGGATTGTGGAGTGGCGTGGCTAATTGACGACTAGGCCCACTGTATACCCTCTAACCGTTCTCAAGCCGTCAGAATAGGCGTCGGCCTGCAAATTATACCTATAATTATTATTTCTTTTTATTATCGTCATCATATTTTGTTTTCGTCTGCGTTCGTCTTTGCCATAGTCATAGTGGACTTTTATAAACGTTTATTTCAGTGTTTTGATGATCATAAAAGATAAAACAAGTGGTTTAATAATTCTAACGTTAATCTTTCAGTGTTATTATAATCATTATCACCTGTCATCATTGATGTCAGTCGCGACGACTTATATACGCTTACCGGCGGCGAGGCGTATAAAAGCTTATTATTATTGCGTTTCTGCTTCAGAAAAATCATTATTTTCTCCAGAGAAAAATTAGTTCGACGTAATTAAAGTCGACTTCTATTTAGAGCATCGTGCTTGGACATTGTTAGCAGCAAAAGCTTAGGCCTACTAATTGCCGTATTCGTTGTTGTAATAGGTCGCATTACGTGTTTTATCCGTCTGTCTGTTTTTCTGTCTGTCAGGCACGGGCTTCTATAACACGAAAACAATCAAGATTAGAAAAAAAGACAAAAAATGAGGCAAACTTTCTCCAAAGCATGATTAACAGGTGTGCCGATTCTCGCTACAGAAGTTTAACTGTCAATGTCATTCGACGTCAAAAATATCGCGAAAGTGACGACATGTATTTCGGACAGGTGTTTGCTTGCGGCGTTAGACGGTCCCACTCTACATTGGGCTTAGCTAAAGTTATACCCAGGTTGCTATCGGCGCCTGCGGTTCTCGGCAACTATATAGACAGACGCATACGAGTTCAGAATTTTTAGAGCGGCCGATAGGCTTTTCTTCGGATAGAATTTTAGGTTGTAATTGAGTTAATCAGTGTTTCGGTGCTGATCTAAGTAGCCCGGTGGGTGACTATGCAGTGTCTAGGGACAGAGGCGTGTGATATTGATTGCATTGCTATGGATTGTATGGGTCGTCTGAAAATGTAGGACTGCAAAATGCCGGACAAAAGTGCAGGGCTGGAATTTGACGGACTGGCAAGGCGTGTTAGAGTTCGAAAGACACAGCTAAATGATGGCAGCTGTCACAAACATTAATTCAAAACTGCATGCTGCAACTCAGTTTTTTTAATTAATTTTAGCCATATGTCCTCAAAACAGTTTTAAGTTATTTTTAATTCAATCATTTTTCAGTCCTGCATTTTCCGGTCTTGCATTTTCAGCGTTCCCTCTTGGATGAGGCGATCGCTTGTCGTTTTACTCACACAGGCGCATTGTAGTGCTGCCGATGCTGGTGCTATTGCTCACGCTCGTGCTAAGCTTGTTACTAGAAGTGAAGGCTGCAAATGCGGCTTGCGTTGTCACGAACCTCTGTCATACTGAGGGAGGGTGTTACGGACTGTGACGTTTTGGTCACACAAAATATATAAACCTTTGTTCGCCATAAATATTAGCACAATTTGAAAGGACGAAAACTTAACTAAAGATAACTAAAAATAACAACGATCGAAATCTCAGTAAGTATAACTATGTCAGCTAACAACAGGGCCTATATGCCAGCGTTCACTAGTTTCGAACTTTCGACATAAATTTAACAGTTCGTGTCCGGATATTTTCGTTAGGCCTATGTAATGGAAAATTAAACGCATTCGACATTCGTTCACAGTGTCACTTTTTGACGTACGAAATAATTTCCTTAATAATGTAAAGAAGTAAGCAAACTGGACGCTCATCTTCATTTCCTTAGCCGAACATTAGTGTTAACTGCCAGAGCACGGCTTGTGCATCGCGCGGTGTGCCTGCTTGTGTCCCAGTTTCTACTGGTACTCGATGCGCCTTTCCACAGAGGGATGGCCAGGCTGAGTTGACCTGGGTGGCTGGTTAAGCTTACATACTGAGATTGTTTACACGCTTGCTAACGGTTAGCCAGGTAGCTTACCCATCTAAGTAAGTAAGCGGGCGAAGCATTAAGAAACGCTGCTCTAGTTCGTTATTAATAAGCCCTACAAGTTTGATTTGCTTACCGCTGGCTTATATTGTTGTTTAGCCTATTGGCCTTTGGCCTTCGTGTATGGTATTGTTCCGGTTACGGATTTTTTAGGGGCTTTCGGTATAGTTCTTGTTTCCGTTTAGCCATTTTGTACCAATTTTTGTCGCTCAAGCCGCACTCGTGATGAGACTTGAGGCATAAGAAGATCGAACGACGTTCTGGTAATTTGGTGCTGCGATTTCAGTTTCGGTTTCGATTGCGGTCACATCACCAATATGTACATGGTCTGCATCATTGGCGTAGCCACAGGGGGGCTAGGGGCTCTAGGGGACACTTCCTTCCTCTAAAAACGTATATATCCCACTCAGTTACTCAAAAAATGTTAAAATGCACCCAAACACTCCATTTGTACATAACAATATCAGACGATTTTAGGGGGGATGGGGAGCACAGTCCCCTCCTATCTCAGATTTTTTCCTGGTGTGGATGAGACAGCTCTTCCCAAACTCTACTCCTCAAGTGCTCCCGTCCCTACATCCCGATCCTAGCTACGCCATTGGTCCCCGCAATATTTCACGGTGGACGGGGTGTAATTAGCACGTCACACGGGCGCCTGCGACTATTGCATGATGGGAAGAATAACATTTTGTCGTAGCCGACGTATGATAATTAGTCGATAGGGTTGCTGCACGACAGAGATCTGATTACTGCGACACTTGTGTAATACACACGCTGCACGCAAAGATCTGCGTCTGCGCACTGCTAACTATTTTAAGTAGCACGTATGTATCTATCTACATCTTTAAAATAGAGATGCATCAGTTTGGACTGCGATTGGCTGTGACGACATATGGACGTCGTCACCATGGTGACGCGTCATCAGCATCATTGTAGATACGCTGCAGCGTGGTGCAACGCTGTGCTACGCTGCAGCGCTGTGTATCGAGGCCGTAGGCCGAGATGAGGGCCGAATGGCCGAAAATTGAGACCGCAGGCCGAAATCAAGGCCGCAGGCTTAGTTGAGGCCCAAATGGCCAAAAATGGAGGCCGCAGGCCAATACTATGGCAAAAATGAAGCGGACAGGGAGGGTAGCGACTTTTCCGCTGGTATTGTTTATTTTGCGATCTTTTTTGCAAGCGACATCGTGAAGAAACTTGACGTAAACAACTATAGTTTTGCCCATTTTACCTTAATACTATTAGTACACTACCTTATGAAATGCAGAAGGCTAAGATATTGCACTATAAAAACTTGCATATCAACGCATTTCGCAGAAACAGGACTAATTAGATGGACGGGAGATTGAAAGAATTTTTGTCACTACTTTCAGAAGACATCTAGTGTAGATAATATCCAGAAGCCTTGTATACGGTATGGATATAACGTGACTGACGGCGATGCATCGCGCGGTGTAATCGCCGCAGTACAACCAGCAGCATCGTGGATTTAAAAAGTCGGCGGGACAGTTGGCAATTTTTTTTCGACAAATAGTTGAAAATTTCCGACCGGGTGCTTAAAATTTTAACTCTGCCTCAAATTGCGCTTTTTTAACTTCAAATTTTACGTTTTTGAACGGACATTTCCCCACAAGAAGAAGATTTTGCAACAATTTTTAAACAGCTTAAAACGAAAAGGGTACTCTCCCCTATTTTTTACGATGCCACTCGGTACAAGTGAGCCATTTTGCAATGTCTTGCAGCGAGCGTGTAGTGGGACTAAGCTAATCTGCTGGTACGCACCTAATCTGTCAGCTGATCCGGGTTAATACAATGACGCGAGAGCGATGTTCGCTTTACAGCCCGATATACCGCTGCGTATCTACCGGGTGCTTTCTCTGCTATCAGTCTCAGGGCTAGGATCTGCTGTACTGTACTCCTGTCTTTGCGAAATCCTGCTTGTTCGTCCGCCATGTGTTCTTCTATCTGTGACCTCAGTCTTTCTGTTAGGATCA